>Ga0070741_10000108_pt1 | contig 309664 bp, 231 predicted proteins | sample Coa_R1_4_FD_66440 | JGI IMG/M metagenome (GOLD analysis project Ga0070741, IMG submission 66440) | Surface soil microbial communities from Centralia Pennsylvania, which are recovering from an underground coalmine fire - Coalmine... | ecosystem: Environmental > Terrestrial > Soil >...
AAAGAACTGACTACGCCTTGTCTCAATAGTTGGAAGCGGTACAAACTGTACCACTACCCAATAGCTTTGACTGACCCGTATCCAAGATTTTATCCTGTAAATCCTGTTCATCCTGTCTTATGCCTTCACTCATCGCCTGCCAATTACTCGTTGCCCTCCTGAAATCCCGGCGTGACATAAGGTACAGGACTTTCAGTCAGTGCTGCGCAGAATTGAGAGTTGAGCGTGAGAAGCCAAAGGGCAAAGGCCCTTCGCGTCAATTCGCGTCTCCCTTTCTCTGTGTTCCTTGCGGCTAAACTTCTTCCCGTCTGCGTGGTCTGCGGTCAATTATCCCTTGTATTGGCCTTCATCCGTGCGAATCCGTGTCTGTGTTTATCCGTGGTAGAGGATTCCGCACCTCGCATTTGTCACGCATGTTTTCCCGCGTCGCCGAGGGCGGCGCGGCGCCGGCGGCCGCTCAGCAGGTAGATGTCCGCGCGCACCTGGGTGAGCGGGTCACCTGAAGCATCAATGCCGTCCACTCTTGGGAGCGGGTCGAAGATGATCTTCCGCCGCTCCGGCGCCTGGTCATCCACGCGGGCGGTCAGGGTGACCGTGCCGAAGGGGATCTCCGTCCGACCGGCTGGCCACGTCGTGCTCGCGTCGGCGACATCATCGCCGGGCTCGGCCATTTGGACGAAGATGCCGAGCTTGACGGGTTCCTTTGTTAGCCGCGGGCCGAGTTCGTCGAAGAGAAAGTTGGGGGACTTGGCTGCCGCCGCTTCGTTGGAGAGGTACTCGGTCCCGGCGTTGGGCCGGATGCGAAAGCGCCCGTGGCGGCTGACGCCGCTGGAGTTGGTGAACTTAAAGGCGGTGCCGGCAAAGAAGGCTTCGCGCGCGAAACTGGTGGGGATGGGCTTTGGGGCTTCCACGAACCGTTTCGCGTTCGGGTGGCCTGCCAGGAATGCTCCGATCGCTTCCGGCTTGCCGGCCCCGGCAGCAGCGGCGGCGCGCAGAAACTCAAGGAACTCCTCACCGGTGCGGACCGGAAAGCCGTCAAAGGAATGGGCGACAATGTCCGTGTGCAGGTGCTCGTCGAGATGGAAGCGGACGGCGATCCCTCTGGGGCCGGAACGCGCGGGGTCGTTGTCCGGGATGTTCGGCAGGCCCGTCGAGTCCGAGTAGCGGACGGTCACGGGCGTGGACGGCTGGTTTGCGTGCGGAGCGCGCGTGAGTTTTGCCGCCTCGGCTGACGGCGTAAACGTGCCCGAGCACATCAGGCCCTTGGCGTGGGCGGGCCGAAAGCCGGCGTGGACGCCTTGCAATTGGTCGAAGGCGTCGAGCAGCTGCTGGGCAAGGGCTGGATTGCCAAGCTCGCCCATGGGCATTCGTTTATCGCTATTCATAACTTCCTCCGATCCTGGTTTCAGTTTTCTGATTCTTTATCGGACCCGTGCGCTGTCCACGCATGGTCATTGTTAGCGCCGTTGATGGTATCCCGAGGCGGACAGGTCGGAATATGTCACAAGCTCATTGATCTGTCCATATTTGCCAGGAGCAAGGATTGCACTTTAGCCCACGCTTGTTACGCGGAAACCAAAACAAGTTTCCCATAAATGGACGTCGATTCGGCTTTTTGATAAGCCGCTCGCGCAGCTCGGAGTGGGAGGGCTTCGGCGTCGAGGACCAGTGTCCAGTGCCAGCCGGGCGGATTATTTTTCCAGGAATCGTTTGAGCGGCTGCCAATAGTGGGTCCGCCAGCCCTGGTTTTTTCGCGCGTAGTCACCGGCCGGAACTCCCACCTGGGTGAACCGAAGTTGCGTCCGGCCGCCGGGCCGTGGGGCCAGTCGGAATGTGACGATGGAGTAGGTCCCGGGCGGCCAGCCTTGTGAACGCCACGCTTGAACGATGCGCCGGGGCGGTTCGAGTTCCAGGGTGATGCCGGTGATGTAATCATCGTAGCAGGTAAAGGGAGCTCCGGCTTTGGCGCGAATCCTGGCTGGCGCGCCAGTGAATTGAGCATGCTTCTTTGCGTTCATCAGCGCGCCGTAAACTTCCCGGGGCGCGGCGTGAATCAGGACGGTGTGTTGGATGTTCCTCGTTTTCATGGCGGTCTGGCGGTGAATATCGGCGCTCACTGGTGACACTTTTAACGGTGCGCGTCACCGTTTTTCGTCGAGGCGGGGAGGTTGCCGGATCTGTCAGCTGCCGACCCGGGCCTTGAGCTCGGCTACTTGTTTCTCCAGTTCGCGCGTGCGGCGAATCAGCTCGGGCAATTGTTGGACGGCGATCATCTGGCGCTTGGCCTGTTTGTCCGGAGCGGCGGGGATGCCGAGCACGGTTCCCTTGTCGGGAATGTCGCGCATGACGCCGGACTTGGCGCCGACGGTGACCTGGTGGCCGAGTTTCAAATGTCCCGCAATGCCCGACTGCGAAGCGATCACGCAATAGTCCCCGAGGCGGGTGCTGCCCGCGAAACCCACCTGGCCCATGACAAGGCAATGCCGGCCAATGCTAACGTTGTGCGCGATGTGAACGAGGTTGTCAATTTTGGCGCCCTGGCCGATGACGGTGGACCCGAGCGCGCCGCGATCAATGGCCGAATTGGCCCCGATCTCGACATCGTCGTGGATGATCACGTTGCCGACTTGCAAAACTTTGCGGTGGCGGCCCTCGTCGAAGACATAGCCGTAGCCGTCCGAGCCGATGACTGTGCCGGCGTGGATGCTGACGCGATGGCCGACCTGGCACCTGGCATAGATGACGACGTTTGGGAACAGACATGTGTCGTCGCCGATTTGGCAATCGCGGCCCAGGTGATTGCCGCCCATGAGCACGGAGCGGGCGCCGACCCGCACGCGCGGGCCGATGACGCAATTCGGCCCGATGTGTGCCGTGGGATCAATCTGCGCCGACGGGGCGATGGTGGCGCTGGCATGAACGCCGGGCGCGTGCTGGTCCGGCGGGAAAAAAACCGGCAGCAACCTGGCCACGGCAACGCGCGGATTCGGCACGCGGATGAGGACTTTCTTCGACGACGCAAACCCGCCCGGCACGAGAATGGCGGTGGCCTGGCTCTCCTCGGCGGCGGCGAAGTAGGTTTCCTTTTCGGCGAAAGTGAGGTCGCCGGGTTTGGCGCCATCGGCGGAGGCAAGGCCGGTCAATTCAACCGAGCCATCACCGAGGACCTCGCCGTGGAGTTGTTCCGCAATTTGAGAGGCAGTGAAAGGCATGGCAGGGAGGGTTGTTCAGCGGGGCTCGGCCTTCGCGATATTGTTTGGAGTGATGGAGGGTTGTTCCGCCTCCGTGCCCTCTTTTTCCCGGGCCGATTTGATGTCGCGGAGGCCGACCATCCGTTGAGCGTCCACATCCCACGCTTTCAAACGCAGGCAGCGGAGAATTTCCATCGGATGCAGTGAGGTGGTCCGGGGATTGTTCAACTCGGGTATGGCGTTGATGACCTCGGGCAAGCGGTAGAAAGGGATGCGCGCATTCAAGTGGTGAATGTGATGATAGCCGATATTGCCGGTGAACCAGGCCCAGATCGGGCCGGTTTTCAAATAGCTGGAGGATTCCAGCGCGGCTTTTTCGTAAGTCCAGCCGGCATTGTCGTTAAAAGACACGCCCGGAAAGTTGTGCTGGGCATAAAACAGATACGTTCCGAGGGCGTCAGCGATGAAGAACGGAATGCCCAGCGTCAACAACAGCGCCAGCCAGCCAAGGAAATGAGCAACCGTCACCACGATCAAGAGATGCAACACGATCGCGATGAGGCAATCGTAATGTTCGCGCGGTTTATTGTAGAACGGGTAAACACACATCCCGTGAAAAAATACGAAAACATACCCGAACAGGATGGTCAGTGGATGGCGCATGAACAGGTAATTGAAGCGCTTTGCCTTCGAGGATTTCAAAAAGTTCGCCCTGGTCATGATGGGGAAGGAACCGATATGAGAACCGCGGAGCTTGGAGTTGTGATTGTGATGGTGGTTGTGGGAGCTTCTCCAAACGCTGCTGGGGGTGAGGGCGAGGATGCCAAAGACCCGCATCAGCGCCTCAGCCAGACGGGAGCGGGGCAAAATCGCCTGATGCTGTTGATCGTGATAAATCACAAAGAACCGGAGAATAAGCAGACCGGTGAGGAAGCTGCAAATGACCCGGCCAGCCAGATGGAAATTCCAGAACGTCCCCGCCAGTGCCGCCAGCAGAAGAAATCCAGTCGAAAGAAGGTAAAACCAACTCCTCGCAGTGGAATCCACAGCGTACGGTTTGGTTGCTAAAATCAGGTCTTTGCCGGTTCTCAAAATGGCCGTTAGGTCGATACCATACTCCGCCTCGTTTCAGCATTTGTCGAGGATTACTTCGCCAGGGCGTAAAACACCGCCTCGGAGACGGCGCGGCAGGCAGACGCATGGGCGCAATGTGGTCGCGGCGCGGGTTTGGGTTCATTGCCGTCGAGCCGCGCCCGGTCGAGACTCAAGGGATTTTTCGCCGCTTCCCAAAAACCGGGGCACTCGCCCAAAAGACGTGCGCTGCGCGCAACGTGGTCTCCGCCTGGGCGGGGAGAGGGAGTTGACGGCAGGGTCGGGATGGGTCCCGCATTACCGTAACAAGACAAATTCATTTGCGTTCAGGGAAAGGGTGTGCTCTAATTCGATGTTGGTCAAGGGAGAGTCGGCGCCTGGCGCCGGAATGTCCAAGGAGCGGGTGGATTTTGCCTGGCTCCGTTGGGAAGCCGGGCTGGTTCTTTGACAATTTAAAACCTCGCGGAAGCAAACGATGATCACGAGGCCGCGGGTAAACGATTTGGCTGGCCCGGTGTAGAATAAAATATGACATGTTCCCGGCGTCGCCGGGCGAAAAATTAAGGTGAATTAAACCAAATTAAAGTAAATTAAACCAAAAAATTAGGTTTAAGGGCGAGTTAAAGCCGGGTTTGGCCCGGGATGGACCGCCGGGAGTCAAAAGGCGCAAGGGCGGCGTGTATGCAAATCGTTTACAAGCTGGCACTGCGATAATCGGCTTTTTTTGGAGTCGAACGGCTGCCTCCGTTCGATTCCAGGAAGCACAGCCGGGCCGGTCCTGGGGTTTATTGCGACGGAAATTTGGCCTTGGGTGGCGGGGATTGCCTGGTCTTGGATGAGGAGTTGCTCCTGCGATCCAAACTCACGGGTGATCGGCGCCATGCCCTGGCAGTGGCCGGGGCGTGACCAGGTGCTTTTCGCCAGGGTCAACCCGCTTGCGAAAGCGCGCGACCGTCCCCGAGAGCACCAGCGCCAAACCCAGCACGCACACAATCGCCGCGCCAGTGGGAATATCGAACTGATACGAGCAATAGAGTCCGACGACGCTGGCGACCGTCGCCGTGATCCAACCGATGGCTAGCAAAACGCCCAGGCGTTGCGCCAGAAAATTCGCACAGACCGCCGGCACGATCAGGTAGGAAAACACCAGCAGCACGCCGCCGATTTGGACGAAACTGGTCACGACCAACCCGAACAGCGCATAAAAAAGAAAATCCCACCAACCCACGGCTAGGCCTTCCTTTTCCGCGCGCTCCGGTTCAAAGGAAAGCGCCAGGAACTGACGGCGAAAGATGAAGTGGACCACACCGACCCCGGCAAAAAGACCGAACGTTTTCCAGACGCGATGCGGGTCCACGAGCAGAACGTCCCCGATGAGCGTTCGGCGCAATTCCTCGTTACCTTCCGCGCTGCGGCTCAGCAGCAGGATTCCCGCCGCCGCCGCCACGACATACACGATGCCAATCAAGGCCTCCTGGGGCACATGATGATGACTGTAATTGCGCGTCAGGGTGAAAATGACCGCCCCAATGAGGGTGAAGCCCAGCGACATCGCGTAGGCCTGAATGGAATTCGGCTCGTAATGGAGCAGGATGGCGACGCAGGTGCCGAGGGTCGCCACCTGTGCCAGCGCGAGATCGACAAAGATGATCTCACGCCGCACGATGTGAAGCCCGAGATAAACCAGGATTCCCGGGAGCAGCAGGCACGCGATCAGCGGCCATTTCATTACGGACAGGATTTCACTCATGGGATTGGGTCTTTCGCGCGGTGGATTTGAACCGGCTTATTTCTTTTCGCCCAGCGCCCTGGCCAGCGCGTTGACGGTGTAATCGATCAAGGGGATGTAACCGCCTTCCGTCCCCTTCACGCCGCCCGGAAATTGGGAGACGTCCAGCACGGTCGCATCCGTGTTGCGCGCCACGGTTTCGGCGGTCTTCCGATTCAAATACGGGTCCACGATGATGACATGAGTATTGTCCGCCTTCATTTTCATGATGACTTCGGCGAGATGCGCCGGCGTGGGAGGAATGCCCGGCTTGGGCTCGAGAAACAAATCGATTTGCAATCCGAAACGATCGCCAAAGTAGAGCCACGAATTGTGATACGCCACGACGTGCTGGCCTTTGAATGGCGCCAGCGTTTTCTGCCATTCCACGAGCTTCGCATCGATGGCGTCCGTGAATCGTTTCAAGTTCGCGCGAAAAATATCGCCCGACCTGGGGTCCAGCGCGCAAAAGGCGTTGGCGATGTTTTGCGCGACAATTTTTGCGTTGACGGGGTCGGGCGTGTAATGCGGGTTGCCCGCGGCATGGACATCACCTTTGGAACGGTCAAGCGTGGAAGGGACTTCGAGCAACTGAATCCCCTGGGAGCAAGCGACGTGGCCGGGCGCGCCCGCGGCCAGCTTCTCATTGCGCGACTGGTCCAGCAAGGCCGGCAGCCAGCCAATCTCCAGCTCCGCGCCACCCTCGACGAGCACGTCCGCATGGTTCAACTTCACGATGAAGCTTGGCTTGGCGTCCACAAAGTGAGGATCCTCCGTGGGCTTGGCCAATACGGTGAGATCGATTTTATCGCCGCCGATTTCCCGGGCGATGGAGCCCAAATCCGGCGTGGTCGCCACGACATTTAATTTGGCCTGCGAAGTCGCCGCCAGCGCGATCAAGGCAAGAATGATGAGAGAAACTTTTTTCATATTTCAAATGGTTCAGATAATAGTGTTCAACCGTGTTAAAATTTGTGCGCGCCGTGCGCGCCGAGCAGGAATTCCACCTGCAGCCAGATCGAGTGCTGGGTGCCGATGAATTCGCCCTGGTCGAAATTGTATTGCAGCCGAATTTTCGAAAACTCACTCGGATAAAATGTCAGGTCCGGTGAAATTCGCGTCCGCTGGCCTCGGAAAACATCCTGCGAATCAAACAACCCATGGTTGCCATCGACCCATTCGCCGCGCAACCCGGCCACCCATCGCGGTTTGAAACCCCACAGGACCTGCGAATAAAATCCCCAGTCACGCAACGTTTCGGCGGGCAGGCCCGCCCCGGCGTCCGCGCCCGCGTCAAAGATTTCATATAAACCTTCCGTCTGCCAGGAGACGAATGGAAAGCCTTCATGCGCGTTGGCGGGCTTCCATTTCCAGTAGAGGTCCGTTCCATAAACTTGCGTGTGCTTGTGCGTGCCCGTTTCGTTCGGCCCGAAGGCCGCCGAGACGCCGGCCACAACCGTCTGCTGGTCGGTCAGATCAAATGAAGAGGCAAGGCGCGGCACGTAAACCAAATCACCCGGTCCGCGCAAAATGTTGTCCATGGTGGCGCGCCCGTGAAAGCGATCCACCCCCAGGGCATCGGGCTGTCCGGGATTGCGAAAGCTGAAGGCTGTTCCGCCTTGTCCGTCCAGGACGCCGAGAAACGCCTCGGTGTAGAAAGGTGTCGGGACCAGCCAGGAGGCCTGCGCGCCGACGCTGCGCAATCCCTCGGGACCAAATGCGCGCGTCAAAATCAGCGGGTCATCCACAAACGCCCATTGGTGCGGGTGCTGGGGATTTTGGCGGCCGAAGGCAGCGAAGAACTGGCCCCCTTTGACCTGTAAATTTCCCGGCAGCGAAGTGGTTTGCAAATAGGCCTCCTCCAATTCGATTTCCGTTTCATTGTTTTTGTCGAGTTTGAGGACGATGTTGCCGAATCCTTTGAAGTAAGGGTCCACGGCGCCATCCACCGCAATCTCGGCGTTTCGCAAAGAAAACCCGCGTTTGATCGGATCGTGGTCCCCCAATTCGAGTTGCGCGGAAGGATCGTGGGCCGTCGAACCGCCCACGTCCATCAGCGTGTCGAAGCTGATATTCATATAGGCGGAACCAGCGCGCGCAACCGTCATCGGTTGTGACGGGGACCAGGGCGCGGACGTTGCCGGCGCCGGCGTTGAAGCAGGGGCGTTCGTTTGCAATTCCGCGGCGAGTTGCTGCTCCAACTTTTTCCTTTCCGCTTCCGCCGACTGCTTTTTGGTCATTTCGTCCAATTGCTTCGTCAGCGCCTCGATTTTTTGGCGCTGCTCCTCCTGCACCTGCAATACCTGCCGCAGTTGCTGTTTCAACAGTTCCACTTCGTTTGTCTCCTGAGCGTGTGCGGCCAGCACAAACGCGCAAAGGGCAAAACTTGATATAATTGACGTTCTGAATCTCATATAGGGGTCAAAATGGCGGCCAAAATGGACGCACTCCGTGTTCCAGGGAAAAACCGAACCGGCTTTAGTGATCAGGCCTGAGGCGGCGCACGTCCACGCGAGACTCGATAATCAAAGGTGGGAGGATGCTGAAACTCGGGACAACGCAGCGCGGTCACGCAAGCCAGCACGGGAATGGCCAAGCACACACCGGCGCCGGCCAGCCAGGGCGTGTCCTGCGTCAAGCAGGTAACGGCGCACTGATGAGTTGGTGAATGTGAGTCGGGATGCAACAGGTCATGAAGTTGGGGTGACCCAACCAAGGCACTGGCAGTGAGCCACAAAGCCAGCATCAAGGCCCGCTGCCACGATTCTGGCCGCCCAATGGTGGTGCTGAGATGTGCCGTTTGACCGCACGTTCACTGCTTTAAGGCACATCCCCCGCGAGTGCAAGCCTGATTGTCAGGCCCGATTGCGTGGGGAAAGGCGGGATAGTGACTGATCGCCCGTCTTCTTCGCGGGTAAGCTCTTCATTGATTTTGCTTTTCAAGGTTGCGGACAGGGCTTTCTTCGGGTTACGGTTTGGGGACAGACAGCAGGGCTTCGAGAGTGCTCTCAGCAAGCGGCGCTGCTGCCAGCCCCGAAAGCTTTCGAGGCTGCGGTCCGCAAACTGTATCAAGCAATGGTAGACAGCATCGAATCGTATGCCTGAGCCGAGCAGCAAAGCCGAATATGTGGTGGGGGTGGACCTGGGAGGCACGAAGATCCTGTCGGGCGTGTTCACGAACTCGCTGAAGTTTGTGGGCCGCTCGAAGATGAGCACCAAGGCTGAGCGCGGGCCGGAGGCGGTCATTGAGCGGATCGCGCACTGCGTGCAGGATGCGGTGGATGAATGCGATTTGGACCTCAAACAGGTCAAGGGCGTGGGCATTGGGGCACCCGGTTCGGTGGATTCCGAAACCGGCAAGGTGATGTTCGCCGGGAATTTGGGCTGGAAGGATGTTTCGCTGAAGAAGGAATTGGAGAAGCAATTGCAGTTGCCCGTGTTCCTGGGCAATGACTGCAATGTCTGCACGCTGGGTGTGCATGAAGTTGAGCTCGAGGGCAAGCCCAAAAACATGGTGGGAGTGTTCCTGGGCACCGGCATCGGCGGCGGGTTGATTTTGGACGGGAAGGTTTTTACGGGGTTCAATCGCACGGCGGGCGAAGTGGGCCACATGGTGCTCGAAGTCAACGGGCCCAAATGCACTTGCGGCAACCGGGGTTGCTGGGAGGCCTTGTCCAGTCGCAGCGCGCTGTTCCGCCAGGTGTTGGAGGCGGTCAAGAACGGGCAAAAGACGGTGTTGACCGATATGCTGGGCAATGATCTGCGTGACTTGCGCAGCGGTGATCTCCGCAAGGCGATCAAGCAAGGCGACAAGTTCGTGGAACACATCGTGGAGGAGGCCGCGAAATACACCGGGGTGGCTGTGGCCAATCTCATTAACGTTCTCAGCCCGGAAGTGGTTATCATCGGCGGCGGATTGGTGGACGCGTTGGAGAATGAGATGATGTCCATCATTGTGGAAACCGCCCGCGAGCATGCGTTCCCCGGCTCCGACAAAGGAGTCAAGATTCTGGCCTCGAAGCTCGGCGATGACGCGGGGATCACCGGCGGCGCGGTGCTGGCGCGGCGGGAGACGAAATAAAGCGCGGAAGCAATGGAGCAGCGCAAATCTCATGTCCGAGCCAATTACAAAACCGGTTCGCCGCGCGGTCATCGACGTGGGCACCAATTCGGTGAAATTGCTGGTGGCGGACGTGGCCGGCCGCGTGGTGGATCCCGTGGTGGAGGAGAGCGAACAGACCCGCCTGGGCAATGGCTTTTTCCAAGACAATCAATTGCGCCCAGGGCCAATTTCGGAAACCGCGAGGGCGGTGGCGGCTTTTGTCGCACGAGCCAGGGAGGCCGGGGCAGGCTGGCCGCGGGTTATCGCCACGAGTGCGGCGCGGGACGCCAAAAACGCGGGGGAATTGACAGGAGCAATCTTGAGGGCCACCGGTCTGAAGACGGAGGTGATTTCCGGCGACCAGGAGGCCGACTGGGTTTTTCAAGGCGTTACGACTGATCCGTTGCTGGCAACGCAGCCGTTGTTGTTGCTGGACGTGGGCGGCGGCAGCACGGAATTCATCGTCGGGCAGGGAGATCGAAAGCATTTCCGCCAGAGTTTTCAGATGGGAACGGTGCGGCTGCTGGAGCACTTGCCGCACGGTGATCCGCCAAAATTGGAGGAACTCGCCGGCTGCCGGAAGTGGGTCGCGGATTTTCTGGAAAACGAAGTTCGCCCGAAACTCGAACCGGCGTTGCGCCGCGAGCAGGATATGGTTTCAGGGCAAGCGGGGATTCAGCTCGTCGGCACCGGGGGCACGATCACGATTCTGGCGCGGATGGAGGCGCGGCTTGAGAGTTATGACCGGGAACGAATCGAGGCGACGCGGCTGAGTCGCGCGCAAGTGAGCGCCCACGTGGAACGGCTCTGGAGCCTGCCGCTGGCCGAGCGCAAAATGACTGTGGGATTACCCAAGAAACGGGCGGATGTGATTTTGTTCGGCGCGGCGATTTACGAGGGCGTGATGAGCGCCTTCAAGTTCGACGAACTGCGAGTGAGCACGCGGGGATTACGATTTGCAGCGGTGATGGGATAGGAAAGATTCAACCGTCATCTGCTATGGGTAACGTCTTCCGTAACGGACATTATACATTTCGGAAACGACCCAGAAACGTCGTGGGGGCGGGCCGAGGCGGGCTTAATGAGGGCCTGACGAACGAGATTTGCGCCGGTTGCGCAAAGCGGCGGCAATAAGAACACCCAGACCCGAGCCGAGCAGTGCCAGGCTGCCGGGTTCGGGGACAGGCGAGGGCGAGAAAAGCAGATTGTCCAGAAGGAGAATGCCGCCGGCTTGCGTGGAGTCGTTCTGAATCCGCAAAGGCAGTGATTGTCCCGCAAATGCCGAAACATCGCCTGCGAATACATTCCCACCGAGACTCAGCATCGGCACGTTGATATTGTTGATGGTGACGCTGAATGGACCACCCGTGGCGTCGAGGTCGAAGGACTCGGCACCGGCGGGGATGTTGCCGATTTGCGCAATCCACGTGTTGACAAACGCGGAATTCGGATCGCCGGGGCTAAGATGACCGTTGATCAATGCGAACGAATAGCCCCCCATGATGGGCGTCAGGCTCGAGCAACTGGAATCGACCAGAAAGTATGAAGCGGTGCCGCTTGTGTTCACCGTGTTGTGGCCGATAAAAGGACTGCTCACCCCGGCATGCTGCCAGCCGGGCGCGCCAACGTTCCAGGAGAGAAACATGGCGCTGGGATCGATGGTGTTCGTGCCCGCATCCTCGAAGTTGAAGTTGACGTAGCCCTGGCCCGCGGCGGCCAATACACAGCCAGCGGTCATCACGATTAAGAGCGCTCTTTTCATGGTTACGCCCAAAGCCCAACGGATTTCATTTTTGTTCAACACCCTGCGGGAAGCACGGCTTCGGGCCTGGCCCGAAACTGTGATGGGGCACAATATTTAAGGTGCGCCCAGTTCGATTCGCGCTCAGGCTAGGAAAGCTGACGGCGGAGTGCAAGTCCGAATTTCTTCCCAAAAGGCTTGTCCCGGGGCGCCGACTCGATTGTAATTTAGGCCGCATGAAGATGAAGTTTCAGGCGTTTTTTAACGCTATTGTCGTCCTGCTGCTGCTGACTCTGTTCTGGTCGGTATGGACCAGTGTAGCGCAAACATCCACCTCCAATGCAGCGCCGGTGGAGACGGACGCCATCGGCAGCCATACGAACAAACCGTCAGCGACCAACAAGCTGGCCAGGATAATCCCGGAGAATAGCGACGTTACTCCCGATTGGGTGGAGCATCTGGCCGGGGATTTTCCGTTCCTGAAGCAGGATTTGTGGGGCAACGAGCTTTGGAAATACCTCGCTTCGCTGGTTTATATCTTCCTCGCCTTCTACGTTTCCAAACTGCTGGATTATTTGACGCGCGTCTGGCTCAAGCGCTGGGCGGAGCGGACGAACAACAAGTTCGACGGCCTGGTGCTCGATCTGCTCAACGGCCCGATCAAGGTGGTTGCTTTCGTGATTTTCCTGCATGTGGGACTGAACATTTTCCGCTGGCCGGAGAAGGTGCAGGCCATTTTGTCCAAAGGGTTCACGGTGATTGTGGCCGCCACGCTCACCTACATGGTGTTGAAGTTCGTGGACCTGCTGCTGGGCTATTGGCGGCAGCGGGCGGTGGCCGACGCGGACCGCGCCTTCAACGAACAATTGTTTCCGATCGTCCGCAAAAGCCTCAAGGCATTCATCGTGGTGGTGTCGGTGCTCGTCACGGCACAGAACCTGAACATTAATGTCACCGCGGCCATTACCTCGCTTTCCATCGGGAGCCTGGCGATTGGGCTGGCAGCGCAGGACACGCTGGCGAACTTTTTCGGTGCCATCGCCGTGTTCATGGACAAACCCTTCCGCATCGGCGACGTTATCAAACTGGACTCGGTGGAGGGCGTCGTGGAGAGCATTGGTTTGCGGAGCACCCGCGTTCGCAATGGGAACGGCTTCCTGGTGACCATCCCGAACAAGGCGGTGGGCAACGCCACGATTACCAATATCTCGCGCCGGCCGAGCATTCGCTCAGAAATGAATCTCGGTCTCGCTTACGAAACTCCTTTTGACAAGTTGCAGCTCGCGCTGGCGGTCCTGGCGGAGCTTCACCGGGGCAGGCCCATGATTTCGGATTTGTCGATCACCCTGGACAAATTCGGCGAGAAGGGCGTGAACGTCCTCATTACTTATGCATGGGGTTCGCTGGATCAAAACGCCTATATGAAAAGCGTGCAGGAATTAAACCTCGCCATCAAACAGCGATTCGACCAGGAAGGCATCCGACTCGCCTTCCCCTCGCGAACCGTTTACCTCCGGCAGGATTCGGAATGGCGGTTACTGGAAAAGGGAGACGGGAAGGAAATTGAGAGCGTGGGCGGATGAGTGAATTAGCGAGCGAACGAATCGTCTTCGTTTCTTAATCCTAATATTGCTCTTAAGCGTCCCGTCCCGCCCCAAAGAACGCCCTGGCCGTCAGGGCGTAGTCGGTCCAAATGCCGTTCACGCGCATTTTTCGCTTTCGCCGGACGGCGACGTTCGATTCAAATTTAAAGAGAACGGGTCAGGCTGCGTTCGAATACGAAAAGGTTGTTCAGCAGCCCTGCGACCCTAGCGGTAAGCGGATGAACTTTCACGATCCGCCAGCATTGGAGCAACCGATCCACATATTTCATGGTAGATTCCGGTCAACGCACGAAGCGCCGGGCCGATTTTTGTATGAGCTTTTCAACCTCCAGCAACCTTAAATTGACGCTATTGAGAATGAGACCGAGGCCCAGGCTGAAGAATGAAAGGACAACCAGCGAAGCAGCAAGAATGACGCTGGCGATGCTTTGGATCTGATGGTCACGGACGAACTCCAGGAGGGGTTTGAAACCCGCCGCCACGGCTGCCAACGCCAGCAGAATACTCGAGCCTCCAAAAAAAGTGAGAGGCTTGTAAGATCGGATCATCAGGAAAAGCTTTAACAGAACGAGCAGGCCATCCGAGCTGGTTTTCAGCTTGGAATAGCTGCCCTCCGGTCGCGCGCCGTAGGGCGCCGGAACTTCCCTGATGACCAAACCACGATACAGCGCCTGCAGGGTCAATTCCGTTTCCACATCGAAACCCTTGGCGGTGATTGGTATCAATTGCGCCGCCTGACGCGTAAAGGCCCGATAGCCGGAAAAAATGTCATTAATATCAGCATCAAACATCCAATTGATGATACTGCAGACCAGCCGGTTGCCCATTATATGAAAGTTGCGGAATGAATTATCGGCGAATCCGTGCAGCCGGCTGGCCACGGTCATGTCCGCATCCCCTTTCAAAATCGGCAGCAGCAGGGCGTTGACGGATTTTGCGTCGTAGGTATCGTCCCCATCCACCATGATATAGATATCCGCATCCACCTGCTCGAACATGGAAGCCACAACAAAGCCTTTCCCCTGCCTTTTCTCGCGCCGCACATTGGCCCCGGCTGCCCGCGCAATGCGCGCTGTGTCATCCGTTGAATTGTTGTCGAACACGCAAATATCAGCGTGGGGCAGGGCTTCTTTGAAGTCCCTGACCACTTTGGCAATGGTCTTTTCTTCCTGATAGCACGGGATCAGGACCGCGATGCTTGGATTTTCGTTTAATGAGTCCGCCATAGGAAGTAGGAGCAATCACCGCTGGCCGGTGTGCGCGCTCGCGGCTGCATCCTGCGAGCCGTTGCGGGGAACATGTAATCGGGCACAAACCAAATCGGAATGATAATGAAACAGGGCATTTTTACAAACTTTTTGTTCCCGCCGGCGGGAGGGGCGGCAGTTTTAGCAGATACCAATCGGTGGCGTCCCGGCCAGCCCTCAGGGCCAGGGACAATGTTTGTACCAAATCGGCATGCATGCCCGCCTGCCATTGCTCGAGCGGCCCGGCGAAGCGCTGCCTGAATTGTTCAGAACTGATGAGCACATAGGTAATTCCGCGATGGTCCAAATCTTCCCGCGAGTCTTCAGGCAGGACGTGGCAAACCCGCCGACCGCCGAAAGGGCGCCAGAGAGAGGTTTCCGGATCGTCAGCGGTGATCATGCCAACCACCATGACGTCGGCAGGCAGGAGGTTTCGCACGGGCGCAAATGCATCCGCCCGCTTCCCATACACCGCGTAAACGGTCTGCGCACGCTTCACCAGTGCACTCGCGCCGTGGTCCCTTTCCCCTAGTTTGGACAGCACAGTCCGGGCTGGCCAAAGCGGGCGCGCCGGTGAAATAATGAGCAACGCTGCCGCCATTAAGAAGACAAACATCCCAGACACCCGCCACCATCTGTGACTTCTGATCCAGTCGCCCGATTGGTTTAGCAAAAGCAAAGGAAAGAGCAGCCCGTATTGGGGCGCAAGATATCGGGCGGGAGTCGATGAGCCCGAGACCGATATGAGCGGCAACAGCGAGAGCCAGGCTCCGGCCAGAACTGCCGCCCGCAAAAATCCCGGGGCGCGTGACGGATTCGCGCGGATGGCGCGGCGCTTCGACAGCGCTGTCGCGATAAACGTGAGCAGGCCCAAAAGGCTGATGCCAAAACCAAGCCCGGCACTCTCCTCAGTTTGCATGTCAGGAACACTCAGACAAATCGCGCTGGGCTCGAAAATTTGCCCGAGCCTGCGGGTGCGTTCCTGGGAAATCGTTTTCAACATTAGCCGCTTCCAGACATCCGTTGCCGGGAAAACCGGCGGAACCAAATTATGAATCCCGATCAGCATGGAATTGTGCGTTATGTGAAGAAGCGGATCGGTTTTAACGAACAAAGCATGCTCCGCTGCCTGCCCGGACCAGTCTCCGCAATGCTCCACGTTGAGGGCGGCTATGGGAAGAAAGGAGCAAGCCGCGCCCACGACGCCCACGCCCAAAGTTGCCGCTACATGTTTCCACACCAACGGAATCGAAGGAATCACCGCCACGAACCAGGGCAATAACAATGGCATATTGCTGCTCTTGGCCCCGGTCATTAATGCGGCCGCCAGGCAGGAGAGCCAAAAATCGCTGATGCGCCGCGATGCGCGCGCGTGCAGGGCGAATACGATTGAGGCCAGGGCAAAGACTGCGGAGAAGGCGTCGTTGCCGATACTCCCGGCCTGGAGGAGGAAGCAATAGCCCGAAGGGAACAGCCACATCCAATGCCAGGCGGCGCGAGGACGAATTCCAAAACCTGTGAAGGTACTGAAAATCAATCCGGGCAGCAGCAGGAACGAAATCGCGTTGATGAGAAAGACCAGGCGATCAGTCCTCGTAAACAGAATGAGCGGGGCGGAGAGCCATTCGAACCCGCACGCACGCACATTCAGACGTTGGAAATCCGTGTGGATCCAATGCCAGCGTCCCTCGGCCAGCCAATGCAAAACGCGTGGTTCGCGATAGGTGAGTCCGTCGTAATTTGTGGGTGGATAAATCACTCCGCCGGCCAGCGCCAGGCAGGCGAGAACCAGGAATGCCGCGGGATAGGCGCGGGAAAATTGGCGGCGCCACCGCTGGAATTGGAACCCGGGCCAGCATGGCAACAGATGCTTGCGGAACACATAAATCGCCGCCGCACCGACCAAAAAACAAACTGTGTACCCGGCAACATTCAATTGATGGAGCGCGGAGAGAACCCAACCCGCGCAATTGAGCCAGGCGCAAACAACCACCCAGGCTGCCACGGGCCAGGAGATTTTCGGCGCGGAACGATGCATCAAAAAGCGGAATGCTCAGCGGATGGCGGCCACCGGCTTCGGTTGAGGAATTATCCCACGATGCCGGAGCGCGGAGCGCGGCGTTTCGCCTGTTTCCCGCCTGGTTGCCCACGGTGATGAGCTTTTTGCTGCAAGGATATCCGCATGCATTCCACATACTCTAGCCATGGCCCTGCACGCGGGTCAATTACATTGCCTCCATTTTCGGCTCTCGCCCGCGTCAGCTATGAAACCCGGGTGTTTCTTGCTTGGAGCTCGAACCCTCCACCTCATCCTCCGGCAACGATCCTCACGATTTCCAAACGGTCACCTGCCCCGAGCGTCCGCTGTGTGAATTCCGACGGAGCGACGGCTTCACCGTTATGCTCGACCACGACGCTTTTGGGCGGAAGATTTTGTGCCAGCAAGAATTCAGTGATGGTGCAAGGGAGGGTTGCCTTCACCTCGCGCCCGTTAGCCGTGACAGATTGCTGTTCCATCACTCAGGCGGGAAGGTCCGGCTGCCCGTGCCATTCATGCGGAATATCGCGCATGACCAGCGCGCAATCGAACGTGACACTGTCCGGCGGGAATTTCGTCTGATCGTTGAAGAACGTGGAATACTGGTGCTCCACCTTCAAAGGCTCGATATGCCACGTCGAAGTCTTTAAGCGCAGTCCTTCAAAGCGTTTTCCATCGCTGGTCGCGGAATATCCAAGCGACCCCGCCTCGAAAAAACTGGAGGCCTCCGCCAGGTCATTAAATTCCGAAAACGGAGGCATTTCGTCGGTGGTTGTCCCGCGAACCTGGACCACCACGCTTTCATCGTTCGATACCATTTCCAAATCGATCTTCCGGCCGTCGTCTTCCACGCGGAACTTCGCGCCGTGATGCTCTCCCGGGAACACCCGCCCTCCCAGCAATCGGTTCAGCCGCGAATCCGTGTCGCGGCGCGGAACATAGACGCCCTCCTGAGTTTGGCCCTGTTCATCTTCCCACATGACGGCGATCCGGTGCGCCGCGTTTTCGCTGCTGCGCCCGATCAGCGCGGGCATGCCGTGCGGACGGATCTGCTCCAGGCGGATCAGGCAGATTCCGCCGATGGCCCAGCCGAAGTGCAGCTTGGGTCGGAACTTCGGCGGCAGCACTTTCGCCATTACTTCCGGGATCACCCGGTAATTCACCAAAATCCGCCGTCGAATGACTCCCTCAATCACAGGCAGTTTCATGCTCGTTCCTAATTGAAATATTTCATGCTGTCAGCGCGGCGTCCCAGTCCTTCCACACGGGTTCGTAACCCAGCCGCCGGATCAGTTCCGCAACCTCGGCCACCGAGCGTTCATCGGCAATTTCGAACTGACCGGTTGCATTGGTGGCGCGATCGGATTGCGGCGCCCATTCGCTCGAGCCCGCGGCCAGCTCCACAATGCGACCGCGCTCGGTATGATGAATCTTCTCGCGGCCCGCGCCCGTGTAGCCGCCCGGTTCGGTATGGCTCCCGGCGCTGAGCAGCGTGACCCCCAACGGAATCAAGCCGTCGCGCAACCTGGCCGGTTCGCGAGTGGAGAGCACCAGGCCGGCATCCGGCAGCACCAGCCGAAACGCGCATACCAATTGCGCCAGTTCGCGGTCGCTCATGTGCGTTAACGGTTGAAATTCCCCCGCGCATGGGCGCAACCGCGGCAGCGAAATGGTCAACTGCGCCTTCCAACAATTGCGCAGCAGAAAATCCGCATGCGCGGCCACCGCAATGGCTTCCTGACGCCAATCGGATAATCCGTACAGCGCCCCAATGCCCAGTCGCCGGAAGCCCGCCGCATACGCCCGCTCGGGTGTTTCCAATCGCCAATCGAAATCCCGCTTCGGCCCGGCTGTATGCATCTCGCTATACACCACGCGATCGTAAGTCTCCTGATAAACCACCAAACCATCCGCGCCCGCCCGCACGATGGGACGATAATCCTCCGTCTCCATCGGGCCGACCTCGAGCGAAATGCCTGGAATTTCGGCATGCAACGCGCGAACGCACTCGGCCAGGTAACCGTTGGACACAAACCTGGGATGCTCGCCCGCAACCAGGAGCAGATTGCGAAAGCCCTGGGCCTTCAATGCCCGCGCCTCGCGGAGCACGTCCTCGACCGACAACGTCACCCGCAGGATCGGATTGTCGCGCGAGAACCCGCAGTATTTGCAATTATTGATGCACTCGTTGGAAAGGTAGAGCGGCGCGAACATGCGGATCACCTTGCCGAACCGCTGTTGCGTCAGCGCCTGGGAGCGGCGACAGAGCAATTCGAGCAACTCCCCGCCTGCCGGCGAAATAAGCCGCGCAAAATCCTCCAGGTTGGGCTGCGTTTGGTTCAGGCTCGCGCGCACCGCCGCCGTCCCCGCGCTCAGCGAGCGCCGAACCAGCGCCGGCAAAGGCAGCGCGTTGAACTCAGCCACAAAACTCATGCTAACCAATTAAACACGCGCCAGCGCGAAAACCAAGCCTGGTTTTTTCGTGAGCGCAGGAAATACCGAACCTGGCGCACGCCGTGCGCACAGAGTTGCTCCAAGAGGTATTCGGCGAGGTGGGGAAAACTTCCCCGGCGTTTGCCCTTTAGGGAACAATCATCCGATAGAATCGGGCGGGAGCTGCGGCTGCGCTTGCGTCGGTAAAGGAGAACTGTCCGTTGGCGTCAAAGGCATTGGTCGTCAATGAAGTCCAGGAGGCGAGGGGCAGCGCGGCATTTGCCGAAGTCAGGATGCGATAGTTCCCGCCCGAAGGACCGGTGCCGGTGAGGATGATGCCGCCGCCCGGCTGCTTCGCAATGCCGGTGAACTGCGGCGTCAGAATGACACGAAAGATCGTGCCGCCTCCGCCAAATCCGCCATTCGCGGTCGTGCCGTAAAGATTCCCATCGGGACCCAGCGCGAGTGGCGCCTCCGGAGTGGCGCCGTTGGTGCCCTGGAATAAAACGAGGGGAGTGAAAATGCCGTTCGTGGTTATCCGGAAAACCGCACCCTCGCCGGTGCCGAGCGGGTTGTTCACGAGCGACCCGCCGAAGAGCGCGGTTCCGTACAGATTGCCGTCATTGCCAAAGATCATTTTCGCGGCCGGCTCTTCCCCGTCCGTAAAGTGGAAATTGAACAAGGTCGTGAAGACGCCGTTGGTCGTGATCTTGAATATGGTGCCGAAGCTCAAATTGGTGCCGCCGAATCCAGTCGTGCCGTAGAGGGTTCCATCGTTGCCCTGGACCAGGCCGCCGAGTGGATTGGCCCCGTTGGTATTGTTGAATGCAAAAAGTGTCGTCAGGAGACCGCCTGGCGTGACCCGGAAAACAGTTCCAAGGCTGTTGCTCCCGGTGCCGTCGGTGGTTATCCCGTAAAAATTGCCGTCTTTACCAAGAGTCAATCCGTCCTCGGGACTCGCGCCATTGGTACCGTTGAACGTGAGTGGCGTGGTCAGCACGCCATTCGTCGTTACGCGGAAGACCGTGCCGTCAAAGTTGGCGCCCTGCTCCGGGGCGGTGCCGTAAAGATTGCCATTGGCGTCCATGACAAGCTGGCATAGGGGATCGCTCCCATTGGTTCCACCCAACGAAGCGAGCGTGGTGAGCGTTCCATTGGTCGAGAACCGGAACACCGTGCCGGAACTCGCCGGGCCGCCCAATTCAGTCGTGCCATAAAAATTCCCGTCCCTTCCGAGGACCATCCCGGCTTGCGGCGCTGAGCCATTGGTGGTGTTGAAAGCGAACAACGACGTGAACGCGCCATTCGGCGTCAACCTGAATATGGTCCCCGCATTGTTGGTGCCGCCCTCCCGCGTCGTCCCGTAAAAGTTCCCATCAGGGCCAAGTGTAAGTGCCCCTTCCGGATGCACACCGCTGAGGGGAATCAAGGACACCAGGGTGGTCAGAACTCCATCGGGCGTCACTTTGAAGACCACACCCGGGGAGCATCCGTAAAAGTTGCCGTCGCCGGCCAGGAGCAGGCCTGAGGATGGCAATCCGGTGACGGAATCCTTCAGGGAGACGAGTGTGGTTAACACGCCGTTGGTGGTTACCTTGAACACGGTTCCAAGATTCGAGCTGCCACCCAGTTGAGTCGTGCCGTAAAGCTGGCCATCAGTGCCCAACGTCAGTTCCGCAAGGGGAACAGTGCCGTTGGTGCCGGTGAAGGAAACCAGGTTCGTGAAAACACCGTTGGTGGTGACTCGGAAAATCGCGCCCATATCGGCGCTGCCGCCATCCCGGGACGTGCCGTAAAAGTTCCCGTCCGGCCCCAGCGTCAAGCGCGCGTGCCGGACGAATCCGTCCAGGCCTTGAAACGAATAAAGCGTGGTTAATGTCCCTCCGGTCGTGATTTTGAAAATGGTCCCGCGGCCCGCGCTGCCGCCAGCGGTCGTGATGCCATAGAGATTGCCGTCTGGCCCTTGGGCCAGTCCCGCCACCGGAAAGCCGCCCAGGAAGGAAGAATCGAACGAGGCCAGCGTCGTAAGGCCCCCACCCGGGGTCACTCGAAACACAGCTCCAGCACCGTTGGTGCCACCCTCCTGGGAAGCGCCGTAGAAGTTTCCGTCACTCGCCAGGACGAGCCCGAATTGCGGATTGCCGCCGTTCACGCCGTCGAGCACGGCGATATTGGTCAACACTCCATTCGTCGTGAGCTTGAAGACGGTGCCGAAACCAAACGCGCCACCGGCGCCGGTCATTCCATAAAGCAGACCGTCATTGCCCACGGCCAGTCCCGCCGCCGGATTGGCCTGGCCTGAAACCAGGGTCGTCAGCACCCCGCCTGGCGTGACGCGAAACACCGTTCCGTTTCCCGTCGGGCCACCGTGCTGTGTGGTGCCGTAAAAGTTTCCGTCCGGACCCTGAACCAGGGTTCCCGTGACGGTGCCAACGCCAAGTTGGAAGTTAAAAAGCGTCTGAGGCTCCAACGCGCGCACGGAATGGTTCATCAATGCTAACGAGAGAACCGCGGAAGCGGTCCAAGCTATAAATCTGTTGGTTTTCATAATCGCGGCCCTTTATGCCTGTACATGAATGGATTGCCGGCCGGGGAAATTTATTCCTGAAAACGAACCAATGTTTCTGGGACTAAAGTTCCAGCTCAAAGGCCGCGCGCTGACCTCCTGGCCACGGCGGCAGGCGCCCGATCCTCGCATCAATAACTTGCAGCGTCGTGGCGTCACGGGAAGGTCAGTCGGTAAAATCGTTTCGGCAGATTCGTCGCCCCCGCGTCCTCGAATCGCCAAGAGCCCGTGCCATCGGCGGTGACCTGTCCGATGGGACTGAAACTGCCGGGGGTGAGGCTGGTGGAACCCTGGACCGTATGAGTTGCGCCCGGCACACCGGCGCCCGTTAGCAACACGTGGCCGCTCGCCATGCGGCCCATCGAGAGAATCTGCACATGCGGATCGGCCTGCAATCTCGCGATGCCAAAGAATCCGGCGGCGTCGCCCGCCACCGTCACACGCCCCGCCGAATCGATTGCCAGCGCATTTAAATTGTTGTCTCCGCCGTCCACGAAATCCGCGAAGGCAAAACCGCCGATGCCGTAAGTTGTATCCAACACGCCGTTGGTGCTGTAACGCAATGCGACAAACTCCGGGTGTCCCAGAATGTCGGCGTTTCCGGCAAAGACGATTTTTCCGTCGCTTTGCAACCCCAGGGCCATGCCCATGTCCTGGGCCACACTGATCGACGTCGTTACTTCTCCGTTGCCATTGAAGGTCGGATCCAGCACGCCATTGGCGGTGTAGCGCACGAGGGCAAAATCGATGCTCCCGGCGTTGGCGCTATAGCCTCCGATCAGGATCTTTCCATCCGGCTGGAGGGCCATGCAAGTGCCCAGGCAGCCGGGCGATCCAATCTGCACGGCCACCTGGCCAAAGACACCAAACGAAGAATCCCCCACGCCATTGGTCTTCAGACGTATGGCCACCATATCCACCGCGGTCCCGCCAAATACCGCATATCCCGAGGCGACAATTTTCCCATCCGGTTGAATCGCCACCGCAGTGGCCTGGTTGAAGCCGGAACCAAAATCAATGATCACCTGTCCATTGCCATTAAACGAAGTATCGAGCGTGCCGTTGGTGTTGTAGCGCAGGACGGCAAAGGTCGCGCCCGACGTGCTGCCCGCGATCACAATTTTCCCGTCCGATTGCACCGTTATGGCATTGGCCCCGTTCCCGCCCGTGCCCACCGCGGTGGTTACGATTCCGTTTCCATTGAACGTGGGATCAGGAAATCCGTTGGCGGTATATCGAACGACCAAAAGATTGGTTTCATTGAACCCCGCGGCCACGATCTTGCCGTCCGGTTGAATCGCCACTGCATCCAGCTCGGATTCTCCGTCGCCCAAGGTCGCGGTGGTTTTCCCAAACTGGCCGAACGACATGTCAAACGACCCATCCGCGTTTAACCGGGCAAGGGCAATGCTTACTCCCGAGCCACGGGTCCCATTATCAGCTCTGCCTGCCAGCACGATTTTTCCATCCGGCTGCACGGCTATGGCTTTGGCTTGCGAGACACGCTCGCCCATGTCGATCGTCATTTTGCCATTGCCATTAAACGTGTTATCGAGCGAACCATCCGACATGTGATAGCGCGCCAGCGCAAAATCATGGTTGTCGTCGTTGACCAGGGTGGACCCGGCCACCAGCAGGCTGTTCCCGGGAACCAGAACGGCGCAGGTGGCGTTGTCCTCGTTCGAAGCATACTGCGTGTAAACCCTGCCATCGCCGTCAAAAGAATTGTCCAGGGTTCCATTGTCGTTGAGGCGAACCAAACAGAAATGCTGCGAGAAATCGCTCTCGTCTTCCTGCCCGGCGAGAATGATTTTGCGCGGTTCGGTTCCGGTCCCCTGGACCACCACGGCATTGACCTGGCTAAAATCACCGGAGGCCACGGGAATGGAGACGATCCCGGTGCCGCCATAGCTCGTATCCAGCGCGCCGTCAGCCATCCGATAACGGACGGTTTCAAACGGGCTGGTGCTGCGGGTATCAGACGTGAAGCCGGCGACGACGATCCGATCCAGCGTCTGTATCCCGTCGCCCGACTCGATGGCCACGCACTTGGCGCCGTTGAAGGCACCCTCATTGCCCAGGTGAGTAAAAACTTTTCCGTTGTGACCCGGCCCGAAACTGGTGTCCAGCAGACCATTGGTCAGGTATCGGAGAACCGCGAAATCAAAGCCGCCAGTGCCGACCGCGAGGATTTTGTTATCCGCCTGCACCGTGAGCGCAAAAAGCTCCGCGTCACCGTTCGCATCGGTAACAATCGTTCCCGTGCCTCCAAAGGAAGGATCCAGCACGCCATTGGTACCGTAGCGCGCCAACCCAAAATTGCTGCCGAAATCGTCGGTGGCCCGGCCGCCGATTATGATTTTGCCGTCCGGTTGAATTACGAGGGCATTGCCAAAGCAACCCTGGTTGAAAAAGTTCGTGGCGATCCCATTCTGCCCGAAGGAAGTGTCCACCGAACCATCGGAATTAAATCGCGCCACCAGGGTGTAACTGTTGGTGCCAATGGTAACCGTGCCGCCGACGACAATCTTCCCGTCTTGCTGGATCCGGACCGCCGTTCCTGCCTCCATGGCATTAGTGTTGCCGGTCACCTGCGTAATCACCCTGCCGCCGTTGCCGAAAGAAGGATCAAGGATGTTGTTGGTGGTGAAGCGCGCCAAAGCAAGTTGGGAAGCCCCCACCCCGAAGGTAATGGTGCTATACCCGGCCACCACCACCTTGCCATCCGGTTGAACCGCGACTGCATTGCCAAAATCATCGCCAAATTCAAATCCGAAGCGCTTGAACCCCGAGCCTGCGAAGCTGGGATCGAGGTTGCCGGAAGCGGCCCATAAGGTTGTCGCCAGGAGAAGATTTAAGGAACCGAGGATGCAGGCCCGGATGCGTGTGCTGTAACTTTCCATGAATAACTTTATTGAATTTGTGGTTGGAAACCCGCCGGGTTTCCACTGTTGACGGACAATCAGAGTTTCAGAACTTTATTTGGTTATTTTTTTCCAATGGTCAGCGCCGCCAAACGCGCTGTTGGGTTTTTACGACGAATGAGGCGGAGAAATGTTCCCAGGCGCTGATATGTTCCGGAATATTATGCCGATCTACTGAAATAGGGCGGGAACTCTTGTGCGGAAAGCCCGTTGCCTCAGGCGAGATCTGATTTCATTGTTCGTTGATTCCCGGCGGGACCGAGCCATCACCTTCCGGCTTCGCACCCTGCGCGACAATTACCGAGGGTTTGAAACGCGAAACCCGATTCTGTTCCCGAAAGCGTGAGGATTATGGGACCATACCAGGAACCGACCCGGAACGGGATCAAGGAGCCTTGCTATCGGCGGACGCAGGTGTCCGAAACAATGGCCTTAAACAAGCGGAGCCACCCGAGACGAATCATGAGGCCGCGGATGGAGCGCAAGCCGGCATTCGGCTGGTGATGATGTTCCTGGCTTTTCGTGGACTTGATCCGTAAACGAGCCGGTGATTTTTCTATGCCAGCCATGGCTGAAAACCTGCCGGGCTCCCGGTTGCCCGGGTTGACCCGGGCATTTGCTGATTTGGATTGAGCATTCATGTTACTTTATTACTTACGACCTGCTGAATTCGGCCCTTCGGCGGCGGACGCGCTAAGGACCTGTCTCGGTAGGGGTGGGCAGTCCTCTGCCCGCCGTCGGCGCGCACGGAGTGACGCGCCCTACCGAGACAGGCTTTACGGCGAGCGGACGCGATAAAAACGTTGCGGGCTGTTTGCCGGTGCATCTGTGAACTGATAGTGGCCGGGGGAAACTTCAGAGGCGGCGCCCAGGTTACTCCAGTCGTTCGCAGGCGTGAATAGATTTGCCGCGCTCAAAACGGAGAAGCTGAGGCCGGGTGTGTTTCGGAAAGTGAATTGAACTGCGCCCGTGTTCAGCATTGTCGGCTGCGTCAGAAGAGCCGGAGTCGCCACCACGCTTGCCGGGTCGAACAACTCGGTGGTGGGACCGGTGTCGGTGTTGTTAAAACCTCCCGCGACCAGAACCTGGCCGTTGGTAAGCAGGGCGGTGATATGATTTTGCCGCCCACTGACCAGGGGAAACGTCGGTGACCATTTTCCCGTGACGGGATTGTAGAGTTCGGCGGAGGTTGGAAAAACGCCGCCGAAATAGCTGACACCGCCGGCAACCAGTACCTTGCCATTTGGCAGCAAAGTGGCGGTGTGCGTCTGGCGCGGCTGGCCCATGGAAGCCGTGGGCGTCCAGGTTTCCGTGGCTGGATCGTAAATCTCCGCGCTGGACCGCGTGGGGTCGATGGGAACGGTGCTGGCGACAGTAAAGAAATCAGTGCCTCCGGCCACGAGCACCTTGCCATTCGATAACAACGTCGCTGTATGCGAACCGCGCGGCGTTTCGAGTGAGCCGGTCGGCGTCCAGGCACCGGTGGCGGGATCGTAGAGTTCCGCGGTGATTAGCGCGCCGTTGGTGCCAAATCCTCCAGCGGCGAGCACCTTGCCATTGGACAATAGCGTCATCGTGAAGGCGCACCGCGCATCAGTCATCGAGCCTGTGACCGACCAGGATTGGTTGGTTGGATCATAGAGCTCGGCGCTGCGCATACCGACAAGAGAAGTGTTGGTGGATCCTCCCGCCACGAGGACTTTTCCATTCGGGAGCAGGATGCCGGCGGCTTCCCAGCGGGCGTCGTGCATCGAACCGGTGATAGTCCAGCCGCCTGTGGCCGGATCATACAGCTCGGCACTTTGGAGGAAGGACTGGCCGCCAAAACCTCCGGCGGCGAGGACTTTGCCGTTCGGCAACAAAGTCGCCGCAGCCTCCTGGCGCGGGATGTTCAAGCCGCCGGTCAATTGCCAGGTTCCGCTCACCGGATTGTAAAGCTCCGAGCTGTCGACAAAATCGAAGAACCCGTTGAAGCCTCCGGCGACAAGCACCTTTCCGTTGGCGAGCGAAACTCCAAAGTGACCCGCGCGCGAGGAGGACAAAGCCCCGGTCGCGCTCCAGTTTTTCGCTGAACCATCGTACACTTCCGCCTTTTCGGTGAAGGCGGTTCCACTGGTCGCGCCTCCCGTCACCAGCACATCGCCATTGGCGAGCGACGTTGCCGCATGGCTGGTGCGGCCGCCATTTAACGCGCCCGTTCGCGACCACAAACCCGTGGCCGGATCGTACAGCTCCGAGTCGCAATCGATCGAGTTGTGCGTATCCTCGCGGCCGCCGGTGACCAGCACCTGGCCACCGGGCAAAACGTTCGCAGCGTGCCCGCTTCGCGAGATGATTGGAGTGCCGGTCTCCGTCCATAAACCGCTGGCCGGATCATATAATTCGGAGGGTGCGCCAGCGCCGTCGCCGCCGGTGACCAGCACCCTGCCGTTCGGCAACAATGAAGCGGTATGTGTCACCCGCGCAAAATGCATGGAATCCGTCGGCGTCCAGAGCTGCGTCTTCGGATCATATATTTCCGCGCTCGCCAGCAGATCAGTGGCGTTGAACCCGCCCGTAACGAGAACCCTGCCGTCGGGCAACAGGGTGGCCGTATGCTGATAGCGCGGCACATTCATGGAGCCGGTCAGGGTCCATTGCCCGCTCGTCGGGTCAAACAACTCGGCGCTGGCGATATTTTGGAAGCCACCCGCCACCAGGACGAGGCCGCTGGTCAAAAGCGTGGCGGTGTGCAATTCACGTTCGACGTTCAGCGGGCCGGTGTTCGTCCACACGCCGCTGGCCGGATCGTAAAGTTCCGTGCTCGCGAGCAGGCGGCTGGCGGTTTGGCCACCGGTCACCATCACCCTGCCGTCGGCCAGCAGGGTCGCCGTGTGAAATTCGCGTCCCACGTTCAATGCGCCGGAGTTGCTCCAGGTTTGCGCGACGGGGTCATAAACTTCGGAGATGGCCGCCGGCGCAAACGGCGCGCCGCCGGCGACGAGCACCTTCCCGTTGGATAACAGGGTGGCCGTGTGTGCCCTCCGGAATTGGCTCATTGATTGAACCAGCGTAAACGACCCCGCGGGGGCGGATTGAACCCGCGCCGAACCGATTGCTGAACCAAGCGCCAGCGTTGCGAACACCAGTGCGACTGCCTTGGGGAGATTGGATTTCATCGTTCGTTTGTTTCCCGGCGGAATTAGCCCATCATCTGTCGGTTTTCGTTCTCCGCGTAACCATTACACAGAGTTTGAAGTACGAGACACGATCCTGTTCCTGAAAGCCGGATGAAGGTTATGGGACTAAAGACCCATCGTTGGGTTGCGGAATTGAAAAACCCGGCGGCCTGCAAAGGCCAATACAGATTTATTAAGATTCAATTTGACAGGGGGGCAGCGGCGGAGTAATAAGGATGGTGTTGAAGTGTCGCGGCCCGTGACCGCGGGGCTGCTCTTTGAAATCAAAAGGAAATCGGAACCGACATCGGCTCGCACGGAAGCTTCCGCTATCGCCAAAAGGCTTTGTCGCGACGAGCCTGCCCGGCAGGCGCACGCCACCAGGACAACTCGAAGGTTGGCGGGGCAATCAAGGTAAATTAAACCAAATTAAAGTAAATTAAGCCTCGTTTTTTCCCGCAGCAGTCGGGGCTTGAATCGCGCGTGAAATTCACGCATGGAGACTGGATTAAGGCAAATTAAACCGGAGCCGCCTAAAATTAAACCAAATTAAAATAAGTCCGGGTTAGTCCGGGTTAGTCCGGCCTCAAAAAACAAAAATTCATGGCGGTATCCACAAAAAGCTCAGGCTGGGCCTTTGGGTTGGTTTGCCGCGCTTCATTCCGGTCGGCGGGTCGCCGACCGGCACGGGCAGGTTGCCCGTGCCACCCTTGCCGCGCGCCGGTTTTGATTTAGATTGCGTTGCAGGGCAGGAAGCGGGTTAATCCTGCCGCTCGAGCGATATTCGAACATGATTACCGAAGAACAAATCAAGGACGCGTTGCGTGTCGTCAAGTATCCGGGTTACAGCCGGGACATCATTTCGTTCGGCATCGTGAAGCAGATCAGCGCGCGGGAGGGCGCGGTGAGCCTGGTGATCCAATTGGGCAACGCCGCGCCGGAGGTGGTCCGGCAGCTTAAGACGGAGAGCGAGCAGGCGCTCAAGGCGTTGCCGGGCGTCGAGTTGGTTCATGTGGAGGTCAAAACGACGGCGGCTGGGCCGGCGGCGGCTTCGCCTCAAAGCCCGTGGCAGAATCAAAACCGGGTGCCGGGCATCAAACGCATCATTGCGGTGGCCAGCGGCAAGGGGGGCGTGGGCAAATCGACGACGTCGGTGAACCTGGCTTGCGGGCTGAGGCATCTGGGCGCGAGCGTCGGCTTGCTGGATTGCGATATTTACGGACCGAGCATCCCGTTGATGATGGGCACGCGGGAAAAGCCGGCGCTCACGGCGGGCGATACGATGATGGTGCCGCCGGTTCGGCACGGGGTGAAGTTGATGAGCATCGGTTTTCTGATCGAGGACGATAACCCGGTCATTTGGCGCGGACCGATGATCACCAAGACGATTCAGCAGTTCCTGACTTCGGTGGCTTGGGGTGAATTGGATTATCTGCTGGTGGACTTGCCGCCGGGCACGGGGGATGCGCAGCTTTCCTTGTGCCAAACGGTGCCGTTGGATGGCGGGGTGATTGTGACGACGCCGCAGGAAGCGTCTTTGGGCGTGGTGCGTAAAGGGATTGGGATGTTTCAGAAAGTGAACGTCCCGATACTGGGAATCGTGGAGAACATGAGCTATTTTACGACGCCTGGGGGCGAGCGGGTGGAAATCTTCGGGCACGGCGGTGGCAGGCAGGAAGCGGAGCGTCAAAAGACAACTTTCCTAGGCGAGATTCCAATCTTTACGGAGATTCGAGTCTCCGGTGACGAGGGCGTGCCAGTGGTCGTATCGGCTCCAGAAACAGCTCCGGCTCAAGCATTTATACGTGTAGCAGAAGCATTGCGTAAAAAGATGGGATGAGCGAACTTGATTTCGTTCGTCCGGATTGCCAGGAATCGTGTCATCAATTTTCATGGCAGAATAGTGTTGCATGGCATCGAAAATGTTTCATAATTATCACAATCGAGTTTGGCATTTATGTTGAACGACACTAAAGACTGTTCCGTCGGTAATGGGAATGATTTGCTGAAGAATTCCTCGCTTTACCGCGAGTTTCAGGCTGAACGGGAGGAGATTCTCAAACACAAATGGATCGAATCGGAGAAGGCCGGCCGCGACATCGGGTTCGAGCGCGCCTTGACCGATTGGATCGTGAAACACCGTTCAAAGTGGCGAAGGAACCGGCAAACTCAAACTGCCCGAGCCGAGTAACCGAATAACAACCCCCGCCTCCTTTAACGCAATCCTGTGAGGTTGCCAAGGAAGCCATGAGCCCAACCCATCTACTGGAGCGATCCGGCACGCCGCTGGCTCGCTATTTTTGTGTACGCAGGCGGGAAGTTTCGCCTTCAGACGGTTCAGGCCTGGTGTTTGGTGTTTCCCCCGACCATGTCTGAATCGACGCTCATTCTAAATGCCGCCGCCATCCGTCGCGCTTTGATCCGCATCGCCCACGAAATAGCGGAGCGCAACGAAGTGAGCGCGGACGTCGTGCTGGTGGGCATCCAGCGCGGGGGCGTTACTCTGGCTCAGCGCCTTGGCGCGCTGCTCGCGGGTATTTGGGGCCATCCCGTCCCCATCGGCAACCTGGATGTCAGCATGCATCGGGACGATCTCGATGGCCGACTCACGCCGACCGTTCATCCCACGGTGATTCCCTTCGACGTGACCGGCAAAACGGTCGTGCTGCTGGACGACGTGTTGTTCAGCGGCCGAACCGTCCGCGCGGCCATGGATGCGCTAAACGACTTCGGCCGCCCGCAACGCATCCAGCTTGCCGTGCTCATTGACCGCGGCCATCGCGAACTTCCGATCAAGGCCGACTTCGTGGGCAAGAACGTCCCGACGGCCAACGGCGAAAACATTCTGGTCCAGTTCACCGAAGAAGGCGCCGCTGAAGACGTCGTTCAACTCGAAAAGCGCGCATGAGTTGGAAACGAAAACACCTGCTGGACATCGAATCCCTCACGGCGGACGAAATCCACACCGTTTTGGACACAGCGCGCGCGTTCAAAGCCGTCAGCGCCCGCGCCATCAAGAAGGTCCCCGCGTTGCGCGGCAAAACGGTGGTCAACCTCTTCATTGAGCCCTCGACCCGCACACGCATCAGTTTCGAACTCGCCGCCCAGCGGCTGACCGCCGACATCGTCAACTTTACGGCCGAGGCTTCCTCGCTGAAGAAAGGTGAAACCCTCAAAGACACCGCCCGCAATCTCGAAGCACTCAACGCCGACATTATTATCATTCGTCACAGCGCCACGGGTGCGCCGCACTTTCTGGCCCGCTTTCTCAACGCTTCCGTCATCAACGCGGGCGACGGCGCGCACGAACATCCCACCCAGGCGCTGCTGGACACCTTCACCATTCTCGAAAAGAAGGGCCGGATCGCCGGGCTGAACGTAACGATCCTGGGGGACATTCTTTACAGCCGCGTCGCCCGCTCGAACATCTGGGCGCTTTTGAAGCTCGGCGCGCGCGTCACCCTGTGTGGTCCCGCCACGCTCGTGCCCAAGGTCTTCGAGCAGATGGGTTGCCGCGTCAGTTACAACGTCGAGGAAGCGATCGCTGACGCCGACATCATCAATCTGCTCCGCATCCAGCACGAACGCCAGCGCCAGACAATGTTCCCCAGTTTAAACGAGTATATCAGCCTTTTCGGGCTCAACCGCAAACGCCTCGCCCTCATCAAACCGGACGCGCTGATCATGCACCCCGGCCCGATCAACCGCGGCGTGGAAATCGACAGCGAGATTGCTGATTGCCACCGCTCCGTGATCCTGGAGCAGGTCACCAACGGTCTTGCCGTGCGCATGGCTGTGCTATTCCTCGTCAATGGTGGAAAAGGTCCGCAGGAAATCGGGGCGGCGTGATGATCCGTGGCAAGTCTGGTTACCTTTGTCGCAAACTTTGTCCACCGATTCCAAACACAAACCATCGAGGAAGGATGCGACAAAGGTTTTATATAAGCGCCTGCAATCCATGCGCGGCGAAGTGATGACGGTGGCCTATCGAACATGCTGAAAGACAATCTGACCGGCATTGGGATCGTCGAATGCCGCGGGAAAATTTGATACGCCCGGCACATTTCCCGTGAGCGTTAATGTGCCATTTTCGATCTTGTAGATCGCATAAGCTTTCTGACCGACATACTCCGGAGCAGCACATTCGGTTACGATGCCGACCAATTGTTTCGGATCGGTGTTTTCCCGGAGCGTGAAGGTTCCCTTGACCCAATCGTTGGTCCCATCGCCGTGGAACTCCAAGGTTTGGCCGGAGAAGATTATCGAAGCCGGGCCTTCGCGGCCGGGCGTTACAACCCGCCCTTTCCAAGTCCCTTCCAATGCACTCGCATGAACCCTGGGCGGTGTCGAACTTGCGGATGTGGCGGCGACTGAGTTCGATTTGGAAGGAGCCGAGCATCCCGATGCGAATATGCCTGCCATAAAGAGCGGAATTAAAATCATCCCTTTCATATTATGATCGATGAGTTTTGCCAAAGAACGGCGACGTGATTGTTTTTCATTCTCTCCCTAATGGACAACGCCAAAATGAGTTCCTCACGTCTGATAATAAATGAACCACGCTCCAATTGGCTGCGTATCGCATTGCCCGGGACAACCGCTCAACTTGCCGTTGAATTTCCTCCCGTTCCCAATCCTCCGCCGTGCCCTCAGTCCGCCCGGTGCTTCAGCAACTGCGCAAAAACCTTGACGTTCAGCTCCAACGGCAGCACCGGTTTGGAAATGAACTCGTTGCCACCGCTCAGAATCGAGCGGGAGCGCGTCCGCAAGTCGGCATGGCTGGTAATGAAGACCACCGGAGTCCGTTTGTGGAGTGGCAAGGCCCGGATTTGCTCGCAGAGCACCAGGCCGTCCATGCCCGGCATTTCAATGTCGAGCAGCACCAGGTCGTATGGCGTTGCCTGGAGACTGGCGAGCGCATCGAAAGGGTCCGTTATGCCGGTGGTGGGCAGGTTGGCGCCGACGAGTGTCTGCACGAGCGCGCGGTTCGATACGGGATTATCGTCCACCACCAAAATGGCCGCGGGCGGCAGATTGTCCATTTGGGCCTGGTCAGCCCCGTCCAGATGTTCGGCCAGCAGAACCACCGCCTTGGCAATCGTGTTCCGGCAGGAGTCGTCCACCGCGCTCTCTTTTTCGTGAAGATGAAACAGCAGGGCTTCCAGCGCGCTCGACAACTGCGCCAGTTGTTGATAACCGGCCATCGCGGCGGTCTGGCCTAGAAAACCGACCTTGCGCGTCAAATCCTCGATCAACGCCAGCTCATTCGCCGAATCAGCCGCATCCAGGAATTCGCGGCAGACCCGCCGGAGCTCCACAATCATGCGCGGCGTGTGCTCAACGAACTCCCGCTTCACTCGCTCGCGAAATTGTTGGTCTTGCGCCGCTCTTGACTGCGAGGGCTGCTTCGACACGGATGCTGCGGGGACGGATGCGGGCGCCGGCTTCGCGCCTGCCGCCTTGGCGCTTGGCTTCACGATGTGCTCCGGGCCGGCCAGCACCTTGTGAATCGTTTCAATGAGCAGCGCCGGCGTGGCTGATTTTGGGAGCGAGTACTCGGCGTCGGTTTGTCCCACCTGATCCAACAGCGCGGCCAGGTACGAATTTGAAAACACCACCACCCGGGTGGATTTGAGCGTCGGATGTTCGCGGATGTATTTCAGCACGTCCGCCCCGGTCAGCTTGGGCATCAGGAGGTCTAACACCACCAGGTCGGGCTTGAATTCCGTTACGCGCTTCATCGCCGCCACCCCATCCTGCGCCACGACCACCTCAAATCCCGCCTCCGCCAGCTTCTCGCTGTATATCCGGGCCACCAGCGCATCGTCATCCACGAAGAGAATCTTTTTCATCACCCAGCCGATTTTTCTTATCATGCTCGACCGGATGCTTCAACGCAACCATAAATGAAGATTGACCGCAGGGGCGCAGCCCGATAGAAGGAGTGCGGACCTAGCAGAAGGTAACTGGGCAGAAAGATCAGAAGGAAATCCGTGCGCAAAGTTTTTGGATCGTGTACCGGGCTGCTGGCCAGCCTCTTTCTCATTTTGGGGCTGGAAACTGTTTGGGCCAGCGAAAACGTTCCCCACGCCCCCTTTGCCCAATGGGCCGACGTCCCGCCGGCAGGCCAGTTCGTTGCCGGCCTGAATTACCAGCGGGCGGAGGCCTACCACATTTGGGCCGGCACCACCTACCACAACGTAACCACCATCGCGGATGGGGAAAGCTATGGCATCGACATCAACCAAGGTTATATAACGCTTCAATACGGTTTAGCGGAGAAATGGGCGGCGGACCTCGCCCTGGGTGCGACGACGGTGGGCTGGCGCTTTTTTTCGCAAGGCAAGGTCACGTCGACCGTCGGAGTAATGGATATACCCTTCGGCGTCCGCTATCAGGCCTTCCATGAAGACGAAACGAACTGCGGCTGGGTGCCCACGTTGACCTTCCGCGCCGGGGCAGTGCTGCCGGGCAGCTATAATCAATATATTGCCTTCTCGCCCGGAGACCGCTCGGCGGCGATCGAGCCCGAAGTGCTCCTGAGAAAACACTTCGGCTGGCCCGGGCTGGGCCTCTATGGCGATGCTCTTTTCCGGTGGAACCATACCACTCACAACGATCACTACATCGCCTCGGCCGGTCTTTTCCAGAAAATCAAAGGCTGGGAGTTGAACGTTGGCTACCGGCGTCTGGGGTCGACCCAGGGCGACGACATCGTATTTGATCCGGCGACTCACGCGATCATGTACCCGCGCAGCGTCCGGGAGAACAGCGACTCCACCGAAGCCGGCTTCAGCTACACGACCATCAAACGTCAGATTCAATACGGATTCTACACCCGCACGGTTTGGAGCGGCGCCAACACCGACGGCAAGTTTTGGTTGGGCGGCTACGTCAATATCCCGTTCGGCGGAAAATGACGTTCCAGCAAGCTTTCACCTCCGTCCCCTCGCGATCACGATCCGGCCGAATGGCGGCAATGATTTCCTCGCGCGAAGAATTTGTTTCACGCGCGCAGGAGTTCCGCGCTCCGCACTTCACTGAATAACGGCCGTGTTCTGATCGTGGTTAGCCGGCCAAACTGGGCTTTTCCGCCAGAATCAGCCAGTAGAGATTCAACGTCTTCATCATCTCCACCAACCCATCGAACTTCACCGGCTTCACCAGGTACGTATTGGCGCCCAGTTCGTAAGCACGGTTCACATCCGGGTCTTCCTTGGAAGAGGTCAGGACCACCAGCGGCATCCGTCTCAATCCCGGTTGCTGGCGCACCCATTGGATCACTTCAAAGCCGTTCTTACGCGGCATTTTCAAGTCCAACAGCATCAGATGCGGCAGGGGAAATTTCTCCCGGTTCGAGTATTGTCCCTCGCCCTTGAGATAAGCGAGCGCCTCCTCGCCGTCTTTCACGCGATGCACCGGGTTGGCGATCTGCGCTTGTTTGAAGGCGCGTTCCAGGAAGAAGACGTCATTGTCATCATCCTCGGCCATTAAGACCAGATGAATTTTGACCGTTCCCATATTCATAACTAGTGTTCACGGCGATTGCCCTGAGGGCAATTATTTTTTTGCTTGCAGGACAAAATAATGGCTCAGTGAAGTGCCGGATTCGCTGAGGGGTTGCCCTGGAAATTGTCGAGATGGTTTCTTACACAAGCCACTTCAATGAGCTACCCCGGCTGATTGGGATGGTTGACCCTTCGTGGGGCGTGCTGGCGCCCGTTCCCGGCGCGGGCGGGGACAGGCAGGATGCAAGTCACCACGGCGCCCCGGGGTTTGCCGGGCGTAATCTCCAGGGAAGCGCCGATGAGGTTGGCGCGGTAATTCATGATGCGCAGTCCCATGCCCTTGTGCTGGTCGATCATGGCCGGGAAAGTAAGGCCGTTGTTCCGGACCTTGAGCACGAGTTCGTCCGGCTTTTTGACGAGTTCGATCCCAACCTGCCTGGCCTTGCCGTGTTTGACGGCGTTGGTAACCGCCTCCTGCGTGATCTTGTAAAACTGGGTAATAACACCGCTCTCGAGCTCGGGGATGCGCCCGGCGGTTTTGAACTGGCAGGAGATGGCGAAGAGGTTCTTCACATTCGCCGCCAAATCTTTGAGCGCCAGCGGCAGGTTCGTCCCCTCCAGTTCACCCAGCGCCAGGTCCCGGGCCAGGTCGCCGGCATGATGGACGGTCTGGCCGATCAATGCGGAAATCTTCCGCGCCTCCTCCGCCTCCGGCAGCTTTTTCCGGGTCAAGGCCACCTCCAGGCCCTTCATCATGAGCGCCAGCCCGGCCAGTTTCTGGCCGAGGTCGTCATGCAAGTCCAGCCCGATGCGCCGCCGCTCCTTTTCCGTGATTTCAAGCAATTCGGTTTCCAACCGCCGGCGTTCACGCATGGACGCTTCCAGGCTCGCATTGGCCGCCATCAAGTCGGCCGTCCGATCCTTGACGCGCTGCTCCAGTTCGCCATGCGCGCGCCGCAGCGCGGCTTGTGCCATCTCGCGCTCCATGAACTGGCCCGCCTGGCTGGCGATGGAACCCAGCCATTGCAAATGCGCTTCATCCGGCTCGCGCGTTTCCCGGCTGAAAAACTCGAGCGCGCCCAGGACTTCCTCCCCCAACCGGATCGGGACCGCGCAGCCACTGCGCAATCCTTCGGCAGTCGCCGCCCGGGCCCGCAAAAAGTTTTCCTCCCGGCTGAGATCGCTGATCCAAAAAGGGTGGCCTGACGAAAGAATCCGGCCGGGCAATCCGACGCCAATGTCAAACTTTCTACCCCGGCTGGCGGCGGTGAATTCCTTCAGCGGCGGTTCGGCCTTGTGCCAGAACTCCAGGCAATGCAACTCTTTCGCCTCCCCATTCACCCGCCAGAGCCCGCCAGCATCCCAGCCCGAACCCTCTCCAATGATCTGGAGAATCCTCGGCGCGGCGGCCTGCAAGGAATCCGCCCCGGACAAGGCGCTCGCGACCGCGTACTGCACGCGCAGCCGTCGTTCGGCCTGTTTGCGTTCGGTGATATCCGTGACCGAGGCCAGCCAGCCCACTACCTGTCCCCGCGCATCATGCATCGGTTTGGCCAGCAGGAGGACGTCAAAACGCCGGCCATTCCGATTCTGAAAACGCAGTTCAAAACCGTTGCGCTGCGCCCGTCCCTCCAGCGTGGTCTGCAAAGCCGTCGCGGTGGACGAAATTTCCTCCGGAGCCCAATAGGCAAACGGTGCGGTGGCCCCGAGCAACTCCGCCTCACTCCAGCCCACCATCTCGCAAAAAGCCGAGTTGACGTAAGTTTGCCGGCCTTCGGCATTGACGGCGACAATGCCCGAGGGAATCGAGTCTTCGATCGCCTGGCGGAAGGACTGTTCGCGCGCAAATTGTTCTTCCGTTCGCCTCCGGGCCCGGCGCACCTCCGCCTCGGCCATTTCCCGTTCGATGGCCGGCACCAGGCGCGCCAGCCGGTCTTTCATCACATAGTCGTGCGCGCCCGCCTTCATCGACGCCACCGCCGTGTCCTCGTCAATGTGTCCGGACACGATGATGAACGGCAAATCCAGGCCCCTTCGCTGCAACAGTTTCAAGGCCGCGGGTCCGCTGAATCCTGGCAACATGTAGTCCGCAATGACCACGTCCCACGGTTGCCGTTCGAGCGCCGCGGTCATGGCGGCGGCGGTTTCCACCCGCTCGTAAGTCGGCTCATAACCTCCATGCCGCAGCTCCAGCAGCAGCAAAGCGGCATCGCGCTCCAGATCCTCCACCAACAAGACTCGTATGGGCCGGCTCACTTTAGGGGTGCTATTCGCGTGGTTCGCTGTCGTCATCCATGCGCAGCCAATATAAACCCAGTTGCCGGATAATCTCAACAAATTCGCCGAAGTCCACCGGCTTGCGGATGTATCCATCCAGCCCCCATTGCAACGTGCTCTGCCGGTCCTCGGGTTCATTCGACGAAGTCAGCATGACCACCGGCACCAGGCGCGTACGCTCATCCGCCCGCAGTCGGCGCAGCACTTCCAGGCCGTCCATGCGCGGCATGTTCAAGTCCAGCAGCACCAGCGCCGGCTTGGGCTCGTCGCTGAACAGAAACTTCAACGCGGTCTCACCGTCAGGCACTATCTTCAAATTGTTCTCCATTTTATTCTTCTCAAACGCCCGGCGCGCCAGCATCGCATGATTGGAGTTGTCTTCCACGACCAGGATAAATTTCCGACTCATGTCAAAAAATCGCGGCAGCCGGCGTGAGGAGAACCAGAAGAGCCCTCACGTCGGCTGCCACAAATTTGGGTCGGGCTATTCATACAGAAACGCCTCCATATTTGCCGGCAGGTTGAAATAAAATGTCGCACCTTTGTCCACCTCGCTGGCCGGCCAGACGTGCCCTCCGTGCCGATGGATGATGCGTTGGACGGTGGCGAGGCCAATGCCATGGCCCGGGAACTCCGCCATCGTGTGCAACCGTTGGAAGGCTGTGAACAGTCTGCTTGCGTAAGTCATGTCGAACCCCGCGCCGTTGTCGCGCACGAAGTAAACCGGGCCCTGCGCCTGGAACTCGACGCCAAACTCGATGCGCGCCTGCGCGCGCTTTCCGCTGAACTTCCACGCGTTGCTCAGCAGGTTTTCCAGCGCGATCCTCAACAGCCGCGCATCGCCCTGGACCACCACGTCGGGCGCAATTACCCACTCAACCACGCGGCCGGGATCGCGCTGTCCCAATCCTGCTGCAATCTCCTGGGCACAGTCGCTCAAGTTCACCGATTGACGCTTCATTTCGCTGCGCGTCAAGCGCGAGAGACCAAGCAGGTCCTCGATTAATTGGTCCATCTCGCGCGTCGCTTGGATCACCAAGCCCAGGGATTGCTGGCTCTCCGACGGAAGAGACTCCCCGCAATCCTCCGTCACGGCCTGCGTAAACCCGGCGATGCTTCGCAGCGGCGCCCGCAAATCATGGGAAACGGAGTAGCAAAACGCCTCCAGTTCCTGGTTGGCCACCAACAATTCCTGGGTGCGCTCCCGCACCCGCCGTTCCAAATCCGCGTTCAATCGGTGGACTTCCTTTTCCGCCTGGCGGCGCTCGGCAATCTGCTGTTCCAATTGGCGCTTCTGCCGGGTGACTTCTTCAAACAAATGCCGGTTTCGCTCATTGGATTGCGCCAGGTCCGCCTCCGTCCGGATTCGTCGCAAAGCTCCGCCGCAATAATCCGCCAGGTTTTGCAATACCTCCAGATCGGCCTCGTCATAGGCGCGCGGTTGGTAGCTTTGAATGCTCAGCACCCCCAGCCCGCTCCCCTGTTCCCGGATGGGCGCGAACATCAGTGAAGCCGAAGCCCGTGCCTTGTCGCCAAAGGGAACGCAGTCCGTCAGAAGTTCCAAGGGCTCTTCCTTCAAAATCAACTCGGCCCCGGTCTGAAGAATCCGCACCATCCGGGACGGAATCTCCTTCTCCTCGTACGGTTTGAGTTCGCACTTTTTGCCGTCGATCGTATCAACCTGCAGGATGCGTTGATAACGGGTCCCTTCGGTTTCACACAGGCTCAGGCTGAAGGCATCCCAGCCCAGCAGCTCCTCGGCGATGCTGCCGATGATCCGGGCGGCTTCCAGCGGCGTGCGCACCGAACTCAAGCTCTGGCCCAATTGTGAGAAAGCCGCCAGCCGGGCCTGCGTCCGTCGCTTCTCCGTAACATCCTGTAAAGTCATGATGCCGGCGACCACCCGGCCTTCGGGATCTTCGATCGGCGCCGCATTCACCGATATATTGATTCGGCCACCCTCCTCGAACTCGACCTGGATTTCTTCATCCTGGACGGTTTCCCCCCGGGTAATCGCCCGGGCCAGCGGCCATTCCCCCGATTCGTAAGGCCGCCCGTCGGCATGAAATCCGCGCCAGTGCCGGCTCGGTTCGCCCGCATGCAGACTTGCCAGCGAAGACCGCCGCAGGATGCGGGCCGCTTCGTCGTTCCCGAAGAGCACTTTGCCCGAAGGGAATTCCGCGATAATCACGCCCACCGGGCTTTGCTGAAGGATGCCGTTCAAGCGGCCGCGTTCCTTCTCCAGTTCCAGCAGCAGCCGGTAGCGCTCCTCCTCGGCGATTTTCCGCTCGGACATTTCGTCCTGCAAACGCGCGAGCGCCGTTTCGGCCCCACGCTGGGAAATCCGTTGCGCCTCGCCCAAACCGATGGCCGCGCCGCTCACGACGAAATAGGTGCAAGACCCGATCCATTGGCTAACATCGCCTCCGACCAGAAAACTCCCTACGTTGGGCATGAAGAGCCAGCGCACCACCAGTTCTCCCAGAACCAGCGCCAACAAACCAGGCTTCCACCCTCCGATTCCGGCGCTGATGATCGCCGCCAGAAAAAATGTCGCATGTGGACTGTGATAACCCAGGACCGGATCCAATTGCATCCGGGCCAGGGTGGCGACCTCGACGCTTAACAAGGCAACAGCATACCTTAATAAAGCGGACTTACCCCAATTTAGACTCCTGCCGCGCTCCACGTTTGGTTGGCCAGCCGGGCGAATCAATTCAGCAGCACGTATCGGCCCGCAAAAGACCTCCGAATCTTTGCAGTCGGTATTTGGCAAATTCGTCGTCTGGCTCGGTGCAGCTTGCATTGGGTTCACCTGTCACCACTATGGGGCCTCGACCCCAGTAATGAATGGGGTGAACACCCCATGAAGCAGCGGATAGATAACCCCGGCCAGGTCTTCCCGCCCGGATTTACCCGGTTCCGCCAGCCTGATTTATTTTTGCAGGTTTAATTTACTTTAATTTAGCTTAATTCGCCTTAATTTTGCGGACTCACCAGAAAGCTTGGGTTTGTTTCCACCAGATCATCAATTCTCCCTTCCGGAGCGCAATCAGCCCGCTGCCGCTGGCGGGCGCTCGGTTCGCCGCCCGGCCCGGCGCTTTTCCAGTCCACGATTACTGAACAATTATAAATACTTTGGATTGCTGACAAAGTTGCCCGGCGTCGCCAACGTGTCAAACTTTTTATTCGCTTAAATGAAGTTCCATACAGTCATTCAAAAAGCCATGTCCTGGCCCCAATGACCGCACCGCGGGGCAGGTTCTTATTTGCTTCCCGGTTTGACCGCCGGAAGGGCGGCCAGGTCGGGCGGAAGCTGGTCTGCGGGAAAAGCTTCCACGTGCAGGGAGAGGAGGCTGAACACCGGGACACCCGGATTCACCGTGCCGTTGGAGCGATCCACCGCCATGGCCACGCCCAGGACCCTGCCCTGATGGGCGTGGACGATGTCCATGGTTTCCTGCACGCGCCCGCCCTTGGTGACGACGTCCTCGACCACCAGGATTTTTTCGCCGGGCGCAATTTTGAATCCGCGCCGCAGCACCAGTTTCCCTTCCTCCTTCTCGACGAAGATAAAGCGCGCGCGCAATTGCCGGGCCACCTCCTGGCCGAGCACCAGACCGCCCATCGCCGGCGACACGACCGTGACCACGCCCAGCGAACGGACCTTGTCCGCCAGCGCGCCGCCGAGCCGCTCAACCGTCGGCATTTCCTGGAGCGCAATGGCGCACTGAAAAAACTGTCGGCTGTGCAATCCGCTGCGCAGAATGAAATGCCCCTCCAGCAGCGCCCCGGTATCGCGGAAAATTTGCAAGACTTCGCTTTCAGTCATGGCGCGAGAGTAAGGACAATCCCCCGCCATTTCAAACGCCGAGTTTTGCCGCGCCTTGTCTGTCCTATGTGTAAGGTGATGAACTTTCGAGTTTGATGCTCTGTTTGTGGGAGAACCTGTTTCGGAGAGCGGGCACTCTTCTGCCCATCGGCGGCGCGCACGGAGTGGCGCGCCCTACCGAGATAAAGTAATTGGTTTTCGACCCATTTTGCATTACCCTACGCCTTTAAAGTTTATGACTCTCTCAAAAGCTGAACTCTGGCAACGCTTTCAAAAATACTACACGGAATTCCCAACGCTCGGCCTCGCCATTGACCTGAGCCGAATGAACTTCACGGACGATTTTCTGGCCTCGATGAGCACGCCGATCCAAAAGGCTTTCATAGCCATGGCCGAACTGGAAAAGGGCGGCATCGCCAACCCCGACGAGAAACGCATGGTCGGCCATTACTGGCTCCGCAACCCCGACCTCGCCCCAACCCAAACGATCGCCAAGGAGATTCGGGACACCCTTGCCGCCATCAAGGAATTTGCCGCCCAGGTCCACGAAGGAACCATCCGGGGCGCCCACGGCCCGTTCAAGCAACTCCTCGTGATCGGCATCGGCGGTTCCGCCCTTGGACCCCAATTTGTGTCCAATGCCTTGGGCAACCCCGAAACGGACAAACTCTCGATCCACTTCTTCGACAATACCGACCCAGACGGCATGGACAAAGTATTGGCCAAGATCGGCGATCAGTTGGGTGAAACCCTGACCGTCGTCATCTCCAAATCCGGGGGGACGAAGGAGACCCGTAATGGGATGCTGGAGGCCAAGGCTGCCTACGAACGCGCCGCCTTGAAATTCGAAGTGCATGCCGTGGCGGTCACTGGTGCATTGAGCGAACTGGACGTCTATGCGACCAAAAACGGCTGGATTAAGCGATTTCCCATGTGGGATTGGGTCGGAGGCCGCACCAGTGAGCTCTCCGCCGTTGGACTTCTCCCCGCAGCGCTTCAAGGTTTTGATGTGGACGGACTGCTTGCCGGGGCGAAAGCCTGCGATGATGTCACTCGCCAAACCAAGATTAACGATAATCCATCAGCACAACTAGCCTTGATGTGGCACTATATCGGTAACGGCAAAGGAACCAAGAACATGGTCATTTTGCCGTATAAAGACCGGCTGGAATTGTTTTCCAAATACACCCAGCAACTCATCATGGAATCTCTGGGCAAGGAAAAAGACTTGGACGGCAAAGTCGTCAATCAAGGCATTGCCGTATTTGGAAATAAGGGTTCAACCGACCAACATTCCTACGTCCAGCAATTGCGCGAAGGCATCCTTAACTTCTTTGTCACCTTCATCGAGGTGCTCCAGGACCGGAATGGCAAATCCATTGAGGTCGAACCCCAGGTAACCTCTGGTGACTATTTGGAGGGCTTTTTCCTCGGAACCAGGCAGGCTTTGCATGAAAACGGGCGTGAATCGATGACATTAACGATAAAGACAGTTTCCGCGTTCTCGGTCGGGGTTTTAATTGCTCTATTCGAGCGAGCCGTCGGCCTGTATGCTTCTCTCATTAATATTAATGCCTACCATCAGCCTGGCGTGGAAGCCGGCAAGAAGGCCGCTGCCGCTGTCATTGAACTGCAACGCAAGGCATTGAACTATTTGATCGAGAAGAAAGGCCACGCTCTGACTTCAGCCCAAATCGCCAGCGGAATCGGAGCCCATGATGGATTTGAAACTGTCTTCAAGGTATGTGAACACATGGCCTCGAATCCCGATCATGGGGTCAAAAAGACGCTCGGCAAGACGCCGTTTGAGGCGACCTACCAGGTTGGATGAAGCGGGATTTATCAGGCATGGAGTCCTGCCTTTAGGCGGCAGCAGACAACGCAGCGATAGCTTAGCCGGCTAAAGCCAGGACCGCATATCTGCGAGGTCAGTAAACCGTTTAAGATGTTCGTTTATCCCAAGAAATACGATGTCATTGTTGTTGGCGCCGGCCACGCCGGGGTTGAGGGTGCCTTGGCAGCCGCTCGCATGGGGTGCCAGACATTGCTCCTGACCATCAACGCCGACACCATCGGCCAAATGTCCTGCAACCCGGCCATCGGCGGCCTCGCCAAAGGGCATTTGGCCCGCGAAATCGATGCCTTGGGTGGCGAAATGGGCAAAGCCACGGACATGACCGGATTGCAGTTCCGGATGCTCAATACCAAGAAAGGCCCCGCAGTTTGGGCACCCCGAGCCCAATGCGACAAGAAGGCATACCAGTTTCGCCTCAAATGGGTCTGCGAACGGGAACCAAACCTAGACGTCAAGCAAGGCCAAACCTCCAAACTTCTGCACAACCACGGTCAAGTTCATGGCGTTGAGACGACTTTGGAGGTCCAATACCACGCCACTACTGTCATTGTCACGACCGGAACCTTCCTTAGAGGGCTGATGCACATCGGCCAGAATCAGCAATCAGGCGGCCGGGCGGGTGAATCCGCCGCAATGGGTCTTTCTTCCTCCCTCCAAGAGATTGGAATTGAGTTGGGACGCCTCAAAACCGGCACCCCACCCCGCTTGCTTCGCCGCTCGATCGACTTTTCAAAGACCGAGCCCCAGCCTGGCGATGAGCCGATTCCCTATTTCACTTACTGGAAGGAGGATTTGTTCCACGTGGAACATTCGGGCGTCAACCCTCGCGACCTTGGCCATTCCAATGGCAAGTATCCGCCCGGCTCTGTCCTCGACCATCTCAACGGCCAACTCGCCTGCTACATCACCTACACAACCGACGCCACGGCAACCCTCATCCGCGCCAATATCCATAAGTCGCCCATGTATTCCGGGGTGATCGAAGGAGTAGGGCCGCGCTACTGTCCTTCGATTGAGGATAAAATCGTCAAATTCCCAGAGAAAGAACGCCAGCAGATCTTCCTCGAACCCGAAGGCATCGCCACTGACGAAATCTATGTCAACGGCTTCTCCACCTGCTTGCCGTTCGAGGTCCAAGTCGAAATGGTTCGTACCATCATCGGCTGCGAAAACGCGGAGATCATGCGTCCAGCCTATGCAGTCGAATATGACTTTGCTTTTCCGACCCAGCTTTACCCGTCCTTGGAAACGAAGGCTTGCCGCAATCTCTTCCTGGCTGGCCAAATCAACGGAACATCCGGTTACGAAGAAGCTGGAGCGCAAGGGCTTATGGCAGGAATTAATGCCGCCAGACGCGTCCAAGGCCGCGATCCCATTATCCTTGGCCGCGACCAAGCCTATATCGGAGTGCTGATCGACGATTTGGTGACCAAAGGCACCGTCGAGCCCTACCGCATGTTTACGTCCCGAGCCGAATATCGGCTGCTTTTGCGCCAGGATAATGCCGATTTGAGATTATCCGCCATCGGGCATCAAATCGGTCTCTTGGCCGAGCGCAACTTCCGTCAATTTGAAAGCAAGGAGCAGGCGATTAGAGCCGAGATCGAACGATTGGAAAACACGCGTCATGGCTCGGACACTCTGGCCCAATTGCTTCGTTGCCCGGAGTTAACCTATTGCGATCTGCCAGACCGGAATTCCAGCCTTTCGCAGGAAGTCATTCAGCAGGTGGAAATTGGCATCAAATACGAGGGCTACATCGATCGCCAGGAGCTGGAAGTGGCCAAGCTGAAACAGCTCGAAGACAAGCAGATCCCGCCCACCTTTGACTATGAATTAGTCCCCAGCCTCCGGACGGAAGCCCGTCAAAAGTTAGGCAAGATTCGGCCCGTAACCCTCGGTCAGGCAGCACGAATTTCAGGGGTATCTCCATCCGATATTGGCATCCTGATGGTCTGGCTTAAGCGAGGCGGGCAATTGCCTGCGGGTTCTGAACCGGCTTCAGTACAAAAAGGGGCGGCGGAAGGATAAGAGTTATTGCCGCCCCACACACGAACCTCCGTAGAGAACAAAGAAGCATTCGCAACTTAATCGGCCTGCCCCTCTGTGCAAGCCCAACAAGTAAAAAATATCAAAAAAGTTTTCGCGCCAAACCCGCTGATTTAGAGGAACTTGGGTTGTTTCCGACTTAGACAATACATTGGCCAAGCTAATCAAACTAAGAACCTATCTCGGCACGACGCATTCGGTTTTGCGGGGCTGCATCGGTAGGGCGTCACTCCGTGCGCGCCGAGAACCGCTCCGAGCATGCTAGTATAGGACATGCCGCTTGAGCAGGTGGTAAACGTCGGTTGAGCTGACCTGTCCATTCGGCAGCAACTCAGGCCGTGAACTGATCACCAACGGGAAATCAACAGCCCGATCCGGACGGCGACCGTGGGAGCCTTTTACCAAATTCGCATCAAGTGGTATGACATCCATCAACATGCGAAAGCCCAGCTTCTTTTGCAGAAGTCGCCGCAGGATTTTTAGCTTCACCGCTGGAATTTTCGGGTCCAGAAACAGCTCGACGGGGTCATAACCCGGCTTGCGGTGAATATCAATGCAACGGGCAAAGTCGGGAGCCAGCGAATCATTCAACCAATAATAGTACGTGAACCAGGCGCTTTCAGATGCTATAGCGATGAGATCGCCCGCACGAGCATGGTCAATTCCCAATTCCGCCTGCTCCGCGCGATTCAGGACCTTTTCCACACCCGTAATGGATTCGATGGTGGCCCGCACCTTTTTCTCGATGGAACGGTCATTTAGATAGATGTGCGCGATCTGGTGATCCGCCACCGCAAAGGCTTTGCTGGCTCCGCAATCCAGCAATTCCAATCCCAGCTCCTCCTTGACGACCAGCCAGCGTTCTTCTCGCAACCATCGGTTAATGTGAACGGGAGCATCGACCTGAGTGATCCCGTATTCGGAGAGTAGAATGACCTGGACGGAGCGCTGGGCGAAGAAGTCGAGAAGGTCGCCAACAATGGCATCGATCTCCCGGAGATCTTGCACAATATCCGGATGCCGGGGTCCAAGGCGCTGCAAGTTGTAGTCGAGATGCGGCAGATAAACCAGGCTGAGCGTTGGCGAGTGGTTGGTTTCAATCCACTTGGCGGAATTGGCGATCCAGCGACTGGCGGCGTCCCGAGCGCCCTGGGGCGTCTTCACGCCAGCGGCAGGTCCCCAGAAAGTGGCGAAGGGAAATTCTCCGAGGTCCTTCTTGATTTTGGGACGGATGGCATAAGGCCAGGAATAAATGTCAAAGAACTTGCGTCCGTCCGCTGGATAAATCGGGCGCGGAGTGATGGAATAATCCGCGGTGGAATACATATTGTACCACCAAAAAAGCTTCGCGCAGGTGAACCCGGGCTCCAACTCCCGCAGTTCCTCCCAAATCTTCCGACCGTGGACGAGGTGGTTCGATTGTTTCCAGAACTGGACTTCAGCGAGCTCGCGGTTATACCAGCCGTTGGCTACGATGCCGTGTTGTGCCGGCGGCGTGCCGGTGAGATAACTCGACTGAGCCGTGCAGGTGACCGCCGGGAATGCGGGAACGATGTTCGCCTTGGCGCCCCGGCCGAGGAATTGATTGATCCGCGGCGTGGCCGGGCCGAGCAACGATTCGGTGAGACCAACGACGTTAAGGACAGCAGTGCGTTTCACGGAAGTGCGCCAATGATCCGGGCGCGAAGCTCCAGCTCTGCGCGGACACCAGCAGCCGCCACGAGCAGAGCCGGAGTTCTACATTCCGCTTTTTCCATCGAGATTTCACCCATCATCATAACCTCGTCGGTCTGAGCACCGCGCCGGGGTTAAGATTAGGCCCAAGATGAGGACTAAGCAAAGAACGGTTTTGAAACCGGCAGATAGCTATTCATTAGTATAGTATAAGCTTCGCGCGGCGCATGTGGCGGTCATGAAGTTCGTGAATGGCTTCCACGATCTTCGCCGGGACCATTTCATGGACTTCAAAGCCGCGGCCGAGATCGCGCAGAAGCGTGATGGCGAGTTCGCCGCCGAGGTGCTCGCGAAATTCCTCCAGGCCGTTCAGAACCAGGAGGCATTGGTTGGAATCAGCGTGCAGCAATTCGTTCGCGTAAAGCTCGAATCCCAGCGCTTCCAGCAAAGTGAGGATGCGCTCCGCGGCCCGTGCGCCCAGAAACTCCATCTTGCGCGAATAAATAACATCCAGCGCAATGCCAATGGCCACCGCCTCACCGTGGCGGATTTTGTATTCAGACAATTGTTCGAGCTTGTGCGCCGACCAATGGCCGAAATCTAGGGGCCTAGCCGAGCCGAATTCGAACGGATCGCCCGAAGTGGCGATGTGGTCGAGATGCAACTCAGCGCAGCGACGGATGAGCCGCTGCATGGCCGGCGGATCGAACGCGGCGAGCGATTTGGCTTCCTGTTCGATGGCCTCGAAAAATTCACGATTCCGAATCAATGCCACCTTGACAGCTTCGACATAGCCCGCGCGCTTGTCGCGGACGGAAAGCGACTCCAGCATGTCGAAGTCATTGACCACCGCAAACGGCGGAGTGAACGTCCCGATAAAATTCTTTTTCCCGAAGGCGTTAATGCCATTCTTCACGCCCACCCCGGAATCGGCCTGGCTCAGCGTCGTGGTGGGAATGCGCACGTGCCGCACGCCGCGATGCGCCGTGGAAGCGGCCAGACCGGCCATGTCCAGCAACGCGCCGCCGCCCACCGCGATGACATACGAGTGACGATCAATGTGAAAGCGGTCGATGTGCGAATGGATTTCCGAGACGTGAAAGTAGGAATTCTTCGTGCGTTCGCCGCCTTCGAGGACCAGGGGCGGGCAGACCAGTTTCAACCGGGGAGCGGCGGCGAAGAACGCTTCAATTTCCCGGCCCAGCTCCGGCCGCGCTCGGGCAAGAGATTCATCCAGCACCACCAGGACGCCATGCACGCGTTCTGCGCCCTCGGAAACGAGCACTTCCCGCAGGAGCGGATTGGCCGGAGCAAAAACATCCCGGGTGAAATGGACCCGAAGCTGGTAGCCGACCTGAATGGTGCGTTGAATGCCGGACATCATTGCAGTCTGCGGATTAGACGGCGGCAGTGGAAGTTTATTTCAAATCCAACAAACTTAAATACGCCTTGGAATGGTCGGAATTTGTACGATAAACTCCGGCGGCATTCCTATGGAAACAAATCCGGCTCCGGGCCACGCGCCAACCCAGCCTTTGGCGCGAGTAGCGGCAAAGTGGCCGCGCGGAGGAACGCACGGTCATGGGGGCTCACGCTCGTCTTGCTGGCCGAAGCGATGCTCTTGCGCGTACGGGTTTATCACCTCGGCTTTTCCAGGCTGCGCTGACCGGAATGGTCGCCACTGCATGGTCAGTGAACTTCCACGCTGGACTGGTTGGTGCGCGGGGCCGAAGCTAGAATTTTATGGCATCCAAAGCTCGTAAGGCACGACGAGAAGCAGCAAGAGCAGCTGCTAAGAAAGCTGGCGATGACATTTCTGCTCCCATCACGGCAATGCCCGCTCTGCAGCAGAAAGTCGATAGGAAAGAGGGTAAAGAGGCCACAGGCTCCAATAACCCACAGGATAATGATCCGCAAAATGCCACTCGTGCGAAGGCGGTTCGAAGCGTCTTCTCGAGTATCGTGATAGCTGCCGGCGGCATTCTCGTCGTTATGGTCTGGCTCCTGAGCGTTACAGCCAATGGTTTTTTCGGGTTCTTCTCCGAGAACCCCGCAGTTCAGTTGTTCCCGATTTCCTTGGTGCTTTGCTTGATAATATTTGTTGCGATTCATAGATTTGTCGGGACTTACAAGAAAAATAAGCCGTGGTACAATGTGGCAACACTCCTCAGCGTTGCGATTTTCACAACCGCTTCTTTGCTTGTGCAACAACGAAGATCAGAAGACCGACACCTCGCCGCCCAGCGCAAACAGGACCATGACATCATAACCAGTGTTCCAAGTCGTTTTGATGAATTAGGAATGCGTTTCGAGAGAACGACTTCAAACTCCGATATACTGCACAATATTTCGCCTACAAATCTGAGTTTATTGTTTTCGGTTAGCGTTCCAAACTGCCTGTACTTAACTAACGATTGCCTCATGTTCACTGGCGATTACTTGGCGTTCTCAAATCTTAATGCAGTACTCGTAGTTCCAGTCCCCCATGGACAACGAAATGTTACAGTACGATTCGGAATTGAAAATGCTTCGAGATCAACAGTCGAATATTTGGACTTAGCATTCGGTTTGTATGAGGGATTAAACTGTATTCCGGGTGAAGGATTTGAGAAAATAGGCTCACGAGATGGCCATTTCCGCTTTTTATCGTTCGAAAAGGAATTTGTCCCTGCGCGAAAAGTGGATTGGATTCCGGAAATGACGTTTGCGCCAGAAATTGGTTCCGAGCACTTCTTGACGAACAAAATACCATTTTCAATATGGGTTTCCGCCAAGAATGTTTCGCCTTTTATAGTTGCGTTCCAGATTTCATTCGCCGATGAGGGGACCAACGCATTCGCACCGCAGTTGATTCCTTTTGCTGAATATAAAATTTCTGCGGATCATTCTTATTCAAATTTACTCAATGGGAACTGGCGAAAACCGTGATTTCTCAAATTAGTGCACTACCCTGCTTTGACATCGGTTGACACTTGGGACCGGCGCGGGCTATAGTGGCTGGCTCTGGTATGAACAAAACACCGCATGTGGCCGTGGTCGGCGCGACGGGTGCCGTTGGCGTCGAGATGATCAAAACGCTGGAAAAGCGCAAGTTTCCGGTGGGCAAATTGACTTTATTGGCCTCCGCCCGCTCCGTGGGCAAGAAGCTGAAGTTTCGAGGCGAAGAGACCGCGGTGAAGGAGTTGACCAAAGACTCATTCAAAGGAATCGACATCGCGCTGTTCAGCGCGGGCGGGAGCATCTCGAAGGAGTTCGCACCCATTGCCGCCAAGGCGGGTTGCGTCGTCATCGACAACTCCAGCGCCTTTCGGATGGATGAATCAGTGCCGTTGGTGGTGCCCGAGATCAACGCCGGCGACGTGAAGTTGCACAAGGGCATCATCGCAAACCCGAATTGCACGACGGCGATCACATTGATGGCGCTCTACCCGCTGCATCAAGCTTTCAAGGTCAAACGGATCTTTGCGTCGAGTTACCAGGCGGTTTCTGGCACGGGAGCGAAGGCGATTGAGGAATTGGAACGGCAGGTCGGCGAAGTAGTGGCGGGCAAGCCCGTGACCAAGGAAGTTTATCCCCACCAGATTGCCTTCAACGTCCTCCCGCACGTCGATTCCTTTTTGGACTCCGGCTACACGAAGGAAGAGATGAAGATGCAGAACGAGGGGCGCAAGATCATGCATCATTCCTCGTTTCGCGCGAGTGTCACCTGCGTGCGTGTGCCGGTGTATCGAGCGCATTCGGTGGCCGTCAGCGCGGAATTTGAAAAACCGGTGAGTGTGGAAACCGCGCGCGCGGCGCTGTCCAAAGCGCCCGGCATTGATGTAGTGGATGCGCCGGAAAAAAAGGAATACCCGCTGCCGCTCTACGTCGCCGAAAAATACAACTGCCAGGTGGGACGAATCAGGATGGACTGCGCGCTGGAGAACGGCCTTTGTTTCTGGGTTGTCGGCGATCAATTGCTCAAAGGCGCGGCGCTCAACGCGGTGCAAATCGCGGAAGAGTTGCTGAAAGCGGCCGCTTAAGAACTGTTCGTTCGGCGTTGCCAAGTTTTTTATTGCGTCAATAAGGCCGCGGCTTAGGCTCTGTCCATTGCATGTTTGGATCCCGCACTCGATCTGGCAGCCGGGGCAGGCTCAACCTTAAAACGCGGCTTTTCCTGCTTTTGTTTCTGCTGGTGTGCGTGGTTTTTCACCCGGTTGTTCATGGCGAGTTTCTATTCTGGGATGACGACATCAATATCTCCCAGAATCCGCACCTCAACGGCCTTGGCTGGCAGCAGCTCAAATGGATCTTCACTGGGACGGATTATCTTGGACGATACCAGCCGCTCGCCTGGCTGAGTTGGTCCGTAATCAAGCAATGTTTTGGGTTGAATCCATTTTGGTTCCACTTGGTCAACCTTTTGTTTCACGCCGCCAATGCCGGCCTGGTTTTTTTGCTGGTCCGAAAGCTCCTGCTGGCGGCGCAGATGACCGGGGAAACTGCTCCTGCGCACCTGTCCATCGCCGCCGCGCTGGCGGCCGCTTTGTGGGCGACGCATCCGATGCGCGTGGAAACGACTGCCTGGACTGTGGAATTGGTTTTCGTGCAGCCCCTGTTTCTTTTTCTTCTGGCGTTGCTTTGCTATCTGCGTTCCGCGGATGCGGGCAGCGGACGGAGCGGGCCATTTTACTGGGCAAGCGTGGCGCTGTTCACGGCGTCACTCGTCTCCTTTCCCATTGCTCTGGGCGGTTGTGTCGTCTTCATTGCGTTTGATATTTACCCTTTGCGCCGGCTCAGTGTCGATCCCTGGCGCTGGCTGACGCCGGCGGCGCGGCGGGTCTGGCTGGAAAAACTTCCGTTCGTGGCGACTGCGCTTTTTTTCGGCTGGTTCAACCTGCACGTCCGGGCGCATCCGAGCACGGCCTGGAGTCATTTGACGACACTTGAGGTCTTCAGTCCGGCGGCACGGGTGATGCAGGCATTCTACATGTGGGCATATTATGTTTGGCGGCCGTGGTGGCCGGTTCACCTGACGCCCGTGCCGACACAATTGATGGACTTCAAACCGTTTGACGCGCCGTTTGTGCTGAGCGCGATTTTGGTGCTCGGTTTGAGTGGCTGGCTCTTTTGCCAGCGCCGGCGCTGGCCGGGGCTCTTTGTAATCTGGTTTTGCCACCTGGGATTGCTGGTGCCGATGCTGGGCCTTTCGGAGCACCCGCATTATCCATCCGACCGTTACAGCATGACGGTCGGGATTTGCTGGGCGGTCCTCCTGGGAGGCGGCTTTGCAAAGTGGTGGCCGCAAGTCCGGGCTCGGCAAATTTTGCAAGTCGGAACGGCGGTGTTGCTGGCCCTCCTGTCGGTGATGAGCTATCGTCAAACTTTTTTGTGGCAAACCAATGTTGGTTTTTTCACGCAGCTTCTCGCTGGCTGGAAGGAGGGCCCCGTTTTTTTACCACGCCGGGTTGATTTGTATATGCACCTCGCCCGCGCACACTCACAACGCGGCGAATTTTCCGATGCCATCGACAATTTGCAGGCGGCCGTCCGCCTGGCCCCGGAGTATCCGGAGGCACGAATCCGGCTTGGTGATGCGTTGATGGCCGCCGGCCAACTCGATGCGGCCCGGGCCAGTTACGAAGCAGCAGCCCGGCTCGACCCGAAATTCTCCCCGCCGCTGAATGACCTCGGGGTGGCCTTTGCCCAGCAGGGAAAGCTTGATCGCGCCATCGAACAATTCTCCGAAGTATTGCGCAATGACTCCTCCAACCGAAGCGCCTTGCAGAATATCGCGACTGCGCTCCAACACCTGGGGCGCACGAACGAAGCGGAGGTTTACCTGGCGAAGCTGAACGGTCTGCCCGCCCGCGCGCCAAACCATTGAAGTGTGAATAATTCGATGTTTCGATTGCGCGCTGCTTGACACGCCGGGAGGCGTAAAACAGGCTTGTAAGCATGCTCTTGCTGCTCGTGTCAGCATGGCTGGCATGCTTTTTATTGTGTCGTGAGCTAAGCGCACGTCGACAGATCGATCCGGACTGGCGCATCGCTTTCATTCTGGCGAGTGCGGGCTGGGGTGCGCTGGTCGCGATCGGCACTGAGGCGCTGAGCGTAGCGACGCTGCTTGATGCCTGGGGAGTGCGGCTTTGGTGGCTCGCAGTCAATGCGGGCCTCTGGGGGATGTTGGTTTTTCTCCGACGCCGCGCGCCATCCACGAGCGCGTCCTGGAACTTCGCCATCGGCTGGAAAGAATTGGGAGCCTGGCCGCTCGACGCACGCCTGATGCTCGCCGCGGCGGTGCTATTCATGATTTTTCTGGGCGGCATCGCGTTGCTGACTCCAAGCACGAACGTGGATTCACTCACCTATCACATGGCGCGGGTCATGCATTGGATCCAAAACCAAAGCGTCGCGCATTACCCGACGAACATGGACGCGCAGCTTCAGATGGGGCCGTGGTCCGGGTTCGTGCAGGCGCACCTCTGGCTGCTCCGGGGCAATGATGGTTTCGCAAACCTGGTGCAATGGTGCGCGTTGGCCGGGTCCGTGGTGGCCGCCACTTTTCTGACGCGCCTATTATTGCCGGCTGAAATGCCGGTCGGGACGGCGCCGCGGGCGCAAGCGCTTGCCGCGGTGCTGGTGGCGACGATGCCCATTGCCATCGTTGAATCCATCAGCACGCAAACCGATCTGGTCACGGGATTCTGGCTGCTGTGCTTCGCGGGTTTGAGCTTCTTGTGGTGGCACAATCCCGGGAACCGGATTTATGCGGCGGGGGTTGGCGCAGCCATGGGGCTTGGCATTCTGGCCAAGTTTACGATGGTGATTTACGCCGTGCCGATGATTCTGGCGCTGGCCTTTGGCCTGATTTGGAAGCATTCACACTCACCGTCACGACAGCTCCTCTCCGGCTTCATCCAGGCGGTGGCCGTGTGCCTGCTGCTGGCCGCGCCACATCTGGCCCGTAATCAGGGTCTGTTTGGCTCGATGATCGGCTCGCAGACCGCGCGAGCGGGCGGGGGCGTTTCGCACGTTTCCGTCAGCGGGATTCTTTCCAACCTGATTCGGAACACCGGACTGCACTCCAATACGGGCCTCCCGCCGTTGACGCACGCGTTGAACCGCGCGATTCGCACCGTCAACGGCTGGACGGGGCGGGCCTTGAATGATCCGGACCTGAATCTTCCCCGCGCCATGACCCTTGAGCCGCCGGACGAGTTTTTCGTTTTCGACAGTTTCGCTGCGAGTCCCTGGCAGGTGGGATTGATCGGTGTGGCGGCGATGGTTGGAGTTGTCGGCGCGCGGAGAAATCGAGTGGCGCTGCTCGCGCTGGGGCTTGCGTCCGCGGGGGCGGTCCTGTTCTGCGCGTTGCTGCGATGGCAAATTTGGAATTCCCGTCTTCATTTGCCGCTGCTGTTGCTGTTCATGCCAATCGTCGCGGCTGTTCTGGCTCCGAAAATGTTTCGTTGGCTTGGCTGCGCCATCGCGACGGGGTTGTTCGTTTTCGCAATCGCAATTGTAATCAATAATCGTTCGCGTCCAATTTTCGATTCCGCCTGGAGGGCGCAGCCGCGCGCCGAACAGATGCTCTCTTTCCAATGTGTCCAGGATTACGAACCCATCCGCCAGATCGCGCGCCGAATAGTGGCGTCCGATTGCCGCAGGGTGGGTTTGAAGCTGGAGGAGTCGGTGGATTGCCCGGAATATGCTTTTTGGGTGATGCTGCGCGAGGCCGGCTTTCGTGGGCCCATTCATCACGTGCTCGTGGAAGGTCCGGCGGGCCGCTTGCCCGGACCGGCGCAAAAGCCCGATGTCATCATTTCCACGGCCGCAGGCCGGCCCGCCGGAGATTTGGCGGCCATGTACCCCACTGAAACAGAGGTTGGTCATTTCAAGTTGTATTGGTCGGCGGAAATCAGCCGGAGCATGGCGGCGAAGTTGAAAGGTCAGTGAACTGGCTCGAAGCGCCGCCGGGTTTGTCTTTTATTACGCTTGATCCTAATCCGCTCCGTTGAGCTGGGGGGTGAGCCCAATCAAGCAACGCCCACCAAATAAACGCGGCCAGCGAGACAGTTTTTCATCGCAACGTTGGAGCGCTCCCAGGCAGCGGATCGGATAAAACGATGGGCGGCTGAAACCGCCGGAGAGGATGTGAGCGAAACTGCTGAAGACTTGTGCGTGAAAGACTTTCCAGCCCGGCGGCCAACGGCCCAATTCGCCGCGAAAGAAAAGCCGCGTGGCGTTGCCTTGAGCAGCGTAGTAACCGCGCGGGCGCGGAGCAACATCGGCGGAATTGATGGGCTTGCGCCAAGCCACGGGTTCGTGATGCAGCAAGGTGTAAACCGGAAAGCTGCTCCAACTGAGGTAAGGTTCAAACAGAATCACTCGCCCGGTGCGTGTCAGTACTCGGCGCGCTTCACGAAAGAACGCATTCGGCGCTTCGAGGTGATGAAAGACATCGAGCAGCACCAGATGAGAGAGGCTGGCGTCGGGAAAGGGAAGTTCGCAGGCATCGCCAACCAGGTCCACCCAGGGAGCGGGAGAGAGATCGCTCGTGATGGCTTGAGGGAGATGCGCTTTCAAGTTGCCCACGCCAGCGCCGAGTTCGAGAACCCGGCCGGGAATTTTTAGATCCATGAGCGCGATGACTTTGAGAAAAAATGAGGCATAGATCGCCCGCAACAAGGGCTTGGTGTTCCAGACGCGCAGATGCTCTTCAAACGGGTTCTGCACGGCTTGGGTTTATCTTGCCGGGCAGAAACTTCATCCGCCGCGCGGCGAACAACACCATTCGCAGCAATAACCATCCGTGGCTCCAGCGGTGGATATTGGTCTGGCCGTAGGTGCGCGCGCGATAGCGAATCGGCAAGTCCACCATCCGCAGGTTCAACTTGGCCGCGCCGAAGATCAGGTCGAAGTCGCCGAAGGGATCGAAATCGCCAAAATATGCGCGATTGCGGGCGAGCATCTCATAATCCGCGCGGAACAACACTTTGGTGCCGCACAATGTGTCCTTGATCTTTTGTCCCAGGATCCAGCTAAACGTGAGGCCGAAAACTTTGTTCGCCACCATGTTCAGAAACTGCATCGCCTCGTCTTCCATGGGATAAACGAGGCGGACGCCATTGACGAAATCGGCGGTCCCGGAGCGCGCCACTTCATAAAACTTGGGCAATTCCTCCGGCGGCATGGTGAGATCGGCGTCGAGAATGAAAAGCAGGTCGCCGGTGGCGGCGGCGAAGGCTTCACGCACCGCGCCGCCCTTGCCTTTGCTTTGTTGCTTGAGCGCTTTGATCTGGCGTTTGGGATATTTGGCGGCCACGCGCTGGATTTCTTCCCAGGTATTGTCCTTGGAATGGCCTTCGATGAAGATCAACTCCGTGCCGAGGCCCATTTCGGGAGTGCGTTGGACGGCGGCTTCGATGTTGCCGGCCTCGTTGCGCGCCGGGATGATGACAGAGCAGCGATACTGCGGGCGCGTAGCCGGTTGGGGTTTGGGCCGGGCGACCATCACGATGGTGAGGCAGAAATGGTACAGGAGTGGTCCGAGCCAGCGATTAAACAAAGGGGCGAGCAACGGCGTGCCGACGGGCCATAAAAGCCGCGTGTCGGTCTTGACCACTTCCCAACCGGCGAGATGGAGCAGGTTGGCCATGTCATCGGTGGAAAGCCAGTTTTGCAATTGCGTCGGCGCCTTGATCCCGAGTTTTTCGCCCGCCTGGAGAATAGGCCGCCAAACGTTGTTGAAGAAGTTAATTACAAGGCGTGTGCCGGGGTGTGATGCGGACCGAAGTCGTTCCAGGGCGGCCTGAACATCCGGCAGATCGTTGACGAGGTCTGAGAGCAGGATGTAATCGAATTTTTCAGCGCTTGGGAAATCGAGCGCGTCGGCCACATGAAACTCGAGGTCCGGATGGCGGGCCTGGGCGAGCTTGACCATTTCCGGGCTGAAATCGATGCCGACGCCGCGCGCGGGTTTCATCTCGGCCAGCAGGTCACCCACGCCGCAACCAACTTCGAGCACGCGCAAGCCGGGCGGGACAAGAAAGGAGAAGTAATTCCGAAGAAACTTTTGGTAGTAGCGATTGGTTTCCCGCAGCCGGCAGGGAGCGCGTTGGTCGTAAAAGGCCCGACGGTCAATCATCAGCCAAGCTGGTAACGGAAAACGTCCGCGCTGGCGAGCGCAGAAATTCGGGTGGTTGGACTGCTGGGGCACCTTTGCCCGGTCTTTTAGCCAACTCTCCACTCGCATCGGGGTAGGGCGCGTCACTCCGTGCGCGCCGTGTTGGGGGTTCGAACAAGCGGCGGGCAGAGGACTGCCCCGCCCCACCTTTAGGATTTCTGCGTGACAAGCGAACGTTCAATTCCCCGGTTTCCGTTCGTGCTTCAAAAACCATTCGTAGAGCTTGGGATTGTTGTACGTTTCGGTCCACGAATTGTGCTGGGCTTCGGGATATATGGTCAACTCCACTTCCTTGCAACCGGCTTCCTTCATCATTTTGACCATCCGTTCGGATTCGACGACGGGCACCACGTTGTCCTTCGCGCCGTGAAACGCCCACACGGGCAATGATTGCAAGGCCGCCAGCCGGCCATCATACCCGGCCATCAACACGGAAATGTACCTGCCGCCGCCGCAAATGGGCGCAACCGCCGCAAACCGCTCCGGATACGAAGTGGCCAGTTCCCAGGCGCCGAAACCGCCCATGCTCAAGCCCGTCAAATAAATGCGATTCGTATCCACGCGATACGTTTCGACGGCTTGGTCCAGCAAGTCCATCAAGGCTTCCCGTGACCAGGTTTCGCGGTTGGGACATTGCGGAGCGATGACGATGAACGGAAACTCGGGATGCGTCTCGATGTATTTGGAGGGGCCGTGCGTGGCTACTTTCCAAACGTCGCTGCCGCGCTCGCCGGAGCCGTGCAAAAAGAAAATGAGCGGCCAGCGGTTGGTGGAGCTGCCGCTGTACTCCCGGGGAAGGAACAGCAGGTAGTCGATTTTGGCGTTGGCGGGAAGCTTTCGTTGCAGGGTTTTGGCCTGCAAGATTTTGGAGGCTGGTTCGGCGGCGTGCGTATTCATCATGCTGGATTCCGTTAAACTGGAAATGCACACTGCGGCAAGAAGAATCATCCGCAATTCAATTTTTTTGAAGAGCATGTCTGGATTGAAGGCGTTTCGGACACACGCTGGCAAGCGCAAATCGTGTAAGAGTTCGTGGGTCGGACCGCCGGGGCGGCTGGGGTTACATGATCTTCAATTTTGGCAGGTCTTGCGAATCGATCAATCCCACCGGTTCGTGCCGGGCGTTTACGACGATCAGATCGTCAATGCTTCGTTGGTCGAAAATTTTAAGTGCTTCGGCTGCCAATGCGTCTTCCCGCACGCAGATGGGCTTGGGCGTCATTACCTGCTTGAGCGTCTGCGACAGGACGACGTCGCCGTCCAGGGCCATGCTGCGCCGCAAATCGCCGTCGGTGAAAACGCCCGCGAGTTTACCGCGGGTATTGACTACACTCACCGTGCCGGACCGGGCGCGGGTCATCACCAACAAGGCTTCCTTCACCGGCATGCTTTCCTGGGCCACGGCGTTGCGTTCGCCGGTGCGCATGATGTTGCCCACCTTGAGCAGCATCGCCCGACCGATTGCCCCCGCGGGATGACGGCGGGCGAAATCCTGTTCCTTGAAACCGCGCGCCTGCAAAACCGCCATGGCCAGCGCGTCGCCCATTACGAGCATGGCGGTGGTGCTGGCGGTGGGCGCAAGATTGAACGGACAGGCTTCCCGGGGCACTTTGACATTCAGCACCACGTCGCTAAACCGGGCGAGGGAGGATTTCATCACGCCGGTAATGGCGATGATCTTGATCGAAAACCGCTTGAGCGCCGGCATGAGGTTGAGTAATTCCTCGGATTCACCCGAGTAACTGAGCGCGAAGATGAGATCCCCGTCGTTCACGATGCCGAGGTCGCCATGGAGCGCATCAACGCTGTTGAGGACCACGCTGGTTGATCCCGTGCTGGTGAGCGTGGCGGCGATTTTTCGGCCAATGTTTCCCGACTTGCCGATGCCCACGACGACGATTTTGCCGCGCCGCCCGAGTGCTTCCACGACCAGCGCCACCGCGCGGTCAAACGAGCGGTCGAGTTGGGCGCGAACGGCCTTGAGCGCCGCCAGTTCGATGTCAAACACTTCACGCGCGCGGGCGAGATGACTCATGCCTGAAAGCGTGCCACCGGCAGGAGTTAGTTTCAACCTTGAATCAACCGGGAACGCAGAACGGACGCGCTGCGCCGGCCTCGGTGATTCAAATGGTCACCAACACTTCGTCCTTTGGAAAACGCACCTTTTTGGCCGTGGCGAATTTATCAGTGGCGGCGCGGTAACCGGCGGCGGCGGCAACGACGGCGCTCAAGCCTTGTTTGTCGAGGCCGAGGATTTCGTTGTACTTCGCGGCGTCGATGCCTTCCATGGGGCAAGCATCGATGCCGAGGAGAGCGGCGCTGTTGAGGAAATTGCCGAGGGCCAGGTAAACCTGGCGGGTGGACCAGGCATTGCGGCCGGCGTTGTCGAGGCCGTGGACAATCCTGCCGGTCATAATGTCGCGGTAGGCTGACAGCGATTCGGCGGGGGCGTTGCGAACCTGCGCGACGCGGGCGATAAAGTTGTCAATTTCCCGCTGACCAATATCTTTTTTGATGGCGAAGACCACCAGGTGCGAACAATCCGCGGGCTGCCTTTGGCCCCAGGACACGGGAACAAGTTTTTCCTTCACCGCCGGATCGGTCACAACGATGAATTTCCATGGCTGCAAGCCGTAAGAGGAGGGCGAGAGAACGAGGGCTTCTTCGAGCGCGGCCCAATCTCCGGCGCTGATTTTGCGTTGCGGATCGAATTGTTTGGTGGCGTAACGCCAGTTGAGCTGGTTAATGAGTTGTTCGGGCTGGATGGCATTCATAACACATTTTCGTTTTCGGGTTTAGCGGTGAGGTGCGGCGGTCAAATCGAGAGCCGGCTCTTTCGACCCCAGGCAATGGCCAGGCTGAAGAGCAAAAGGACGATGGCGGCGACGGGCGAGCCGCCGAGCTTGAGTAAATGAGCGGTGATCGCACCCAGCATGGTGCACACCAGCAAGAACGCGCCGAGGGCAGCCAACCGCGGCACCAGCAACAACACAGCCGCGCCCACTTCGAGGCCGCCGGTGAAGTAGCGGAACCATTGGCCGGAACCGAGCCGGGCAAACTCTTCGACCATCATCGGCTGGCTGGAGAGCTTTGCTGCGCCAGCCATCAGGAATGCGGCGGCGACCACGAATTGCAGGATCCAAAGCGCGATGTTTCCAGCTTTACCGACGGGTAGTTGCGGTTGAGTTATGTATTCCGTTCTCATAGGGACTTTCCTGGTTTCGCAGAAGAAAAGAGTTCGTTCAAAATTGCTTCAGAGGCGTGACCGATGGTTGGTTTGCGCGATCAGCCGTCCTTCGCTCCAGCCGCCGCCGAGAGATTTGATTAATTGGACATCCACGATCAGACGCTGCCCGGCCAGTTGGGCGGCGGAGCGCTCCGCTTGCAATTCATCACGGCTGGCGTCGAGCACGTCCAAATAGCTGACCAGGCCCGAGGTGTATCGCTCGGTGGCCAGTTCAACGGCCCGTTTGGAATGGCCCACCGCGCGCTCCTGGGCGGCGGCTTGATCCGCGAGGTAATGGATGGAGGATAGGCTGTTTTCCACATCGCCAAACGCAACCAAAACCTGTTGCTGATATTGTCCCACCGCTTCCGCAAAGGCGGCCTGGGAACGCCGATAATTCGCGCGCAGGCGTCCGCCGGCGAAGATTGGGAGGGATAGACTCGGGCCAATGGACCACGTGCGGCTGCTCCAATTGAAAAGCGAGTCAACATCCGCGCTCAGGAAACCGCCCGAACCGGTCAGCGTCAGGACCGGAAAGAACGATGCCTTGGCGACGCCGATGCGGGCATTGGCGGAGGCGAGTTGACGCTCGGCAGCGGCGACGTCCGGCCGGCGCTCGAGCAGATCGGAGGGCAAACCGGCGGGAATAACCGGCGGCTCAGGATTCCAATTGGGCGAGTCGATGGCTGGAAGTCGAAAGGATGCCGGGTTGACGCCGGCCAGAATGGCGATGGCGTTTTCCAATTGAGCACGGCGTTGCGCGAGCGAGGCGGCCTCCGCCTCAGTCGTTGCCAATTCCGCCTCGGCGCGCGACACGTCCAACTCATTGCCGATGCCGCCGTTAAACCGGCCACGCACGAGTCTTACTTGCTGGTTTCGGAGATCAACGGTGCCTTTGACGACGGCGATTTCCGCGTCGAGCGAGCGCAGCGCGAAGTAGTTTTGGGCGACATCGGACTGCAACGTTATCAACACATTATAAAAAGCCGCCAGCGATGATTGCGCATCGGCCCGGGCGCTCTCAAAACCGCGCCGAACACGGCCCCACAGATCGACTTCATAACTTAAATCAAGCGGAGCGCTCCAAGTGTTCGCGGTCAAGGGGCCGAAGCTGGGTTCTTGATTCGGCGAAAACCGCTGCCGGTTGAAAGCTGGATCAAAACTCAAACTCGGCAGCAGGTTGGCGCGGGCCACCCGAGCGGTGGCGCGGGCTTGATCAACCCGGGCCAGGGCCGACTTTAGATCGCCATTGGCTCGCTCTGCTTGCGTTTCCAATTGATTAAGGTCGGCGTCGCCGAATATTTCCCACCAGGGGCCTTTGGGAACATTGTCCAACGGGGCACCCTCCTTCCAGCGCCCAAGTTCGGCCGATTTATAGGCCGGAGGAGCCGCATTGGTGGGGTGGTGATAATCAGGCCCGACTTCAAGCCACCCGGCCGAAGCAGACGAAGCCGCCAGCAGGAAGACAATTGCGGCAACTCCGGCCGCAGTGCCGGCGGCTTGCGGTGCGTGCGCCGGCGCTTTCTTAAAGCCGAGTTTCATCAGGGTGACGTAAAATACCGGTGTCAAAAACAGCCCGAACAGCGTCACGCCGATCATGCCGGAGAAGACGGCAATGCCCATGGCCTGGCGCATTTCGGCGCCAGCGCCGCGCGCCATCACCAGCGGGAAAACGCCCGCGATGAAGGCGATGGAAGTCATCAGGATCGGCCGCAAACGCAACCGACAGGCTTCGATGGCCGCTTCCACGGCGGTCTTGCCTTCGTCCTGCTTGTCCTTGGCAAACTCGACAATCAGAATGGCGTTCTTGCAAGCCAGACCGACCAGCACGATCAATCCAATCTGGGTAAAAATATTGTTGTCGCTCCCCTTGAGCCAGACGCCGGTGATGGCGAAGAGCAGGCACATGGGAACAATCAGGATAATCGCCAGCGGCAGGCGGAAACTTTCGTACAACGCGGCGAGCACCAGGAAAACCAGCAGGATGCACAAAGGATAGACATAGACGGCGGTGTTGCCCGCGAGAATGCGCTGGTAGGTCAGTTCGGTCCATTCGGAGCTCATGCCTTTGGGCAGATTGTTCGCGACAATCCGGTTGATGAGCGCCTCGGCCTGCCCGGAACTGTATCCGGCGGCGGGTCCGCCATTGATTTCGGCGGCGGGATAACCATTGTAGCGCTGGGCGCGATCGGGGCCGTGGGTTTCGGTTACCTTGACCACGGCGCCCAGCGGTACCATTTGGCCACGATCGTTGCGCGTTTTCAAACGCGTGATGTCCTCGGGCCGCGCACGATAGGAAGCGTCCGCCTGGGCGAGGACTTCATAAGTGCGGCCAAAGCGGTTGAAATCGTTGACGTAAAGGGAGCCGAGATAAATCTGCATGGTTTCAAACAGATTTTGCAACGGCACGCCTTGTTCCTTCGCTTTGATGCGGTCAATGTCGGCATCCAACTGCGGCACGTTGATGGTAAACGTGGAGAAGACGCTATCGAGCCCGGGGGTTTTATAGCTCTCCCCGACAATCGCCTGGATGCTTTGATAGAGCGCGTCGTAACCGAGATCAGCGCGGTCTTCGACATAGAACTTGAAGCCGCCGATGGTTCCCAGGCCCATGACGGGAGGTGGCGGAACGGTCAATACAAACGCCTCCTGGATGGAGCCAAATTTTTGATTCAGGGCGGCGGCGATGGACGGGCCGCTGAGAGCTTTGGTCGTGCGTTCCTCGAACGGATCCAAACAGAAAAAGACGATGCCCGCGTTGGGCGCAACGCTAAAACCATTGATGCTCAAGCCGGGGAAAGCAACGGCGCTTTGCACGCCCGGCGTTTTCAAGCCGAGGTCCGACATGCGCCGAATGACGGCTTCAGTGCGGTCCAGCGAAGCCGCGTCCGGCAATTGGGCGAAGGCAACCAGGTATTGCTTGTCCTGGGTGGGGACGAAGCCGGTCGGGACCTTGTTAAAGCCCCAGCCAGTCAGGAAAACGAGCCCGGCGTAAACCACCAGCGCCGCGACCGACTTGCGCAGGACGGACGCAACGCCAGTCGAGTATTGATTGCCGGCCCACGCAAAAGCACGGTTGAACGGCCGGAAAAACCAGCCGAGGACGATTTCCATGCCGCGCGCGAACCAATCCTTGGGCGCGCCATGTTCCTTGAGCAAAACGGCGCAGAGCGCGGGTGAGAGGGTGAGCGAATTAAACGCCGAGATGACGGTGGAAATCGCAATGGTGATGGCGAATTGTTTATAGAATTGCCCGGTCAGCCCGGAAATAAATGCCGTCGGCACAAAGACCGCGCAGAGCACGAGCGCCGTGGCGATAATCGGGCTGGTCACTTCGCTCATTGCCCGTTTGGCCGCCTCCGCTGGAGTCAGGCCAAGGGCAATATTGCGCTCCACGTTCTCGACCACAACAATGGCGTCGTCCACCACTATTCCGATGGCGAGGACCAGGCCGAAGAGCGAAAGGTTGTTGATCGAGAAACCCAATCCAAGCATCACCGCAAAGGTGCCGACCAGCGACACCGGCACCGCGGCGAGCGGGATGATGGACGCCCGCCAGGTTTGCAGGAAAATGATGACCACAATCACGACCAGGGCCACCGCCTCGATCAGCGTGTGAATGACGGCCTCGATGGAGTGGCGAACGAAAACCGTCGGATCATACACGACGGAATAATCGATGCCGTCCGGAAAGTTCTTCTTCAATTCCTCCATCTTCTCGCGCACATCGGTGGAAAGCTGAAGCGCGTTGGCGCCGGGAAGTTGAAAGATCGGCAACGCCACCGCTCTTTTGTTGTTCAAGAGCGCGCGCAAGGAGTAACTGTCAGCGCTCATTTCAATCCGCGCCACGTCCTTGAGCAAGGTCTTTTGGCCGTTGGGACCGACTTTGACGATGATCTGGCCAAATTCCTCCGGGGAAACCAGCCGCCCCTTGGCGTTGATTTGAACCTCGAAATCGACCGGGTGCTGCACCGGCTGTTGACCAATTGTCCCGGCGGCAATCTGCACGTTCTGCTCGCGAATGGCCGAAACAATGTCGCTGGCCGTCAAATTGCGCTCGGCGATTTTGTCCGGTTGCAGCCAAATGCGCATCGCGTAATCCCCGGAACCGAACACCTGCACGCTGCCGGCTCCGGGAATGCGCGCCAGCACATCCTTGACCTGCAACGTCGCGTAATTGCGCAAATAGACCTCGTCGTATTGGTCGTTGGGCGAGAACAAATGGACGACCATCGTGAGATCGGGCGATTGCTTGGTGGTGGTGACGCCGAGGTTGCGAACTTCCTCCGGCAATTTAGGCAGGGCCTGCGAAACGCGGTTTTGCACCTGCACCTGGGCCTTGTCAACGTCCGTCCCCAGCTTGAACGTGATCGTCAGGTTCATCACCCCGTCGGGCGTGGCCTGGGAGAACATATAGAGCGAGTTCTCGACGCCGTTGATCGATTGCTCGAGCGGCGAGGCGACCGTTTCCGCAATCGTTTTGGGATTGGCGCCCGGGTACTTGGCCTGCACCACCACCGTGGGCGGCACCACTTCCGGATACTCGCTGATGGGCAGCCGCCACAAGGCGAGCAAGCCAACCAGAAAAATCACGATCGAAAGCACCCCGGCAAAAATCGGGCGGCGGATGAAGAAATTGGAAAAGTTCATAAGCGCTAGGACGTCTGTCAGCGTGCCAGGATGCCAATTATCGTTTGGCTATGCCGGAGTCCGAGTCTTTTGAGGCGACGGCCGCCTCCTGTGGTGTAACCGCCATTCCCGGGCGAACGCGCTGGATTCCATTGACGACGATTTTGTCGCCGGCTTGCAGACCGGAACGGACGATTCGTTTGCCCTCCACTGCGGGCCCAAGCTCAACTGGCCGATAGACAACGGTGTTGGTCGAGGTCAGCGTCAGGACATATTTTCGAGCCTGGTCGGTGCCAATGGCGCGCTCCTCGACAAGCATGGCCGAATGACGTTCACCCAGGGGCACGCGAATCCGGGCGAACAATCCCGGCACGATGCGGCCATCTGGATTCGAAAACACCGCGCGCAGAAGAATGCTGCCCGTGTTGGGATCAAGCCGGTTATCAAAGGATTCAATGGCGCCCTGATGAGGAAATCCTTCCTCATCCGCAAGCTGGAGTTGGACTGGGATCCTGCCGTCGTCGTTTGTCTCCAGCTTTTTCGCCTGCGCCAGGGCGTTGAACTTGAGCAACGAATTTTCATCCACATCCGCATGAACATAGACCGGATCCACCGAAACGATGGAGGTGAGCACCGTCGCGCCACCGGCATCGCCGTTGACGTAATTGCCCGCAGTCAGAAGCGCGCGGCTGACTCGTCCATCGATCGGCGCGCGAACTTGCGTATAGTCGAGGTCGAGTTTGGCGGTGTCGAGGGCGGCTTGGGCGGCGAGCAAGGCCGCATTGGCTTCCTCGGAGTTTGATTGGCGGGTGTCCGCTTCTTCGACGGAGATGGCTTTGCTTTCGAGGAGCCGTGCGGTGCGCGCGGCGTCACGCCTGGCATTCTCGAGATGCACCTTGGCTTGTTCGAGGGTCGCCTTGCGCTGGTCGAAAGTCGCCTGATGCCAGCGCGGATCGATGACAAACAGCACGTCGCCCTTCTTCACCAACTGGCCGGACTGAAACCGCACTTCCTGGATATAGCCGGAAACGCGCGGGCGAACGTCAACGGATTCCACCGGTTCCACCCGGCCGGTAAACTCATCCCATTCCACGATTTGCTTTTGTTCCACCGGCGCAACGGTCACCGCGGGTGGCGGGGGCTGTTGCTGGGCCGTGTTATGGCCGCCGCAGCCGGCGATCACGAGCATCAGAGCGCCGAAAGTGAGGATCGGACCGAGGGGGCGAAAAAAAGTCGTCTTCATATCATGGAACTTGATCATAACTTCAAACCAGGGGACTCCCGAGTTGGGTCAGGTTGCTTTTACTTTTGCGGCCAGGCGGCGGGCGCGACCCGGGTCGCCTGGAGCAACTCCTGTCTGCGCTGCCAGGCGGCAACGGCTTGCGCTTTCTCCCGGGCCAGCGTGGGGAATACAAGTTGCGGAACGCTGGTCTGCCAGGCAAGGGCCTCGGCTTCATTCAGCGCGAGGTGGAGCATTTGCTCGTGAGCGCGCAGGGTATCGCGAAATTCGGCGAGGACGGCCGATTTAGCTTTTTCGATTTGAGCGACAAGCTTGCGCCCGCATTCTTTGCAGGCGTTGGTAAAGGTCCGGGTCGCGCTCACGTTTTCGTTGGTCTGATTGGCATTCGTATTCGTGTTCATGTTCTTCCTTTCACTAGTTGTCCAGTTAGTCAAATTCGTAAACAAAAAAATTTAAATTTTTGGCTCAGGCGTGCGCCGGTTCTGGTTCAGACACTCCAAGCAGGTCGCAGGTTCCCCGGAATCCTTCGTTTAAGACTGCCAGGTCGTTTCGAATTCGCGCTTGCGTCAGCAGCCCCTCATAATAAGCGAACAAAGTCCGAGCCTTGGCCGCAGCGTCGGGGGCATTGATCAATCCGGCGGCGTGGGCGTCACGAATGGCCGATTCGAGATACTTCTGCTTTTGGTCGAGAATTTCCTGCACTTTTTTCTGCAAGCGGCTGTCCTGGGTGCTCACTTCCGAGCCGAGCGCGAAGAGCGCGCACCCGAGCACGCAGTTGTATTTGTCTTTAATTTCGGCCTGGAAGGCGCAGGATTGTTCCCAATACTTCTTCAAGCGTTCCAAGGGTGGGACGGTGGGCGAGAAAACCGCATCCAGTTTCGGCCGCCAACGCGCGCATTCCTGATCAATCGCCGCCAGGGCCAGATCGGCCTTGGATTCGAAGAAATAATAGAAGCTGCCCTTTTTCACCCCGGCGCGTTCGCAGATTTGATCGATGGTGGTGCTGCCGTAGGAACCAGTCCAAATCAACTGGCTCACGGCTTCCATCAATCGGTCTTTGGCATCACTGCAACGGCCCATAATCTGTTTTCGCTTTCACTCTTGGACTCAACGGTTATTGAATCCATGAGACAAGGTTAGCGGTTTTTACTATTTAGTCAACTACTTTCTTTAGAAAATCTTTTGGGACGGGTTTCGGATGGGCTGAAAGTGAAGAAAACCCAATGTTTACCGGCCTTGGGACGGATCCAGGAGGGGGGGTATATAATAAAAACACCAAACACCAAGCTTCAAGCTCCAGAAAAGCACCAAAGTCCAAGCACCAAGCAAAGCGATGCTTCACGCCGCAGTCCAAGACCTGGTGGAGTTCGGCTCCAATCGTGCTCGTCCTCGTCCTCGTCCTCGGTCCTGTTTTTCTCTTCGGGGAATCGAGGACGACGACGAGCACGAGCACGAGCACGATTAGATCATACGACTTCCATCGGGCATTTAGGCAGGGCGTCGAGGAAGGCCTGGCCGTAGCGCTTGAGCAGGATGCGGTTGTCGAGGACAACGATGATGCCGGTGTCGGTTTTGGTGCGGATGAGACGGCCGACGCCCTGGCGGAATTTCAGGATGGCCTCGGGAAGGGAGAAATCGTTGAAGGAGTTGCCGCCGCGCGCCTCAATGTCCTCGATGCGGGCTTCAATCAGTGGATGATCGGGCACGGCGAACGGGAGGCGCGTGATGATGACGTTGGACAACGCTTCACCCGGCACATCGACACCCTGCCAAAAACTGTCGGTGCCGAAGAGCACGGAGTCGATGTTGTCCTTGAATTTTTCAAGCATGACGGAGCGCGGCGTGCCGGTGCCCTGGACGTAACACTCCATGCCCAGGCCGTTGAAGAAAGGCTGCATCAACTCGGCGACCTCCTGCATGAGTTTATAGCTGGTGAACAGGACGAAGGCTTTTCCGTTGGTCTGCTTGACGAAGTGTTCGACCCAACGAATGAGCGCCTCGCGGTAACCGCGTTCCCGCGGGTCGGGGATCTTGCGAACGACAAACAATCTCATTTGCCGTTCGTAATCAAAGGGTGTGCCCGCTTGCAACAAGTTGGCGCTCTCAGCGCCAACACGTCCGACAAAGTAACCCAATCCGGCGTTGCGGGCGCCCACGGCGGGTTGGGGGCCGGAGGCACGACCGGTTTTTGTTTCTGATCGGGCGGGCTTTGGGCTCGCCGCGGACGTTTGTGGCGGGGCGCTCGCGTCGGATACTGAAAGGGTCGCGCTGGCCATGATAATGGACGTGTCGCGTCCAAAAAGGTGCGCGCGAAGGAACTGCGCGACATCGATGGGCGCGGCGTTGAGGGCGAGGTTCCTCTGCGTTTTGCCCGAACGTTCGACCCAATACACATGCGCGGGGACGCTTTGGTCGAGAAAAGCGGCGACTTCCTCGCGCAGCTCCTCCAAACGCCGATTGTTTTCCGCGAGTTCCTGGCCGATGTCTTTGTCATTGGTGGCTTTGATCAATTCGCTCACCGCCTCGCGGAGGCGTTGAATGGGAAGCGTGACATTGTCCTGCACGAGTTCCGGACGGCGGATGCGGAGTTCCGTCCAGGCCCGGGAGATTCTCGCTGGCGCGGGCTGGTCGCCGCTCTCCCGCTGCCGGCCCGCTTGTTCCTCGCGGAGTTGTTCGCATGCGGATTCCACCTCCGCGAAGAAGATGTCGCTCGCGGCGAGAAGATCGGCCACCAAATCGGCGGCGGAGCTCTTGCCCAGTGTGGCCAGCAGCCCTTTGTGCGTGCGCGGGTTCCATAAGCGTTGCAGCGAGTAGCGCAACTGGCCGCTCGAAACGCTCAGCCCAATGTGCCGGGACGCAACGCTCTCGACAGTGTGGGCCTCATCGAAAATCACGAAATCGTTTTTGAAGAGTATGCCGCCGGCGGTCTTTTCCTCCACCGTGCCGAGCAGGGTGAAGAAGAGCGTGTGATTGACCACGAGGACATCCGAAGACAGGACGCGATTGCGGGCACGCTGAAAAAAACAGATGTTGTTTTGTTTGGCGAACTCGGATTGGTAGCCGCAGAGTTTCGGCGAGCAGAGTCCGCGCTCGGAACACACGTGCGACCAAACTTTGGCGTCTGGTTCGACTTCGAAGTCCGAGAGGCTGCCGTCGGTGGTGGTTTTGGCCCATTCGGCGATGCGTTTGAGTTCCGCAGCTTCGGGTGAAGTAAACAGGCTGTTGGACTGCTGGAGCGCCTTGGCCAGTCGGCGGGTGCAGAGATAATTGCCGCGGCCCTTAAGCATGGTGTAACTGAACTCGACCGGCAGAACTTGCTCGAGCATGGGCAGGTCTTTTTGCGTGAGCTGTTCCTGCAGATTGATCGTATGCGTGGAAACAATCGCCTTCTTTTTGTTGGCCACGGCAAACAAAATGGCGGGCACAAGATAGGCGAGACTTTTGCCAACGCCGGTGCCCGCTTCCACCACGAGATGTTCCTGGTTTTCCAGGGCTTGGGCGACGGCCACAGCCATTTGCTGTTGTTGCGGGCGGTATTCGAAATTTTTCGCCCGCGATAGAATGCCCGTCGGGGAAAAGATTTCCTTCACCTGCGCCACGAGGCCGGCGCTGGAACCAGCGGGTTGGGGATCGGCGAGGCTGATCATGTCCTTGAAGGAAAGTAACCCAAGACCATTGGCATGCGTTAGCTTGCCCGCCGCACCACGATTTCCTGGGCGGCCTGATTCTTCACAATCCTGTTTGCGGGCAGGATGCCGCGCCAGTTCGTGTTCGGATAAACGACGGAACCGCGGCCGATGATGCTTCCGGGGTTGAGCACTGAGTTGCAGCCAATATCTGTATTGTCGCCCAGCAACGCGCCGAATTTGCGCAGGCCGGTGTCGAAGATCGCGCCGTCCTTTTCCACGGCGACGTTGCCCGGCATGAGTTTGATGTTCGAAATCTTCACGCCGGCGCCGAGGTGTGCCTTGTAGCCGAGGATGGAATCGCCGACGTAGCTGAAATGAGGCACGACGGCGCGGTTGAAGAGCAGCGAGTGCTTGAATTCGCACGAGTTGCCGATGACGCAATGGTCGCCCACGATGACGTGCTCGCGAATATAGGCGTTGTGGCGGATCTCGCAGTTTTTCCCAATGATGGCCGGGCCCTTGATCATCGCGCCGTCTTCGATGACAGTACCCTCGCCGATAACGACAAGGTCGCCGATGTAAACCCGGGCGCGCGCGTGGCTGTGCGGGGCCGGGCGGACATGCGCATCGATGTAGGCCTTGAGTTTTTTCAGGGCGTCCCAGGCGTACTCGCAATCTTGAAAGATGGCGGCGTGACCTGTTTGTTCCAAATCGAACAAATCACCGGTTTTGAACATGAGAGAAAAGTAATCGAAAGCCAGCGAGCCGCAATCGGAATCGGCTTTGCGGCGCGACCCGGCGGCGGAGCGCAAAGCTCCAGCGCTGGTGTTCTGCGCTCCGCAAACCCGGCCATGCCTGTTGCCCTCGCCGCTTGCATCTGAGATTATATCCGTATGAACCCGGCGGAGACTAGAAATCGCAGCATCAATTTCCTGGGCGAAGGCACGCTGGACGCGCTCGTCATCGGCGGCGGCATTGTTGGCGCCGGGATTGCGCGCGATGCGGCGATGCGCGGGTTGCGGGTTGGTTTGGTCGAGCAGCACGACTTTGCATACGGCACCAGTGGCCGTTCGAGCCGGTTGCTTCATGGCGGCTTGCGCTACCTGGCGCAGGGCAGGCTCGGTCTCGTGCGCGAGTCGAGCATCGAAAAGCGGGTGCTTCATCGCATTGCTCCGCATCTGGCCGAGCCGCTGGCTTTTGTGTTTCCCTCCTATCAGGGAGCAGGATGGCCGCCCTGGCAACTTCGATTGGGCGTCAAGATTTACGATCTGCTTTGCGGCGGCCGGAACCTGGGCCAGTCAACGTGGTTGCCGCAACCGTCGGTGCTGAAATTGATCCCGCAACTGGAAGGCAATCGATTGCGGGGTGCGAGCCGTTATTTTGATGCGCTCACAAACGATGCCCGCCTGGTGCTGGATACTTTGCGTTCCGCCGCGCGAAATAACGCCGGCGTAATCAATTATCTAAAGTTCAGGAATGCGGATTACAGCGGGCAGATTTGGACTTGTGAGTTGGAAGACCAACTGACGGGGCAGCATCACACCATCAGGACCCGGGCGGTGGTTAACGCCACCGGGCCATGGGCGCAAAAGCTGCCGCACAGCCACGTACAGCTTCGGCTGACCAAGGGTGTGCATGTCGTGGTGGACCGCCGCCGGCTGCCGGTTCCGGATGCGGTGGTCATGACCGAAGGCGCGCGGATCTTGTTCGCCATTCCCTGGGCGGAGCGTGTCATCGTGGGCACCACGGACACGGATTACGACGGGCCGATCGAAGCCGTCCGCACACAACGGGAAGATTTGACTTATTTGCTTCGGATCACGGCGAAATTTTTCCCGGCAGCCGCGCTCACTGAAGCGGACATCATCAGCAGTTGGGCCGGCTTGCGTCCGCTGATTGCGTCTCCGGCCGGCCGGCCCTCCGAACTTTCCCGGGCGCATCAAATTCGGAATCCCGAACCCGGCTGGTGGGACGTTGCGGGCGGCAAGCTGACCACTTACCGGCTCATGGCGCAGCAGGCCGTTGATCAGATTGTCACGCACCTGAAATTAACCGCCGCGCCCTGCCATACCGCCGAGGAGCCGCTGCTGACGCCCGAACAATGTTCCGAATTCAGTTCCATTGCCCCGCCAGCCGTTGCCCGCGAGGCGGTGGAACATTTTTGCGCCCAGGAGTGGGTGGTGCATCTGAGCGACGTGATGCTTCGCCGGGCCCGCTGGCATTATTATTGCGCCGATGCGTCGTTAAAAGCCGAGCAGGTGGGCCAGTGGATGGCCCGGCTGCTGGATTGGCCGCCGGAGCGGCTCCAACAGGAATTGGCGGCTTACCGGGAGGAAGCTGAGTGGCCCGCGAATCCATTGCCTCATTCAAAATCGTAAACGACGACTTTTTTTTGCAGCGGCTTGAAGACCTTTTCCACAAACTCGATGTGCGAGGGGTGAACCTGGTAATCGTCCTGGGTTTTTTTGTCGGGGAAAATGATATTTAGCGCGACTTGATAGGATTGATCCACGACGGGGCGATGGCTGGTCGCCATTTTGCCGACGTGAAAGTGCAGCGCGCCGGGGATTGGCCGCAGATATTTTTCCGCGCCGGCGACCAGTTGGTCCGCGGCTTTGGGATTGGTGGGATCGGTCCAGAAAATGACGACGTGTGAGAACATGGAATTGGTTTGGTTGTGGTCTGATTTCGTTGGTTTTACTCCCAGTTGCCGGAACGGCTTTTCGGAACGGGAATGTTGTCGGGATAAACGAGGTAAACTGCGTTCTTGGATTTTTTCCAGGCGTTGGCGAGCCGTTCGCGGGGATAAACGCGGCGGGCGCGCTGGTTCCTTTTGATGGACACGCCAGGATCATTAACGACCACGTCGCCGTCCTTGGTGAAGCCGGCGCAAACGATCAAGTGGCCGTTGTCCGGGCCGGTGGTGCGGTTGTTGGTCAGGTATGAGGAAACGGAAATGATCACCGGCACGCCAGCGGCGATCCAGTCTTCCAGTTCCGAAACATCGTTTAACCGGGTAACATAGGCGCGGAGGCCCGGAAACGTGCCGGCGTAAGCGGTGTTGAAGGGCCAGTTGCCGGTGCCGTCGAAGACCGGATCGTTGATGGCCTGGGCCACTTCCGGAACCGTGCGATTCAGTTCCGGGCGGTTCAAGCGGTCGCTCCAATAGGCCAGGACCATCGAGAGTGAGGTGGGGCTGCACCAGCCGCCGCCGCCTTCGTATTCGCCTTGGCGGCGTTCGGGAACGTCGAGTGTCTTGCCGAGTGCAACGTGCCGGGTGGAGGCGGCTTTGGGTTTCACCCGGCTGTCGCAAAAGGAGAGGCCGACGAACTTGAGTGGCGCAGGTGCCTGGCTCACAGAACCGCCAAGCGTCAGGCGAAGCTGGACGCTCGCGCCGGGACGCGACAAGGCCAGCGTGTCGGTGTGCACGGTTCCGTCGCCATCGCGCTGCCGCTCGACGCTCTCCCGCGGGTGCTGGGTGGGATTGTCCGACCACAAGCCCAGCGTATAAAACTTGGTGGCGTGATCCGGATAAATGCCGCGCGCTTCAATCTTTGCATACGTGCCGGCGCCGACGTTCCACGAGACGATGAGCTCGTCCCAATTAATGGGGGCGGCAATTTCAGGCGAGGTCAGCACCACTTCACCGGGCGTGGCTCCGGGCGTTTGGGCGAACTGGGAGAAATCTTTCAACCCGATGAATCGCGTGCGTTTGCTGGCGGCGGCTTGGCGCGGCGTGCAGCAACCGGAAACCAGAACCGTGCTCATAACCGCGAGGCAGAGGACAAAGCGCATAAGTTCAGGGACGAGTAAGTACGTCGCATTGTTCGGACGGCGAACTTTTCGTTTGCATTCACTGGCGCGAAAATTAGCATGAACGTCCCGCAAGGGAAATAATTAACACCGGCGCGAGCGGCGTGCAGAGGATTGCCCGCCCCACCACCCGCGCAGCGGCCGGATGCGCCTGAATAGAACACGATTATTATGAAAAGCTATCGTCTGAATCGCCTTTTCAACCCGAAATCAAACCGTTGCTTCGACGTGGCGGTGGACCACGGCTTTTTCAACGAACGCGGGTTCTTGCAGGGCATCGAGAATTTGGAGAAGTCCGTCAAAACCCTGGTCGCCGCCGGGCCGGACGCCATTCAACTGACGGTGGGGCAGGCGCATTACCTGCAATCAGTTCCCGGCCGGGACAAGCCCGCGCTGGTGTTGCGCACGGATGTCGCCAACGTCTATGGCACGCAACTGCCGGGCACGCTTTTCAGCCGGATGATCGAAGCGCCGGTGGAGCAGGCCCTGCGCCTCGACGCCACGTGTGTGGTGGTGAATTTGTTCCGCATCCCGGAGCACTCGGAAGTGACGGACCAGTGCATTCTCAACATTCTGAAGCTGAAGCCGGAGTGTGATCGCATCGGGATGCCGCTGATGATCGAACCGCTGGTTTTCCAACCCAATCAAAAAGCGGGCGGTTACATGGTGGACGGCGACCTTGATAAAATCCTGCCCTTGGTGCGCCAGGCGGTGGAACTGGGCGCGGACATCATCAAAGCCGACCCCACAGACGACGTGGAAATTTACCGCAAAGTGGTTGAGATCGCCGGGCGCATTCCCGTGCTCGTGCGCGGCGGCGGCAAAGCGCCGGACAAGGAAATTTTGGAGCGGACGGAAAAATTGATCCAACAAGGCGCGGCGGGCATCGTCTATGGCCGCAACATCATCCAGCACGCCAATCCCGCGGGCATGACGCGCGCGCTCATGGCGATCGTGCATGACGGCGCGAAGGCCAGTGAGGCCGGGAAGTGGATTAAAGGGAACTGAACGGCAACGTCAGATTTTTCCCAGGATTTTCTTCACCCGCTCCCAGGCTGCGTCGTGGGCTTTTACGTCGCCTTCGCGGGCGCCGGGGGCTTCACCGCCGCGCATGAAGCCGTGGCCGGCACCATCGTAAATCACCGGTTCGTAAGTCTTGCCGGCCTGCTTCATCATCTCGGACGCCTTGGGCACCATCGCGGTGATGCGGTTGTCGTTTCCACCGTAAAAGCCATAAATCGGGCAGTTGATGCGGGCCAGATCTTCCTGCTTTTCAACCGGTGTGCCATAAAACGACAGCGCGGCCTTGATGTCTTTGTTGTTCGTGGCGAAGCGGAACACCTGTCCGCCGCCCCAGCAAAAGCCCATGACGACGACCTTGCCGTTGCAAGATGGGAGTTTCGAGACATAGTCCACCGCCGCGTTCAGGTCGGCGGTAATTTGGTCGGGCGGCAATGAGCCGATGACTTTTCGCGCGCCGTCGTCGCCGCCCAACTCGGCCGTCCCGCCGCCATTCGGGCCCTTGCCGGAAAGCAGGTCGGGCGCGATGGCGATGTAACCGGCGGCGGCCAGTTCGTCGGTGACGTTCCGCGCCCAATCGGAGAGGCCGAAGATTTCATGAACGACCACGACGGCAGTCGCTTTGTCCTTCACTTCCGGGTAGGTGATGAACGATTCGACTTCGCGTGAATCGTGTTTCAATTTCACCCATTCGCCGTGGCGCGGGGATTTTTCGAGTTTTTCCTTGGCCCACGGCTGGGCGGGCAAGTTTTGCGTTGCCACAAAAGCGGCGAGCAGAATGAGGGATAGCCTTTTCATAGATGTTGTTTGGTATGTGCGCTTATATATAGGAGATTTCCGCGCTTTCGCAAATGGTTTTGGGTATCATGCCGTTTCCAGCTTGAAAGTGCGTCCGACGCGCTCGAAGAACGGACGCTTTGCCGGTTGAAGCCGGGATTCCATGCTTACTCCCGGAAATTTCACCCCGCAATCGCCGCGCGGGTTCGTTTTACCAGCCCGTTGTCGGTGTCGCCGGAGCCTTTGAGGTTGAAGACGCTTGCGGCCAAATAACGGTCCCGCCAGGGCGGCTTCATCAGGTGATAGTCTTCCAGGACCGCCGAGCTGAATTTGTAATCGTGCGCATCCCGGCCTTTCAGGAAAATCAGCCGGCGCGCGGCGTCCACCAGCGGTTTGGGATCGCCGTTTTCCTTCAAGTAGGACAGAATTTTTCGCGCGGCGGAAAGCCGGTCGCCGCTCACGTCCGCAAAGATTTCCGAAATTGCTCCTTCCCCTTGAGCTTTCAATGGCACGGGTTCCAGCGTGTCGAGTTGCGGGCCTTTGTTTCGCTGACCGCCGCGGTAGAGCGGCATGAAGGACGCGTTTTGCAGGAGTAGCAGCTTGCGCGTCGGTTCGTCGCGACAATGCCGCCATGCGTAACGTGTCGCGTTGGTAAACGTCGTGGCGTGCAAGGACAGGATGCCAGGCGCGTGCATCAAAAATTCACCGGCCCCGTTGTGCAGCGCATCGAATAATGAATCGGGCGCCACGCCGCGATTGAGCAGTTCCACGACCTTCGCGCTGGCTTCGGTGGTCGAACCTTCGCGGATCGTTCGCAGCATTTCGATGGTGGCGTCCGCGTCGGGTTTGCCATCAAGCCAGTCGGGCCGGATTTTCTCCACGGTCTCGAGGCTGTGCCGGTAGGGTCCTTCGGACGACGGGTCGGCCCGCGTGCCGCCGCGGTCGAGCAGCGCATAAGCGAGCGAGCGCAACACCGGCTCGGCGTGCTGCCAGCCGATGGCTTCGAGCGTGCGAAAACTGTTGGCGACGTAGATTTCCTTGTGCCCGATTTCATGGAAATCCCGCACGCCGTAACGGCAAACCAAGTCAAAAATCTCCGGTGCGCTCGCCGTGCGCGCCAGGGCTGTCATGGCCACATCCGCCGCCGTTTCGTCCCAGTTTTCCATGGCGTCGATCAAGGCTTGCCGCGCTTTATGCGCGGGCGGGATGGATGATTCTTCGACCGGTCCCATGGTCCAGCCGCTCTCGCGTGCGTTTGCGGCCTGAGAGCTTTTAAATTCGTCAATCGCCCAGAAGATCGGCAGCCAGCGATCCGAGTCCGGCGACGAAAGACTGGCGAGGTGCGCCGAATTCACCACCAGGACGGCGTGAAATTTGAACCCGACCGGGCGCGGCTCAATACTGCGCACGCCGGCGAGCAGCAATGCGGCCAGAACCTCTCGGTAGGTCGTCCCCCGTTTGATTCGCGCGGCGACTTCTTCCAGCACGCGTTCGCGCGGCGTTTCCTCCAGCAACCGCACCAGCGGTTCGATCTCCGGATGCAAGGCCACCAACGCGTGTTTCAAACGAGCCTCAGCGGCCGACACCGGAGGCAGTTGACCGAGAAAACCAAGATCACCCAAACCCGCCAGGGCGGCAGTTCCCACAGCGGTTTTGAGAAAGGATCTTCGCGATCTATTTCTCAGCGATGCAGTAGAGGTGCTCATGACCGCGCAGGAACAGTTCCTTGCCGACGACGGCGGGTGAGGCGTCGAAGCCATCGTCCAGTTTGTTGGTCGCCAGAATTTCGAGCGTGTCCGCTTGTTTGAGAACGACGGTCGCGCCTTCGCGCCCCGCGATATAAATTTTGCCGCCCGCGCCCACGGGCGAGGCATAAACATTCGGAACGGCTTCGAGGCGCTCGGCATCGATGAGCACCTTGCCGGATTTGGCGTCAAAGCACGAAACCATGCCGCGAATGTTCGCCAGGCAATACAGTTTGTCACCATAGAGCAGCGGGGAGGGCACGTAAGGCATGCTCTTGCCATACTTCCATACGATCGCGTCGGAATCGGTCAAATCGCCAGAGTGGCCGAGGTGAATGGCGACCAACGCGTTGCCCTGAAAGCCGCTCATGCAATAAACCACGCCATCCGCCGCCACCGGCGAGGGGATTACATTCTTCGTCAATCCACGGCATTCCCAAAGCAGTTTGCCCGAGGCGAGGTCGTAGCTGCGGATTTTGCCGGTGGCATCCGTGACGACTTGCGCCTTGCCGTCGTGCTCGACCACAAGTGGAGTTGCCCAGGAAGTTCCTTCCTCGCGTTTCTCGCGCCACAATTCCCGGCCGGATTCCTTGTCGAACGCCACAATGAAGGAACCGCCTTCATGGTCGCACGTGACGACCACTGTACTACCCGACAGCGCCGCCGAGCTGCCTTCGCCGAAGCCCATTTTGATTTGCATCCTGCCCAGGTCCTTTTCCCATTTCAGATTTCCTTGCAGATCGTAGCAATAGAGTCCGCGGGAACCGAAATAAGCGAAGACAAGATTGCCGTCGGTCATGGGCGAGGCGGCGGCGAAACTGCCGTCACCCTGGCGGACGCCTTCGTGCGGGACCTCCTCGCGGGCGATTTTTTGCCAGACCGTGGCGCCGGTATCGCGGTCCAGGCAAAGCAGCACAAATTGGTAAGCTTCGGTCGGCTTTTCCGAGGGCATCATTCCGCCCGGGCCGCCGGGACGCCGACGCGGGGGCGCACCGGCATCGGGCGGGGCGGCGGCGGGTTGGGCCGGTTGAGCCGGAGCGGCGCCAGCAGCGGGCGGATCTTTTTTCTCGGTGGCCTCGGTTTTCTTGCCGGTGGGAATCGCCGTCTGAACGAAAACGCGGTTGCCCCAAATGATTGGCGTGGCGGAGCCGTTGCCGGGAATCGCCACCTTCCATTTCACGTTGCTCGTCTCGCTCCAGGTGGTCGGCGGATTGGCTGCGGGCGCGACTCCGGTGGCCAGGGGCCCGCGCCATTGCGGCCAGTTTTGTTCGGGCGAAGTGGTTGCGGCGTTGACAGCGGCACCAGCCAGCAGCAGCGTGAGGGTAAGAAGTTTGGCCGATGGTGGATTCATGGCGGTGATGTTACTGCGGCCAGGGCTGCATATCAAGCGGGGTGTGAAGGCTCGTGAAGCACAGGGGGCATCTCGATTAAGAAGGTTGGAATTAGGGATCGGAATATAAGCACCAAAAACCAAGCTCCAAGCTCCAGAAAAACACCAAGAGCCAAAGCTCCAATATACTCGAACGTCACGGGTGGCGCTTTGGAATTGGCCCGTCTTTATTGAGTTGTCACAATGTCACGGGTTCATGGATAAAGGTGCCAAGCTCCAAACACCAGGGAAGGAGGCTATATTGAAATGTATTGAAATGGGGACGAGGACATCACTGGGGTTCATTTCACCGCTGAAGGAGGTCTATAAAAAACAAAACCGGGCTAATCAGTCAGGGGGTGACCGAGAAGCCCGGGGAATTTTCGAATTTGGTACAACAGTAGGATTACGTAGATATCCGGTTCGAGTCTGTACCGAACCCAAACCGAAATCTGTGGGCAATCAAAGAACAATTTTATTCAATGCCCGAAATTCAAAAACGCTTACTGTTGGTAATAAAGCACGATTGCTAATGAGTGTCAAAGAAAAAAATAAAATATTAGCAGAACTTTACGAGCTGACCCGGCGGGTCGTTCACCCACTTTGGCGGGCCAGGGGTTTGGGAGAGTGGCACGGCTTGGGGGGCAAATGTCACGGGTTGTCACGGGTCGTGTCACGGGTAGCGATTCAGAAAAGGCCCGTCTTTATTGGATTGTCACGGTGTCACGGGTCCAGACCCCCGGGGGATAGGGGGAGCGAGGGGAGGGGAAATTTGCCAATAAAACTAACAAGAACCAACGCGCCACCCTTGCCGATTGGACGGCTGGGAGGATTTCGCTTACAACTAGCGCAAGGCTAAATTGGATTAAGCGGCAATAAACAGCGTTGGCGAGCGCACCATGGACTCAAACAAAATGCCGAGCCCACCGGTCACCGAACTGGCGGTGAGCGGGATGACGTGCAGTAATTGCGCGCGGCATGTCGCCGAAGCCATCCAGGGCGTGCCGGGCGTGGCGAGGGCTTCAGTGCAGCTCGAGGACGGCCGGGCTTCGGTGCGGTGGGCGGCGCAACCAAATCCGGACGCAGTGATCGCGGCGGTTGGGCAGGCCGGTTACGAAGCGCGGCTGGCGGTCACGCATGGCGAGGGAGAAAAGCCGCTCGCTGGCCAGGGTTCGGGTTGGTCGCCACTGAATGGCTGGCGATTCAATGTCGTGGTCGGGCTGGCTTGCACGCTGCCGCTGATGCTTGGCGAATGGGTGTTCGGGCTGGAGGCATATGGGTGGTTTCACTGGGTGGAGTTTGCGCTGGCGCTGCCGGTGCAGGCACTCTGTGGCGCGCGGTTTTACTCGGGCGCGTGGCGGCAACTCAAGGCCCGCGACGCCAACATGGACACCCTAGTGGCCCTGGGTTCCACGACCGCCTTCGGTTACAGCGTTTGGGCATTGTTCAGCGGGATGGGCGGCCATCTTTATTTCATGGAGTCGGCGGCGATTATCACGTTGATCAGTCTCGGCCACTGGGTCGAGGCGCGCACCAGCGCGAGAGCCGAGAGTTCCCTGCAAGCGCTGCTCCGGCTCGCCCCGCAAACCGCCCGCCGCCGCAATCCGAACGGCAGCGAAGAAATCGTGCCAGTGCGAGAGCTGGCTCTGGAAGACACGGTGGTCCTCAAGCCGGGCGATCATGTGCCAACCGACGGTGAAGTTCTTTCGGGCGATTCGACGGTGGACGAATCGATGCTGACGGGCGAGTCGAATCCCGCGGAGAAACATCCGGGCGACAAACTTTACGCGGGCACCGTGAATCTGAACGGCCAGGTGCTCATGCGAGTAACCGCCACGGGCGAAGCGACGGCACTGGCGCACATCATCGCGGCGGTGGAACGGGCGCAAAACAGCCGGGCGGAAATCCAGCGGTTGGGCGATCGCGTGAGCAGCGTGTTCGTGCCGGTGGTGGTATTGATCGCGCTGGCAACGGGCCTTTGGTGGGCGTTCGCGCCGGAGCAGGCCCAAGCCCTCACACGGGCGCTGGAAAAATACTTGTGGCCGGCAACCGCTCATGGCCAGCAACTCGCGACAGCGTTCATCCAGGCCGCTGCGGTGCTCATCGTGGCGTGTCCCTGCGCGATGGGCCTGGCAACACCGGCAGCCATTATGGCGGGCACGAACGCCGCCGCGCGCCATGGTATTTTGATCCGGGACGGCGTGGCGTTGGAACGCGCGGGGCGCATCACCGCCTTGATCTTCGACAAAACCGGGACGCTCACGCAGGGGAAACCAGCCGTAGTGGACACCCGCACCTTCGGCGATAATCGAATACTTGCAGGAGCCGATGCGATTAAACTCGCCGCCGCATTGGCGCGCCGCTCGAATCACCCTCTCAGCCAGGCTGTGGGCCGCCTGCATTCGGATGATTTTTCGCTCAGCGATTGGGAAGAAGTGCGCGGCTCAGGAGTGCAGGCGCGCTTCGCCTCCGGGCTGGTTCGATTAGGCAGATTGAGTTGGTTGCGCGAAGCCGGAGCGATGCGAGCGCCCTCAGAGAGCAACTCATTCGAAGAAAAATGGACCTCACAAGGCGCAACGGTGCTGGGCCTCGCGGCCGGTGAAACCTTGCTCGGGATGCTGGCTGTCCGCGACGAGGTCAAACCCGGCGCGGCAGAGGTGGTGCAACAGCTCCGCGACTCGGGGTTGGATATTTATCTGGTCACCGGCGATAATACGCTGACCGCGCAGGGAATCGCGGGGCAGGTGGGGATTGCGTCGGAAAATGTCTTTGCCGAAGTGCGGCCCGAGCAAAAAGCCGAGTTCGTCCACCAGTTGCGCGGCAAGGGAGCGCGGGTGGCATTCGTCGGCGATGGCATCAATGACGCTCCGGCCCTGGAGGCGGCGGATTTGGGCATCGCCGTCAGTCGCGCGAGCGACGTCGCTCGCGAAGCCGCGGACATCATACTGCTGAACTCGGAGCTTGAAGCCGTGCCCGAAGCATTGGGGTTGGCGCGGGCCACGTTGCGGACCATCAAACAAAACCTGTTCTGGGCGTTTTTTTATAATGCGGCCGGCATTCCGCTGGCGGCGTTGGGCTTCATGAGCCCGATCTTATGTGCCTTGGCGATGGGGCTGTCGGACCTGGTGGTGATTGGAAATGCGTTGCGGCTGTTGCGCTGGCGCCTGCGTAAAGACAGTGGAAGGCGGGTCGTGCCTCGCGGGAATGTGTGAACAAAAAGGCCAGTCCCTGGAGAGGGACTGGCCAACCCTTCTGAAGCGGGCGCCAAACCAACCCGCTAGTATTAATTCGTAACGAACAGGCTCAATCTTTCAAAAAAGTGACGAATCAATCATTTTGTTTGCAAGTGGCTATGGATAAGGTGTTTGCGAGTTGGTTTCTGGTTGAAACAGGTCTGCAAAAGAGGAACTTTACGGAATTCTTCGAGCAAATCAGCGGAATTTAAATGCGGCGGCGGCGATTTGCGTCTGCTTACGCTCTACTTCCCCGCGGCATCCAGCGCCACAACTTGTTCGATCAGATGACCCAGGAGAATTCGTTCGCGCGCGCCCGACGCGTCCACACGGAAAATGGCATTGCCGTTCGAATAAATGACCGATTCATCCTCGGCTATATCGAAGGATAAAACACCTTTGGCCACCACCTGCGCTGGAGCACCGGAGCGTTTCCGCATGAGTTCCCAGGATTTGGGAACGAGATCCACAGGTTCCTCGCCGGCTGGAGCGGCATTCTGCGCTTGAACGAGATTACCCCAGATCATCATCTGCTTCATATCCATTTCGCGGCCGCGCGCTCCGCCCGAAGTGGTCAGTTTTTTGCCGCTATAGGTCATCGAAAAGAAATCAAGGTAATGGAAAATTGCGTTTACCATCCGGAACGGGAAAAGAAGCACATCTTTCACCATCGTCAGCGGACGAACCTCCCGGCCGGTCACATACGGCCGGCGAATGTAGTAGAGCGTGCCATCCTTCGTCATCTGGGGCGTGAGCAGATCGTGGCGCGGTTCCTCGACGAGGCATTCAACTTCGCCGCTGTCGAGATCGAGGACTTGGACGCTGTAAGGAGAGAGCCCGGCATAATGCCCATCCCGGTTGCGGCCCACGCCGGCGGATTGATACACGATGCGCCGCCTTTCGCCCGGAACCCAACGCGGGGCGGTGTCGTACGAATCGCCCTCCGTGGCTTCCATCAAACCCGTGCCGTCCGCCAGCATCACGCCAATGTTGGCGGTGCCGAATTTGTGCTCGACACTGCAAGCCAGATCGCCCCGGTCGCGATTGACGTTGAGGTGGCGCAAGCGCTGGGTGTTGTTGCTCCAAACGCGGCGCTCCTCGGCCCCGAGATTATCCACGGCGAGCAGTCCGCACATGGCGTCGGTTTCCAATGAATAGTACACCTGCCCGGCGCCGGGGCCGCGGCAAATGCTGGTAATCGCGATGCGAATGGCCGCGCCATCCCTGGCCGCCTTGCCCCAGAGCATTTCGGAAGACAAAAACTTGTCGCCTTCCCCGCCGGACTTCCAGGCGTGGCGTTGCTGGGCCTTGACCGCGCGGTCGCGAATGGTCTGGCCGTATTGGCTTTCCACAACGCGCGGCGGTTCCTCGCCGATTTTCAGGTGCAGTTTCCCTTGGGAAAGATAGGCGATGTTACAATTGCAGTTCATTTGGCCAACTTGCTGGTGAAAGCCAGCATACCGCCGAAAACAGGCTCCGCAACCTTTCTTTGGCTGGCAGAGTAGGAGCCCATCCCGGTTGTGCGCTGGCCGAGGTGTGGCTTCCGAGCGAAGGAGCGGATGAGCAGAAAAAGTCTTTTATTACCGTACGAAACCGGACACAGGCGCCTTGGTATTCAGTAGAGGGTAGAGGCAGGGTGGCGCGGCACTGTGGAACGGACCGGATGCACTCTGGCCAGCCGCTGCCACCCCGGAAGATGCACCGTCTGCACAAACGGTTGCGGATTCTACACGCTGAGCACGAGTCCGGAAACCTCCCTGCTTCCCGGGCCATCCCAGTGGTGCTACCGAAAAGTTCTTAGTTTCCGGAGTTACCTGACACCCGCTGACGATCGGACACAAACGGAGACTGACCCAACCTGCGCTTGCGCAATTCGCAGCAGCGCACAATGGATTTGGTGGGATCAGACATTTGCCTAAGATCCGCAACGGAACTGCTTGTTGACGGTTTTGACATCATACAACTCCCTATCAGCCTAAGCCGTGCCAAGCCCATTTTGGGGCTAAAACCGCGTAAAAACGGGCTTTATGGAGCGGGTGTGCGGCAGTTTCGACGCATTTCGCGCAAAAATCACGCGTGAGGGTTTACCTGGGCTTCTTCCCGACCAGATTCTTCTCGACGATGGCGGCCAGTTTGGAGCCGCGCGCGCCACGGCCGATGGCGAGGACGACACCGGTATCGCCGTCAACCAGTATCGGGCAGGGTATGGACGTGATGTTGTATTTCACGGCCAGGCTGGCTTCCCAAAATTTTCCGTCATAAATCTGCGGCCAGGACATCTTGTGGATCTCGGTAAAGTTGACCAGCGCCGCTCCCTCTTTGGCTTGGTCCAGGCTAACGCCGAGGACTTCGAATCCTTTGTCATGAAGCTTGTTGTAAACGGAAATGACGTTCCGCAATTCCGCGCGGCAAGGGCCGCACCAGGTGGCCCAGAAGTCAAGCAGGACGACCTTTCCTTTGTAGTCGTCCGGGAACTTGACGGTGCCTCCGCTGACGGTTTTGTCTTCGAACAGAATGGCCTTGCCGCCAGTGCCAATGGCGGGCTTTTCAGCCGCGCCGGCGCGAACGGCGAGTAAAAGCGCCGTGAGGGCGGTGAACAGAATACAGACGATTGTTTTACGATCGGAATTTTCCATGTTGGAAGCATCTTCGTTTGAAAGCGCCCCGGCAATCAGAATAGAGCGGCATTTAACTTGCACGCGGCTCAGTGTATCTGGCAAAGAACCCTGTGCTCATGCCGCCGGAAATCTCCGTGATCGTCCCGATGTTTAACGAATCGGGAAACGTCGCGCCATTGGCGGCGCAGGTGCTTGCCGCGTTGCGCGAGGAGCGGCGTACGCTCGAACTGGTGCTCGTGGATGACGCCAGCACGGACGATACCTGGACGCAAATTCAGGCCGCGCACGCGGCGGACCCGCGGGTGCGCGGCGTGCGCCACACCCGCAACGCCGGCCAAAGCGCCGCCGTCTGGACGGGCTTTCGCGCCACCTCGGCGCCGATCATCGCCACACTGGATGGCGATCTCCAAAATGATCCCGCCGATCTGCCCCGCATGCTGGCCGAATTGGAACGCTACGATCTGGTGTGCGGCATGCGCGTCGCGCGGCAGGACAGTTTCATTCGCCGAATTTCCTCAGGCATTGCCCGGCGCGCGCGGAAAGCGGCCCTGAGTGCGGATTTTCGCGACACCGGCTGCGGCTTGCGCGTGTTCAAACGCTCGGTGCTGGACGGCCTTTTCCCGTTCAACGGATTTCATCGCTTCATGCCCATCCTCGTTCACGGCAGCGGCGCAAAAGTCTGCGAAGTGCCGGTCAACCATCGTCCTCGCGTGTCCGGCGTTTCCAAATACGGCGTCTGGAATCGGTTGGGGCGCGGCGTGTTTGACTTGATTGGAGTAGCGTGGTTTCAGAAGCGAAGGCTGAGGGCAACGGAGACAACGGAATTCCCGGCAAAGGAACGTGAGTCGAATCCGCATGGCTGATTCCGTTCCCGAATCGAGTGCAAGCCACCTACCATTGGCGGCAAGTTGAAACGGGCGACGTCGATCAAATGGAATTCCGCCCTGGCCCGGCAAATCGCCGCTTTTCTTGGCCCCCCGGTCCCGGTCCGCTGAACAGCCCTCACTCGAAGTAGGCCCGGTTTTCCTGTCGGAATGAGCCACTCGGCGGCGATATACTTATAAGATGACGGCGAGTGATTGGGAATTGATCGAACGCTACGCGCGGGGACAGTCGGAAGAGGCCTTCGCGGAATTGGTCAGCCGTCACGTGGACCTGGTCTATTCCGCAGCTTTGCGCCAGGTCAGATCGCCGCAGTTGGCCGAGGAAGTCGCGCAATCCGTATTCATCGACCTTTCCCGCAATGCCGCCCGGTTGAAACCCGATACCGTGCTCAGCCCGTGGCTGTACCAAGTAACGCGGCGGACAGCCATCGATGTGGTGCGCCGGGAGTCACGCCGGCAGGTTCGCGAACAGCTCGCTTTGGAGATCGCCGACATGAATTCAAACAGCCCCGCCTGGTCCCAGATCGAACCGCTGCTCGACGAAGCGATGGAGACACTGGAAGCCGAGGACCGTGCCGCGCTGCTGCTGCGCTATTTCGAGAACAAAAGCCTGCGGGAAGTCGGGCAGGCGCTGGGCGCGTCGGAGGACGCGGCACAAAAGCGCGTGAGCCGCGCCGTCGAACGTCTCCGCGAAGCGTTCACGAAGCGAGGCATCAGCGCCGGGGTTGCCGGCATCGCCGCCCTGCTTTCAGCCAATGCCGTGCAATCCGCGCCCCTGGGTTTAAGCAGTGCCATTTCGGCAGCTTCGGCCCTGGCGGGAGCCGCCGTTCCAAACGCAACCCTTGGACTCACCAAAGCCATTGCCATGACAACAACACAAAAAACCTTGATCTTGACGGTGCTCGCTCTCGGAGCCGGGGCGGGAATTTATGGGGCCCGCCAGGTTTCGCGATTGCACGAGCAGGTTGACGCTCTTCAGAACCAGCAAGCGCCGCTGACGGCGCAAATTGAACAGTTACGCCACGAACGCGACGACTCGAAAATGAAATTGGACGCGTTACTTCAGGAGAACGAACAATTACGCCAAGCCAGCCAGGACGTCCCGAAACTCCGGGGCGAAGTGGCGCGGCTGCGAGCCGATGCGCGAGAATTGAGCGCGTCGAAAACCGGAACGAACAGCGCAACCGAGACCGAGATGCGGTCGTGGCTGGCCAGGGTGGACCAACTCAAGCAACGGCTCGCGCTCACACCCGAATCGCAGATTCCGGAACTCAAACTCCTTAATGACCAGGACTGGCTTAATGCCGCCAAGGGCAAGCTTGAAAGCGACGAGGATTATCGGCGGGCATTGAGCGGCCTTCGCGGCGCGGCCGAGAGCAAATTCGCCTCCGATTTGAGGCCGGCGCTCAGCAAATACATAAAAGCGAGCGGCGGCCAATTTCCCACCGACCTTTCTCAGGTGCAGCCTTACTTCAAGTCGCCAGTGGATGACGCCATATTGCAGCGGTGGGAAATTGCGCCTGCGGACAAGATCCCGAATGTGCGGGTGGGTGGAGACTGGATCATCACGCAGAAAGCCGCGGTGGACGAAGAGTATGACGGCGCGTTCGTCATCGGCCCAAGCGGCTATGGGACCACAAATTTCAAAACAGTGGCCAGCGACAGGGATATGGAGTCCGTCAAAAACGTATTGGACCCGGCCTATCAAGCTTATCTCAGCGCGAACGGCGGCAAGGATCCGAGCGATCCGTCTCTGTTGGCTCCCTACCTCACGACGCCGGAACAACAGGCCGCGCTCAAACGGTTCCAGGAGATTATGGCCGCACAAAAGCACGACGAATAGCGACGCCTTCCTCATGGCATTCTGTTGCCCTGAGGTCAGAATGATGAGTTTTCGCGGGGTGCCTCCGCAAAAGCCTAATCCTTGCGGCCAAAGTGATTTCGCGAGCCCGATCCGCGGGCGTTGCAAGCCGGAAGATTGACAAACAGACCGTGGTCAGGAAATCTCGGCTCATGCGGGCAACCATTCTTGTGTTCTCGTTTCTGCCGTTTCTCTACTATGGAGCCAAGGACACGGCGTTTCATTTTCGTGGCCGCAAAGTGAGTTTGACCGAGCACGTTCTGCATGCAGCGATTGGCCTTGTGCTGGCGATTATGTTCGCGCACGCGTTGAGGGGAAACCATTGGATTGTAGTGAGCGCGATGGTGATTTTTGCCGCCGCGGGCGCCGTGGATGAATATATCTTCCATCGCGGCATTCCAGCCGAGGAATCCGATCTGCATGCGAAGGAGCACCTGGCGTTGCTGATCTTCTTTGTCGTGTCCCTGGCCACGCATTGGCTGGAGAAAAGTCATTGGAGTTGGACGGAAGCACTGGAGCGGCTGCGAGGAGCTTCGGGGGGTGCGCTGTGAGTTTCATCTCGCGGGCCATGTTGTTGACGCTGTGTCTTGCCCCGTACCTTTATTTCGGCGTTCGCGATGTGCTGCACCACCAGCAGCACCGGACCCTCTCTTTCGCCGAACGTTTGTTGCATGTGACTCTCGGGATGACGCTGGTAATCGTCATTCCCCATGCGTACCTGGGCCATTATGATGTGGTCATTCCCGGTGTGGCTTTATTCGTGATCGCCCGGGCGCTGGACGAATTTGTTTTTCATCGTGGATTGGCGGCAGCCGAAATTGACTTGCATGCCAAAACTCATTTCGGGTTTCTGATCTTCGTGGTTGGCCTGATGGGGTTGGATTGGTTACAGCAGCAAAATCATTTCCCATGAATTTCCTGCACCCCGCCTACCTGCTGTTCGTCGGCCTTGCCGTGCTCATCGCACTGGCGTTTCCGGTGACCAAGCACCTTCGCGAGGAGCATCTGCGGCGGCAGTATTACTTTTTGCAAGGGGTTACGCTGCTGGGCGCGGTGGCGGGCGCAAAGCTTTCGGTATTGATTGGCGATTATGATTGGCCGTGGGTAACTGTGAATGACTGGCGGAGCGTGCTCTGGTCGGGACGCTCCATCACCGGAGCGCTAATCCTCGGTTTTCTTTGCGCGGAGCTGGCGAAACCGCTGATCGGATACCCGATGCCGCCCAACGACCGGTTCGCCGCGCTGTTGCCTTTCACCATCGCGACCGGGCGGGTCGGCTGCCTCATCACTGGTTGCTGCCGGGGCCTTCCGTATGACGGTTGGTGCGCCATTCGAGGGGCGGACGGCATCCCGCGATATCCGGCGCAGATTTTTGAAATCATCTTTCAACTTGCGATCGGCGTTCTATTTCTCCTGCTGGTCAAGGAGGGAAGGTTGTTTGGCCGATTGTTCTCCCTTTACCTTGTTGTCTATGGCGTATTTCGGTTTCTAACGGAGTTCATCCGGGATACGCCAAAATTCTTTGGCAACTATTCAAGTTATCAATTGCTCGCATTGTTGATGATTGGGTTGGGCGCGGCATTCTTTTTGAAGCGCACGCTGGCGCCGCCGCCGGGCTGGAATAAATTCCGCATTCAGAAACAAGCCCCCCAAACCGCCGCTGCCGCATTGGAGGCATCCCATGGCTGACGAAGACAAAAACAACTGGCTGAAGCAACTGTTCAAGGCGCTGCTGATCGCCCTGGTCGTGTTAGTGGCACTGGTGGTGGTGGCGTTCGGGTTGCTCGTGGGCTTCTGCGCGTTGGCAAGCAGACACTAATGGCCAACGTCATTGATTCCGTCAAAGGCCGGTTTCACCGTGAGTTGGTGGCCAACCCAGTCACGCATGGCTGGGTGTTGAATCTCTATCGCAGCGGCGAGCGTTATCCGCAACGGGTCTGCGATTATTTCCAAAGTGACTTTGCCCCGACGCAGGAACTGGCCGCGCAACTCCGCCAGCATGCCGCCGACGAGGACAAGCACGTTCGTCTTTTTTCCCAGGCCCTCAAAACGCTGGAACAACCGGTGATTGAAGCGGACTTGGGCGATGTATTCAACGAAGTGGTGCGTTCGTTCACGCCAGGGACTTTTCACATCATGGAGGGCGATCCAGCGGAAGTCCGCCGTCGCAAGCTGGCGAACTTTCTCGCGCATGCGCACCACCTGGAGAAACGCGTCGCACAGTCTTTCGCCTACCACATGGATGCCTGCGAGCGAAGCGGCAAGAGCGAGATCGCCCGCCTGGTGTCCCGGACCAAAACCGATGAAGACCGGCATGTCCAATACACACGGGCGACGGTGTTCGATCTGCTCACCCACCGGGAGGCGCAGGCCGTGATGGATCAACATCGCCGCGCCGAAGCGCGGGCCAACCTCTCGTTTTCGCAGCGGCAAGTGCGGGCATTCCTGGCGCAGTTTGCAGCAACCACACCCAAACATCGGCAGTGGCTTTTTCGCATCTGCGCGACAATAATGGAAACCGCGGGTCAATATGTTTGAGACCAAACAAGTGCAGTCGCAGCCGCTTGGGCCACGATTGGAGGCGTTACGGCAACGATTGGTCAGGCTCGACGAACCGGCCACCATCGAGTTGTTTCAACCAAAGCATTGCGACCGGCTGCTCAAAACCACCATCAGCCTTTGCCCCGACTGTCTGGCGCACGTCCCCGCGCTGGTGTTCACCTGCGACGGACGGGTGCTCATGCGCAAACTCTGCAATCACCACGGCCACTCGGAAGCGCTGCTGGAAAACGACGAGAGCTTCTACCATCTCTCCAACAAGGACCGTTGGGGACGACGTTTTGCGGGGGAAAAGGTCATGGATTTTCCGGCATTCACCGGCGCTTGCTCTGGTGGTGAGAATGGCCATGAGCAGGACCAGGGAAATTTCGCCGACCAAATGGGGAACAAGTCCTGCACCATTCTTGTTGAAGTCACGAACGCCTGCAATCTCGCCTGCCCGGTTTGCTACAGCGACGCGCGCGGCGACCGGAAGATGCCCCTGGCGTTGTTCAAAGAATACATTCTCCGGCTTATCGAACACAAAGGCGCGCTCGATTCGGTGCAACTTACGGGCGGCGAGGCGGTGTTGCATCCCGAGTTTTGGGAGATGGTTGCTTTCCTGCACGCGCAGCCGGTGAAGAAAATCTACCTGCCGACCAATGGCATCGCCTTCGCCGATGCCGAGCTGGCGGCGCGCTGCACGCCGTTTTGCGACAAACTCATGGTGCTGCTCCAATTCGACGGCCGGCAACCGGACACCAACCGCGCCATGCGTGACGCAAACACGATCCGCGTCCGCGATCAAGTCATCGAAAATCTTGGCCGTCTCGGCATTCACATGCAACTGACCATGACCATCACGCTGGACGTCAATGACGACGAAATCGGCTGGGTCGTCGAGACTGGCTTGCGTCACGCGCACGTCAAAGTGGTCGCACTGCAGCCCGTCACTTATTCCGGGCGGTATCAACTCGCGCAAGACCCCATGCGGCGCCTGTCACTTTCAGACTGCGTCAAAGCGGTGGCCAGCCAAATTCGCCGACGCACAAACGCAGGCGACTTCAAACCGATCCCATGCAGCCATCCCAACTGCGGTTGGATCACGCTTTTCGTTCAACGCTTTGGCGTGACGGCCAACATCGCCCGCCATGTTGACCTCGATCAAGCGATGAATCGGGTTGCCAATCGCACCCTGCTCAACTCGGACGAATTGCGTTCGGTCGTAGGCACGAACCAGGGCGGCTTGATTAACCGCGTTGGACTCTGGGCGGGGCGCAAACTCATCCGCTCCACGGATGTTTTTGCCGTTGCCATCAAACCGTTCATGGACCGGTTCAATTATGACCAGGATCGCATCTCGGCCTGCTGTCATCATCTGCTCGATACGAAAGGGAACCCGGTTTCCTTCTGCGAATATAACGCCCGGGTGCGCCCGGGTGATTTATGGGATTCATTTCCGCCGCTCAAATCAGCAGTTACCGGAGTGACATGACAAATCGCGGGCTTCTGCCCGACCTCATCCCATGATAGCCGCTGCAGTTCAACTCATCATCTTGATGGGAGTGTTCACCATCCTTGAGGGCCGCTGGCCTTCTTCGCGGGCACACAAGTGGTGGCGTCGGCCCCTGCTCGTGGACCTTTGCAGTTGGATTGTACATCCGCTCTCCGTCAGCGCCGGCATCGCTCTCGCCGTCACCTCCACCACCGCGGTGTCGGCTGTCTTTCCCAACAGCGGCTTCTGGCTCACGTTCTTCATGATGCGGATGCGCGTGACTGCGTTACCCCTTTTGGCCCAGATGGCAATCGCCCTCATCATCGCAGACCTGCTCGCGTATTGGATACATCGCGCCTACCATCGCTTCCCTCTGCTGTGGGCTTTTCATATTGTCCACCACACCAGTGAGGAACTCGATTGGCTTTCCACGTCCCGGCTTCACCCGGTAAGCCAAGTGCTGAACACCATGGTGGCAGGCGTCGTGCTTCTCTCCATGGGGCTTCCCGTTATCGCCGTGGTTGCGGCCAACGTTTTCATTGGCGCTGCCGCGTTACTGGTTCATGCGAACGTGAACTGGACTTTTGGCCCCTTCCGGCATCTACTGGTCTCACCCCTCTTTCATCAGTGGCACCACGCGCGCGTTGATGGCGACGCCCACCAAGATGAGGTTGGTAACTTTGGAGCCATCTTCAGCATTTGGGACCGATTGTTCGGAACGTGGTCATTGCCCAGTGCGAACCGCCCTGCCCGCTTTGGAGTTGAAAACGCGCCTTCAGCGACTATCGCGGGCCTGGTTCTTCATCCCTTGCGCGCCTGCGTCCACTTTTTTCGGGTAAGAAATGCCCCGCCTACCAAATTGCTTCAGCGGCGCAAGCCCGCCGAATGAATCACGCGTTTCACGGCAATGATTTTCTCCAGTGCAACGCCGTTTCGGAGAGGCGTTTTGCGACTTCAGGATTTGCGTCGGCGATATTGTGTGTCTCGTTGCGGTCGGCCTCCAAATCGTAAAGCTCAAGTCCGGAGCCGTCGGCATTGACCAGCAGTTTCCATTTGCCATCGCGCATCGCCACGTTTGGGCTGTGATCGCGGGGATTTCTGGGATAATCGAAGGAGAAGTTGTTTCGGCCATATTCCCAAAACAGCGGCTTGTGGCGAACGGGGCTTTTTCCAAAAAATGAATCCGTCAAATCCTCGCCGTCGAATGCCGTGCTTCCGGGCAGAGGCGTTCCGGTGAGCTGGCAAAGCATGGGAAAGAAATCCACGGAACTTATCACGGTTTTGTCATCCACGCGGCCGGCGGGGACATGGCCCGGCCAACGGATGATGAGAGGCTCCCGATCTCCGCCTTCATACAAGCTGATCTTGCTGCCGCGCAGACCGCCCGCCCGTTTGCCGCGAAACGTCGGCAGAGGACCGTTGTCGCTCGAAAAAATGAGGATGGTGTTTTCCTCCAGCCCCAGTTCCTTCAGGCCGTCGAGCAAGCGGCCCACTTGTTTGTCGTATTCGCGCAGCACGGCTTTGAAGTTTGGAGCGCTCTCGTCGTTTTCCTGCCGCCGCTGCTCGAGATCGGTGCCCTTTGGCACCCACGGCGTGTGAACGTCGTCGGGCCAGAGATTGACGTAACAGGCTTCGCCCTTGTGGCGGCGCAGGAAATCCAGCGTCTTGTCAACAAAGTATGCGCTGCGGTCCCAGCGTTTGACCTGGTCGTACTTGGACCAGATCCAATTTGTTCCAGTGATGATGGGATCGGGCTCCGGGCTTTCCCAAGTGCCGGCGTGTTCATCGAAGCCGTATTCGCGGAAGGGCGGCGCGTTGGTGACGTCGCGGCCGCCGCCCATGTGCCATTTGCCGAAATGGCCGGTCACGTAGCCCGCTTCCTTGAGCGTGCGTGCGATGGAAGGAGCTTTGGGGTCGAGAAAATCCGCCTGTTCGCATTTGCGATTGCCGGCGCGGGTTTGCAGGTAGCTGGTCATGCGCCAGCGCGCCGGGAACATGCCAGTCGTAAAGGCTGTCCGCGAGGCCGAACAGACGGGCGAGGCAACGTAGAATTGCGTGAACTTTGTCCCTTCCGCCGCCAACCGGTCGATATTGGGCGTGGGAACAAAATCTCCTCCGTAACAACCAACATCGCCGTAGCCCATGTCATCGGTGAGCAGAAAGATGATGTTTGGCTTTGTGGCTGGGGCCGCCTGACTGGATGGCGGTAAGAGCGCCAGAATGCCGAGCAACGAAAGGACGCCCGTAGCGGCAAGGAACCATTTCATCGGCTTCATGGGACGATTTTTAACGTTGGACAGAGTCAAGAGAAGAGCGATGACTGTCAAGGTTGGGCTGAGGACTTATCCCGGTAGCGTGGGCAGTGCTCTGCCCGACGTCGGCGCGCACGGAGCGGCGCGCCCTGCCAAGGCAGGCCCGAGCGGCAAAGTTGGCGGCTTCTGTTTCAATTCAGGAGGACACGATTTTCTTACTGCGTTGCCCCGCCGGCAGCCAAGCTGCGAAAATAGGCGGCCGGATCGAATTCCAACACTGAAACCATCGTGCCGCCGGAATTGCCAGTGATGTTTTGATAGAACAGATGAAGTTTGCCCTCGCGATCCCATTCCTGCGGGTCATAGACCGGCTCCCAACGGCCAAGAGATTCACTGGTAAGTTGCAAGAGGTTCCATTTGGCGCGCTGGGGATCGTCGGTCCAGGCGAGCATCGGCCGTCCGCCTTGCTCCGTTTCGCCGTAAACGACGAAGACGCGGTTGGCCTGATCTGTCACGACGATGGGACGTCCTGGCCAACTGTTCGACTTGCGATGGGTGACGGGGTTTGTGTGCCAGGTTTTTCCGTCGTTCCAAAGCACCATGATTTGCACAGGATTCTCGGTTCCACCGGCTGGTGCCCACCACGCGGCGATAATAGGAAGGTCATTGCGATCCATGGTCATGCCGCACTGATTCATGAGCATGTTCCGGGTCCGCATCGGAAGGATGATTTGCGCGGTGCCCTGGCGAATGGGCAGGGTATAATCTCCGCCGCCCCACTTTTTCCATGTCACCCCGAAGTCGGGCGACCAGGCGTAAAGGATATCGTGGTTCGAATTAAAATCGGGCGTGTCGCGCCAGCACCAGGAAAAGTGCAGGTTGGTCTGGGAATCGAAACAGGCAAAGTTTGGGTAAGCGTTGACGCTGCTGGAAATGCCCTCGATAAATTTGTTCTGAATTCGGGACCAGGTGTGCGTGGAAAGGTGCCAGCGATTCAGGACGGTATCGCCGGAACCGGAACTGCCGGAACGGTAGATGAAAAGCAGGTCGCCATCGGGCAGGTTGACGAACTGCGGATAAGTCACCGAGTGCTCCGTGCCCGTCATCGGACGGCGGGTGACCTCCAGGGATTCGGAGGTCGCAGCGCGCGCGTAGTTCAGGGGCTGGGCGTGCATTCCCCAAGCCACATGCACAACGCCCTCGCCATCGACGCCGATGCTGGCGATGTCGTGTCCGTCGGTCGGGCTGTTCGGTTGAAAGCGGGTTTCGTGAATCTGCCAGTTGGTGGTGCCCAAGGCGCGGCGCGCGAGGACCAGGTTTTCAGCGGAATTGTAGAACGCGAAATACTGGTTGGTTTGGAAGGTGGTGAGGCTGTGCCGATTGTAGCTCGCCGTGTTGTAAACCGAGTAACCTTTGGTCACGGGGACCAGCTTGACCCCCGGCGCAAGCGCCTGACTCAAAGCGGCGAAGGGCATTAAGACGACCAACCCGGCCGCCAGCATTCGAGCGAAACCAGGACCGGCAAAGCGTGAGATCATGGCGCGAAATGAAACCAAAAGAACAGAAAGATGCCACAAGAATTTTACTTCGGCTCGGCGGCCACGCCCGCGTCATCAGAAAGACACCACCTCACCCCGGGCCTTCCACGGCCATTTAGTTAAGGAATATGGAACTCTTCCCATGACCCCATTTCCGGCTCGCAGTCCGCAGGTTAGCGGTTAAGGTTGTAACGTGCGGACGGTTTATTTCGATTACAACGCCACGACTCCCCTGGATCCCCAGGTGCGGGAGGCGATGTTGCCGTTTTTGGAGGGAATCTACGGCAATCCCAGCAGCGTGCACCATATTGGCCGGCGGGCGCGGTCGATTTTGGATGATGCGCGGGATCGCGCGGCCAAGGTGCTGGGAAGCAAGCCAAGCGAGGTTATTTTCACGAGCGGCGGGACGGAGAGCAACAACCTGGCGATCTTCGGCGCGGCCCGGTTGCTGAAACCCAAGGGGCGGCATCTCATCACTTCGGTGATCGAGCATCATGCGGTGCTGCATTGCATGGATTATCTCGAAAAAAAGGAGGGATTCGAGGTGACGCGACTGCCGGTTTCACGGGAAGGATTCGTTTCACCCGAGGATTTGGCAAAGGCCATTCAGCCGGACACCATTCTGGTCTCCATTATGGCGGCCAATAACGAGATCGGCACGGTCGAGCCAGTCGCGGAACTGGGTGCGCTTTGCCGGGAGCGCGGGGTGCTGTTTCATACGGATGCGGTGCAATGGTTCGGCAAGGAGCCTTTTCAGGATGTGCATCAATTCAACGCCGATCTGGTTTCCATTTGCGCGCACAAGTTTCATGGACCTAAAGGGGCTGGCGCATTGTTCGTGCGCTCGCCGCTGCTGCCGGACCCGATTCTTTTCGGAGGCGGGCATGAAAATGAGCGCCGGGCGGGGACAGAGAATCTGGCGAGCATCATTGGCATGGTCGAGGCACTGGAACGATTTGTCCGGGTGCCGGTCTTTTCGCGGGAAGCGCTCCTGCCCTTGTCAGAGCAACTGGCTTCGATGCTGGAAGGGTTGGCAGGAGTTCGCATGGTCGGTCCGCGCGATCGCCGGCTTGTGAACACGGTTTCTTTCCTGGTCGAAGGCTCAGACAGTATCGCGCTGCTCGCAGGACTGGATTTGGAAGGCATTTGCGCTTCGAGCGGTTCGGCGTGTTCGGCGGGGTCCATTGAACCGTCGCACGTGATTGTGGGTCTGGGAATCGAACGAAAGCTGGCAAATTCGCTGGTGCGCTTCTCGCTCGGACGCGAATCAACGCGGACCGAAATCGAATACGCCGGCGAAGTCGTGCCGCGCGTCATCAAAAGGGCACAACGTGCGCAATAACCTTGGGGTCTGGTGTGAACAGTTTGCGAGCAGTGTGAACAATGGCAAGTTGGCGGCTTGTCTGGCGGCGATTTATTGGCTTGTTTGGATTCAAAAAAAATCGTAAGTCTTTGTGGTGACCTTGACAGCGCAGGTTGTTTGCCTTATTCACAACGCTTAATAATAAGAACATTTTCAGTACAGATAGATACTATTAAGGCCAAGTCCAATGAATCTAACCATTTCGAAGGAGCAAATCATCAACGGCCTGCAAGCGGTGCAGAACGTGGTCAGCACGCGCACGACGCTGCCGATTCTCTCCAATGTGCTGCTGCGCGCGGAGAAGGACCGGCTGGAGTTGACCGCGACGGATCTGGATGTGACGATTTCGTGCGGCGTGGAGGCGAGTGTCAAAAAGGCGGGCGCCACCACGGTGCCGGTGAAAAAGCTGTTTGGGATCATTCGCGAGTTGAACAATCCGGAAATCGATATCGAGGTCGATGATAAAAATGTTTGCAGTGTTCGTTCCGGGGCGTCGTTTTACAAGATCAACGGGTTGAGCGCCGATGAGTTTCCGCCGATGCCGAAATTCAAGGAGGACAAAAAAGTAGTCCTGCCGCAGGAGAAGGTCCGGGGGATGATGAAGAAAACGTCCTTCGCCATTTCGACGGACGAATCGCGCTACGTGTTGAACGGGATTTTCATCAGTCTCAAGGAACACAAGATGACGATGGTGGCGACCGACGGCCGACGGCTGGCTTTGGTGGATGAGGAAGTGGATGTGACCGAGCAAAGCCAGGGAGAATTCATCGTGCCCGCCAAGGCGGTGAATGAGTTGAACCGTTTGTTACAGGACAAGGGCGAAGTGGAGACGCGTTATTCGGAAAACCAGGCGGCGTTCACGCTCAAGGATGAAAAGGGCTTTTCGATTTTGATCATCACCAAGTTGATCGAGGGAAATTATCCGAATTACAGGCAGGTCATTCCCGGTGAGCCGAAGGAACGAGTGGCGCTGGCGCGGGAGGAATTTCTCCATGCGTTGCGCCGGGCCGAGATCATGACCAGCGAGAAGTCCAACTCCGTCAAACTGGCATTCACCAAAAATAATCTTGCGATCACGGCCAACTCACCGGAAGTGGGTGAAGCGCGGGAGAGCCTGGCGATCAATTACAAGGGCAAGGAAATGGCGATTGCGTTCAATCCCAAGTACATGATTGATCCGCTCAACGCGCTGCCGAATGACGAGGTGTTTCTGGAGTTGATCGATGAATTGAGCCCGGGAGTGTTGAAAATCAATGGGCCGTTTCTGTACGTGGTGATGCCGATGCGGTTGAGCTAGGGGAGTAAAATACCAGGCTCCAAAATCCAAACACTAGAAAAGCTCCAATTTCCAAGCAACAAGGGGAGTGTGCTTTGAGCTTGGTCTTTGTTACATCTGTTCCAACGTCTGAATTCCCAAAATTTCCAGACCCTGACGTAGCACCTCGGCGGTCAGACTGGAAAGGATAAGGCGGCTTGCGCGTTCCTTCGGTTCCGCTTTGAGGACGGGGCAGTTTTCGTAGAAGCGAGCATAGTGACTCGCGAGTTCGTAAAGATAGTTGCAGAGAAGGTTGGGACGATAATCCTCCACAACGGCGCCAAGGACAAAATCAAAATTAAGCAAATGCCTGGCCAAAGAGATTTCCTCGGGCGCTCCGAGTGAGACAGAAGCCGGTTCGCTGGTTTTAGAAGTCGCATCCGAGTCATCCTTGCGGAAGATGCTGCTGATGCGGGCGTAGGAATATTGCAAATAAGGAGCGGTGTTTCCATGCAGCGCCAGCATCTTGTCCCAACTGAATACGTAATCGCTTTGCCGATTCGGAAGCAGGTCAGCGTATTTGATCGCTCCAATGCCCACCACACGCGCAATTTCCCGGCGTTGAGGTTCCGGCAGATCGGGTCTTTTGTCCGTGACCACCTGGAAGGCCCGTTCTTCCGCTTCGTCGAGAAGATCGGCTAGGCGCACCGTTTCACCTGAACGCGTTTTGAAAGGCTTGCCATCTTCGCCGAGGATCGACCCGAACCAGACATGGGCCAGCTTGACGTTTGCTTCCGGATGCCACCGCCTGAACGTGGCAAAAATCTGTTGGAAATGAAGCTGCTGCCGTCCATCAGTGACGTATCCAATCTCTGACGGATGCCAGGTCTGGAGGCGGTACGCCAGCGTGGCCAGATCGGTGGTGGCGTAATTGGCTGCGCCGTCGCTCTTTTGGATGAGGCTGGGATTGGGCTTCCACTCGCCATCTTCCTGCTTGAGAAAAGGATCCTGTTTGGGTGGCAGCGAGCCGTCGGAAAAGACCGCAATCGCGCCTTCGCTCTCCTTGGCAATTCCTTTGTCGAGCAACTCCTGCACAATGGCTTTGAGCATCGGGTTGTAAAAACTCTCGCCCAACGTGTGATCGAAGGTGACACCCAGCCGGTTGTAGATCGTCTCAAATTGCTTTTTTGAAATGGCGATAAGTCGCTCCCAGATTTCCAAATTTTCCTTGTCGCCGGATTGAAGTTTCACCAGCTCCATCCTGGCCCAATTCAAAGCGCCCTCGGGCTCGATCTTGTCCAGCTCGAGTTCCACATCGTAGGAGAAACGCGAGCGCAAGTAAGCCAGCGCCTTCGCATCGCCCTTGCAAGCCTCGTTAACCAATTTGTAAACCCGCTCCAATTCACTGATTGGGTCCGGCAGCAAGCCCGGATCGTTCTCGAAGAATTTTTCCACTTTCCACGCGAAAATCATCATGCCGAACTGCGTCCCCCAATCGCCGATGTGATTGTCTGTGATGACACGATGGCCCAGCAGCCGCAGCGCGCGCGCCAGTGAATCTCCCAGAATCGTGGAGCGGATGTGGCCCACGTGCATTGGTTTGGCCACATTCGGCGAACTGAAATCAATGACCACGGTGCGGGGCTGCGTGGTTCGCTCGAAGAACAGATGTTCGCCACGGGCAGCGGATTCGAGAGTTCGTTCGAGGGTTGAGGATTTCAGCCGAAAGTTTAGGAACCCAGCGCCGGCGATTTCAACTTTTTCGCACAACTCGCCGACATCGAGCCTGGCCAGCACGTCCGCGGCGAGTTGGCGCGGGTTGAGCTTTCGTTCCTTCGCCAGCGCCATCAAGGCGTTGGTTTGGTAATCGCCGAATTTAGGATCAGGGCACGGGCGCACCAGGACGTTGGCGGTGTTTGCGTCGGGCAAGACCGACGACACCGCCGCCTGCAAACGTGCTTCGATGGATTTATGAGGTAACACGGTGGAAAATGACCAATGGCCAAGGCCCAATGTCCAAAGAATAACCCAAACCTTAACGCCCGAAAACCCTCATTTTCCGCCGTACTCCTTGATGATTTTGTACATGGCGTCGGCGGAGGGAGCTTCTTCGAGCGCCTGGCGGAATTCCTTCTTGTGCAGCAATTTGGCGATGTTGGCGAGGGTGTGAAGGTGCTTCTGAAACTGGCCTTGAGGGACGAGGAAAAGCATGACGAGATTGACCGGCTGATTGTCCAAGGCATCGAAATTCACGCCTGTCTTCGAGCGTCCGAATGCACCCACGACCTCGTAGATGAGGTCGGTTGAGGCATGCGGGATGCCAATGCCGAAACCAATACCCGTGCTCATGGAGGTTTCGCGCTTTTTCACCACGCTGGCGATGGCCTCACGATTTTCGGGTTTAATCTTCCCGCTCGTGACCAGATTATCGATCAGCTCGTCGATGGCCTTCCAACGGTCGGCCGCCTGCAATTCCGGCAGGATATTATCAGAGCCCAAGATGTCGCCGAGATTCATAGCGTAATTCAGCCCGCCCATTTCGCCTGAAAAGGCCCTTGAGTTCAAGACCAAACGGACAGGAACTCCAGGCGCCACGCACGTGCGTTCGGAGGCATGGAGTTCCGGCCTGCATCTGAAGGCGAGACTCCATACGTTAATACGCCTCGCTCATTCGACCTTCTCCCTGTCTTCGCTCCCGAGGGCGTTCTAAAACAATCGGCCCAACCGGTGCACAATTTCCCCAGTGGATACCAGCCACCATCCCAAAGCAGTAAAGACCCCCACCCGCGCAACTAACAATGGCACACCAATCAACAACACGCCAATGTTCCCCAGGAAAATCACCACGGCCGAAAACGCGTACCCGTGCTGCGTAATGTCCGATTGCTCGGTTTTCAACACATGCCAGGTGAGTGTCAGATGGAACGCATAGGCGGCTCCCAGAAGCAAATGAAACCAAACCGCATACGCCTGCCAGTTCCAGATCAGGTTGCCCAGCGCGAAGGCCAGTCCCACCGCGATGACATAAAGGGGGAAAAAATAAGGCGCCAGTGAGATCAGAAAATTGCTTTTCGTGACCACCACGTGGCCGCCAGTGGACCGGACCTTCAATTTCTTCACCTGGCCGGCGAACAACCAGGTCCAGAGCGCATGCGTCAATTCGTGTCCGAAGACGTACATCCACATCGGCTTGGGCAGCAGCACGTAAATGACCATCCAACACGCCGCTCCCGACAGCACCGCCACCCAAATCGTCGTCGCCTGGCCGCTGGCTTGCAGCACCATCCAAAGGGCCTTAACCGCCCCAACACAAACGGGCAGCAACAGGATGGCGATGATGGTCTTGCACCATTTCGGCATGGCGGAACGATAACTGAAATTGTCAAAAGTCCAAGGTCCACCGCTTGGGTGTGAACGCGCGGCTGGAAGCCGCTCTCACTGGCAGCCAGGATGGCTGCCGCTACGTAGCGGCACGCTTCCAGCGGGCCAGTGAGGGCGGCATCTTGCCGCCGAGTTATGGTGATACTAACAAAGATGCCCCAAGCCGGGAGAGAGCCGGACTTTGGACTCTCCGTGCTTTCCAGCCGCCTTGACGCGCGCCCGGGTTACGCTTAAATGAAAGCGATGCCAACTTACGAATACGTTTGTTCGAAATGCGGACATGAGTTTGAAAAGTTTCAATCCATCGCCGACGCCCCGCTCCGCACGTGTCCCAAGGAGTTGTGCGCTCAGAAAAAATGGGGCAAGGGCAAGGTGAAGCGGGCGATCAGCGCCGGTGCGGGACTGATATTCAAGGGCAGCGGATTTTACATAACCGACTATCGCAGCGAGAATTACAAAGCCGCCGCCAAAAAGGAAGCGGCCCCGGCCGGCGATTCCAAACCTGCCGCCGAGAGCAAGTCGTCCGGAGACAGCAAATCGGCTCCCGCCAAGGCCGAAGCAAAGCCCGCTCCCAAGCCGGCCAAGAAGAGCGATTAAAATCCAATCCAGCAGGCTGTTATGGCTCCAGGTCGGCTTGTTCCAGCACCTTCAGTATTTTATCGAAGGCACTGGGGATGTCGGCGTAACTCGTCAGATCCACGGTAAACCGCGCATCTTGATTCCGCCGGGAAACGGCGTGGGCGTCTGAGAACAGGATGTCCGCGAATTTCTGCCGATGGTGGGTGGTGGGTTTGACTCCGTAGGTGGCCAGGTCGGGCGGACAGAGAAAAATGGTGTCGATGGCCAGGGCACGGATGGGCAGGCCGTTTCGGTTATCGCCCAGATTGTCCAGTTGGAGATGGGCGGGCGCGTTGGTGGCGGCGAAGGTATCGTGCAACAAAGTGTTTCCCGAATGCCGGTAGTAATAACCGGACTGAGCCTGGTAAACGCCCACCTTCGCCAATTCGGCGTCCGCATCCAGTGGCTGATCGCTCCCCGGACAGAAAATCACTTTGGGCTGGGCGGAGAGTTGCTGTGACAACATCAGTCCCAGACCCACCGGAGCGCCGCTTTGGAGCGAAACGAGACTCGTGGGCGCGCCGGTGGAAGGGTAAAAGTCGGATGGATTGCTGAACGGCGGGGCTTGAGGCCCATAAGGAATCCTTCCGCTGCTATCGACCGCATAATTCTGCAGGGCGACGCCCAATTGTCGCAGGTTTGACAGGCAGGCAACTCGCTGCGCCTTTTGTTTGGCGGACGCGAGGGCTGGCAACAGCAGGGCCGCGAGAATCCCAATGATCGCGATGACTACCAGTAATTCAATGAGGGTGAACGCCCGGCGAAATGAAAATGGACCGGTCGTTTGCATCACGCCAATTCATGCTCAAGGCAACTGGTGCGCCCCATAGAAACGCTGGCTGAAATTGGTGGCAGGGTCGGTAAACAACGTTGCTCCAGAGACATTCGTGAGGCTCCCAATACTGGTCCAATTCGTCGCCCGCTGCGTGAGGTTCGTTGCCGCGAGGATTTCAAAAGGCAACCCCGGTTCGCTTTGCAGCGTGAAACTGAATCGGCCATTGGTCCGGACGGGATTGGCCAGCGCCGTGGCCACAACTTCCATCAAGCGGACGTTGTCCAGGTCCCAAACCCCGCCAATCAACTGCGGGGCCACCGTGGATTGGAATTGGATCCCAATCTTTTTCCCGGCCCAGGGATCACTGGCTTTTACGTCCGGCACCGTCACCTCGAAGTAAACCAGGTGGCTGAGGTTCGCGAAGACATTGGTGTCATAAGTAACAGTGGTGGATGCCACCGTCACCATGTTGCTGCTGCTGTCGCGATAATACAAACTCGCCAGGAGAGTGGATCCAGGCGTCAACGGCTCCTCCCGGCTGCTGGTGACCCCAACTTTCAAGGTGTACGATTTGCCCGGTTTATAAGTGGCGTTGAAGGCGTGCGTGGGCGCCGCGTTGGACCAATCCGTGGAGTTGAAATCCTGAAAGAGCGCCACCTGCGGATACGCAAACAAATAACCCAGTTGGTTCCCATCGGCGTTGTCGATGTAATCGGCGTTCGTGGACGGGGCGTTTGCGAATACACCAGCCAGGTTGTCCCACGCCCCGAAGATGTTCGGGTCAAACGTCCCCGGCTGCGGCGGCTTTTGCCAGGAATCAACGCGCGGATCGGCAAATGGTGTGACTTGCGATTCAAACGAAAAGTTGGGCACGTCGATCGTTTCGGTCAGGCGGACATTGTCCAGGTCCCAGACCCCGCCGATCAGCGCGGGGGAAATGATCGAAGATTCAAATTGGATGCCGATGTTCTGGCCAGCCCATGCATCGTTCGTTTTCACGGCCGGAACGTCCACATGGAAATCGACCAGGTGAGTAATATTGGCAAAGACGTTCGTATCGTAGGTCACATTCGTCGCCGCCACGGTCACCATGTTGTTCGAATTGTCCCGATAATACAGGCTTACCAGCAGCGTCGAGCCGGGGGTCAGGGGTTCCTCGCGGCTGCTCGTCAACCCGACGGTGAGATGGTAGGATTTGCCCGCTTCAAACCTGGCGTTGAAGGCATGCGTTGGAGGCCCGCCGGTCCAATCGGTCGAGTTGAAGTCCTGAAACAGCGCCACCTGCGGGTAGGAGAAGAGATAGGCCAGTTGGTTTCCATTGGCATTGTCAATGTAATCGGCATTCGTGGACGGAGCATTCCCGAACACGCCCGCCAGATTGTCCCACGCGCCGAAAACATTGGTATCAAAGGTCGGCGGCTGCGGCGCCTTTTGCCAGGAATCGACGCGCGGATCGGCAAACGGAGTCACCTGTGATTCAAACGAAAAATTGGGCACGAACAAGGTGCCGGCGAGCAGCGTTCCCGACATTGCCAACAGGAGGATCAAGCTCAGCAAGCCGGGTTTCAGTTTGCGGCGCATTTGCATTGGCCGGCAGTTGGTGCAAGGGGCATCAAGGCGGGATTTCTTCATGTCTTCGGGATAATTGACCGGTTCTGACTGTCGTATCGGCGAAATTCGTTTCCTTCGGCAAAGCTTCCTTGCTGGCACTCACAAATCGCGAATTCAGGGAACAAGCTCCGCGTCAGCCAGCACATTCTCAACCATTGGACACTTCGGCAATTCTGCATCCATTGCGCACCATGCGCAAGTGCATTTGAGCCAGACGCCGCCGGGCGTGGAGAAATTCACGCTTTTTGTCTCGCCAAGCCTTCCATTCGCGGGCAAAAAGGTTAATTTTATCGGCACATGAATGAGCAAATAGTCATCCTGGATTTCGGCTCCCAATACACGCAGGTCATTGCGCGGCGCATTCGCGAGTGCAATGTGTATTCGACCATCCTCCGCTACGACACGCCCGCCGCGGAAATCGCCGCGATGCAGCCCAGCGGACTCATTCTGTCCGGGGGGCCCGCGAGTGTTTACGCCAAGGACGCGCCGCGGCCGGACAAGGCGATTTTCGATTTGGGCGTCCCCATCCTCGGAATTTGTTACGGCGTCATGTTGTTCGCGCAATATCTCGGCGGAAAGGTCGAGCGCGGACTGAAGCGCGAATACGGCAAGGGAACACTGCGCGTGCAGGACAGCTTCTGCCCGCTGCTGGCGAACCTGCCCGAAACCCTCCAGGTCTGGAATTCCCACGGCGACAAAATCATCAAGCTTCCGCACGGCTTCAAGACGGTGGGCGTGACGGAAAATTCCGACTTCGCCGCCATCGAGAATCGCGCGCGCAAGATGTTCGGCCTGCAGTTCCACCCGGAAGTGGCGCACACGCCGCGCGGACAGGAGATCATCGCCAATTTCGTCCACAACATCTGCGGCTGCGGCAAGAACTGGACGATGCACCGCTACATCGACCAGGCCGTGGATGCCATCCGCAAACAAGTGGGCGCCGAGCGCGTCATACTGGGCTTGAGCGGCGGGGTGGATTCCAGCGTGGCGGCGGCGCTGTTGCACAAGGCCATTGGCGATCAGTTGACCTGCATCTTTGTGAACAATGGATTGCTCCGCGGCCGCGAGGCTGCCGTGGTCCAGGAAGTATTCGTCCGCCACTTCAAAATTAAATTGCAGTACGAGGACGCCTCGAAATTATTCCTGCGACGGCTCAAGGGGGTGACCGATCCGGAGCGCAAGCGCAAAATCATTGGCCGCACGTTCATCGAAGTCTTTCAGGCCGCCACCAAACGCGCGGGCAAAGCCAAGTTCCTTGCCCAAGGCACGCTCTATCCCGATGTGATCGAGTCCGTGCCCATCGCCGGCAACCCCGCCGCGATGATCAAGAGCCATCACAACGTCGGCGGCCTGCCCAAGAGGATGAAGTTTCAATTGGTCGAGCCGCTCAAATGCCTGTTCAAGGATGAAGTCCGCGAACTGGGATTGGAACTGGGCCTGCCGCGCGAAATTGTCCTTCGCCAGCCGTTCCCCGGCCCCGGCCTTGCCGTGCGCATCCTCGGCGAAGTGACGCCGCGCCGTTGCGAGATCCTGCGCGAAGCCGACAGCATCGTGGTCGAGGAAATGAAAGCCAGCGGCTGGTATTACAAGATCTGGCAAAGCTTCGCCGTGCTGCTACCCGTCCGCAGCGTGGGCGTCATGGGCGACGAACGCACCTACGATTACACCATCGCCCTCCGCGCCGTCGAATCCCAGGACGGCATGACCGCCGACTGGGTCAAGCTCCCCTACGACTTGCTGGAAAAACTCTCCAGCCGCATCATCAACGAAGTCAAGGGCGTCAACCGCGTTTGCTTCGACATCTCGAGCAAGCCCCCGGCGACGATTGAGTGGGAGTGATCCCCCTTGGACGTTTAGCATCGGTCATTGATCATATACATCTACCCCCCTTTACCCGTCCCACCCGTCACAAGGCCGGTAAACGTTGGGTCTTCTTCACTTTCAACCCGTCCCAGATCTGTCCCAACTCAAACTTTTGTCCTCCATTTTGTCCTCACCTGTCCCGGAGGACACCCGACAATAGCCCGCCGTTTACAACGGTGGGTCGCGTCGTCAAAATTCCTCAAGTCCCGCAGGGCGACCGCGGAGCTATGGTAATCGTTAACCCTCTGTAATTCGAGGGATTATGCCGGATTTACAACCGGTCAGGGGATTTTCTCAAAGGTTAAAAGATTGGACAACGATTGTAATATCCCGTATTTCCCTATCCATGAAAGCTGACGACTGGGTAAAAATCATTGCTGCCATCGGGGTAATAATCGCTGGAGGGTTCGCGGTCAAATTAATCGTGAATCGAAAGCAAAAGCAAAATAACATCACAAACGTAACTCAGAAGAACAATACAATTAGGGGCGATAATGCTGGACGGGACATTAACAAAAACTGAAAATTGCACCGACGTTAGCCAGAAAAACGTGCAGGTTAGCGGAGATAATGCAGGACGCGACGTCATAAAGAATGTCACGATCAATACTGGGCCACCTAACGGAGTTTTACCCGGCGCTGCTATTATCGCTCGGCTCACGCAACGATACCTTCAGGAAAAGAGCAGCAATACCGAGTTCCGCGAGACAATTGACCGCTTGGAGCATTATCAGGCTGTCACGGGCCCTATCGTTCCACTCGAAGACAAATTGAAGCAGGGTGGCCGCGAAGATCTAATCGGATTTGCGCTGAAGACCAAGGAAATGTTTGCCAAAAAACTGGCAAAGCATTCATTGTATGAGTCCGCTCAGCAAATTCACGCTTTTCTCTTGGCCGAGGTGTACACCCGCTATCACGAGCATGTCTATCAGCGTGTTTGCAATGGGGAGCCACCTGAAGAAATTAATGTTTTGATCCGTTCGTACATTATCGACCCGCTCCTGATGATGCTTGGCGACAATGTCCTCAGTCATTACGCCGACGAAATTAACGGGATGCTCTACTTTCTAACGGGCAATTGCCACATTAGGTGGACAAGATAAATGCTGCTTTACCATCCAGCGTTTGACATTTACCACGGCGTCTTTCGTATGTTGCGGCTTCTCCAAAAATTTCCGGAGAGGGCGGTTGAAAGCGACAAACTTAGAATCCTCGATTTTTATCTATTGTTCCCCGGTGAATTACAGGGATTCACTTTCCCCTCCGAGTTTCGTTCGATGCGTAAGGAGGTAGCCGTTGTCGACAACCCGTATCAGCAAATTAACGACCCAAAGCGTATCTTTTTCCGACTTGAGCCATACCAGAATTGTGCATTGCGAAGTCTTGCGGCTCACCAGTTCATCGATGGAAAATTGTTCAACCAAGGACAGGTTTTGAGAACATCCAAGGCATTACCGGAGGCTCTTAATGCCGCTGTAGAACGGGCCAACGAGGAGTCCCCAGCCATAATATCACTGCTCACAGGGCCATTGCTAAACTTGGATTTTTACGGGAAGTCGGGACTAAAGGGGCGGAGTGATTTGTTTGAGTATCGCTATGATGCTACGCATTCCACAACTGGCGCTTAAGCGCCTCGTTATTCAGTCCAGAGGGGTAACTGTGTATGACGAACAGTTCCGTCTTGGAGTAAGCATCATTCGAGGCACCAATAGCAGCGGCAAGTCTACAATAGCGGACTTCATATTCTATGTCCTTGGCGGCGAGGTGGCTAAGTTTAAGCCCGAGGCAGAGCGCTGCGAGGAGGTGTTGGCGGAGATTCAAGTCAATGGAAAACTACTTACGCTCCGTCGAATTATCAAGCCTGGAGGAAAACAATCTATTTTGATTTTCTACGGCGATTTCCAAGCGGCGATGGCATCCCCGGTGACTGGCTGGCAAGTCTATTCGATGGTACGGAGCGCAAACAAAGAGAGTTTTTCGCAAATGTTCATTTCCTTACTAGGTTTGCCGGAGGTTAAGACCGAAACCGACAATAGTATTACGATGCATCAGTTGTTGAGGCTAATCTACATTGATCAACTGAGCCCGGTGGACGCGCTTTTGCGGTTTGAATCGTTCGATCCGACACCAGTCCGCCAAGGGGTTGGGGACCTGCTTTTTGGCTTATACGACGACAATTTGTACAACGAACTTTACGAGTTGCGAGAAAAAACCAAAAATCTCGAAGTGGTTTCGGAAAAGTTGGAAGGTCTATACAGGGCGGTTCGTGAGACGGGAATTGAGATCGATGAAGCGATATTAGAGACCCGTATCACGGAAATCGCGAATCAACTTTCCGAGATCGAGCGGCGGCTTGCAGAACAGGCCTCCGACGCTCTGACGCAGGTCACGTCACCGGATGTTAAGGTAAAAATTGAATCTCTGGCCGACGAACTTAGGAAGCAAAAAATCGCGATCAGTGAGGCAGCAACTGTGATTGGTTCGCTTGAACTAGAAATTGCGGACTCGGAAGCTTTCATCGCGGAATTGAAAAGCCGGATCGCATCTATTGACGACTCGTTGACAACACGGCAGTCTTTTGGCGAATTGCCTCTTACTCACTGCCCCCATTGTCTTTCTGTACTCCATGCGAGAACGGATACTCGCCTATGTGCGCTGTGCGGTAACGAATTACCAGAAAGCCCCACCGACTCGAGAGCGCTGCGGATGAAGCAGGAGCTTTCCCAGCAACTCAAAGAGTCACAAAAGCTATTGGTCGATAAATCGCAAGCCTTGACCAGATTACAAACAAAGATCCCCGATTTGAGAGCATCCCTAAACGCGACCCAGCGACGGTACGAACAAGCCGTGCAACAGGTTCGCCCTCCCAGGGATCAGAGAATCGATAATCTCCTCGTCCAGAAAGGAGAATTGACCGCGGAGGTCGAAAACATTACCAAGCAGAAGAAGCTCGCCGCGCTGTTAAAATCTTACGAACTGCAGAAAGCAGCACTCCAAGCGAGCGTTCTATCGCTTGGAATTTCGATTGAAGGCCGTAAGAGGGCACAGTTAGAAAAACGCTTTCTTGCAGACCAGACTGTCGAACGAAACGTTCTTTTCTTGCTTAAAAACGATTTGCCGCGAGAGGAAATGTTTCAATCGGGTACGAAGGTTACCGTGGATTTCGGCAAGAACACGTTCTGGTTGGATGGAAGAAATCAATTCTCCGCCAGTTCGGTTGTTTATCTGAAGAACAGCGTTCATTTCGCGATCTTTTTTGCCTCGTTGGAGCTAGATTTCTTCCGTTATCCTCGATTTATTATCTGCGACAATATGGAGGACAAGGGAATGGAACAAGAACGCAGCCGCCACTTTCAGAAGCTTATCGTGAAGCTATCTGAGGAATCGCAAATTCAGCATCAGATCATTTTCACCACCTCGATGATTGATCCATCACTTAATAACGATAAATATTGTATCGGACCCGAATATAACGAGCATCGCAAGAGCTTGGATTTTGGCAAGTTGAAGCCCTCCTGACATGACAGCGTCCGTTCCTCGCAATGTGGTATTTGAATAGACTTCGTGAAAGAGGCAGAACCTTCCTGTGCCGTATACGCATTGTGGGGCGACCTCTGCGTCCATCCCATGATTCCGTCGTTTCTCCAACTTGAAGTCACGTTTTGTGACTTCAAGGCGTGCACAGGGCCCAGCATTCATGCCGCCTCAGCATGCATGGATGCGCCTTCGCAAGGCGATTGAACGAAGCAATGTCTGGGGAGGATTGGAGTCGTTCCCAGAGAATAGTTTGGATCTGGTCGCAAATTGCGACCCGTTGTGCGCCGGTCCGCCTCCACACACTTGACGCCCGTTCCAATGCCTGCAACCTTGTACCCGCTTGGCGCGAGATTCGTCAGTTGTGGCGGCAAGCAATTTGTTCGCTAAGGTTTCGCAAACTCCCGCTGCGCAGTCCCTGTTGCGGCGTCTGGAGGAGGGCGGCGCATTGTCTTGTGCCGGCGTCAGCGCCGCAGCCCAGCCGTTTCTGGCGGTTTTGTTGCGACGGCTCCTTCCCGGACGGCCGATTATCGTGGTCACGGACGGGCTTAAAACCCAGGAAAGCTTCCAGCAGGACGTCGAAACGTGGCTCGTTTCGAAATCCGAACTCGGTGGAGGCCGCGGGCCGAGGGAGCGCACGCCAAAACCCCTGTTCTATCCCGCCTGGGAAATTCTGCCGCACGAAGCCAAATTGCCACACGCCGATGTCATCAGTGAGCGATTGGAAACGCTTGTTGCCCTGGCGGGCAAATCCGAAATCCGAAGTCAGAAATCCGAAATGGTGGTGACCAATGTCACCGCGTTGCTTCAGCGCACGTTCCCGGCGGGAGCGTTGCAGAAGCGAACGCGCACGCTCAAACGCGGCGAGCGCATTGACCCGCTTGATTTGGTGGAGTGGCTGGAGGAACAGGGTTACGAGCCCGAGGCGGAAGTCAGCCAAAAGGGCGAACTCTCGTTGCGCGGCGGCATTTTGGATGTTTATCCGATGACCAGTCCCTGGCCGGTGCGGCTGGAATTTTTTGGCGATGAACTCGAGTCGTTGCGTCATTTCGATCCGCTCACGCAGATTTCCCGCGAGCAAATCGATTCCGTCACACTCCCGCCCGGCGGCGAGTTGGGAATCCTTAAGCGAGTGCGGAATGATGGAGGGGAAACGTTGGCCACGTTGCTCGATTACCTGCCAAGCCAGACCGTATTCTTGCTGTGTGAGCCGGATCGCCTGGCGGAACACGCCGACCAGTATGCGCAGCAAGTGCCTGAAAGCGATCCGTTCTTTATCGCGTGGGACGAGTTTCAGCGCGAGTTGCTCGAACGCGAAATGACCGCGCTGGCAGTTTCTGAAACCGCGGGCGACTTGAATGGTTCCGACGTGGAAGGCGGCTCGGAAATCATCGATCCAGCTCCCGCCATCCTCAATCCTCAATCCACGATCCTCAATCTTCAGTCGCTCGACGCTTTCCGTCCGTTGGGAGCCCGGGCGCCGGAACCGCAAATCGCCGAAGCGCAACGACGCGAGTTTTTCGCCCAAATCCATCGCTGGTCGCGGCAGGGTTATGACGTTCACGTCTTCTGCAACAACGCCGGGGAACGCCAGCGGTTCGAGGAGATCTGGAAGGATTACGGCTTCGATGGGGAGGTCCCGCTCGCGATTCAACTGGGCGCGTTGAGCCGTGGATTTGTTTACGATGAGGCGAAAGTGGCGGTCGTCACCGATGCGGAAATCTTTGGCCGTTACAAAGTGCAACGCCCGCGCCGGCTCAAATCGCCGCATGCCCAGGCGACGCGTTCCGCGCTGGACATTGATTTCACCGAGCTTGAAGAGGGCGACTACGTCGTTCATCTGCAACACGGCATCGGCCGCTATCTCGGGCTGAAGGTGTTGCCGGTTTCCACCCGGCGCGGAAATGATTCCGAGCCCGCCCCAACTTCCGGTTTGAGCTCCACCGGCCAGGAATGTCTCGTGATCGAATATGCGCCGGGTAATCCGGAACTCAGCCCGCCCAAACTTTACGTGCCCGTGACCGAGGCGCACCTCGTGAGCAAATACGTGGGCGCGGGCAAGGCGCGTCCGCAGTTGAACACGCTCGGCGGAACCCGCTGGGCGAAGGCCAAGGAGCACGCCGAGCGCGCGGTGCGCGATGTCGCCAGCGAACTGCTGGCGATTCAGGCCGCGCGCGAATCGCAGGCCGGCCATGCCTTCGCGCCGGACAACCCGTGGCAACGCGAATTCGAAAGCGCCTTCCTTTACGAAGAGACTCGTGACCAAATGCGGGCCATCGTCGAGACAAAGGCCGACATGGAACGTCCCAAACCAATGGACCGTTTGATTTGCGGCGACGTGGGTTTCGGCAAGACGGAGGTGGCGATTCGCGCGGCCTTCAAGGCGGTGATGGATGGCCGGCAGGTCGCCGTCCTCGTGCCCACCACGGTGCTGGCGCAACAGCATTTCAACACCTTTCGCGAGCGCATGGCGGATTATCCGGTGCGCGTCGAGTTGCTCTCGCGCTTCCGCACGCCGCGCGAACGCAGGCGCGTCGTTCAGGATTTGCCCGCGGGTTCCGTCGACATCGTGATTGGCACGCACCGCTTGTTGCAGAATGACATTGCGTTCAAGGATCTGGGGCTGGTGATCATCGACGAGGAGCAACGGTTCGGCGTGATGCACAAGGAGAAGTTCAAGCAACTTCGCCGCCTGGTCGATGTGCTGACGTTGAGCGCAACGCCGATTCCGCGCACGCTTTACCTGGCGCTGACGGGCGCGCGCGACATGAGCACCATCGAGACTCCGCCGCAGGACCGGCTGCCCGTCGAAACCATCGTGGCGCAGTACGACGAGCGGTTGATCCGCGATGCCATTCAGCGGGAGTTGAATCGCGGCGGCCAGGTGTTTTTCCTGCACAACCGCGTGAACACCATCGACACCATGGCGCAAAAGCTGCGCTCGCTGGTGCCGCAGGCGCGGATCGTCGTGGGACATGGGCAAATGGAGGGCGACGATCTCGAAGAAATCATGACACAGTTCGTGAACGGCGAGGCTGATGTGTTGCTCTCGACGACGATCATCGAAAGCGGGCTGGATATTCCCAACGCCAATACCATTCTCATTGATCGCGCGGATCGGTTTGGGTTGAGCGATCTTTACCAATTGCGCGGGCGCGTGGGGCGATACAAGCACCAGGCCTACGCTTACTTGTTATTGCCACGCCACGCCGGCCTGCTGGCCGACGCGCGCAAACGCATCACGGCGCTCAAGCAGTACTCGACTCTCGGCAGCGGTTTCAAAATCGCCATGCGTGATCTGGAGATTCGCGGCGCGGGCAACATGCTCGGTCCCGAGCAAAGCGGGCAGATTACCGCCGTGGGATTCGATTTATATTGCCAGTTGCTCAAGCAAAGCGTCGCTTCGTTGAAGGGCGAGAAGGTCAAGCCGCGCGTCGAGGTCGAGGCCCGGTTCGATTTCCTGGCACTTAATCCGGGGGAAGAAGGGGAGCGGGGAAATCCGAAACCCGAAGTCAGGAATCCGAAGTCCATTTCGGAGCCTGAGATTATCATTCCCCGCGAGGTGGCGACAACGGTTACAACGCCGGAATCCGATGAGTCCATCCTTCTCGAATCTCAACCCGCGACTCGCGCCGCGGCTTACATTCCCTTGGCTTACGTTTCCGAGGCGCGGCAGCGCATTGACATTTATCGCAAGCTCGCTCAGGCAAGTGATAAGGCGGCGCTGGACCGTTTACAGGCCGAGTTGCGGGATCGTTTTGGCCCGCTGCCTCCGGCGTTGGAACTGCTGTTGCTGGTGGCGGAACTGAAAATCCTCGCCGGCGAGCGCGGCGTTACGGTCATCGAAGTGAAAGAGGACAAGCTGATGCTCACCCGCAACAACGATTACCTGACCGTCGGCGGCAAGTTCCCGCGGCTGACGAAGAAAGACGCGAAAGCCCGATTGAAGGAGATTAAGCGGTTGCTGCTGGCGCTGTGAAATGGTCGAGTTTGTGCGTCACGAGGCCGTCAACGGCGGAGCGCAGAGTCGAGGCGTTACTGCGTTTCAGTAGATCTCACCACCGCCTCAACAACGCTTTCAATGCTAATGCCCGTCATACACCGGAAGTCGATGGGACAAGTTCGCAGGAAGCATGGCGAACAGGGGACGCCGGCGCGGAGGCTGGTGTGGCGAGGATCGCCGGGCAGGCCCGGGCCGGTCAGCCCAGGCGAGGTGCTGCCGAACGGGACCACCACCGGCGTTCCCAAGGCCGCCGCCACGTGCATGGGACCGGAATCATTGGTGAGGAGCACCCGGCAGAGTTTAAGCGCGGCGCACAATTCGCGCAGGTTGGTGGCGCCGGCGAGATTGATAACATGCGGATTGCGCGCGACTTCGTCGCGGCCGAATTCGTCCTCGGTGGCGCGGTAGATGTTCGTGGCGATGCGGAGACACGGTTCGGCTTCACTCCCGAGACCAAAGATCAGCCAGCGGCATTTGGCGCGGCGCTGGATTTGAATGGCGGCTTCGGTGAAGCGTTCCTCCGGCCAACGTTTGGCGGGGCCGTATTCCGCGCTTGCGTTGAGTCCGAACCAGGGTTGCGCAGGATCGAGTTTCAGCCGGGCAATGACCCGGTCGATGACTTCAGGAGTGATCACGAGCCGCGGCGGCAATGGTTCAGGGTTTGCGCCCAGAGCGGCGGCGAGGTGAAGGTATTGGTGGATGTGGTGAGCGGTCAGCGGCGGATTTGCAGCCGCCGGGGCGGGGGCCTGGCGAATGAGGTTTTTGATCTCGGCGGCGGAGCGTTTGTGCATCGAGATCATGCCCGGACGGGGCGCGACGCGTTGCGTGAGCAGCCAGTTGCGCCAGGGCCGCGCGTAGCCGATGCGTTGCGGGATGCCGGCCAGCCAGAGTTCCAACGCGGAGCGCGGGGAGTTCGGCAGCGCCAGGCCGAGATCAAATTTCTCCGCGCGCAACCTTCGGCCCACGCTCCAGATGCTCTCAGTTCCACTGAAGGTCAGCACCGCGTCGATGGCCGGGTGGCCGCCCCAAAGGCCCTTGAGCTTCTCGGGCGTGAGCAGAGTGATGCGGGCCTCCGGGCGCGCCTCGCGCAGCCGCTGCAAGGCGGGGGTGGACATGACGGCGTCACCCAGCCAGTTCACGCCTCGCACCAGAATCCGTTGCGGCGGGGTGGAGGGCATTATTGACAAAGCCCCGCGAATCCCTCGTTCATAGTCCTATTGAAACGCCGGCTCGGTCTGCGGTTCCGGTTCGCTCGCGGCGACCGGTTTGCGGCCCGGTTTCCAGCGGTTGTGGACCCAAAACCAATTGGCGGGGTCGCGTCGCACGGCCTCTTCGAAAGCGGTATTCACATCCTGCATGATGTCCGCCACACTGCGCGGCCGTCCGTCCAGGTGCGTTGGGATGGCGTCGCCAACTTCGATGCGCCAATAGCCAAGGCGGGTACGAAAACAAATGGCGGGATGCAACGGGAGGTCGTAGCGAAGCGCAAAGACAGCCGGCGCTTTGGTGGTGCTGCATTCGCGGCCAAAAAACGGCAGCCGCACGCCATGCGCGCCCGAATGCTGGTCCGAAAGCAATCCCAGGATGAGCCGCCGCTCGTTCAGCGCGGTGCGCAGTGCAGCGCCTTCCTTGCGGCGTTCGAAGAACAGGGACCCATTTCGCTCGCGCAACGAGAGCAGCAGAGCATTCAGGCGCGGGCTGTTCAACGCCCGGTAGGTCGTCGCTCCCTGGTAACCCTCGAGCAATTGCACGGCGCGCGCGAAAATCTCGAAATTGCCGAAATGCCCGATGGCAATCACCTTGCTGCGCAACCGCTCGCGGTCGTCCTTGGGATGGAGCTTTTTGGCACCCATGACTTCCATGTGCGGCTTCAACTCCTCCAGGCTCATGGAGGCGGTTTTTATCGAACACGCGTAATTCTCGCCGATGCGTTTGAAGTTCTCGCGCGCCAGCGCTCGAATTTCCGCCGGCGCGCGCTCCGGCAGGGACAGCGCCAGATTGCGGATGGCCACGCGGCGATGCCGGGCATCGAGCCAGTAGGCCAGCGCCCCGCCGGCGCGTCCGATACGCGCCACCAGGGTCAAAGGCAGCGTCTGCAGGAGCTTCACGAGCCCCAGCGCGATGAAGTACAATAAAAAATCCACTGTTCAGCGGAAGCAAATTTTTCGGACGCAGTCCTGAAAATCTTTCGCGCCACTCAGGATCTTGATTTCCACCCGCACGAAATAGATCGGCAGGTCGCGCCGGTCGATCTTGGGAAATCGCACGGCGTCTTTTTGAGTGGTTACGATCAGTTCCGCTTGCCGTTTCTTGCTTCGGTTTATCGCATTTAGTATTTCCTGCTGCGTGAACCGGTGGTGGTCCGCGAAGCGTTTGGAATATACCATGATCCCGCCCAATGTGGCTAGGCTTTGTTCGAAGCTTTCGGGTTGGGCGATGCCGCTGAGGGAAGCGACTTTGCGGCCCTTGATCAGGTCAATCTCGGAACGTTTGCCGGTGAAAACGTCCTCAAAATAAAGCGGGTGATGGATGCACTCGATAATCCCGGCGGTGGAATTGTATTGGGTGATGCGCTGCCGCAATTCTTCCGTTTTGCCGTCGCTTTTCGTGATGAAGATGTAATTGGCGCGCGCCAGATGCGAGGGTGGTTCACGCAAAGTCCCGCGCGGCATCATCATTTCGTTGCCAAAAGGTTGCTGGCGGTCGATCAAAACGATGTCCTGCCGCCGCCCGCGCAGCTTCCAATATTGGAACCCGTCGTCCAACAGCAGCGTGTCGCAGCCGAATTTTTCAATCGCATACCGTCCGCTTTTGACCCGGTCCTTGTCCACCAGCACCACCACGTCCTTGAGGTTCGAGGCGAGCATGTACGGTTCGTCGCCCGCCGTCTCGGAATCGAGCAGGAGCGATTTGCCATCGGAAACCACCCGGGGCGGATTGCTGTCATCCCGGAAAAGCAGCTTGTTCAGGAACCGCTTGCGAAGGGGCGGTGGAGTGGAGCGATAACCGCGGGAGAGGATGGCGACGGTGCGGCCCTGGTCCTGCAATTCGCGCGCGAACTTTTCCACCACGGGCGTCTTGCCCGTGCCGCCGTAGGTGAGATTGCCGATGGCGATGACCTGAACTCCCAGGGTGGAATCGCGCAAGATGCGGACGTTATAGAGAAAACGGCGCGCCTTGACTCCGACCAGCAGAACGAGTTTCGAAACCACGGACAGCAGCCCGCGCATGAGCGCCGCCCGGTAGCCCTGGCGCTGCTCGAAAATGACCTCCAACCCGAAGGTCATGATTTTTTCCGTCCAAACGCGGAACATTTCGCGCATACCATCGGAGTCTGCCAAGCAGGGCGGGTGAGAGCAAGGGGAAGGGATGAAAAACACCAGGCTTCAAACACCAATGGGGGATGCGGTGAGCCTCCCGGGCATTTGGAGCACAGGCGGGTGATGAGGGCGCCGCCGCACGAAAATCACTTTGTTGTCCCGAAATTGGATGCCGCCCTGGTGAATTATTCCCATTTTATTCTTTTTCAAAATTCCGTTTGACTCGCGCAATAAAGCAATCGAAGGTCTGCGCCAGAAAGCCGGGTAAGTTGTGGTCTTCCGGATGGAATTCTCGTTCTTGGCTTCTTGTTCCGAATCCGACTATGCACTCAATTTGTTTCTGGATGGCGGCCAGTTTTGTGGTCGCGGTGATTTATGCCTCTTTTTTTGAATGGCTGTTGCACAAATACTTCATGCACCGGCCGGTGGGAAAATTCGATTATGCGTTTCGCGCGCATGCGCTCGTGCATCATCAAACCTTCAAGGCGGACCACACCTATCACCTGATTCATGACAAGGACAAGGAAACCATTCCGATGGCCTGGTGGAATGGGCCGGTGCTGATCGCGGCGGGAATGATTCCATTCCTGCTGACGGCCTGGTTTACGGGCGCGTGGGGAGTGGTTTGCGGTTCCGTGCTGGCGTGCGCGGGTTATTATGGCGCGTATGAGTACATGCACTGGTGCATGCACCTGCCCCGCAAGCGCGACATCGAGCGCTCCGGGATTTTCTTTCGCCTGAACGGCCACCATCTGCTGCATCATCGTTATATGCACAAGAACTACAATGTTGTGCTGCCGTTCGCCGACCTTTGTCTCGGCACGTTGTTGCTCCGTTCCAAGGTCCATTTCAAACAAGCCGAAGGTCCCTCGGTGCCGAATGTTCAACCGCGTGCACGCAAGCCCAGCCTTCCCAAGCTCGCGGCGGTGAGGTGAAGACCGATGGGAGGGACATCGCGCTGCGATGTTCCCCGCCCGCGTCCAGCGGGCGGAACGCGCTGGCCGAGATGTGCAATCCCGGCTATTCGTTCCGTCGCCTGACGCTACGCTCGGCTACGGTGACAGCGCAGCGCGCCGTCCCTACCCAAATCAAAAACCATTTGCCTTTAACGCTGTTTTGGTAACACTCCGCGCATGAGCAAAAATGCCTCACGTAAATTCGCCGCCTACCCGCGGCTCAACCCCCTCGGCGTGGGCCGGAATATTTCGGCCGCCGATTTGATCGACCAGACTTTCCTCGCTTACAACGGCGGACGCCTGCGCGAAGCGGCCAAGCTGCTCGCGGAAAAGATGCTTCCGCGCGACGGTTACGTCGGGATGAGCCTTACGGGGGCGTTAACGCCCGCCGGCCTGGGTAAATCGTGCCTCATCCCGCTGATGAAGGCGGGTTTCGTGGACTGGATCGTTTCCACCGGCGCGAACCTTTACCATGATTTGCATTACGGGTTGGACATGAAGCTTTACGCCGGGTCGCCGTTCCTCAACGACGTGGATCTGCATCGCGACGGCGTGATCCGCATTTATGACATTCTGTTCGATTACAATGTGCTGCTGGACACCGACGCGTTTGTCCGCGAAGTAATCCGCGGCCCCGAATTCCAGCGCACCATGGGCACGGATGAGTTTCACGCGCTCCTTGGCAAATATGTTTATGAACGCGGCCGAAAACTGGGGCTCAAGGATAGCTCCATCCTCGCTTCGGCTTACGAGTGCGGCATCCCGATCTTCACGAGCAGCCCGGGCGACAGTTCCATCGGGATGAACATCGCCGCCATGGCCATGCGCGATTCGCTTCTGCTGCTGGATGTGAACCGCGACGTCAATCAAACCGCGGGGATTGTTTATGAGGCGAAATCGACCGACCATAAATCCTCGGTATTCATTCTCGGCGGCGGGTCGCCTAAGAACTTCATGCTCCAGACCGAGCCACAAATCCAGGAAGTGATGGGCATTGCGGAAAAAGGCCACGATTATTTCCTCCAATGCACCGACGCCCGACCGGATACCGGCGGTTTGAGCGGCGCCACACCGGCTGAGGCGGTAAGCTGGGGCAAGGTGGATCCGGAGACATTGCCCGACTGCGTGGTCGCCTATGTGGATTCGACCATCGCGCTGCCGCTGCTGACGGCCTATTGCCTAAGCCGGGTCAAACCCCGCAAACTTAAGCGGTTGAACAACCGCCGGGACGAGATTTACGACCGCATCCGCGACCAGTATCTAAAAGTCGGCACGGTGACCAAGATCAAAACGAGTCGCAAGATCGCCAAGCGGGCGAGTAGCGCAGGGCTTTAAACCGTGGCGCGATGGCTCCTTTCCAAAACGGCTCAAAGGGAGGTTGTACCCTCGCGGATGGGCCTCAACTTTGCCCGAAAATTGCCCTCCAGCCAACGCTTGCAATCCTTCCCAAGGCAATCCATGCTAAGTCATAGTTCTGCGCTCGGGGCCTTGCAGTTGCCTCGGGCGTGACATCATGAGTACATCTCCTGAAGCAGATTTTGATCTGGAAAAGCTTTTCCTGCCCGCGTGGGCGCAGGAATCCGCGTCCGTTAACCGTTACGCCAAATACTCCGGCGAAGAGCGGCCGCCTGACCGCGACCGCAAGTTCGACGACCGCCGCGCGCCGCGCCGTGGTGGTCCCCCCCGCCAGGGTGGCGGGCCTGGCGCCCGCGATGGCCGGCCTCCCCGCCGCGATCAGCCCGGTGGACCCCGGCCCGGCGGTCCGCGACCAGGCGGTCCGCGTCGTGAAGGTGACCGTCCCCAAGGCGGCAGACCCGGTGGTCCGCGCGGAGATTTCCGGCGCGACGACCGCCGTGATCGTCCCGAGCGGCGTGAAGCTCCTCCACCGCTGCCGGATGTTGGCGTCACGTTCCTGCCGGATGATAAAGGCGTTGAGTCGCTGTCGCGCCAGATCAAGATGAGCGGCCGGTCGTTCCCGTTGTTCGACATTGCGCACATGATTTTGCAGAAACCGGAGCGGCACCTGGTTCGATTCGAGACCACGCCGAAAACGGAGGGCAAGCCGGCGCAGGCACTATTCGTTTGCGCGATTGACGACACCGTCTGGCTTTCCGAAGACGAGGCGGTGAGCCACATTCTGGAGAAGCATTTCGGCATGTTTTATAACGCCGAAAAAACTCCCACCGATCCGCCCAAGGGCACTTATACGTTTGTGGCCCAATGCGGCATGAGCGGCACGATTCTGGGGCCGCCGAACTATCACGATTACCAGAACCAACTCCGCAAGTTGCACGCGGAACGGTTCTCGCGGATGCCCTTTGAAGCGTTCAAGGCGCGCGTCAAGATCGTCAAGGACGAGGCCGTGGTGAAGAAGTGGATCGAAGAACAGAGCGTCAAGACGGAGTATGTGTGCCTGAACGTACCTGAACCCATGCGGCTCAATACCCGCGAGGAGGTCGAGAAGCATTTCCGCGAGGTGCACCTGCCGAACATCATCAAGCAGGTGGACAAGCACACCCTGACCGGCGCGGCCAGCCGGCAACTTCGTTCCCCCGGTCTGCAGCGCCTCGTGCGTTCCGCCTGGGAGGACCAGAAACGGTTTCCTTTGCAGATCGCCACGGTGCTCAGCCAGCAATTCGCTTCGCACGGGCTGCAATTCTTCAAGGTCAATAAGACCGTCACGCATGTCTCGGTCGCCCGGCCGCATTACCTCGATTTGGAAACAACGCCCGTTTCGGCGCAGGTCAAGCAGATCGTGGTGTTTATCGACGCCCATCCCAAGTGCACCCGCCGGTTGCTTATCGAGACGCTCGCGCCTACTCCCGCACCGGTGAAAAGCGAGCCGCTTCCAGTGCCCGTGCCCGCGCCTACGCCTGCACCCGAGGGTGCTGCGCCCACGCCCGCCGCGCCAGCAGCCCCCGCCGCCGAAGCCGGCCCCACGCCGGAACAAGCCGCCATCATCGGCGACCTGCATTGGTTGATCCATCAAGGCCACGTTATCGAGTTCGCCAACGGCGTGCTCGAAACCGCCAAGAAACCAATCATCAAACCGCCCAAGGCCCCCAAACCCACGCCGCCCGCGCCCGCGCCTGAATCCGCCCCTTCGTCGGAAGTCCCGCCGGATGGCGCCGCGTCGGAAGGCACCGTGGTCGCGCCCGAAGCAGAAACCGCGGCGCTCGGTTCCTTGCCCTCAAGCCCGCTCCCGGCCGTCCCTTCGCCCGCCGGAGAAACACCGCTTCCACCCGAATCGCCTTCCCCTGAATCCGCCGTCCCGTCCGCGCCCGCTCCCGAAGCGATCACCCCCGCTCCTGCAACATGAAGTCTTTTCCAATCCCAACGGGATTGTGTCCTCCAGCCCAGGGTTGCGAGGCACGAGCTACCTTGGGAAAATCGGCACGCAGGATCGGCAACCCCAAAGGGGTTGTGGCCTCTGCCCGCCACTTTGGCGGAGGCGATACAAATACATCCGGGAACAGGCCCAACCCTTTCAGGGTTGAAGAACATTTTACCACGCCGACCCAGGGTAGCTCGTGCTTCCCGTCTCCGCTGCGCTCCGCCGCGGCACGCGCAACCCTGGGCTTTGCGGCGGAATCCCTTTGGGATTCTCAGTTTCAATTCCAGAAAGTAGAAGCAGAAAGGTTTTGTTGTGCCCGGGCCGCATACTGATATGCCATTTACCAAATTGGGTCTTTCCAACGCCATGGTTGAAGGTGTCAAAGCCATGGGCTACGTCGAGCCGACGCCCATTCAACTCCGCGCCATCCCCCTCATCCTGGCCGGCCAGGACGTCATCGGCAGCGCCCAAACCGGCACCGGCAAAACCGCCGCCTTCGCCCTGCCCATCCTTTCCAAACTCAACGAACACCAGCGCGATCCCCGCGTCCTCATCCTCGAGCCCACCCGCGAACTCGCCGCCCAGGTCGAAACCGCCATGCGCGACTTCGCCCGCTTCACCAACCTCCGTTCCACCGTCCTCTACGGCGGCGTCGGTTATGGCCGGCAAATGGACCAACTCCGCGAAGGCGTGGACATCCTCATCGCCACCCCCGGCCGCCTGCTCGACCACATTGGCCGCGGCACCTGCCGCCTGAACCACATCCGATACCTCGTGCTCGACGAAGCCGACCGCATGCTCGACATGGGCTTTCTCCCCGACGTCCGCCGCATCGTCGAACGCTGCCCGCGCGACCGCCACACCTCCCTCTTTTCCGCCACCATCCCCATCGAGATCGAGACCCTCATCAAATGGGCGATGAAACATCCCCAGACCATCGAGATTGGCGCGCGCCGCTCCCCCGCCGAAACCGTCAAGCACGTCATCTACCCCGTCGCCGAGGACCAGAAAAGCGACCTCCTCCGTGAACTCCTCGAGCGCGTGAACTACGATTCCGTCATCGTTTTCTGCCGCACCAAACACCGCGCCGACCGCATCGCCCAGGTCCTTAAACGCAACAACCACGCCGTCGCCGTGCTCCATTCCAACCGCACCCAGCGCGAACGCGAAGAAGCCCTCAAAGGCTTCCGCAACGGCCGCTTCGAAGTCCTCGTCGCCACCGACATTGCCGCCCGCGGCCTGGACATCGCCGACGTCAGCCACGTCATCAACTACGACGTCCCCCAGCATCCCGAGGACTACATCCACCGCATTGGCCGCACCGGCCGCGCCGAGGCCACCGGCGACGCCTTCACCCTCATGGTCGCCGAGGACGCCCAGCATGTGCACGCCATCGAGCGCTTCATTGGCCGCAAAGTCGAGCGCGTCAAGCTCGAGAACTTCAACTACAAATACACCGCCCTCTTCGAAGAAGGCAAACCCGGCCAACCCACCGGCTTCCCCCGCAAAGTCCGCGGCGTCCGCCTCAGCGGCGGCTACTACTTCGGCCCCGCCCGCCGCCGGAAGTAAAACACCCAAGGTTTGGCTCAGAATGGCGTTGCAAAAAGTTACAATCGTAGTCATATCACCGCGAAAATGAGCCCCGTTCTCGCATCCCGGATCCCCCGGGCGAGCCGTGCCGGAATGGGGATCCTTCTTCTACTCCTATTCCCTGATGTTTGGACCTTGGAACTTCCCAGGTGCTTGATGCCTGGTGTTTTTAACACATGCCCCCTCTGGACCCGTCCCAGCGCTTGCGAAGGCGGGTCCCAAGGCCGGTAAACATTGTGTTTTCTGCACTTTGAACCCGTCCCAACTTCCTACGTAATCCTTCCGGCCTTAGATTCCGGACCTTGGACTTACCAGGGATGGATTTGGATCCAGCCGTTCCTTTGCGAGAGGACATTCATGCGGCCAATTTCCCACCATTGCTTGTGCAAAAGTGGCCACCAAGGACATTCTTGTTTTGCAAGCGCTGCCATTTGTACAATCGCTTCCTGAACGCCCAAGTAGAGCAGCGAGCGCTGCAGATTCGAGACCTTTCCGCTGCGTAATATCCAGGTTGTTATTCCGTCGAAGACAACCGGTAGAGTCAAGGCACGAAACCCCAGATTAGCCAGAAAGTGGACAAACAGCCTTTCAGGCTGCTTGGTGCTCAAGATCGAGTCCAAGCAGAGGCCCAGCCAAACGTCGCGGCCAGTTTTCGATTTTGACAAATCAGCGCTCCAAATAAAGAAACAAAAATCGCCCAGGATTCTAATCGAGGTTGCTTGGTCAACGTTGGGATCGGCTGCCCTGCGCAATAACCGCTTTGCAAGTTCGCTAGGCTCAAATCCTTCTGATTCAGCCAGACGCCTCAACGTCTCGTAGGTCTCGGAAACAAAGTGGTAGTTATGACGCAGCAACGTTATTATCGCGTCCTCGTACTGCTGATCGTTCAATAAGTTCCTTTCCCTGGCTGCTCGAAGTAAAGCTTGGCTCCCAAAGCATGAGACCCCGTGCGAGTTGGATGCAAGTGAGCGCATCGGGGCGTCATCTGCGTAGTAAATCACCGCTCGCGACTTGGCAACCAGAATGGGCTCATAATATTTCGCACCGAGAAATTCTCGAGCGGTCGCCATGTCTTCCGTGGACACGAATCCAGCATCAAGACCGACTAGTTCCACCGCGGGACTTTTCAAAAACTCACGGATGTCGCGCAGGAGGGAAAGACGCTCCTGTATCTGCTCTGGCCCTGCTTCGGATCGGATTAGCCGGCCCTCATGATAGCCAATAGTTAAGCAGGAGTTTCTGATCTCCATTTCGCGAATGTCTTCTACAATTGCTTCGAATATTTTCGTATGCACGTAGACTTTCAGAGACAGTTTGGGGAGTAGATCTAGACACTTGAGAAGCCGTAGTGTGAAAAGCGCGAAGGCATCCACTGATATGGCAGTTGCCGCGCGTGCGGTTTGCAACTCTTTGGCCTGCTCCTCCGATGTTCCGTATGCTGTGCGGACGTGCAACTTTGTGTGGCCAATAAAACCCATCCAAGCCTGAAACGGTGTTAGCCCGAGTTGCTTGGCGAGAATCGACATGGGCAGATCTTTGTCTCTCGTGAGGTCTTCAATTTGGCGTGCATGATCCGATCGCGCCTTAGCCATCGCGATAATCGACTTAAGATCATTCTCGAAAGGAATTGCTTTTATGAAACCTGAAGGATGTTTGTTTAGGAATTCCAAGCTGCGCTGGAATGCCTTCCGGTGCTTCTGGTCGAGTTTGAAGTCTGGCGGGCAGTCCAAAACCGTCTTGACCAAAGCCATGTGCGCTCTTGGATTCTTGCGTGCCCCGTTTACGGCAGCAAAAGCATAAGCAACGGCCTCGTGATGTTGCTTTTTTAAAGTGGAAACAAGGCCAAGTCCGATGAGCACATCTATATCTCGCGCCGCCTTTGCGTAAGCCTTTTTCAGAACACCAAATGCCTTGTCTGGTTCGTCCAGACGAAGATAGACCTGGGCCAACATCTTCTGATGCTTCACTACATCACGGACCTCGTGTTGGACCAGTGATTCAAAATGCTTCTGAGCCGACCGCAGATCGTTGGCGTGATACGCACACCGCGCAGCCAATTCGTGCAACGTCGGGTTGAAATCCGGTTGTGCTGCGATTCTCTTTGTTGCAAGCGCGAAACATTCGAGAAACTTCCCGAGGTTATGAAGGCACGCGAGATAATTGTCTAGCAGTGGGAAATGAATAGAGTCCGCTCCCAGCTTAAGGAATCGTTCTGCCGCGCCAGCCCAATCACGCCGGTGAAAATGAAACATCGCCGCGTGAAGTATCGTGTGTGGATCATTGGGCTTAGCGGCTTCAGCGCGTCCTACGTCTTCCTGTGCGGCGCTCAAATCCTGCAGGTCCTCGTACAGAGATGCCCGCGCGCAAAAAAGACGCGCGTTGTTAGTAAAGCGTGCAAGGCCGTCTTCGATGGTGCCGAATGCGGCGTGGATTTGATGAACTGCGAATTGTGCTCGTGCCTTAAGCTCAAAGAACAGGGGTTCTGTCAATAACTCGACGGCCACTGCAGGATCGTTACCGGCCTCCTCCAGCAATCGTTCGGGCTCCGAGTTCATTTGGAGCGATTCAAGCTGGCGAATTTTGCCTGCGAGCCTGGCTCCGGCATCCATCAATTTACCAGCTACTTCATAAGCGCTGGTGTATTTGCCCAACCGCATCTCGGATGCCCATAAATTCGTTAGTGTCGTGGTATCTTCAGGGGCGCATCCTGCTGCTTCTCTAGCCGCTTGTCCGGCCCTCTCGTCATCCCCAGCCAGTTCGTAAAATGCAGCGAGATTTGTCAGCGTTTCTCCAAGCTGAAATGAGCGGGCTTGTGACCGAAGGCGTTCTGCAGCCCTTTCGCCGGAGTGGATCGCTTGGCGAACCCGTTCATGCTCGATCTCCGTTAGGCTGAATTTGTTCATCTCGCGCAGCATCCTTCGTTTTACCAACGGAAATCCTACGCTATTTGCTAGCGTTATCATCGCGTCCGTTGACTTGTCGTTTTTGGAAAGAGCCGTTCGCGCCGCCTCTTCGGCCTTCGGATAATTCTCACGCTTCAAGTAAGCTTGAGCCAGCGCTTCAAAGTAATGAGCATTCTCGAATTGGCGCTCTTCGAGTAGAGTAATTGCCCGATCAACATCACCTTGTTCGTTATAGACGCTGGAAATCAAATAGTGTGCTTCGTAACAGTCGGGAGAGGTTGTCTTTATCGCCGTCAGTATATCGAGTGCTGTTTGAAATTCCCGACGGTGGATATGGGCAGCCGCTTTGTTCGTTTTAGCAATTTGCTCATCCGGTTTGAGCGCATACGCCTTGTCGAACCAGATCGTGGCTTCATCTTGCCGGAACTGTTGCCAGAGACTTGAACCTAGGTTCGTGTACGAACGAAACAGCAGTGACGCGTCGCCGAGAGACCCCAACTCTTCTAAATCTGCAATCAACGTGCGGTACTCCCTTTCGGCAAGAACTATTGATCCATGCATGAGCTCATCGCGAGCCCGATCAAATCGCTTTTGATTCTGACTTTTTAAGTGCTCAGCGCCTTGAGAACCCTCAGCCATTACCGACTTAAACGCGCTCTTCACGACCGTCTCCAAAGAACTCGGTAAGTGTTGCAAGGCATTCTGTGTTTTGGCGAATCCCGCGGAAACCTCTTCTTGAAGATCCGAAATAATCTCCTCTGCCATCAAAGAAGCCGGGGCTTGATGAGGTGAGCCGCCACAAGTGGTGGCGAGCGTATCCATTGGCAGGTTCTTCAATTTTTCCCAGAGCGAATCGATATCGAGCACGATTATTTCGATCTGGGGATTCTGGGTTCTAAGCTCGTTGATCGCGGCAGCGCTGAGTTTGCCAATGGCTGCCTGAGGATGATTGTGAACGAAGGCCCAACTCTTGAGCTGGCCAGCCAAAGTGTTCGACGCGGTTTGAAAGTCTGCCTTGATTTTTTCGGCCGTCTCCGGGTCGTTGAGTTCGCTAATGCGGCTTGGCGCATAAACCTGATAAACAAGCTGTTTACTAATGACGAAGCCATCAAGACCACCATCCCCGCTCGTTTTGCGAATTTTTTGAAAATCGCCAACAGGGTGAAGGAGTCGGGCGAGGTCTTCAAACCAGTTCTGAAACGCCTCATTGAATAGGCTCCTGAATTTATCCCGAAATTGCAGGCGTTGAGTATCAGCAGAGTACATGGGCATTTATGAATATTTATTCTTCGGCCTGCTCCAGCGGCAACTTCGCTGCTTCCTCATGAGGCGAGGGTCGCAATCGAACGAAGCCACCAATTCAAATGCCAATAGAATAGCAAAATCCCCTGTATGCGCAATTCAAGTAAACGATTTGGCGCCTGGGTGTGTTCCGTGGACCATTGTCGAAAGAATAGAGTGAGTCCAACACGCGTGCGAGATAGGGTTAGTTACTAGTTTATTGTATTTGGCTCGTCACCAATCCCTTTCTGCGTATTCGGCGTATTCTGCGGTCAAAGAATTCACACCCCTTTGTTTGCTTCGTTTCCTTCTGTGGATGTTCCCCCATTTTTTGCCTTCGCCCGGAACTCTCCCGCAGAGTGGGGAATTATTTTGTCGTCCCTGACGGGACCGGGTTCGGAATGCGGATGGGATGAACGGGGACAGCCACGAAGAAGCACAAGAAGCATAAAAATGGGAAAATGGACGGGGATGTTTGGCCGCCAATTCGAGCTGCCGTTTCCTTTTTTGCGCTTTTTGTGCCTTTTGGTGGCAATCCCCTTCCCACTCCGCACTCAGGATGGGGCTTATACCTCATCAAACGCCCGTGATTCCCGTTGTATCGTGGCATGAACAGGTCGAATCCCTGGCGAAAATCGAAACGGGAACCATGAAAAAGATAATCTTGACCATCATCATCGTCCTCGTGATTCAAGCGCTGGCCTTGTTCATCTTCATTTTCAGCGGCGCGTACAACGTCAGCACCTCCAATCACGACAGCGGGTTCGTCAATTGGTGGCTGGCCACCAGCGCGACCCGCTCCGTCAAGCATCACGCCCGCGGCATCCGGGTCCCGCAATTGGACAACCCGGCGATGGTTCAGGAGGGCTTCAAGCATTTTAATGAAATGTGCGTCGAATGCCACGGCGCGCCCGGCAAACCGCCCGGCGAAATCGCCAAGGGCCTCTGGCCCCCCGCTCCGGATTTGTCCATGGCCGCTTCCGATTGGACCCCGGCCCAATTGTTTTGGATCACCAAGAACGGCATCAAATTCAGCGCCATGCCCGGCTGGGGTACCACCCACTCCGACGAAAAAATCTGGGCCATGACCGCCTTCATCGAAAAGCTCTCCAAACTCTCCGCCGCCGATTACCACCAAATGGAAACCAACACCGTGGGCGGTGAGCCGTCCCACGAACATTAGCGCTTTCCCGAATCCTTTATCCCGCAGCGTTCCCTTCCTCCCTGCTTCTTCAATTGCACCCCCGCCCTCCTTGCGGTATCCACATGATTTGCTGTGACAGAACATTTTGGAAACAACCGCCGGTTCCGCCTCCTCTGCCTGGCCCTGGTCCTCGGCTCCGTCATTGCCTACGCCCCGCTCCTTCACAGCGGATTCACCAACTACGACGACCCGGAATATGTCACCGAAAACCCGCACGTCCGCTCCGGATTAAGTTTGGAAAACATTCGCTGGTCCCTCGCCAGTTCCCACTCCGCCAACTGGCATCCGCTCACCTGGATGTCCCACATGCTCGACTGCCAGCTCTACGGCTTGAAACCGTTCGGCCATCACCTGACCAATCTTCTCTTCCACGTCGCCAACACCCTTGTCCTCTTCGCCCTGCTCCGCCGCACGACTGGAGCCCTGTGGCGCAGCGCCCTCGTCGCCGCCGTCTTTGCCTGGCACCCCCTGCACGTGGAATCTGTCGCCTGGATCTCCGAACGCAAAGACGTCCTCAGCACCTTCTTCTGGCTGTTGACCCTGTGGGCCTACGCTCGCTATACCGAGGAGTCCAAAGTCCAAAGCCCAACGTCAAAAGTCTTTTACGCGCTGGCGCTGCTGTTGTTTGCTTTGGGCCTCACGGCCAAGCCAATGGTCGTTACCTTGCCGTTCACGCTGCTCTTGTTGGACTACTGGCCACTTTGCCGCCTGGCAGGGACGGTGCGCTCCGCCGTCCCCGTCGCCGAGGAAAGCATCAAGCGACAGAATGAACCACCCGAAACGACCGCTGCGCGCTTCACTCCGTTGCTCCTGGAAAAAATCCCATTCTTCCTCCTCTCCGCCGCTTCCAGCATCATCACCTTTCTCGTCCAAAAACACGGCGGCGCCGTGGTAACCACCGGCACCCTTTCCATAACCAGCCGCATCAACAACGCGCTTATTTCCTACTGCCGTTACCTCGGAAAAACCTTCTGGCCCACCAATCTATCCGTCTTCTATCCCCGCCCGGACCATTGGCCGGCGGGAATCGTAATTGTCGCCGCGATGGGCCTGCTCGGTTTTTCCATCCTTGTGCTCGCCTTGCGACGCCAACGTCCCTGGTTGCCCGTCGGATGGTTTTGGTATCTTGGCACACTTGTTCCCGTCATCGGCCTCGTCCAGGTCGGCGACCAGTCCATGGCCGACCGTTACACCTACATCCCGATGATCGGAGTGCTGATGATGCTCGCGTGGAGCCTGCCCGATCTTTCCGGAAAGGGGCGCGTTGAGCGTCTGGCCGTGCCGATGCTTCCCGCCTTGCTGGCAATCGTGTGTATCGCGCTGACCTGGCATCAAGCCGGTTATTGGCAAAACACCGGAACCCTTTTCCGCCACGCGGGCAAGGCAGCACCGGACAATTACGTCGCCTGTTGGCATCTCGCCGATGACGATGCCGCCCGAGCCAATGTTCCCGGCGCCCTGGAAATGTATCGCCGGACCCTCGAACTCGCGCCTACCTGTTTTCAAGCCCGCAACAACCTCGGCAAACTGCTCCTCGACCAGGGCCATCTTCCCGAAGCGGTTGACCAATTCCAAAAGGTGCTTGCCCTCAAGCCCGATCATCCGCGCGCGCACAACAACCTTGGCATTGCCCTCTCCCGGCAAGGCCACGCGGACGAAGCCATCCGCGAGTTTAATGAAGCGCTCAGGTTGAACCCCGATTACGCCGAGGCTCACAATAACCTCGGCACGGCCTTGCTCCGGAGCGGCCGGGCTAATGAGGCGATCGCTGAATTCCAAGCCGGCACCGCCCTCGATCCCACCGACGCCGACGCGCAATTCAATCTCGGCGTTGCCCTCGAAGGCCAGGGCCGCCTCGACGAAGCCATTGCGCGATTCCAGCAAGCCGTGCAGCTTCAGCCCACCCAGGCCGACGCCCACAACAGCCTCGGCGCGGCCTTGGGCCGGAAGGGCCTCCCCGACGCGGCGATTGCCCAATTTCAAGAAGCCATCCGCCTGGACCCCAATTCCGCCGAAGCCCACTGCAATCTCGGAATCATGCTTGCCGCCAAAGGAAATCGCGGCGAAGCAATCACTCATCTCACGCGAGCGCTTGCCCTTCAACCCGGCTACCCCGAAGCCGCGCAACGCCTGCAAAGCTTGACCAACGCGCCTTGAGCGCGGTTCTCCGAGGCATCGCCATCCATCTTGACCGCCTCCGCCGAAAGTGCCACAAGTAGCCTATGATCAAATCTCAAGTCGCCGCACTCGCCGTATTGAGCGCTGTGGTCTGCGCCGGAGCAGCCGACTCCGCCGTCCACACCTTCAAGAAAATTCAGCTCTCGGACAAATTTTGGTCCGAAGGCGCCAACTTCGGCGATTTCAACCACGACGGCAAAATGGACATTGTGTCCGGCCCGTATTGGTACGAAGGGCCCGATTTCCAAAAGCGCCACGAATATTATCCCGCCAATAAATTCTTCACGCGCCAAAAACCCGACGGCACGGATGAGAAGATCGAAGGTTACGAAGGCGCCCTCGGCACGAATAACACCTACTCGGACAATTTCTTCGCCTTCGTTTATGATTTCAACCACGACGGCTGGCCGGACATTTTGATCTACGGTTTTCCCGGCAAGGACGCCTCCTGGTACGAAAATCCAAAAGGCCGCGACGGCCATTGGCAGCGGCACCAGATTTTTGACGTGGTGGACAACGAATCGCCCGCCTTCACCGACGTCAACGGCGACGGCAAGCCCGACATCGTTTGCAACTCCGGCGGCTATTTCGGCTACGCCACCGCGGATTGGAGCGATCCCGCCAAGCCGTGGAAATTCCATCCCATTTCCCCGAAAGGCAACTGGCAACGGTTCACGCATGGTCTTGGCGTCGGCGATGTCAACGGCGATGGCCGCGTGGACATACTGGAAGCCGGCGGTTGGTGGGAGCAACCTGCCTCGCTCGAAGGCGACCCGGTTTGGAAGCTGCATCCTTTTCCCTTCGCGCCCGGCCACGGCAGTTCGCAAATGCACGTGTACGACGTCAACGGCGACGGCAAAAATGACGTCATCACCGCACTCGCCGCGCACGGTTACGGCCTGGCCTGGTACGAGCAGGTCATGGCCAACGGCGAAATCACCTTCACGAAACACACCATTCTCAACGAGCAGATCGGCAAGGAGAAACCCGCGCCCGACAAATACGGCGTGGTCTTTTCCCAACTGCACGCCGTCGATCTCATTGACATGAACGGCGATGGCCTCAAGGACATCGTTACTGGCAAACGCTTTTGGGCGCACGGCCGCCACGGGGCTGACCCGGGATCAGACGATCCCGCCGTGCTCTACTGGTTCGAACTCGTGCGCGGCGCGAACGGAACGGTGGATTGGGTGCCGCACCTGATCGATGACGATTCCGGCATCGGCACACAGGTTGTGGCCGGCAACATCCAAAACCAAAAATTTCCTGACATTGTCGTCGGCAACAAGAAAGGCACCTTCGTCTTTCTGCACGAAACCAAATAGCAAGCCTGGCATCGAGTGGAAAAAATATTTAACCGGGGGCTTCCCGAATCATCCAGTTTGTGTTAGACTAGTCAATGACCGATTGATTTAGGTGATGATTATGGCTACCATTCCTGCATTTGAAGCAAAAACCAAATTTGGTGAATTACTCGACCGAGTACTTGGGGGTGAGGAGATTATCATCACCCGGCACGAGAAACCGGTCGCTCGGCTCATTCCAGAGAGGGGCCAGAGACTGGAAGAGGTTCGTCGCGCTGCGGAGGGTCTTAAGACTCTCCAACAGGAAATCGCCGCTTCAGCTTCTGGCAAGCGTCCCGTCTCCTGGAAGGAATTTAAATCCTTCGTTGAAGAGGGACGCCGATGAGCGATGCCTTTGTGGCTGATTGTTCAATCGGAGTTGGCTGGATACATCCGAGCCAGGCAAATGAGTTGACCATGCGATTGCTGGAGGATGCAAAAGGAGGCGCGCTGGTATATGTCCCTTCGATTTGGCACCTGGAGGTCGCCAATGCCCTTTTGGTTGCGGTTCGCCGAAAACTAATGACCGAAGTTCATCGCCAGTCAGGATTGGCGCTGCTTAGCCAGCTTCGAGTTGTCCTGGATCACGAAACCAGTAGCGTCGCCTTTACTACAATTTCCGAACTGGCGGTCAAATATTCCTTGTCGGCGTACGATGCCGCTTACTTGGAATTGGCTCGCCGGAAATCGATGCCCCTGGCTTCTCGCGACGAACCATTGAAAGCCGCGGCGAAAAAATCCGGCGTGAAACTTCTTTGATCGGAATTTCGACGGTTGAACGAGGAAACGCTATCGCCGGCTTTCCGCTCGATACTGGTGATGGCTCCCGCAAGCGGGTTACTGACAACCTTTCGAATACGCTATGTCTCTATCGCGTCACAAGCCAATGAGTTCCGTGTAAACTTGTGTTGCGCTGGCACCTTGTTACTATGCGTGCCTCTATGCCGTTATGACAGCTCATCCAAACATGAAATTCCTTTCTGCAGTCGGTGCAATTCTTCTCGCGGCCTCCGCTTCCACTTCATTCGTGTCTGCCGCCGCGCCCGGGGGCATCAAAGCGGTGGATAAGCATGGCAAACCGCTCAACCTGGATTTTGAAGACGGGACCCTGCGGGATTGGACGGCTACGGGCGACGCCTTTAAAATGCAGCCCGTCCAGGGCGACACCGTGTCGCGGCGTCGCAGTGACATGCAGAGCAGCCACGAGGGCAATTACTGGGTCGGCACTTATGAAATTGCCGGGGATGCTCCGCAAGGGACGTTGACGTCCGTTCCTTTCAAGGTCACGCATCCGTATGCCAGCTTCATGGTGGCTGGCGGCAGTCACCCCAATACGCGCGTCGAATTGGTTCGTGCGGACGATCAAACCGTCATTTTCAAAACCTCCGGATACGACAATGAAAAACTTCGCCCGGTGGTGGTTGATCTCGCGGCGGAGCAAGGCAAAACCATCTTCATCCGGTTGATAGACCAGGAAAGCGGCGGCTGGGGCCATATCAATTTCGATGATTTCAAGTTCTATGCCGCCAAACCGCAATTTCCAGACGCGCTCGATCCCGCCAAAGTCGCTGCTGATGACATGCCGCCGGCAGACGTCATCAAGTTCGCCGGGCTCTCGCCCGAAGACGCCGCCAAGGAAATGACCTTGCCTCCCGGCTTCAAGGCCACGCTGTTCGCCGGCGAACCGGATGTGAAACAACCCATCGCCTTCACCATCGATGATCGCGGGCGCATTTGGGTCGCGGAGGCTTATACGTATCCCATTCGCCAGCCGGAGGGCCAGGGCAAGGACCGCATTCTCGTGTTCGAAGATACGAATGGCGACGGCAAGTTCGACAAGCGCACCGTGTTCATGGAGGGTCTGAATCTCGTCAGCGGCCTCGAAGTCGGTTACGGCGGAGTCTGGGTCGGCGCGGCTCCATACTTCATGTATATCCCGATGAAGGATGGCGACGAACCGAAGCCTGCTGGCCCGCCGCAAATCCTGCTGGACGGCTGGGCTTACGAGGACACGCACGAAACCTTGAATACGTTCACCTGGGGTCCGGACGGCTGGCTTTACGGGTGCCACGGTGTGTTCTCGCATTCCAGCGTGGGCAAACCCGGCACGCCTAAAAAAGACCGCATTCCCGTTACCTGCGGGATTTGGCGCTATCATCCCACCGAACATAAGTTCGAGTATTTTGCCGAGGGCACGAGCAATCCCTGGGGCGTCGATTTCGACGAACACGGCCAGTGCATCATCGAGGCCTGTGTCATCCCGCATCTCTGGCACATGATCCAGGGCGGATATTACGAACGCCAGGGCGGGCAGCATTCCAATCCCTACGTCTATGATGATATCAAAACCATCGCCGATCATCTTCATTACGCCGGCAGCAAAGGTCCGCACGCCGCCAACGGCCGGTCTGCCGCGATGGGTGGCGGCCATGCGCACGCCGGGCTGATGGTGTATCTCGGCGCAAGCTGGCCGGAGGAATATAAAGGCCAGTATTTCATGAACAACATCCACGGCGCTTGCATCAACGAGGATTTGCCCGAGCGCAAAGGTTCCGGGTTCGTGGGCCATCACCATCCCAACTTCATCGACTTCAACGATTCATGGTCCCAGATCCTCAATTTGCAATACGACCAGAATGGTTCGGTGTACATGATCGACTGGTACGACAAGAACCAGTGCCACCACACCGATCCGAACGGCCATGATCGCACCAATGGACGCATTTTCAAAATCGCCTACGGCGACACCAAATGGACGCCGGTCGATCTTCAGAAAAAGAGCGATGCCGAACTGGTCGCGCTCCAGGCGCATCCGAACGAATGGTACCCGCGGCATGCCCGCAGGATTCTCGAGGAACGCACCCGGGAGAAGCCGCTCGCGCCCGAGGCCAGGCAATTGCTGATGTACTTTCTGAATCCGGACAACCGTGCGATCAATCTCAAGCTGCCCGACTTTGGAAAGCCGATCGCCCGCGAAACGCTCGAACTGCGCGCGCTCTGGACCTTGCATGCCGCTGGTGGTTTCAACGAGGACATCGCGCTGAAATTGCTGCGCAAACCCGGCGAGTACGTCCGCGCCTGGACGATCCAATTGCTGGCCGAAAAGAGAAATGTCTCGCCCGTTGCGCTCAAGGAATTCGCGCGCCTGGCCGCCACGGATGAGTCCCCAGTGGTTCGGCTCTATCTCGCGTCCGCGCTGCAACGCGTTCCGCCGGACCAACGCTGGGATGCCATCACGGCATTGGCCAGCCATGCGGAGGATGCGGGCGACCACAATCTCCCGCTCATGGCCTGGTATGCCGCCGAGCCGCTCGCCACCGTCAACATTGACCACGCGTTGCAGGTCGCGGAGAATTCCAAACTGCCGCGCCTGTTGCATTTTATGACACGCCGCGTCGCCGCCCTCGGCACACCGGAGGCTTTCGCCGTCATCACGGCCCACCTGAACAAACTGCACGACGATCCCCACCGCCTGGACATTCTGAGCGGGCTGAGCACCGCGTTGAAGGGCCAGCGCAAAGCGCCGATGCCCGCGGGGTGGGAGGCTGCCGAAACCGCGCTCGGAGCCAGCGCGAATGCGGCCATTCGCGCGGAGGTGCAATCGCTCTCGCTGACGTTCGGCAGCGCGAACGCGCTGGCTGCCTTGCGGAAGACGTTGGTGGATCCCCAAGCCGAAGTCGCGGCGCGGCGGACCGCGTTGGAATCCTTGCTGGGCGCGCACGATGCGGGGCTGGCGCCTTTGCTTCAACAATTGTTGCATGACGCAAACTTGCAGAGCGGCGCTTTGCGCGGGTTGGCGGCTTACGATGATCCGAACACTCCCGCCGCCGTGCTCGCGGTTTATCCGTCCCTGGATTCAGCGCGCCGACGCGATGCGATCGGGACGCTCGCCTCACGGATCGGGTTCGCCAAGGCGTTGCTGGCCGCCATTGCTCAAGGCTCGGTTTCCGCCAAGGATCTGACCGCCGAATCCGTGCGGCAGCTTCGCAGCCTCAAAGACGCTGAACTCGAACAAGCCATCCAAAAACTTTGGGGCGTCTCCCGCGACAGCAGCGCGGACAAAAAGAAGGAAATCGACAAGTACCGCCATATTTGGCAGGCCGGCGGCTCGATGCCGGGCGATGCTTCGCGCGGCCGCGCGGTCTTCAATCGCACCTGCGTGCAATGCCATACCTTGTTCGACACCGGCGGAAAAGTCGGGCCCGACCTCACCGGTTCCAACCGCGGCGACGTCGAGTATCTCCTGCTGAACATTGTGGATCCAAACGCCGTCATTCCCAACGATTACCGCTCCTGGAACGTGGAAACCAAGGATGACCGCAGCATCACCGGCATTGTAACCAAACAGGATGACAAGTCCGTAACGCTGGTGACCGCGAACGAAGTCATCGTACTGCCGCGCAACGAAATCAACTCCCTCAAGCAAAGCGAATTCTCCATGATGCCTGAAGGGCTGTTGCAATCGCTCAACGATCAAGAGGTGCGCGACCTGCTCTACTATTTGAGCCGCCCCGGCCAGGTGCCGGCCGCGGCCAGCGCCGAAGTGCCGGCGAATCCGGCGGCATTTTTCAACGGGAAGGATCTCACCGGCTGGGAAGGCGACCTGTCGCTCTGGAAGGTTGAGAACGGCGAGATCGTCGGCCGCACGGCCACCGGGCTCAAGCACAACGAATTCCTCAAGAGCACGATGATGCTCGATAATTTCCGGCTCGTTCTCAAACTCAAGCTGACTCCGAACAAGGAAAACAGCGGCGTGCAATTTCGCAGCGAACGCTTTGGCGATTACGAAATGAAAGGCTGCCAGGCGGATGTCGGCGCCGGTTGGTGGGGCAAGCTCTACGAAGAAAACGGCCGCGCCATTCTATCCGACAAACCCGGCGATCCCTTCGTGAACGTGGACGATTGGAACACTTACGAGATCCTCGCCGTCGATGGCAAAATCCGCACGGCTCTCAACGGCCATCTTTGCGTGGATGTGGACGATCCGAAAGTCGCCCGTCGCGGCATCACGGGCCTGCAAATGCACGCTGGCGGTCCGCTCGAAGTCCGCTTCAAGGACTTTCAACTCGAACTGAATCCAAAGTTCGAGTTGAAAACAGTGAAATAAATCGCCCCACCTGGCAGGGACATCGCGCTGCGATGTCTCTGTCAAAACAGCGCGGCTGTTTTGAGATGCTTGTCAGAGCGTCGGCTCTTGCTCGGTCGGGTTGGGCAGGTCAACGATTGGTTCCTGCTCGCGAATGGCCCAGGTGAAGAAGATGCACACAACGAGGAAGATCAGATTGAACACGCCCAGGACTTCAATGACGGTCTTGAACGAATCGTGAAAGTGTTGCAGGGCGATCCAGTAGCCGAGTGCCACCAAGGCCAGCACGGGAACGCATTTGAAACGCGAGTGGGCCATGAGATTATTCAAGAGCACATTGGCCACCGCCAGCGGCACCATGCTCCACGCGAACAACGGAATCAGCGGAACGATGGAGACATATTCCGGCTTGGAAAAGACCTTGATCAGCAAGCCCGAAGTGAAGGTCAGGCCGATGGCCGCCAGCCCGGCGAGGCCCGCGGTGCCCAGCAGGGTCAATAACATCAGGTTGTTTTTTTGCTTGAGCGCGGAGCTGTGCACCAGCTTGGGAAACATCACCGCCACCAACGGGGCGGTGAACAGGACAATGGCCCTTGCCAGCGTGCCGCCGGTGCCGTAAGGCGCCGCGGCGCCGTCGGCGCCCAGATATTTCTGCACCACGATGGCGTCGGCACTGAACAGAAATTGGCTGGCTCCGCAACCGATGGACAGCGGGATGACCTGGCGCAACCATGGCCGCGACTGGAACGCGTCACACGCCTGGCTCCATGCGTCGCGGTTCTGCCAGATGGCGACCGACAAAGCCGCCGCAAAGCCGGTGAACGCGCCCACCATGACGCCGGCGGCTGTGGCGCTCACCAAAAACACAAATAAACCGGCGATGGCCACCCGGCCCATCGCGTTGAAGACCGCGGCCCATCCCAACCAAAGAAAGTTTTGCCGGCCCTGCAAGAGCCCCTGCCAGATCGGCAGCAAAAGCATCAACAACCCCGTCGCCAGGGTCAGCCAAAGCGAAATGGTTGAGCCGAGTTTCAAACTCTCCCGGATTTGGCCGTGCCAGATAATGGTGACCACCAGCATCACCAGCCAGATCACGAAGATGCCCCTGGTCACCGCCCAGACGGTTCCAAACAACTGGCGGCGTTGCGCGTCGCTGATGGCCGCCGAGGTTTGCTGGGCGAACGTCGTTTGCAGGCCAATAGCCGGAATGGTGACCCAGTTCAGCACCTGGATGAGCGCAACCAGTTCCGCGTATTCGGCTTTGGAAATGAACTTGGCCGAAAGAAAATTGACCAGGAACATCAATGCGCCGCCGCCCACGGCTGTGATGATCATCCACCCGCTCTGCCGGAAGAAGCTGGCCTTGTGTTTGGCTTCAATCATCGCCGGCGATTCAATGGTCTGCGTCTGTGCAAGCATGAAGTTCCTACTGTAGCAGGCGTCATGCCCACTTCAAGGCAGTGATTGAAGGAATTTGAGGAGCAAATCCTTGCTTTTTTCAAGTTCGGCCAGGGAGATCCATTCATCAGGGGTGTGCGCCTGGGCAATGTCGCCGGGCCCAAACACGATGCTGGGAATGCCTCCTTGCGCCAGCACAGAGGCGTCACAAAAATAATCCACCCCCACCGGTTTGGCCTGGCCCGCCGTTCGCAAAAACTCGCGGACCAACGGCAATCGGGCGCTGGTTTCCATCGGCAGGCAGGGTGCGCTCTTGGTGTTCCCCAGCGTGGCCGACAACCCGTTCTGCCGCAGCAACGACCAGATTTCACGCCAGATGCCAGCATCGATTTCACCTGGGAGCGTGCGACGGTCGATGGTGATGGAACAAGCCGCAGGAACAATATTGGTCTGGACGCCACCCTGGATTGTGCCGACGTTGACGGTGGCGTGCCCGAGCAAAGCATGTCGCCGACGACGCAGTTGCCGCGCATACCGGGTTTCCAGCAGATCCACGACGCGCGCCATTTCATGCACCGCATTCCGGCCCAGGTCGGGCCGCGCGCCATGCGCCGCCTTGCCGCGCGTCTCCAGCTTGAGCCACAAATTGCCCTTGTGTGCCGTGACGATTTCGAGGCGGGTCGGCTCGCCCACGATGGCGAGGTCGGCTTTCAAACCGCTTGCGGCCAGCGCGCGCGAGCCACCCTGGCCCATTTCTTCATCAACCAACCCGGCGAAAATAATTTCGGTCTTCGCGGGGCGCTTGCCAGCGCGCGCCAGCTCCATGACCGCCGAGAGCATGGCTGCCACCGAGCCTTTCGTGTCGCACGCGCCCCGGCCATAAAGGCGGCCGTTCTTCTGCCGCGGGACGAGCTGGCTCTCATCCATGACATCCACGGTGTCCAAATGCGGCGCGAGCAGAATGCGTTGCCTGGCAGTTCCCGTTGGAGACAGGCGGGCCAGCAGATTGTTGCGCCCGGGAAATACTTTGTGCAGATCAATGTCCAACCCGGCGGTTGCTGCCGTCGCAGCCAGAAAATCAGCCACGCGATGCTCGCCCGCCCGCGGATGGTCCGCCGGCAGCAAACTGCTGTTCACGCTCGGCAGAGCGATCAATTCACGGAGCAGTTTTTGGGTCCTGGTCATTTGCGCTGCGGTTCAAGCCGCAGTGCTTGAGTATCGCCGCTTCTGGCCGAACTTCAAAGCCAAACTTACTTTTGGGAATCGACTCGCGAAAGCGCTTAAAGTTTTACGCCGCAGGCCGCTTTTTCAACCACTCCACAAACCGTGGAATGCCTTCCTCGATCCTGACCTTCGGCGCGTAGGCGAGGCAGCGTTGGGATTTGGCGAGGTCCGCATATGTTATCGGCACGTCACCGGGTTGAGCGGGCAGGCGTTGGAGCACCGCGGTCTTGCCGAGCGATTGCTCCAGCAATTCGATGAGCCGCGCGAGCGTCACGGTGTGCGAATTCCCGAGGTTGAAAATCTCGTAACCAAACGTCCGTTCCGTGCAGGCCATGATTCCGTCCACAATGTCGCTGACGAAAGTGTAATCGCGCGCGGTTGTGCCGTCGCCGAAAACCGGGACCGGTTTTCCCGCTGTAATAAGTTGGGCAAACTTGTGAATGGCAAGATCAGGGCGCTGGCGCGGGCCGTAAACGGTGAAGAAGCGAAGCATCGTCACGTCCAGGCCATGGACGTGGTGGTACACGTGGCCCAACCCCTCGCAAGCCACTTTGCTCGCCGCGTAAGGAGAAATGACCGAGGCCACCGGGTCACTTTCCGCGAATGGCACCTTTTGGTTCACTCCATAAACGGAGGAGGACGAGGCGAGGATGGCCTTTTTCACTCCGTGACGACGCGCGGCTTCCAGCACGTTGACTGTGCCTTCGACGTTTACCCGTTGATACAGCGCCGGATCCTCCAGGCTGGGACGAACCCCCGCGCGCGCCGCGAGATGAATCACTTGGTCGAAGCGATTGGATTGGAACAATCGGTCCAACTCTTTTGCGTCCGACAAATCGCCATGGACGAAGGTGAATTTCGCGCCCGCTGCGGCCACTTCATCCAAATTGCGCCGCTTGATCGCCGGGCTGTAAAACGGATTTAAATCGTCGAAGGCCCAAACGGCATGGTTGGAGTGCAGCAATCGCTCACAAACATGCGAGCCAATAAACCCCGCGCCCCCGGTAACCAGGAAATTCACCTCACCAATATGAAGTTCAGGGTTCAAGGTGCAAAGTGCAAAGTGACGCGTCCACCTGAGAATGGACCTCTGCGCCCCCTTCGTGTGCGAGGCAGGCCATGCAGAATCACTTTGCGCTTTGCCGGACAAGCTTTGGCCTCCATAATTGATGTTGTGCCTGAGCCACTCTTACAACTTGATCTGCCGGGCTTCCGCAAACTCAAAAGCGGCAAGGTGCGTGAAGTGTTCGATCTCGGCGACCGCTTGCTTTTCGTCGCCACGGACCGCATCTCGGCGTTCGATTGCGTCATGCCCAATGGCATTCCACGCAAGGGTGAAGTCCTGACCCGCATTTCCTACTTTTGGTTTGCGCAGACGGCGGCATTTCAAGCGAACCATTTGCTGTCGCAAGCTGATGATCCGCTGCCGCCCGAGCTGCAACCATTCGTGGCACAACTCGCGCGGCGTTGCATGATCGTGAAGAAGGCCAAGCCCCTCGCGATCGAGTGTGTCGTGCGTGGCTATCTCGCCGGAAGCGGCTGGAAGGAGTATCGCGAACGCCAGACCGTTTGCGGGATCAAGCTGCCCGCCGGTTTGCGGGAGTCGTCCGAACTGCCGGAACCGATCTTTACGCCCGCCACCAAGGCCGAATCCGGACACGACGAAAACATTTCCTTTGACGAAGCCGCAAAACTCGTCGGCACGGTGATTGCCGAAGAGGCGCGCGCGGCCAGCCTCAAGATTTACAATTATGCCCGCGCATACGCCCGCGAGTGCGGCATTATCATTGCCGATACCAAGTTCGAATTTGGCCTGCACGAAGGCAAACTGCTGTTGATCGACGAAGTCCTGACGCCCGACTCCTCGCGGTTCTGGCCCGCGGACCAGTACCAGGCGGGCCGCAGTCAGGCGAGCTTCGACAAGCAATTTGTGCGCGACTACCTCGAAACGCTCGATTGGAACAAAACCCCGCCCGCGCCCGCGCTGCCGCCTGAGGTCGTCGCAAAAACGCAGGCGAAGTATCTGGAAGCGTATCAACGGCTGACGGGCAAGAGCTTGTAACTTGCGGCAGGCTTGCGCACGGCGCTTTAAGTATGGAGTCCCGCCTTCAGGCGGCGGGGCGCACGTAGACACGATGGCTTGAAAACTTTCGACACGCTCGACCATGCGCAAGCGCCACCGGCTAAAGCCGGGACTCCGAACCCCGGAGTGCCTCGGTTAAGCACCGGCGCGTGTCCACTAAATTGACACTGGGAGCCAGCGAAGCCTGATGCAAACGCTCGTTGAAGATTTTCTCCAGTACCTGCGGCACGAACGCGGGCAATCCGAACATACCCAGAAGACCTACGCGGCGTTGCTGAATCGTTTTATTGCCTGGGCGGGGCAACGGAAGCTGACGGATTGGAAGGCGATTGAGCTTTCACACCTGCAATCATTTCTGCTGCACGAGCGGGAACGCCCGCTGGAAAATCAACCCGAGGAAAGCGCGCGCAAACTGAGTTCGGAAAGTGTCTATCTGGAAATTGCTGCGTTGCGCGCGTTCTATCGTTTCGCGGAGAACGAACGCTTGCTGCCGGTAAACGCGGCGGAGCACCTTTCCCTGCCGCGACGCTGGAAGCGATTACCCAAAGCCTTGACCAACGAGGAAATCCAACAACTACTCACGCCGGAAAATCCCGAAACGCCGCAGTCCCTTTGCGATCTGGCCGTTCTCGAACTGGCTTATGCTTCGGGTCTGCGCCTCGCCGAACTGCGCAACCTGCGCCTGGAGCAACTTCATCTGGACGCGGGTTTTGTGAATGTCATCGGCAAAGGCAACAAGGAACGCGTAGTGCCGTTGGGACGTCAGGCAGTAGCCGCCATCCAGCGTTATCTGGATGCAGGCCGTCCCAAACTGGTCACCCCACGTTCGACCGCCAATGTGTTTTTAACTAAACGCGGCACACCATTCGCCGCGGTCACACTTTGGTTGCGCATCAAGAATCGGGTCAAACGCGCCGGCATCGCGCGCAACATTACGCCCCACATGCTGCGGCATAGCTTTGCGACCCACCTGCTGGAGCATGGCGCCGACCTGCGGGTGATTCAGGAATTGCTCGGCCATGCCAGCATAAGTACCACGGAGATTTACACCCATGTGGGCGGTAACCGCCTGCGCGAAGTCCATCGTAAATTTCACCCCGGGGAAAGACCCAGAAAGTAGAATTAACGTTAACCTTATGGAAATTGCTTAAATCCAGCGAGGTTCTCAAATCCAATTGGCAGGGTTAATGCTTATATTCACGATCAGCAGTTACCCCGCGTAATTGCCTTCATGTGTTTGGTTTGGTGTATGCAAAGGGCCAGCGTTCTCCGCGCTGGCCCTTTATTTATTTCATGGCGGCAACCATATGCGTGCTCCTTGTAGGCCACGTTTGTCATCCGCCGGCCATAAAAAATCCACTGGTGTTGATTATGGCCTGGGCGCAATCATGCGGGTATGAAGAATGCGCCAGTCGAAAAGAAAAATTCCATGGCCAAATACGCTGCCTTCCTGCGTGGCATCAATGTCGGCGGCAATAAGCTGGTGAAAATGGAGGATTTGAAAAAAGCTTTCCTGGCGTTGGGTTTCCAGAATGTCAAAACGCTGCTCGCCAGCGGAAACGTGCTTTTTGAAACCTCCAAATCGAGCACGAATGTTCTCGCCGGGAAGATCGAGGAAAAATTGAAATCCGCCCTGGGGCATGAAGTTGGCGTGATTGTTCGGCCGGTCGCGGAACTCCAGCGTCTGGTCGATCTCAACCCGTTCGAAAAAATAAAAGTGACTCCGCGGACCCGGCTTTACGTGACCTTTCTCCCCCAGAAGCCGAAGGCTGTTTTAAAGCTTCCCTATGAGTCGCCGGAAAAGGATTTTCGGATTTTGCAAGCCTCGGAGAGTGAAGTGTGCAGCGTCATTACCCTTTCACCAACACGACAGACAACTGAACTGATGGCTTTTCTGGACAAGGAATTCGGGAAACGAGTCACGACGCGGAATTGGAACACCATCGTCAAAATCCTGAAGGGCTGATCGGCGCAATCCTCGCCAGTCCGACTGGAGAACGATAATCACCAACTTGATGGCGTGCATCTGGATCGTGGTTGAGAATTCCGCCACGAATTGAAAGGTAAAACCCCGCCAAGCCCCTTTGTTCGATATTCTTCGTCGAAGAAAATTGAAAGAATAAATCCTTAAATTCGGCATAATACGGTTATGAAATCTCACGCGATCAGAAAAGCCGCTCTCCTCACGTCCGCTATTGGCCTTTTGACTGCCACCGCCTTTGCCCAGCCCAGCATCTCGTGGCAGGTCCCGGTTACCATTGCCGGCGCTTCCGACGTCAGCACCAACGGAAGATATTTTGGTTCCTGGGCGCCTCAGGATGGCAGCGCCAACACGTTTCCGGTCAACGGGGTAGCTTTCCAGGGTTTCTCCGATCTGCCCGGCCTGAGTGCGGGATCAACCCTTGATGATGGTTACAATGGTTTCGGTTCGCCCAATACTGCCGATGGCAACTACAATACGCTCCTGCAATTCGGGCGGTTTTCCGATGAAGGAAATGTCTTAGCAACTTTTGGCTGGTCTGGCATGATTCCGAACCATACTTATTTGGTTCAATTGTGGGTCAATGACGGGCGCAATATAGGCCAAAGCCGGTCAGAAACCGTTACCGGCGGAGGCAGCACCTCAGATCCACTGAGCTTTGGTTCCGACGGAACGGGGCCTGGACAATACATTATCGGCACGTTTGTGGCGGACAATACCGGCGGGGAAACTTTGACCCTCACTCCATTTTCCAACGGGGCGAATCCTGATCCACAGATCAATCTCTTTCAGGTTCGTGACATCACCACGAACGGTCAGCCCAATGTGACCTGGCAAGCTCCGGTCACTATTTCCGGCGCGTCAGACGTCAGCACGTTGGGGACCTATTTTGGATCCTGGGCCCCGCAGGATGGCAACGCCAACATGTTCCCGGTCAATGGGGTGACGTTCCAGGGATTTTCCGATTTACCCGGCCTGACACCCGGATCAACTCTGGACAACGGATACAATGGTTTCGGTTCGCCCAATACTTCGGACACCAACTACAATGCTCTTTTACAATCGGCTCGTTTTTCCAACGAACAACTCACCCCGGTAGTCTTTAGCTGGTCGGGCATGATTCCCGGCCATACTTACCTGGTTCAATTCTGGGTGAATGACGGGCGCAGTATCGGTCAAGCCCGGTCAGAAACCATTACCGGTGGAACCAATACCTCAGCCCCTCTAAGTTTCGGGTCCGACGGCAGTGGGCCTGGACAATACATCATCGGCACTTTCGTTGCGGACAGTACTGGCGACCAGACCTTGACCTTGACGGCGTTCTCCAGCGGGGCCAATCCCGACCCACAAATCAACCTCCTTCAGGTTCGCGACATCACCGCCACCCTGGCGTTGAGGTTTACGAGCATCGCCGTAAGAGGGACGACACTGACCATTACGGCAACCAACGGCCCGGTCAATGCGCCGTATGTGTTGCTGGGGAGCCCCGATTTGACGCTCCCGCGGGCGCAATGGACTCCGGTTTTAACAAACTCTTTTGACGCGAACGGCGGCATCAATTTGTCCACCAATGTGGTTAATCCGAATAATCGCCAGGAATTTTACCTCCTGCAGACACAATAGATCAGGTTTTCTTTCGGTAATCGGTCGGGCTGAGGTGAAAACGCTGACCAAATGTCGTTGCGAAATATTGACTGGAGTTGAACCCGTTGGCCATGGCGATTTCCGTGATGGAAAGGTTGGTCTCCGCCCGCAACTGTCGGGCGGCGTGGTCGAGTCGGCAGTGGTTCAGGAATTCAACCGGTCCGGCATTGACCAATTCGCGGCAATATTTGGAAAACGCCGTGATGCCCATGCCGCACTGGGCGGTCATCCGATCCAGCGTCCAAGCCTGGCCGGCATAGGCGGGATCGTTTTCCAGTTCCCGCAAGAAGATTTCCACCGCCCTGCGGCGGGACGTCAATTCCTCGCTTTCCTGGGTCTGCTGAGCTGCCAAAGCGTCAAGAACGCCGATCAGCAACTGATTCAAGTGCACAGCCAGATGCGAAACCGCATGCGGTCGGTTCCAATCGGCAACGTTACGGGCGATTTCACGAAAGGACCGGGCTATGGCCGGGGTTGAGTTCCAGACTGGATTTTCATTGTGACGCAGCTTGCGCGTTAACTCCGCCAGATCTTCCTTGCTCAGGACAACCCACTCGGGCCAGCGCCACTCCTGGTGCGGGCGCCGCACGCCGACATCCAGAATAAGCCAGTGCAGCCGCCCTGGGCCGATGTTTGGCGCGCCCAATTTGTGAAGCTGCCAGGGACGCGTGATCGTGAAGTGACCGGCGCGCAAGGAATGATTTTTCTGGTCGGCGGCGAAAACCACTCTGCCGGTTTCGAGATACATGATCTCAATTCCCTCGTTACGATGCTCATTCAGGCCCCAATCCTGGGTATCGCCGGCATTCCAAAAACCGATGCTGTTCAATCCCGGCAAAATGTTCGCCGAGACAGGCGTGCCGGGGTAGTGCCCCTTGGTAAGCGCATGAAAGTTGATTTTGCCCTTGCGAATCGCGTCATTTTGGGGTTCGCATCCGTCAATTTCGTAGCGGGCGTGACGGCTTTGGTAAATAGGTCTAAGGGACATCTCATGTATGGTATTCTTCGGCGTGAAATATTGCAAGACAGAGGGGCCAGCCGTTTGGCAGGTTGTGAGGAATGAAACTTCGGTTTGTCAGGCGCTGTCCGATTGCGGATCTTTCCAACGGCTCTTCAGCGCGCGTTCCATGAAGACTGTGAAGTTGCGCAAAGCCTTCGCCTGGTGCTTGGTTTGCCTGTGCGTGGCGACGGCCTGGATTGCATCAGGTGAGACGCCCACGCAACGTGACGCCCGGCTGGCCTGGTGGCGCACCGCGCGGTTCGGAATGTTCATCCATTGGGGGCCAGTGAGCCTCACAGGAGAAGAAATCAGTTGGTCCCGCGCCAACTCCAACACGAATTGCCCGAACCACGGTCCAATACCAGTCGAGGTATACGATCACTTGTATCAGCGGTTTAACCCAACCAACTTCGACGCTGGCGAGTGGGTAAGGGTTGCCAAATCCACCGGCATGAAATACGTCGTGCTTACGGCCAAACACGGCGATGGTTTCCTGCTATGGGATTCGAAAGTGGATGGTTACAACATCGGGGCGACACCGTTTCATCGTGATGTCTGCACCGAACTGGCCAAGGCCGCGCGGAGCCAGGGGATGAAAATCGGCTGGTATTTTTCGCCCATGGACTGGCGCGATCCCGATTGCCGTTCAGTCAACAACGATCGCTTCGTTTTGAAAATGCAGAGCGAACTGCGGGAATTACTTTCCAATTACGGGACCATTGATCTGCTTTGGTTTGACATGGACGGCCTGCCAGCCGCCTGGGATCCGCCGCACACCTACCCGCTGGTACGGGGATTGCAGCCGAAGGTCATTATCAATAACCGCCTGGAGATAGGCAGCTTCGAAGAGTGGACGCACCAGGGAGGGCTTCACCCGGACGAGGATTATTACACGCCGGAACAGGCTGTCGGAGCTTACGACGACCACGTCCCATGGGAAACGTGCATGACCATTGGCACACAATGGTCATGGAAGCCCAATGACAAAATCAAATCCGCAAAGGAGGTGGTCCACATTCTCGCGCAATGTGCCGGCGGCGACGGGAATCTGCTGTTGAACGTTGGGCCCATGCCAGATGGACGCATTGAAGCCCGGCAGGTTGACGTGCTCAAACAAGTTGGGATGTGGATGGAAAAGAACGGTGAAAGCATCCATGGCACGCGCGGCGGCCCTTGGAAGCCGTTTCGTGATGTGGCTAGCACGCGCAGAGGAAGCACTATTTACGTCCATATTTTGCGTGAAACGGACAATGAAATCGTTCTGCCGAACATCAGTCGCACTATCAAATCGGCTGCCCTGCTGAGTGGTGGCGAAGTGGAGATCAAAAAGCAGGACGGACAGCTCATCCTCACCGTTCCTGTCCGGGTGCGCGACGCGATGGATACGGTTGTAAAACTGGAACTCGAAGGCTCCGCCATGGATTTGACCGCCGTGGAATGTCGGCCGGAAATTGAAGCCGCTGCGTCGAACGTATTCGGGAACCAGGACTCGGATTACGGGCCGCAGCTTGCCTTCGATGGCAAAAGCGACACGCGCTGGGCCGCCGACGGCGGAATGAGGCAGGCGTGGATATCGGCGAAGTTGAAAAAGCCCCAAACGATCCGCGCGGTAAACATTGAGGAGGCTTATCCCGGCCGCGTGCAGAAATTCGAATTTCAATATCACGACCGTGGCGATTGGAAGACAATCTTCACCGGCACAACTTTGGGTGAACACTATCAGAAGACATTTGAACCGGTGACGGCGCGCGAGTTTCGGCTGAACATACTCGATGCCACGGACGGCCCAACCATCACTGAAATCGAATTGCTGAAGAAATAACAGCCCAATCCGATGAGCGGCTCGGACTGGGCTATTCATGGTCTTTTATTTGCGCGCAATGAGGGAAGCCAATGACCAACGCTACGTAGTGTCAAAGCCCCAGCCCAAGGTCAAATAAACTTCGGAAGTTTACTTCCCGCTTTCCTTGCGCGACGGGCGCGTCATGGCCGAGTTGCCTTTCAACGCGGCGCTGAACTCGGCGAACCAGGTTTTTAGCTCCGGTGGCGAAGGATCAAACGGATTGAGCAAATTCAGCGGATTGATCCCTTCCACGCCGATGATTTCCCAATCGATGGAGTACGGCGGCGCGTGTTCGCGCAGCAAGTGCATGATTTGCGAGCGCGCATGGGCGCGGGAATTGGAGGGCGGCTCCAGCACGGAGGCCTCGATGGTCTTTTCCGAAAGATCCCAGGCCGGCGGCGGCTGGCTCATGGCCCACCCGAGGCTGCGGGTCGGGTCGATGTGATGGAACTCAAGGTCCTGCGCTTTGAGCCAGGGATCGTCCCAGTCGATCTTTTCCTGCTCCATGAACCGTTTGAGCAGCCAGCGTTTGGTGATCCAATCCACCTTGCCGATCAACGCCTGCGGCTCCGAACTCAGCGCCTTCAACGTCGAGCCCCAGACATCCAGCAGAACGTCGGTTTCGGTGTCGCGCCCGTGGAATTCCGCCCAGGCGGCATCGAAGAACCGTTGCAACAATTCCACCGCGTCCGTGCAGCGGCCGTCCGCCAACCGCACCAACCACGGGCCGTCCGGTTGATGCGACATCGCGCGGAAGGTTTTCACCGCGTCCGCCAGCACGACCTTGGGCAGATGATTGATCTCGAGCAAATCGAGCATCAAGGAGGTCGTCCCCACTTTCAGCAACACCGTGGCCGGCAGCACGCTGGTGTCTCCGTGCAACAGGTGCAGGCGCCGGAATTTGCGCGGATCGCCCAGCGGCTCATCGCGGGTATTGATGATCGAACGGTTGAACTGCACCCACTCGTACAAATCGTTGTTGATGTAATCCGCGCGCTGGCTCATCTGGAATACGCCGTCCGAGCCCGGCCGGCTGATTTCACCGCGCCATTCCGCTGCCAGCGTCGTGCCCACGCGGCCCGCACCGGTGTAAAGCAGCCGCAAGGTTAAAAACGTCAGCAATGACAGGACGTTGGTTTCGGTCAACGGCGCGGACCGGCGCACGAGGTAATTTTCGTGGCAGCCGAACGTGGCGCCGGTGTAATGATCGATGTTGTTGCGGATGAAGCTCACCTCGCCGGCGAGGCCGAGTGATTTGAGCGCATGGACCGCCAAGGCGTCCCCGGCGCGGTCGTATTTGAGAATGTCCAGCAGGGAGTAACATTCCGGAGTGCAATACTCCAGGTGCCCCATGTCGATGTAAACGCGACCGCCGTTGAAGAGAAAGCCTCCGTTACCCGGCGGTTCATCCCAATCGCGGTGATGCACGTCGATCAGCCCGAATTCCTCGCGCCCGAAGATCCAATCGCGCACGCGTTCGACGGCGATGAATGAACCCGCCGGCGTATTCGTCAGGCAACCATATTCTGTTTCCAATCCTGCAATGCGATTCATAAGTTTCTCCCCGGCACAGACCGGCTACCCGCGAGAATGGGAAACGCAACCTGAACCACTATGCCCCTTGGCGGCAACTCAAATAATCTAGGCGACAAATCCAACAAGAGCAAACCCCCGCGTAGCCCGGCGCTCTTATGGGCCGGAAACCCACCCCTCCACTGTCGCCGGTCGCTCACGCCTCACAACCCCGCCTGGGCGAGCGATAAAGCTTCGTAACGTGCCGTGCGCGGCGCGTGTCGCGCCAGCCAGCCAAGTTCCACCGTGCGATCGTGCGTGCCCTTTCGCCAGCCCTCCTGCCGGTCGGACTCGGACGGCAGACCTTCCCCAAACGGCTTGTTCTCGACCAAACACCACCAGGTTTGCAGCAGCATGTCCGCCACCTCGCGGCGGCTGTTCTTGCCGGCCAGCGCTCCGTTGAGCCAGGCCTGGGCCGCCGCTTCGGGTTCCGGTTGGCTCGCCGCCACCATCACGCCGCCCATCTGGAAGCGAAAACCGCCGTCGAAATGCAGGCGGAGCAACAAATCCTTTTCCGGTTCCGGGCCGATCTCGGCCAGCAGCAATTCGACCAGGAAAGGCGCGGTAAAAATCTGCTCGAAATTGGTCTTCAACTGCGGGCTCAATCCAAAACTCACCAACCGCCTCAGACTCACATCCTCCGGCGCGCGCGTAAATGATTCGGTGTGAGCGGCGTCAATCGCGGCCTGTCTTATCTTTTCGATGTCGGCAGGATGCCCCAAACCGGCCAGGGCATGGCGATCGAACAGTTCAAAAACTTTTGACTGCCCGCTTCCCACCGCCAGCAACAGAATGCCATCCGGCAGGCTGGCCGCAAACGCCGGCGACCCGCCCCTGAGCTGTTCCCGCACATATTCCCGGCGGTTTGCCACCGCTTCCAGCCAACGATATGGTTCCTCGGTCATGCCATTACCCCTTCAAACACGCGGACTGTTGTTCATCGCCAACCGATTCCACTCCGCTGCTGCGGAGGAGCTTGATAGTGGCGTAGGTTCGGGTTGCGGGATTTACCCCACCCGTGGCGGAATCGAATTCCGAAGCAGTCATTAGCAATCGCAGCGCAAATCTTATCGCCTCCCCGAGTTTCATCTGGGACGGACGCGGGCTGCCATATTGCTCCTGGAAACTGAGCACGCTGCGAATGGTTCCCGATCCGGAGCCGGAAGCCACATAGCCCACAGCTTGAAACTGCGCCCCGAGCGGATCGTAAAAATAGATTTGCGGCTTGGCTGGGGAAACGCTGTTGTCCAGACCGGCAAAGAGCGGCGCAACGACTCCGATACCCTGCATGGTCATGGCCAGATTCTCGCGCAGCAACCGGGCCAGGGCCCGCACCTTGGCCGGCAGGCTCAACGACTGCAATTGGCTCCGGCGGTAATACTCGAAGGAAGTCTGCAGGACACGCGCCATTTCGAACGCCGTGGCCGGCACTCCCGCAATCGCCAGCAGCGAAGTGGCGTCGATCTCAATAACCTTGTCCACGCGATCCGTAACGATCACGTTGCCCGCCGTGGCGCGGCGGTCGCCAGCCATCAACACCCCCTCGGCGAACTCAAAGGCAAAAACAGTCGTCGCCTGCGTTTGCACCGGCGCGGTGGGCGCAGGGGTCGATGGAAGAGGCGCCAGCTTGTGGGCGGCGAGCAGGGACAAAAAGTCACCCGCAATCGGCGTCTCCACGTTCATTGGCCCGTGCGTTGGCGGTAGCGTTTGGCTTGGTCAGGATCCACCTTGCGCATGCGCTTCAGGAGTTCCTCGGTGTTGGGTTTGTCCACTTTGGGCGAACCGGGTCCTTCACCGCCCCCGCTGGGGCCGGAACCGGTCGGCCGGGTCTTTTGTGCTTGATCAGGCATAAGCTTGTTTTAATTATGACACCGATTTGAGCGTTCGCAAATCTTCGGGCGAACGTGCCCCATCGATGACTCTAGCATAACGCGAAATGTCTTCCGGCGCGAATAAATCCATCAAGGAAATTTTCAGCGGACCGTAATTGCTGTTGAGCGTAATGTGGTCCCACTGCGCCGACTCCACCGCCTGGGCGAATTTCTGAACGCACTTGCCCCGCACATACGCCCGGGTCGTGGCGGGCGGCTCGCACATCGCCCAGCGCACCGCGGTCTCTTCCGGCGCGCCGAGCATGGTCCCGCTCTGTTCGAGACCATAATACAAACCCTCCGCCAAATCCAGCCGGTGATACTCCAAGTCCAGGCTTTGAAGCCAGGGGTCATTCGGCGCCAGATTTTGGGACGCCTGGAATTCGCGCACCATCGCCAATTTGGCCACCCAGTCCAGCCGGTTGCGACAGCGCATCACGTCCACTTCCAGATCGTTCAGCACCGATTCCCAGTCCGCCGCGATCGCCGCCCGCGCGGGTGCGCTCAAGTCGCACACGTCCTTCACCGCCTCCAAATAGGCGCGCTGGATGGCCAATCCGGTTGATCGGCGGCCACCCTGGAGTTCCAGTTCCCAACGAAATTTTGGATCCCGCGAAACCGCCCGCAAAGCTTCGAGCGGTTCGGCCAGTTGCGGCCACGCCCGTTTTGGATCGCGCACCAGCGCCTCCAGGACCAGCCCGGTCACCCCGATCTTCAACCGCGTCGCAAACGGCGACATGTTCGCGTCGCCGACGATGACATGGAAGCGCCGGTATAGTTTTGGGTTCGCATGCGGTTCATCGCGCGTGTTCACCAGCGGCCGGCGCTGCATTGTGTCCACGCTTTGCAGTTCGCTGAAAAAGTCGCTCCGCTGCGAAATTTGGAAATCCGGCGAAACAAACTGGTCCTCTTCTTCGATGGCAAATTTGCCGGCGCCAGCGAAAATCTGGCGCGTGGCCAGGAATGCCTGGATGCCCTGTGCCAGTTGCCCCCAGGGGAGCGCGCGGGTAATCAGGTAGTTCTCGTGGCAACCGTAGCTGTGGCCGCGAAAGTCGGTGTTGTTTTTGTATAAGCGGATGGTGTCACCGCGTTGTGACGAGAGTTGCTGAGCGCAGGCCATCAGGATGCGCTCCCCGGCGCGGTCCTGGGTCACCACCTCATCGAGCGTGCTGCATTCGGGCGTGCAATACTCGGGGTGCGCGTGGTCATTGTAGAATCGCGCGCCATTGCCCAGCACCAGGTCGCTTTTGATTTCCACATAGCTCAGCTCACGCTGGGTGTCCTGGGTGTAATAATTCGACTCGTCCGTGTCCTGCCGCAATTCCGGCACCCGGAATCCGCGCATGTCCGCGTGCGGGTCTTCGCTGTCGTAATCCCAGCGCATGAGCACGCCGGGTTCGACGACGCTGCGCACGAGCGCGATTGATTCCGCCACGACGTCAAGCTGGTCGTCGTTGTCGCGTGCAATGCCTATTTCTGTTTCGATGCCGAATTGGATGACTGGGGGCGGAGTCATTTTATCTTTATGTCGCCACACCCTAACCCACTTCGCCAAACCCGCAACCGGGGTAAAAATCTTGGTGAACCCGAGGCAAAGAAACCAATGAGGAAAGCCCCTTCTGGTTGACGACATCTCACGCGATGATTATCCACCGGAACAAGCCGCGCTGCAATCAGAAGTTTTGCCCGGAACATTGCAGCGCGCCGTCCCCTGCCAAACACGACTTCGCCCAATCAACCTTTCCCTACTCGAGCGTCCACAGCGTTACGTTATCATGGTCTCGCACGAAGATCTGCTTCCCGGCAACGATTGGATGCGCCCAGACTTCGCTATCGGACACGTTGATATGTGCCAATTCAGCGTATTCCTTGCCGCTGGGTTTGAAGGCGATCAAACCCGAGTTTTGCGTCGAAGCCAGGATGACGGAACCTGCGTCCACGAGCGCGGCGCTCGCCCCGCGCCCGGTGGTGTCCGTCCAAAGCGTCTCGCCCGTCTTCGCGTCGGCGCAAAAGAAACGTCCCGTGAAGCCGAACAGCAGGCCATCTTTGAGAATCGGCGTGGTGAAGCGCCCGCCCAAGGCCGAATTGGTCCAGAGTTGCGTGGGGGCGAAGCCGTCACCCTGGGGTTCGATCTTCATGGCCAACAGTCCTTTGCCCTGGCCGGTATAATAAACGGTTTGTCCATCGACGAGCGGGGTGGTGTTATTTCCCTGCGCCGCTTCGAACGGCACCTGCCACAGCAGTTTGCCGTCGGCCAGCCGAAGGCCAATCACCGACTTCGCGGTTAACGTCACCAGTTGCCTGGTGCCTTGAACCGTCATGACCACGGGAGAAGATGAAGCCGGGCCCTCCCCTTCCCACTTCCACTTTGCCTCGCCGCTGGCCAGGTCGAATGCCAGGATGGCGCCTGCGCCCTTGACGCCAATATGCACGATGCACCGCCCGTCCACCACAATGGGCGACATCGAGGAATCAGACCGGTAAGCGACGCCAAGGTAATCGTTGGTGGATTGCTTGCGCCAAAGGACCTTGCCGTTTTCGGCGTCCAGACAGGAAAGAATTCCGCCGACTCCCAGCGTGCAAACCTTGCCGTCGGCGACCACGGGCGAACTGCGCGTGCCGGGATGTCGCGCCGGCGGGCCGGTGACGACATATTGCGCCGGGTAACGTTCCTCCCAAACCTTCTTTCCACTGGCGGCATCCAGGCACAGGATGACCTCATCCGTCTCCTGCCGGCCGAAGGCGTACAACTTGCCGCCGACCAGGGCCGGCGTGGAATCGCCCACGCCGATGGCAACTTTCCACTGCTGTTTGAGTTGCTGCGGCCAGGTTTCGGGAGCGGCAAATCCAATCGCCTTGCCATCGCGATTGGGCCCGCGCCATTGCGGCCAATCCTGAGATCTGACACTCCCGGCGCTGATCAACGTGGCGCATGCCACAAGCACGCCCTTCATGAGATTGGCCTTGTTCATCGTATGTTTCGGTTGCGTGATGTTTCAGTCCGGCTTGGAAAAGCACGTTAGCGCAAACGAGTCGGATTGGCTACTGGAAAACCGGCGGAGCTCCCAATAGTAGCTCACGGCTGATCGGGAGGATTTTATTGAAGAACTTCGTCGAATCACGGCCTGCCCGCGTGAGTTCGGGCCTCCTCAAGCCCAAAAAAGCCGCCAACGAAGGGTCGTAGAGGCGGCGCTCCAGCTTCCGTCCCGCATATTTAATCCATTCTTAATCCATTCCGTTCAAGGCTCACCCGGCTGGCGGAGCAGGAGCCTTATACGGCGCGATGGCCTCGATGCGATAGCTCTTGTGCGCGCCGTCCATGTCGAATTCCACCTGCTCGCCGGGCTTGTGGTTGAGCATCGACTGGGCCACGGGCGTGAGATAGCTGATGATCCCCTTCTCGGGATCCGAATCCCATGCGCCCAGAATGGTGAAATGTTCCGGATGATTGGCGGTGAGGTCCGTGACCTGCACCACCGTCCCAATGCCAACCGCATCCGTCTTGACGCCTGCAAAGTCCGTTCCGCGCGCGCGGACCAATTGGGCTTCGAGCTCCGATTTGCGGCGCATGAGCAGCTTCTGCATTTCCTTGGCCGCTTTGTATTCGTGGTTCTCGCGCAAATCCCCGTAGCTGCGGGCGATGGCGATTTCCTTCGAGTTGGCCGGAATTTTCTTTTGCACCAGCTCGGTGTATTCGTCCTTGCGGCGTTCCAGGCTTTCCCAGGACACGACCAGGTTGGCCTCCTGCTTGGTCTGTTCGCCGGATATAAGGGACTGAACCGCCGGGTAGCTCTTCACGATGCGGGCCAGCAGCGAGCGCTTGTCCATGTCATCGAAACAAGGCGAAAGCTGCAAGGCGCGCGTGAGATCCTTGATGACCTCCAGGTCCGCGGAACCGATCAATTCGACCAGCAATTCCTGGTCGTCGAGGATGAAGTCGCGCAAACGGTTGGACCGTCTCTCGTTGAACTGGTCGCGTTCCATCGCGCTGAGCATGGCGCGGAAAACCTCGGGACCGAGGATGTCCGCAAAGGCGTCCGAGCGTTCCTTGGCGAGCCAGAGCAGCAGTTCGCTGCTGGCCGTGTGCTGGCTGATCAAACGGGCGAGGGTTTCCTTGAGCAAATCGATCTTGCCCTCCTGGATGAGCAACTGCGCGCACTCCCGGCAAAGCTTCGCGGGCACGATGTTTAACGTGGCGCGGACAATATCGATCCACCGCTCGGGGTTGGCAGCCTTGAAGGATTCCAGCGTGCGACGGTGCTTAACTGCGGGCATTACTTCCAGCAGAGCGCCCAACTTGCCGTCCTGGGACCAAATGCTGCGCTCGGTAAGTTCGCCTTCGACCGGCGTAGCGCCGGTGGCAGCGCGAATGTCGTCCCGGACAAAGATGCCCTCGAGCGCGACGGCCGGTTGCGTGCGCTGGTGGGACGTGATTTCGGCGTTGAGCGCGGTGATGACTTCGGTTCCAGCCGCCTGCTTGTCGGTGAGATCGGCGGCATTCTTAAGCAATTCCGAAGCGACGAGAATGCGCGCCTTGAGACCCTTGGCGGCGCGAAATTCAGCCAGCAGACGGTCCTGAAGAACGACTTCCTTGGCTTGATAGATGAGCGGCTCGGTTTTCTTGAGCGGCACCTGGAAGTGACCGTCTTTTTTCAATTCCTTTTTGGCCGCTTCCCACCACTTTTTCCAATCATCCCGGATGACATCGGGAACCAGGACCGCCTGAATTTGGTCCGCAGTGGCCCGGCCGCCATAGCTCTTGAGCACCAGTTTGATCAACTCCAGGTGATTCAAGGCCGCCATCTGGCGGAGATTTTCGAGATCGGCCGCTTTGCGGGCGAGGATGTGGTCCTTGGGAATCGGCTTGAGCGATTCCGCCGCAAACGCCAGGTCCATGGTGTGGCTGGGCTTGTTTTGAAAATCAATGGTGAAGCGCGCAAACACGGTGTCCACTGTGGTAATTTTCCCGAAACCCCAACTGCGATGCATGCAATAGCCGCTGGTGGTGAGCTGGACGAGCGGCTCGACCAGTTGCCGCTCCAGCTTTCCCGCCGCCACCAACTTCTCAAACTCTTCTTTCATAAATAATCTTAATTCTCGCGTCCAAGCCCTGCCATGGCACTATTAAAAGTCGTGAGCGTCCAAAAACCAAGACAAATTGCCGCCCGCATTCTCAAAGAACGCCTGCTGGACGATAAATATACCGAAAACCTGCTGGAAATCGAGCTTGCTCTTCACCCGCTTTCGCCCCCGGATCGCGGCCTTTTACAGGAACTGGTTTATGGCATTGCCCGCTGGCAGCGAACGCTCGATTGGCTCATCGACCGCAAAACCGGGGCCCGCACGCAGAAAGCCCAGTTGCGGATTCTATTGCAACTGGGTCTGTATCAAATGTTTTGGCTGGATCGCGTGCCGAACCACGCCGCCGTGAACGAAACCGTCGAATTGGCCCGGCAATTGGGTTTCGGCCCGCAAGCCGGCTTTGTCAACGCCGTGCTCCGGGGCTACGGGCGCGAACAGGACCAAACGCGCGCGCTGCTGGCCGAACTCAAGTCGAAAGAACCCGCTCTTGGCCATTCGCATCCGGACTGGCTCTACCAACGCTGGCTCGCGCGCTGGGGCGCGGAAAAAGCAGCGCGGCTCATGGAATGGAACAACCGCCCGCCACCCACCTATGCCCGGCTCAATTCCTTGAAAACGGACACCGCCAGCCTGGCGGCGCGCTGGAATGCGGAAGGCGTCAAGTTCGTCCCGGGTCAATGGGATTGGGTCGAGGAAGGCCAGGTGTTCCGGTTGGAATCCCATCCGCCGCTCGCCGGGTTGGGCAGCTTTCAGGAAGGTTTCTTTTACGTCCAGGATCCCAGCACCCTGCTTGCCGAGCGCGAACTGGCCCCGCAACCCGGCGAAACCGTGTTCGACCTGTGCGCCGCGCCCGGCGGCAAAACCACGCTCATGGCCCAACGCATGCGCAACACCGGAACCATTGTCGCCGCGGATTTCCAACCCGAGCGACTGAAACTGGTCCGCGAGAATTGCGCGCGGCTGGGGGTGACCAACGTCGTCTTGCAAGCCGCAGCAAATCAAAAATCGCAAATCAAAAGTCCAAAATTATTTGACCGGATTCTAGTGGATGCCCCCTGCTCCAACACCGGCGTAATGCGGCGGCGCGTTGATTTGCGCTGGCGCATCCGGCCCGAGGAAGTGCAGCGCCTGCGCGCAACGCAACTGGGATTGCTCGGCCAGGCCGCCGCGCAACTCAAGCCCGGCGGCGCGCTGGTCTATGGCACCTGCAGCCTCGAACCCGAGGAAAACGATTCTGTCATCAGCGAGTTCCTGAACGCCAATCCCGGCCTCAAGCTCGAGCGCCAGCGCGAACTGCTGCCCTTCGCCGACGAAGTGGACGGCGCTTTCGTTGCCACTATGACGTCGGCGTGTCCCGGGCTCGCGCGATAATCCGCCAAGGCTTGGAGTGCGGCGTGCAGCGCCGCTTTCGAACTACCAAGACAAGACGCTCTTGCTCTTTCCCACTTTACGGCGGGCAGGATTCACCCCAACTGAAACGTCTCCCCCACCTCACGCAACGCCAGGCGCTCCGGTTCGAGGACGGCTTCCAGGCGATGGATCGGCTCCTTGGCGCTTTCCTGGCCGAGCTTAAAAGTCTGGTGGTGGACCGGTAGAAAATGCTGCGCGCCTGCGGCATTCGCCATCGCAACGGACTGCTCCGGAGTGCAATGGGAGCAGACCCACGGTTGATATGCTCCAATGGGCATGATGGCAAGGTCGTACGGACGGTGGTTGCGCAACGAGCGAAAACTGTCCGTCATCGCGGTATCACCGCCGAAAATGATCTGTTTGCCTTCGCGAGCCAAGGTATAACCATTGTAACCGCGCCAGGTGTCACGCCGCCAGCGCGCGCCCCAATGTTTGACTTCAAACGCCCGCACTTCAACGTCGCCGCTGCGCGTTTTAACGACAGTTCGGTCGCCCCAACCGAGTTCGGTCGCTTGCCCCATCCGCGTGCCGATAAACAGATCCCCGGTGGCGCGCGCCGTCACTGCCTGGGTCGTCGCGGGCAGGCCTTTGAGCGTCGGCAGATCCAGATGGTCCATGTGCGCATGCGAAAGCAGGACGAGATCAATGTGCGGCAGTTCGCCCACGCTCAACGCGGGAGCGATCAACCGCTTAGGCCCAACCGTTCCGATCCCGAAATCCGCGCCCACGCGCATGAAGAGCACCGGATCAGTCAGGATATTCAGGCCGAAGAAATTGATCAACACGGTCGAATGGCCCAGCCAGGCGGCTGTGATGCGATTGGCATCCCAAGTGGCTGGTTGCGGCGTGTGCTTGGGCATAAGCACGGCGCGACCCGCGTCGGCCATAAGCGTCCGGAACATGCGGGGAGCGTACTGGTTGGAATAAGCCAGCCAAAGGCCGGCGGTGCCGGCGCAGCCGAGGGCTATGAACTGGCGTTTTGAAAGCTTGCTTTTATGTGATTCAGTCATTTATTTGCGCAAAAGTTTGGCCGGGAACTATAACACAAGTTCAGCCGTGCAATGGAAGTTAAAAATGAGGCTTCTGACCATTTTTTGCCCGGGAAATGGATTAGCTATAACGTTAAAGCTAATAGATCAAGCGCAAGGAGGCGACGGCAGTCCTCGAAAAGAAACATTTATGATGCGGAAGGCTGGTCGAGCCAAGGCACATCTGGCTGAAAAGAACGTGGGTGAACACCCATTCTGGCCTCCGGTAGTGGAAGCACTATTCTTGTAATGAGGAAAGGAGCCGCGAATCCAAATGAATACAAAGGATTTAAGGAAGCCCCGAACCGGTGGAAAAGATACGAATCAAGTTCTTCATCCCTCGCTCTATCAAATAAACACCCGTGTATGGTTGACCTCGCTGTCCGAGACGCTGGGTCGGCCCGCACGGTTGGACGATCTCCCGGACGCGGAACTGGATCGACTGGCCGGAATGGGCTTTGACTGGGTCTGGTTTTTAAGCGTGTGGCAGACAGGAGCGGCGGGTCAACGAATTTCCCGGGAAAACGCTGACTTTCAAAAGGAATTCAGAGACACACTGCCTGATCTGCGTGAGCAGGACATCGGCGGCTCTGGTTTTGCGATCACCGCTTATACCGTCCCTGCGTCCCTGGGAGGCGAGGCGGCGCTGGCTCGCCTGCGCCAGCGTCTTGCCCAACGCGGTTTAAAGTTGATGCTCGATTTTGTCCCGAACCACATGGGGTTGGATCACCCCTGGGTCGAGGACCACCCGGAGTATTTTGTCACGGGAAAGGAGGACGATTTGGCGCGGGAGCCGCAGAACTATATCCGGGTCAAGCGGAAAGGTGGCGACTTGATATTGGCTCACGGTCGTGATCCTTATTTCCCTGGCTGGCCAGATACCCTGCAGCTCGATTACAGCAATCCATCCACCCAGGAAGCGATGCGTCGGGAACTCGAGAAAATTGCCAGCCAATGTGACGGTGTGCGCTGCGATATGGCGATGCTGTTGCTTCCCGAGGTATTTGAGCGAACTTGGGGCAGAAAGCCTCTGCCATTCTGGCCGCTAACGATCCGGCGAGTGCGTGAAAAGGTTCCGAACTTTTGTTTTATGGCTGAAGTTTACTGGGACCTGGAATGGACCCTCCAGCAAGCGGGGTTTGACTACACCTATGACAAGCGGCTGTATGACCGCCTGCGCGATGGTCACGCCCGGCCCGTGCGTGAGCACCTCTGCGCGGCCCTTGATTACCAGACGAGGCTCGCCCGTTTTCTGGAAAATCACGACGAACCCCGCGCTGCCGCCACCTTCGATCCTGTCGTCCACCAGGCTGCTGCGGTGATCACTTATTTCATACCCGGCCTGCGTTTCTTCCACCAGGGACAGTTCGAAGGCCGGAAAAAACGCATCTCACCGCATCTCATTCGGGCGCCTCGCGAAGCCACGGACAAGCAGACTCAGAACTTCTATGGGTGTTTGCTTGAGATTCTTCGGGAGCCCATCGTGAAAAATGGAGAGTGGCAGCAGCGTCCCTGCCAATCGGCCTGGGATGGGAACGGTTCCTGGGATTCGTTCGTTGCTCATTCCTGGCGGGGATCCGACGGTGGACGGATGCTGATCGCTGTGAATTACGCACCCCATCAAAGCCAGTGCTACATCAAGCTGCCTTTTCCCGAAATCAAAGGCCGTTCGGTGCGGTTCTCGGATTTGCTCAGCTCCGCCCGTTATGTCCGCGACGGAAATGAATTGCTTGAGCGGGGACTCTACCTCGATTTGCAACCCTGGTCCTATCATGTCTTTCATTTGGACGTCACCTGATGAAAGTCATGACGGTGGAACCCTGAAGCCAGACACTGCATCCGTCGTTCCCAAATTGCCAAGTGGCCTGAGCAGTCACCCGAAACGAATGTGGGTGAACACCCATCGTGGCCTCTAATTTTGAAGGCACTATTGTGATTGGAGGAGAGACGATTCGCCCGTTCTAATGCCTTTAGAGCGGTCTGGCCAACCATCGGCCATCCGTAACTCCCGACTGGGCATTAAAGGAGAATCCATCATGAATTTGAATGAATGCACAAGACTCGAAGAGGCCCTGAATCACGAAACACCCTGGAAGAAATGGGGCCCCTATCTGAGCGAGCGGCAATGGGGCACGGTGCGCGAAGATTACAGCAATTCCGGGGATGCCTGGAGCTTTTTTACCCACGACCAGTCCCGCTCCCGCGCCTACCGCTGGGGGGAGGACGGCCTGGCGGGATTCTCGGACGATAAACAAAGGCTGTGCTTTGCCCTGGCTCTTTGGAACGGCAAAGACCCGATTCTCAAGGAACGACTCTTTGGCCTGACCAATAGCGAAGGCAATCATGGCGAGGATGTGAAGGAGTACTATTTCTATCTCGACAGTACTCCAACCCATTCTTACATGAAATTTCTCTATAAATACCCGCAGGCGGCCTATCCCTATCTGGACTTGGTGGAGACAAACCGGAGGCGCGGCCGCTGGGAGTTCGAATATGAATTGCTGGATACCGGCATTTTTAATCAGAACCGGTATTTCGACGTGTTCGTCGAGTACGCCAAGGAGACGCCGGAGGACATCCTGATCAAAATCAGCGTGGCGAACCGCGGACCCGAGACGGCCACCTTGCATGTGTTGCCCACGCTCTGGTTCCGGAACACCTGGTCCTGGTCGGCAGGCGAACCCAAGCCGGATCTGCGAGAGGTGGATGTGGCCGAAGGCTCAGCCGTGCTGGCAGCTTCGCACGAGGAACTGGGCGAACGATTCCTCTACTGCGAAGGGCAACCTCCGCTGCTGTTCACCGAGAACGAGACCAATCCCGCCCGCATCGCCGGCACCCCAAATCACCGGCCCCATGTCAAGGACGCCATCAACGATTACGTGGTAAATGGCCGCCAGTCAGCCGTGAACCCAGCCAAAACCGGCACCAAAGCCGCCGCGCATTACCAACTCGCTGTGGAACCCGGCGAGACCAGGACCATCCGGTTGCGGCTGACCGACGTTGGGCCCAAGTCTTTGGGCAAGGGCCGCTCAAGGTCAGGTGACAGCGTCTTTGGAAAACGTTTTGATGAACTCCTGGCCGCGCGAATGCGCGAGGCGGATGAGTTTTACGCTTCGATCACTCCGCCTTCGGTTGGCGAGGACGCCGCGAATGTGATGCGGCAGGGATTGGCGGGAATGCTCTGGACGAAGCAGTACTACTGTTTCGACGCGGACAAATGGCTGAAGGAACATGGAGCGGACCCGTTGGTGCCGTGGAGCCGGCAGATCAGAAACAAGGAATGGTTCCACATGGTCAACGACGATATCATCTCCATGCCCGACAAATGGGAGTATCCATGGTATGCCGCTTGGGACCTGGCATTCCACACGATGGCCCTGTCGATGGTGGATTTGGATTTTGCCAAACAACAGCTTGCCCTGGTGCTCAAAGAATCCTATTTGCACCCGAATGGCCAGGTGCCAGCCTACGAATGGAATTTCAGCGATACCAATCCGCCCGTGCAAGCCTGGGCGACGCTGTTTCTTTACAACACGGAAAAGCAACTCCGTGGCGCCGGCGACGTGGAGTTTCTCAAGCGCGTGTTCAACAAGCTGGCCCTGAACTTCACCTGGTGGGTGAACCGGAAGGACCGGTTCGGCAAGAATGTCTTTGAAGGCGGCTTCCTCGGGTTGGATAACATCGGCGTGTTCGACCGCTCGGCGCCCTTGCCGACCGGCGGTCATCTCGAACAAGCTGACGGCACGGCTTGGATGGCGCTGTTCTGTCAAAACATGCTTGAAATGGCGGTCGAACTCGCCGCCCACGATCCCGGCTACGAGGAGTTCGCGGTGAGGTTCGCCGAACACTTCCTCTGGATTAGCACCGCGGTGAACCGGGTGGGGGGTGACGGCATGTGGGATGAGGAGGACGGATATTACTACGACATGCTTCGGTTGCCGGACGGCCAGGCCACGCGCCTTAAGGTCCGTTCGATCGTGGGTTTGCTCCCCTTGTGCGCAACGACCATCGTGGAAAAATATCAACGGGAGCAAGTACCGCGGGTGGTTCGACACATTTATGAGCGCTTTGCCCGGATGCCGGAACTGGCGGCCAGCATTCACGCAACTGGGCCGGGCCATTTCGGGGTGGCTGAGCGTGGCATTCTCTCGCTTGTCAACGAGGGCCGGCTGCGGCGCATCCTCTCGCGGATGTTGGACGAAAATGAATTTTTTGGTCCTCATGGAATCCGGGCGTTGTCGCGCTATCACGCCGAACATCCCTACGTGTTCTGGGTGCACGGCCAGGAATACCGGGTGAACTACGTGCCGGCGGAATCCGATTCCGGCATGTTCGGGGGCAACTCCAACTGGCGCGGGCCCGTCTGGTTCCCAATCAACGCCCTGCTCATCCGCGCCCTGATGCAATACTACGCGTATTACGGTGACAGTTTTCAAATCGAATGCCCAACCGGTTCCGGCAGGCGGATGAACCTGTTTGAAGTCAGCCGTGAACTCGCCAATCGTCTGACGACCATTTTTTTGCGGGACAGCCAGGGCCGGCGTCCCGTGTATGGCGGCATGGAGAAATTCCAAAAAGACCCGTACTGGCGCGATTACATTCTTTTCCACGAATATTTCCATGGTGACAACGGCGCGGGTCTCGGCGCCAGCCATCAGACCGGGTGGACCGGTTTGGTGGCGCGGTTGATCCAGGCGTATGGGCATCTCGAAGCCGAGTCCTTCCTTAAAGAGGGAAAAAAGGCCAGGGTCCAGTATCGGAAGCCAGAGGAGGAAGTTCACCGGGAAGAACCCGTGGCTCCGATCCCGGTTTGAGAACCTGACGCAAGAGAGGGAGTCGCGCCAATCCATTATGACCTCTGCGAAAGCCGGCCATGGAAATTCTAACGCACATGGAACATTTGGTTGGACGGCTTCGAGGCCCCTTCTCGCTTCGGTTCATCATCCAGCCGCTGGTTGCTGTCATTCTCGCGGTGCGCGCCGGTCTGAAAGACGCGCGGGAAGGACGTCCCGCTCACCTTTGGACCATCGCCACTGATCCAGCGCGTAGAAGCAAACTGTTGCAGGAAAGCTGGAAAGACGTTGCCAAGGTGTTCATCATGGCGGTCGTCATTGACATAATATACGAAATCATCGTCTTGCGGCACATTCACCCACTCCAATCGCTCATCGTTGCGACTGCCCTGGCGTTGATCCCTTACTTGCTAATCCGCGGCCCGGTGAACCGGATTGTCCGACACTGGTGGAATCGAAAGGAATTGCGACAGTGAATGACGGGAACAAAAAAGGCGGGCTTTTAAGCAGAAATTTGTCCGCGGGTTGACAGCCTACTCGGCACGCTGAGATCCAACTGTCGAAAACAATGGAGCTTGAGTCACGAGACTCCTCAGCAAATTCACGCCATCAAACGGTGAGCAAGAGAAAGCTCCGCTCTGACAGTCCAGGCGCCGAATGATGGCGGGGGCTCGAAATTCCCCTCAAAGGTGGCATCCCTTGCGGCCTTAAACAGCGGTACGGATTCACCCGCCAAATCTTAGAACGTGCAATCCAGCGCCATCGCACCCACAAGTCGTTTGAGATACTCGGTGCGCGGAATCAGGACCGCTCCCAATTGCTGCGTGGTGGGGGTGGGTGTTTGGATGTCGAATAGTGCGAAGCCGCGTTCGCGCAGATGTTCGACCAAATGGTACAAGCCCACTTTCGAGGCGTTGCTCGCCCGATGAAACATGGACTCACCCGCAAAAAACCCGCCTATCGTGACCCCGTAGATTCCGCCGACGAGCTGGCCGGATTGCCAGCATTCCAAACTGTGCGCGTAACCTTCCCGATGCAACTGAGTATAGGCGGTGATGAACTCCGGGCTGATCCAGGTCTGGCGGCGTCCCGGAGCCGGCGCGGCGCAACCCTCCATGACTTCCTTGAACGCCTGGTCGCGCGTGATCTCGAACGTTCCCTTGCGAATCACCCGGGCCAGGCTCTTCGAAACGTGAAACTGGTCCAGTTCGAAAATCGCCCGCGGATCAGGCGACCACCACGTAATGGGCCCGATCGTCCACGGAAAAATCCCGCTCCGATACGCCAACAACAAGCGCGGCACGGACAAGTCGCCACCGATGGCCACCAGCCCGTCGTTCGTCGCCGTCGCCGGGTCCGGAAACACTTTGGCATTTTCACCAAGGATGCGCATTGGTGGAGCGCGGATCTGCAATCCGCAGGGAGTTTACATCCCGAGCCCAAAAACGGAAACCCATGCAAACCGCTCCAAGGTTTGGAGTCCCGGCTTCAGCCGGCGAGGCGTTCGCAAGTTCGAGAGTATTAAGCTTTTTCACGTTCACTGGAGATTGCTCCCCGGCACGAGTCCCGCCGACAGGCCCAAAGCATTTGGAGTTTGAGGTTTGATGTTTTTCTGGTGTTTGGCGCTTGGTGCTTGTGTTTTCGCCCCTACTCTTCGCTCTCCGGCGAATCTGACTCCGCCGCCGTTGTTTCTCCCGTCAAAGCATGGAGCAGCGTCATCTGAAAATCCCCCGAGGCCTCCATCGCCCAGAAATGCGGCAGTGTCTGCTCGTTCAAGGCATTGAAAATCTTCACCATCCCGTCAGGCGAACCGAGCAACAGCCAACTCCCAACCCGGATGTCATTGAGCACCTGCAACAGCCACTCGGCCTCGGCCGGCTTCAAATTGAATCGATGCCCATGCGGTTCCGCCTGGAACCGCGATTTGGCCTTCAACATCGCCAGCACCCGCGCTTTATGTTCATTGCGTTGGGCGTTGAGGGCTTCTTCGAGGAGTTGCTGGTCCTCGGGCCGGCTGCCCGCGCGGCTGAGCTTCGGATAACTGGCCGGAACCAGGGGATAAAGCTCGAGCAATTTGAAAAGCGCCCGTTTTTCCCGGTCGCTGATATGAAAGCTAAGCCCCGCCTTGTTTGCCCGGAGGAGTTTCACTCGTCGCGCTCCATGGTCGCGTGTAGCGTGTATTTTTGCAGTTGATGGACGTAATGTTCGGCTTTTTCCATGCTCTCACGCGTCAGCACGCTTTTGCCCTGATTGTGGACCTGCAGCATGTGAAATTCCGCCTTGGTCTTGTTCCAGCCGAACACCTTCCGGAAAACGTGGGTAACATAATCCATGTAATTGACCGGATCATTCCAGCAAATCACCAGGTAACCCGGTTCCAACTCGGATTTCGACTTCGATTCGGAGGATTCCTTCTCTTCCAGGTCCGGCAAAATCTCGGGCATCGCAGTCTCTGCCATATTCGACACAGTACAAGAACTGATTGAAATTGTCGAGCCGGGCAAGTGACAAGCTACGATTACGCCTGAGGCAACCCACACTAGGCGAACCGGGCGGGGACGGCTCGCCCCCACCATTTACTGCACGCGTCTGATTGCCGCGTTTCGCGTGGACTTCACTTTCCCTGCGCCCTTCCAATTCCTGAATCCAGCCCGACCGACCACCAACCCAGGCTTGGCAGCTTTCATGCTGCCTTGCTTCCAGTAACAAACAAACAAACAAGGAGAGTCATGAAACTTCATCGCCGCAAGGCTTTCACGTTGATTGAACTTATGGTCGTTGTCGCCGTTATCGCTGTGCTGGCGGCCCTGTTGCTGCCGGCGTTGTCCAGCGCCAAAAAACGGGCCTTGCGCAGCAGCATGAATGCGGCGGCCTCCACCGCCGCGGCCAACCCGCAGCAGCAGGAGTCATTCGAAGCCCCCGCGCGCGCCATCGCCCCGCCCCGACGACCTCTCGCCACCGTCAAGAGCTTTGCGGCCACCGTCTCGCTCACGCCCGGTTTGAGCGTCGGCACCGCCGATCCCGAATCCATTTACACCGCCCAGCTCCAGGCCAAATTCCAAGCCTTCAACCCTGGAAACCAGGGCGACTGCGAGGTGTTGTTGCCTTTGCCGCCGCAAATCATTTCCCTGGCTGACCTCGAAGTCACCGTCAATTCGCAGCCCAGCGAATCGGTCGAGATCCGTGGTGATAAGGTCGTCTGGTCTGGCGTGCTGCCGGCCGAAGCCACGCCCATGACAATCGCCTACTCCGCCGTCGGCAAAGGTTTGTACAACCTCCAGACCCCGCCCGGCGCGATCCTCGATACTTTTCACATCGACCTCACCGCCGTCGGTTCGGACGTCCGCATGCTCGAACTTTCACTTCAGCCCACCAAATATGCCCACGCCAACGGCAAGACCGTCTATACCTGGGACTACAAGCGGCTGCTGTTCGGACGCCCCATCGCGCTCGACGTGCTCGGGGTCGCTCCCATCGACCGCCTCGGCGAACTCACCTGGCTTGGCCCGTGCAGCGTGGTCGTGTTCGGTCTGGTTTTGGGCCTGGTGGCGCACGCGTTCAACGTCCGCAACTTCGATCGCTGGATGCTCCTGCTCGTGCTCGGTGCATTCACCGGCGCGTATCCGCTAATGTATTTTGCCCAGGAATTCATCCCCTTGAATGCCGCCATCCTTTGTTCCTCGGTCCTGGTGCTGCTCATCATTACCATCCGCGTGCTCACCGTCATGCGCGCCAGGCTTGCGCTCCTCGGCGCCGTTCTGCCCGCCGCCCTCATTCTCGCGATGACCTTGCTCGCCGCCACACACACGCGGCTCCAGGGAATCCTCATCACTGCCACCTGTATGGCGATGTTCATCCTGGCCATGCTCCTGCTTCCCCGGATGAAAAGCGAAAGACCGCTCCCCACTGCTCAACCTGCCGCTGCGTAGCAAAGCAAGGTCATAAATGCGCGACGTGCTGAAGACTCATCGCCGTTTTTCCTTTTCAGCTTCGGCGCCGGTCTTCTTCTGTTTCTGATTCTTGTCCCAGATGGCAAAGAGGATCAGCAGAAATGCCGCCAGCCGGATTAGGTACACATAAGGTTGCAGTATGCCCGGCACAAACTCGCGGCAGACTCGCTCCAACCCCAGCAGGAGAAATGCAAGGCCGAAAAAACCGAATAGCCGGTCTCGGGTGCTCTTGCCGAAGCGGAAGAAAAACAGGGAAATCGCCCACGCTGCGATCACTATGGCGCCTCCCAAAAATGAATCTGTCATGGCATGGCCTTTCGATGGGTTAAGTTCGCTCTCGAATCAGTCCGTACAAAAGCATGACCAGCGCGGCCAGGGTGACGGCGCTACGCAAGACCGAGAGATTGATATTCGGCAGAATGATCAAATCCACAAACAACAAAATGTTGGCCAGTGCCAACCCCACGAAACAACAAGTGCTCCAAAACAACAATTTGGCGCGCGTCGAACAATAATGCCGATACAAAAGACCCGCGCACAGAATGCTGGTCAAACCGCAAAGGGCATAAACGATTTTCGCAATCATAACTTGTCCTTTCTGAGTTTGAAGGCGTCGGCGAAGTGCCGAATGGAATCCTCAGGCGCCTTATAAATGGCTTCCACGATGGACACCCGGCGCCCCCGGTAGGTTTTTACCAACTCTCCCGCCAGCCGGTCCAACTCCGCCGTTTTCGGCGAAACCCGATAACCTTCCGCCGGATTGTAAGCCAGGAAGCCTTCCGCGGCAAAGTAACGAAGCGCCGCCGACACCGATTCCTGGCTGCTTTGGATGCGATGAAAGATCTCGGCTTCCGACCAGGATTGGTTGGGATTTTCCACCAGAAGGCATAAAATCTCCAACTGCTCGACGGATTGAATGTATCGAGCGATGAACTGCCGCAATTCGGCTGGCACGGGACCATCAGGCATTCAGCATTTGGACTCTCAAATGGAGCACTGGCTGGCAAAAGGCATGAATTGCCGTTCGCTGGCGCTTAGTCTGCCACCAACACAGCCGCAAGGCAACCGGAGGGTTAAAAATTATCGTAATGCCTCAGTCAATCAGGGACGGAGCACAGAGCCGGATGAGCATTTTCCGCCCAGGGCCGAGAAGTTACAATTGCCCGAAGTGTAAATTCAGGAAAACCCCGTTAATCTTGGTAATCCAGACAAAGGCCTTTTGCGGCCTTCTCCATCGGGAATGTTCCGCGACTGATTTCTTCTTTAAACGCTACACGGCGGCTGTTTGACTGACCGATTTTCTCAGGTGCTGCAACAGATTCTCCGTGGAGTAAGGCTTGGGAATGAACGGAATTTCAATACCGCCGAGTTGTTCCTTCAGCTTCTCGCTTTGCATCAAGCCGCTGATGGCGATGCACGGCAAGCCGGGTTGCTGATGGCGCAAGGCGCGGATGGCGGTGGGGCCATCCATTACGGGCATCATCATGTCCATGAGCACGACCTTGATCTTCTCCTTGTATTGCGAATACAGCGCCAGCGCATCTGCGCCGTGGATGGCGGTGATCACCTTGTAGCCGTAATGCGTCAGGATGCTCTTGGTTAATTCCAGCACCGCCGGTTCATCATCGACGAGCATGACCGTTTCGCCCTTGCCCCAGAGCGCTTCCGGGGGTGTGGGGGCGGTAGGCAGCGGTACCGGTGTGTTGGCCGCCGGCAAATACACATTGAAACTCGTGCCCTTGCCAACCTCGCTCTTCAAATCCAGAAACCCGCCGTGGCCCTTGATGATGCTGATAACTGTGGAAAGGCCAAGGCCGGTGCCCTTGCCGATTTCCTTGGTGGTAAAAAACGGTTCGAAAATCTTGTCGATGATCTCGGGCGGAATGCCAGTGCCGGTATCGCTGACGCTGAGCAGCACGTAGTTGATCGGTTTCGCTCCGGCGAAGGCTTTGGCCTGCTCCTCTGTGAGGGTGACATTGTTGGCCGCCACAGTGATACCGCCGCCGTTGGGCATGGCATCACGGGCGTTGACGCAAAGGTTGAGGATGATCTGATGGACTTGCGTCGCGTCGCCCAGGATCGGCCAGATATCCGCGACATCGGTGTTAAACTCGATGGTCTTCGGGAAGGTTTCCTTCACGATCTTCTGCATCTCTTTGATGAGATGGCTGATCTGGAGCACGGTGCGTTCGCCGCCGGTGCCGCGGGCAAAAGCGAGCACCTGCTTGACCATGTCCGAACCGCGCTTGGCGCTCGAAGCCATGGTGTTGAGCATTTTCTGGGTGTATTCGTCCGGCGACTTCATCTTCATCAACTCGACGCCCATGAGAATCGGCGAGAGGACGTTGTTGAGATCATGCGCGATGCCACCGGCCAGCGTGCCGATGCTTTCCATGCGCTGGGTGCGGAGAAATTGCGCCTCAAGTTTTTTCTGCTCCGTGATGTCGGTGTTGATGACGAGGACGGAATTGGGCTTGCCCGCCTCGTCGCGGACGAGCGTCCAGCGGCTCTGGACCAGGAGCGCTTTGCCATCCTTGGTGGTTTGGGTCAATTCGCCCGCCCACTCGCCTTTGGCCAGAGCGGTTTGCAGCGCTTCAAGCGATTTGGCTTCATCAGTCTTAAGTACCTCGGTGCGCAAATTCTTCTGCTTCATCTCCTCGAACGTCCAGCCATAAAGACGCTCGGCGCTCGGGTTCCAATACTGCGCGTGCCATTCCAAATCATGCACCAAAATGGCGTCCTGCGCTTTGTCGAGCAGGGCGGCTTGCTCGCGGATGCGAGCCTCAGCCCGGCGGCGTTCGTCTTCGAGCCGACGCCGTTGAACATACCATTCGATGGAATGAAGAACGATTGAGTAGAGAAGTGCGCACGGAATTTGCACCACCGGAATGATCATCCAGGGAAACCAAACATGTTCAAACCCGAATAGTCCCTGAGTGATAACCACCACCACCAGTCCTCCGAGGATCGCGACGACCGTCGCAACCGTGGGTCTAAGCCTGGCGAGTCCAAACCCGAACACCAACGCCGCGAGAGCGAGAATTTCGATTTCTAGCGCCGCTGAAGGGCGTGTTAACCAATCCCCGCGCAAAAGGTTAAGCAATTCGGTGGCATGAACCTCCACCCGGGGCATGAGCACGAACCGATTGTCAGCTCCTTTGGCCGAATATGGATTCCGGACTTCATCCCGGACCTGGCCGTAACTTCCCGTCATGGGCCGCGCTCCGATGAAGACGGTCTTATTGTGGAAGTAGCCGGGGGGCAGGTCGCCGCTGTAAGCTTGCTTGTAGCTGACGTGCCTGACCGTTTCGGGCGGCCCATAGTAATACACCCAACGTTCATCGTCCTCGCCACGGCTCCTGCGTCCGGGTTTTGAACCTGTCAATTGCATGGCGGCCCAGCTCAGGCTGGGAGGCAGCCCGGGTCCAAAGGAGTGGACATGCTGGCGCACCGTTACATCATCGTCAGGTTGCAACTCCGCGAAGCCGATCGCGGCGGCGTTCGTTTCGAAGAGAGGATAAAGCGGCGTCGGTGTGCGAATGTCCGCCTTGAATTGATCGGTGCTGACCGGTTCTCCGTTGTCGAAGTCTTGTGCCAGAATTACCCGGCCATTCGAGCGGAGTGCCTCGGCGAAACGTTCATCCGCAGCGCGCGATGGCCCCGGGTCGGTGAAAACGATGTCCATCACGACCGCCCTCGCTCCGTCAGCCTTTAGCTTCTCCAACAACTCGGCATGCAAGGCCCGGTCCCAAGGCTTGTTAAACGGCTGATGCAGGTCCGTATACGAATCCGGATCCATGTATATGATTATGACGTCCGAATTGTTCAGTTTGGGCGAGAGCGGACGGGACAGGTCGAACGACCAATCGTAACTGGCGCGCGTGAGCACACGCGAGAGGCGGGAATCGAACGCCAGCAGCAAAAAGCCAATCACGAAGACCAGCGCCACGCCAATCAGCCCGGCGAGATGGCCCCGCAGTTTTTGTTTGAGATGAATCAAGGGTTCGCCAGCGTGATTGGTTTAAAAATTGAATTTGAAGCTCGCGACAAATGTGCGCGAGCGTGGGAGTTCGGAGTAGAGGTTGAGGGGATTGAGACTGTAATTCCGGTTGCCGAGGTTCAGCACGCCGACCTGGAACTCCGCCAAACGGCGGTGCAAACGATAGCCGGCGAAGAGATTGAATTGCCAGAAATGATCACCCGGCAGGTCAATGGCGTAATCGCTGTTGGACTGGCCGGACCAAACGGCTTCGGCCTTGCTGAAGAAGCCGCACGGATGATTGAACAGCGCGTACAGATTCACTTGTTGCAACGTGGCGTTGACGTTGCGGTTGGCGCTCAGGCTGAAGTTGGCGCTTAGCGCCTGGGGAATCGCGGGGACGCTATCTTGCAGCGAACCCTGGCTGATGCGGTAGCTTGCGCCGACGGCGAATTCATCGCTCAAAAGCTGGTTGCCCACCAGCGTGACCGTTCGTTCCTCGAAATCGAGTATTTGGTCCACGCCTCCCGGGTTGTTGGCGAATGGCCCGGTCGCGTCCACAACTCCCACCGTGCGCGCGCCGCGCGAGTCCAGGATTTCGCCCATCACGCTAAGATAAGTGCGCGTGGGAAGTTTCTGATCCCAGGCGAGGCCGAACGTCTGGAAACTCGAACCGGGAACCAGGCCTGCAACGGATTCGGGCAGGATGCTGCGGAAAGCTTGATTAAACCCGGCAACTTCAGTGGGTTCGAGCCGGACGCTGGTGTCGTAGAACACGCCCCCGAGCGAGCGGGTCCAGACGCCGCGGAACGTGGTGTTCTCCAAAGGCGTGAGACGAAAGCCAAGCTTGGGCGAGAATTGCCCCTTCGAAGTCTCGCCGCCCGAGACGGGGGAAATTTCGTTGTTCACCGGATATTCGAGATGGTCGTAACTCAGCCCCGCCGTGAGCAGCAGCGGCTGGCAAACCTGGTACGATTCGTACGCATACACACCGGCGCGGGTCAGGTCCGGCGAAATGGTCTGGTCGAACGGTGTGGGATTGAACACGAAGGTTCGCTCGACAAACGAGTGTGTGTTGATGTCGCCCGCCTGATAACGGCCACCAAAAACAAAGGTCTGCTTGTCCGTCTGGAATATTTGCTGCAACTCCGCTGTGTAAGCCGTCAAATCGCTCGTGTATTCCAGATTTGAAGGAACCTGGTTCACTGCCGTCACATTGGGCCCCGTCTGCGTAATCAACAGCAGGTTGTTGTTGGGATTGCTCTGGGTGAACGTGTCCTGCAAGCGGCCCACCAAGAATAATGTGTGAATCCCCGGCGCCCATTCGCGATGATATCCCGCGAAGATATTCGGATCCTGCGTTTCGGTGATGCGAAGCGTGGGACTGGCGGCGTTCTGGTTGTAGTATTGGAACACGTCACCCGAACTGTAAGTGGAATGCTCGACTTCCAGGAAAACCGAATCCTGCTCGGTGAGCTGTTGCTTGAACCGCGCGGTAACGTCGAAGCTGATCAGGTCATTGTTCGGACGATCGCCGGTTTCGGAGCGGTAATATTGATCGAAGGCAAAACTGCTGTTGCCAAAATTGCCGTATTCGGAGGAGTTTTGCAGCCAGGCGCCGCGGGAGGAATACTCGGTGTCGTTATACACGCCCACATGATCACCTTCAAAGAGCCGCGAGTACTCCTGCTGGGAAACATTCTGGGAAAGCGAGACCGAACCGACTGGCGCGAGGAGGTCAGCGACGAGCAACTGGCTGAACCAGGGCGTTTCGTAGCGCAGATTGACCTGCTTGGGATCGCGCAGGGCATCGTAGCTGTTGGCAAGGAAGAGATGCGCGGAATAATTGGCGTAATCATAATCCACCGCGCGCGCCGCTTCGCGGGTGCTCCAATCGAACATGCCGACGTCCGCATACATCCTGGCGAGGTTCGCGCTGCGGACGGCTTGGTCCTGGTCGAGCAGAAATTGCGAGCGATAGACGCTGCGGTTGTTGTTGAGTTCCTTGGATTTTTCGAGGTCGCCGATGGCCTGGTTCTCCTGGTTGTATTCGTGGGCCAGCAGGGCCGAGTAAAGCCACGGGGTCGGGTCGCTGGGATCAAGTTGTTTGGCCAGACGCAATTCCTTTTCCGCATGTTTGCGGTCGCGCCGCTGGTCCCAGGCTTTCCCAAGATAGCTCCGCAAATCGGAGCGGTTCGGCTCCAAAGTCGCGGCCACTTGCAAGTCCTGCCGGCCTTCCTCGTAATGGCCCTGCCGGATTTTGCACAAGCCGCGCCCGAGCCAGGCATTGGCCAGCGCTCCATCGGCAGCGATGGCTTGATCGAAAGCAGCAGCGGCTTCGCGGGTCCGGTTTTCCGCCGCGAGCAGAAAGCCCCGGAGCGCGAGCGCCTGGGCATTGCGCGGGGAAAGTTGCAGACCGCGTTCGAGCGCGGCTTTGGCCTCGTTGACGTGGCCAAGCGAGAATTCAAGTTCGCCGACGCGCACCCAGGCAAAGCCGAAGTTGGGCGAGCGATTTGCCGCCATTCGCGCAGCGCTAAGAGCCTCATTCAATTTGGAACGGGATTGGAGGTAGTAGGATTCAGCAAGCCACTCACTCGCAGTGGTCGGAGATTCTCCCGAAAACTCCCCGTGTTTGACGGAGGCAATGACCTGGCGCAAAGCCTGGGCGGAACGCGAGGGACTCTGGAGCGATTGCAACCCGGCTTCGGTTTGCTCCACCTGCCCGACGGCCAGGAGCAAGGCGGCGCGCTGGACCCGCTCAGCATCGGAGGCGGGCTCGCGATTCGCCGGATATTTGGCCAGGGCTCCGAGCAGATCGCCGGCGCGGTAAGCGCCCAATGAATCTGCCAGCGCAGCCCGTTCCCCCTCCGTTAAACCCAGGTCATCCGGATCAAGCACCGCCGGATAATAAAGGCTCCACTGGATGATATTGATGGCCTGAAGCAGGGCGGTTTTGTGCGGGGCCTGTCCGGGCTCGACGAGGCCTTCTTCACCGCTTTGCAGGACCAGTTCGCCCTGGGCATTATTGAGCGCTACTTCGCCTTCGATCAGCGCCACAGTCGTGCGACCGTCGGCATCGGCCGCGAGATTGAATTCAGTGCCGCGGATGGCTCCCGAGATGAGCGGCGTGTGAAACTGCAGGCTGGAGGGTTTCGAGCGGTTGAAGAAATAGCTTGAGCCAGCCTGCAAATCCAGCAGCGAACCCCGGCCATCAACCTGCGGGCGGATTTGGAGGACGGTCTTTTCGTTCACGCGCAGGACGCTGAGATCGGACAGGCGAACGGTGGCGCGGCTCCGCGGGCCGGTGCGAAGACTGTCCCCAAACGCGAGGGTGAGATTGGTGTCGGCTGCGTTCCATGCCGTCGTGCCGACGCGGGCTACTTCGACGGTGCCTTCGATGGTGAGCACCAAGCCGGCCTGGTTGGTGGCGGCCGATGGGGTTTGCGCCTGCACTCCGAATCCGACTGTGAGCAAAAGCGACAAGGAGAGTAGAGTGCGCACTCCGAACATCCGGCTTTGAAATCCCCGGCGATTATCGATTGTCCTTTCGAGACAACCAACTTGCGCCAGGCTTACGAATTTCTGAAACGTCATATTTTGTCTGCTTGCCCTGCGAGAGCAAAAGCACTGCCAAGGGGCTCTTGGAACAACCTTATGAGGAACGAGTTCGCAAATTTACAAAGTTGAAAAAATAGCTGTACTGGACGCCACGACAGCGCTTTGTGGAGCTGTCCTGGAACAGGACAAAAGTGTCCCGACTCTGGATGGTGTCCAATTGTCCATTTTCAGGAACGAGAATCACCCCTGCTGGTCTGTCTTTTGCTTCGAAGCCGTTGACGTGAAACAGAATTCGAATTTGAACAGGCTCTTCGGACCAATGTTGCTGGCGATGACCGGTCTGGATCTCGCCCTCACGATCCAGCACATGAGGCACATGTTCGCTACAGCGGGCGGTTGGTTGAGACAGAGCGGCAGGCGGTCGGTTGAGACGGTGGAAGAGCTATGACGGTAAGGCGAACAATTTCTTTGACGGCGCTGCTCTCCTTGTGGCTTGGACTTGCTCCGCTGGCTTCACTTGCGGCGACCTACACGGTGACGAATACGAACGATTCCGGCGCAGGCTCGTTCCGCCAGGCCATTCTGAACGCGAACGGCGATAACACTGCCGATGTCATTATTTTCAATATTTCCGGCCCGGGACCGTACTCCATCAAACCCCTGACACCCATCCAGGACATCACCGGGCCGGTCACGATTGATGCCACCACGCAGCCGGGTTATGCGGGAACTCCGATTGTGGAATTAAATGGCGCGCAGGCCGGTGGTAATGCGAACGGCTTGCACCTGAAAGGCGGGAATAGCACCGTCCGCGGCTTGGTGATAAATAGCTTTGGCGGCGCCGGCGTGGACCTGGATTCGCATGGAGGCGATGTGGTCCAAGGCAACTTCATCGGGACCGATCTGAGCGGCACCAACGCGCTGGGAAACGGAGTTGGAATCCTGATCAACGACAATACCCCAACCAACCAAATTGGCGGCGTGAACCCGGGTGAAGGCAACGTCATCTCGGGCAACGCCGGTTATGGCATCCAGTTGAAACAACCAGGCGGGAACGTCATCCAGGGTAATTTCATCGGGACTGATCTCTCAGGAACCCTGAACCTGGGCAATGCCTCCGCGGGTGTTTACCTGAATTCCTCAAGCGCTAATATCATTGGTGGCCTTGCAGCCGGGGCCGGCAATACAATCGCCTTCAACACCGGCGCAGGAGTGCAGGTTGCCGCGGGCACCCAGAATCAGGTGCGTGGCAATTCGATCTTTTCCAATGGTGCCCTTGGAATCGACCTGGGCCCGTCCGGAGTGACGCCGAACGATTCCGGCGATGGCGATAAAGGCGCGAACGATCTGCAGAATTTTCCCGTGCTGAGTTCGGTCACTTATGCGGCAAACTCGACCATCATTCACGGGACCTTGAACAGCACGGCCCAACAGACCTACCAAATCGATCTATACAGCAGTCCAACATGCGATCCTTCCGGCTACGGCGAAGGAAAAACTTATTTGGGATCGGTTGCGGTCACGACCGACGCGAGCGGCAACGCGACGTTCAACCGAACTCTTCCCATGGTTCTGGCGCCAAATACCTTCGTGAGTGCCACGGCGACCGACCCGATGGGGAACACATCCGAGTTTGCGGCGTGCCAAAAGTTCGTGCCCGTCAATCCCGTCGCCTTGTCATTGTCCGTAACCGCTTCGACCAACGCCACGGTGCTGAGCGAGCAACTGTCTTACTCGATAACGGTGACCAATTCGGGAACCAATGCGGCGACCGGAGTCACGGTGACTGATTGGTTCCCATCGATGAACTATGTTTATGCCACCATGAGTGTGGGAACCTTTATCACCAACGGCAATTCAGTCGCATTCAATCTGGGAACGCTGGCCCCGGGTGCGACCGCGGTGATGAAAGTTTACGTCTCCCCGCAAGCCTTGGGGATTTTAACCAACGTGGCGGCTGTATCGCAAAACGAGTACAATTTAACTCCCGGCGCCAGCACGGGGAGCGCGGTCGTGGATATCTATCAACCCGCTCCTCCAAGCTTCAAAAGCCAGCCCGCGCCCCAATTGCTCAACTTGGGCGGTTTGCTGAACCTGGTCGCTGATGTGCTCGGTCCGCCCGGGGTCAAGTATCAATGGCGCTTGAACGGCGCAAACATCCCGGGCGCGACGAACTCGACTTATCGCAAGGCGGGTTTGCTGGCCAGCGACTGCGGCGCCTACAGCGTGGTCGTATCCGATCAATTTGGCGCTACCACGAGCCAGGAAGCCTTGATTTCGCTTAACGGCCTGGTGAACCTGCCGGGCGCGGATAACTTTGCCCAGCGGGCGCCGTTGTTGAACCTGCTGGGACTCTTCAGTTACAACAATGTGAATGCCACCAGTGAACCGGGCGAGCCCATGCACGCGGGCATTCCCGGTGGCAAGTCCGTCTGGTTCACCTGGACACCGCTGCTCAGCGGCGTGGCCACCTTCGATACCTTCGGAAGCAGCTTCGATACGTTGCTCGCGGTTTATACTGGCAACAACCTGACCAATCTCACCGAAGTGGCGAGCAGCGACGACGGCGACGGCTATTATCGCAGCCGCGTGGTGTTCAATGCGGTGGGCGGAACGACTTATTCGATCGCCATCGATGGCGCTTACGGCGCTTCCGGCACCATCATCCTGAATTCGAGCGAGGACATCCTCTCAACCGCGGTGCCGCGGATCAACGCCCAACCGGTCAATCAAATCGTCGGGTTCGGCAGCACGGCCACGTTTTCGATCCCCACCATTTCCGGCGCGTCCTATCAATGGCTCTTGAATGACGTGAGTTTGCCCGGCGCGACCAGTGCGACGCTCCAAATCCCGAATGTCTCAGCGGCCAACGTGGGATTATACCGGGTGCAAGTGAGTGCCGGCGGCAAGACCATGCTTTCCAAACCGGCCAGCTTGCAGATCAGCTTGCTGGACGGCGCAGTGAACGTAAATGCGCTCGTCCAGGACAAATTCCAGGCCGCGGGCTTGTTGATCCCCGAGGTTTTCGGCGGCGTGCAGAGCGTGCAGACCGTGCAAGTGAGTCTTTCTGATCGGACCTTTTCCCAACGCGTGACACGTACCAGCGGAGGCAACTCACGCGGCTACTCCAGCACCCAGGTGTTCAGCACTTACGGCGGCGGCACGCAATCCGGCGAGCCGAACCATTGCGATCAACCCGGCGGTTCCTCGGCCTGGACTTCGGTGCAAGCCGTGGATAACGGCATCATGGAGATCGACACCGATGGCAGCAATTTCGCCACGATTCTCGGTGTTTACACCGGCAACGGCAACGATTTCTCCTCGCTCGTTCCCGTGGCTTGCGACGTGAGCAGCGGCACGGGAGGCACGAACAGCATGGTCACCTTTGCCGCCACCAGCAACACCGTCTATTACGTGGCGGTGGACGGCGTTAACGGCGCTTACGGCACGGTGGTGCTCCACGCCAACCTGAGCGTACCGCCGAGCATCACCGCCCAACCCGCCAGCCACACCGTCAGTTCCGGTTCCACGGTGGTGTTGACCGCCACGGTTAACGGCTATCCGACGCCGCAATGCCAGTGGTGGTGCAATGGCTGGCAGATAACCGGGCAGACAAATGGAACGCTGACGCTGACTAATTTCCAGGCCGGCTCGGCTGGTAATTATCAGATGATTGCCGCGAACAATGTCGGTTCGGCGGGCACTGCGCCGGCTTCCATTCTGCTCAATGGACCCGCGCACCTGGATCAGTCTGGAATGAACGCCACCAACCACTTGTTTCAGATGCGCCTCGTCGGCATCGCGAACACCAATTACGTAATTCTTGCTTCGACCAACCTCATCACCTGGACGCCCATCGCCACCAATGCTTCCGGAACCGGTTTGTGGACGTTCACGGACACGCACTCGACTAATTTCCCCGGCCGTTATTATCGGGCGAAGCTCCAGTAACCGCAGCCAGCGCCAATTTTTCCGCCGCGAATTTCTCAATCGATTGCGCCGTTGTTTCCAGTGCATTGGCGTCTTTGAATCGAGCGGAGATGGCGCGGCAACGCGATAAGGTTTCCGTGTCCAGCAGCTTCCTTAGAGCGTCCGCAATCTCCCTGCCGCGGGCCCGTCGGGGTTTGAGCCAGGCACCCGCTCCCAGCCGTCGCGTGCGTTCGCCATTGTCAATCTGGTCGAAACAAATGGGGCGAATCAATTGCGGAACTCCCGCGGCCAGCGCTTCCGCCACCGTCCCAATGCCGCCGTGATGCACCACCGCCGCGCAAAGTGGAAAGAGTTTTCGGAACGGGGCAAACGCGCAATGAATGATCGACGGTGGAAGCGGGTCCGGCAGTTGGTCGCGGTATTTGGTCAGGAAAATTCCACGGACATCGAGTATCCCGCACGCCTCCAGCGCGGCGCGAAACAAAGGGGCTGAATGCGCCATTCCCGTCCCAAACGTGAACACGATGGGCGGATTCCCGGCGCGGCAAAACTCCGCCAGTGGCGCCGGCAGATCGGCGTTCCTGCCGCCGTCGAACATCGGAAATCCCGTCAGCCGCATTTGCGGCGGCCAGTCCGCTTGCGGTTTGCCATACCATTCCGGAAAAAGTCCGAGCACGAGTTGCGGCGAAAGCCAGTTCCGAAAAAGGCCCCGCACGGGCCGCAACCCGAGCGACGCGCGCAGGCGATTGACTTTACGTCCGATGAAAATATCACCGCCGAGGTTCGCTCCCCGCCAAAACAGCTTCCAAAAAACCGCCGGCGCGTTGCGCAGAAAAACCAGGCCGGGCATTATCGGCGGCGCGATGGCACTGGGAATCATCCATGGCTGCAGCACCAAACTCACGAGCGGCGTGCCGGTTTTTTCGTGGACAAGCCTTGCGGGAAGCAAAGCTGGCGTGGTCACAAACACCGCATCCGGCGCGGCCAGTTTCGAAAGCAATTCATAATGCCGCTGGCGCAAACGCAACCCCCAGCGAATCATCAGCGGCATGTTCCGGCCCGGACGCCAGAAATCCGGGTGCCCAAACAGCGCATCGTTCTCCTCAACGGAAACCAAAGCCCGAAATCCCAGGCCGTGAGCGCTGGCCAGCGATTCATAATGCGCGCTCGCCACCAGCGTGACCCGATGGCCTCGCGCTCGCAACGCGGCTCCCAATCCCACATACGGAAGTATGTCTCCGTCCGTGCCCAAAGAGACGAGGATCGCGTGCATGGGATTTTTTAACTGATCAAAATGGCGTCGCGCTTCACCGCAAAGCATGAATTTTTTTGCAAGCGCCGTCAACCACCGCCACAACGCATCGTTGCGTCCAAAGAATGTCCGTTTTTGACAAGTCAATTGCCTTGCCATCCATGAACCGTGAAGCACACGATGGGACGGAATTTCGAAAACCAACAAAGGAAACGCTATGGGCATGGATAACATTGAGCACGTGGTTTTGGTCATGTTCGAGAACCGGTCGTTTGATAATCTTTTAGGCTGGCTGTACGACAATCAAACCAACCCGCCCAGGTTCAACATTCCTCCGCAAACGCCGCCGACCTTCGAGGGGCTTACAGCCAACACCTGGTCGAACCAACTCAGTGCCGCCGGCGCTCAAAAAGTATTTGTCACCCGCCCCACCACAGCCTGGCCATCGTGCCCCAGTGCCAATCAGTCGCCCACGCCGGATCCGCAGGAGGAGTTTGATCATGTGACCTTTCAAATCCATGGCAAAGCTTGCCCCGCCCCGGAGGATCAGGCCAACATGAGCGGATTCCTTCAAGATTACTCCACCACCGCGGCGGGTCCTGGTTCGATCAACCAAATCATGCAGACCTATGGCCCCGACCAGGCGAATGTCATCAATGAACTCGCCCGCAGCTTCGCGGTCTGCGACCACTGGTTCGCCTCAGTGCCTTCGCAGACCTGGCCCAACCGGGGTTTTGTCCATACCGGTTCCTCCGATGGCCACATCAACAACGACAACTACGAGTGGTACCACATCTCCACGATCTTCAATGTGTTGCAGGAACAGGACAAAACCTGGGGTGTGTTTTGGGATGAAGACCGTGTTCCAGCGCTGACCTATTGGCAATTTCCGATGCTGGGCGGCTGGCGTGCCAACTTCCAGAACTATTCGGTTTTCAAGCGGCTTTGCTCGGCTCAACCTGACGCCGACCCCGCTCAGAAACTGCCGGCGTATTCCTTCATCGAACCAAGATTTGTTCCGAACCTTTTCGGCACCGAACAGCCGGAGGATTATCATCCGCCCCACAACATTTGCCGCGGTGAAACCTTCCTTGCGGACGTTTATCAAGCGGTCCGCAACAGCCCCTGCCGCGACAAGATTATGCTCGTAGTTCTGTTTGACGAGCACGGCGGCTGCTATGATCACGTCCCTCCGCCCACCGGAGCCATCGCGCCCCAGCCCTGGCCGCAATCGCGGGATGGGCGTTTCAAATTCGACCGCTTTGGCGTGCGGGTCCCGGCTATCGTCGTTTCCTCGTATGTAGAGCCGGGCACGGTGTTTCGCGCGTCACCCGGCGAACAGCCCTACGACCACACCTCCATCCTGGCAACTTTGCGCGATTGGCCGCTGCTAAACCTGGATAAAACCAACTTCCTTCCGAGTCCGCGCATTGCCTCCGCCCCAACCCTTGACCGCGTGCTGACTCGAATCCCGGGCAACGAAAGCACCGCGTGGCCGAACATCGTCGCCAAATGCACCATTGATGCCAGCGACACTTCAGCGAATATCCCATTGAACGACCTTCAAAAAAGTCTCCTGGCCGCCGCCAAGGTGGAAAACACCGACACTGATCGTGCCACTGCCGCCCAGCAGGTCAAATCGCTGCAAACATACGCGCACGGAGCCAGTTACTTGCAGCCAGACGCATCCTGAAACCACGCTCCCTTATTACGGTGTTTGGAGCTTGGTGTTCGGCGTTTTTATTATATACCCCTGGACCCGTCCCAAAGCTCCTCAACCGTCCCAAAACCTGTTTGCCTCGCCGCCGCGGATAAGCTTCTTCCAGCAATTTGTGGATTCCTTGAACCTTTTTCCCTCAAGTGGCACAAAGTAAAAATGGACGAGCAGGAACTGATCGCGGCGCTCCGGAGTCGGGACCCGGCAGCCGTGCAGGAATTAGTCGAGACCTGCGGCCAGCGCCTGCTCCGTTCCGCGTTCCTGCTTTGCGGCAACGAAACCGAAGCCCAGGATCTTGTCCAGGACACTTTTGTTCAAGCTTTCCAATCCATTGGCCGTTTCGGCGGGCGTTCCTCCGTTTACACCTGGCTGCATGCCATTCTCCTCAATCTTAGCCGCCATTATCATCGCGACCGGAAACGCATTGTTTGCGATGATGAACTTGCCCGCCGGGACGTTCCGCTGCCGGAAGAAGGTCCGCTCCCGCTCGACGCCGGCCTCGCTTCCTCGGTCCTGACGGAAGCCCTCGGCCGCCTTTCCGTTCCACATCGTGAAGTTCTCATCCTGCGCTTTTACGAAGATATGAAAATCCACGAGATCGCCAGCCAGCTCGGCATTTCCTGCGGCACCGTCAAGTCCCGCCTGCATTACGCCATCGCCGAAATGCAAAAACTGCTGCCCGGCGAATTGAACCTTTTCGGCGCCCACGGCACAAAAGAAACAGAAAGACGATGAACTGTCCGCAATTTCAAGACCTGCTGTTCGAGTATCTCGAAGGCTCCCTCGCGCCCGCGATCCGCGACTCCGCCGACGCTCATCTCTCGTCCTGCCCGGCTTGCCGCCAGGCCGTGCGGCAGCAAACGCAAATCGCTCGTTCCTTCTCGCGCGGTTTCCAACAGGCCGCACAAACGCTTGCGCTTCGCCCGGACATCCAGCGCCGTGTCCTCGCCGCGCTTCAGGCCGAACCCGTTCCGCCGCCTGGGCAAGCCGGCGTCCTGGCGTGGTGGCAACGGCTCGTGTGGCCCGTCGCGATCACAGCGGCACTGCTCCTCGGCACTGCTTTAATGACCGGTGTCCCATTCAGCTCACGAGTCTCTGTAATTCCGCCGGTGCGCTTAGCCCGCCGTGACGCGCCCGCTCCCACTCCTGTTTCCATCCGGCTTTCCTACTGTGTGCCCACCTACACCTTTCGTCAGAACGGCAACACGGTGATTGATTCGCTCACCTGTAATCCGCGTGTTGTGGACCAAACCATTTGGCTCTCCAGCAAATAATCGACAAAAAAACATCTGCATGAAAACAAAACTTGCTTCCTGTTTGCATCTCGCCCCGGTTCTCCTCGCGCTGCTCGGCTCCTCGCCATCCACTCGCGCCCAGAACGCTACCACCGACTTTCCCTACACGGTTTCGTTCGAGCTTGGCTTCGCTGAATTCGCCCCCGGTGACAGCATCACTATCACCGCAATGCACGGAACCAGAGATGTCATCACGACGAATGAAACTTATTGTGTCGAGGGCGTTTATACCCTGGCTTCCGCGGACGAGGCGGATTTGTGCTTTTATGCCACGACGACGTCGAACAGCGGTCCCACACCGGTTGACCCGCGGCAGCGCGTCCGCGTCCAAAAAGGCTCGGGCAATTTCCGGCTGGTCAAAACCATGGGCGAGAACGGCTATTTGCACTTGAGCTTTTACCCGGCCAGGTCCGGCGGCAGTTTCGGCGGAATTTATTTTGGCCAGGGCGAATGGGTTCGGCGCGAGCCCTGGGGCAAGGCGACGAGCCAACCCAGCGCTGCGAATTCCGTTGGCCCAATCCCAGCCGTGGCGGCTCCAACTTCGGCATCGAACCCCAACCAAGTGATCTTTGACTATCTCGGCGATCCAGTGTCACCGCCGCAAAGCCTGGCCCCCGCATACACCCGCCAGGGCCTTACTGACGCCATTCAATTGGCCGCCCAAAACGCCGGCGTCACCCTCCAGCGCGTGGAAATTGATGATTCAGAATTTCCCTTCCTGATCGGCGTGACCTCGTCGGACAGCGACTACGAAAAGCTGGTTGAACAACTAAGAAAAGTGCCGAGCTACGAGTATGGCGGCTCAGTGGGCGGTCACACACATCACGCCTTCAACCTTGTTCCCTACCATGCGTTTCCTTCGGAAGCCGCCCAGCGCATCGGCCATCGCCTCACCCTGCGCATGCAGATTTTCTGCGATAAGATCGTCAGCGAGTAACGCCTTTCAGCGCTTCCAATACCTTCATGGCCGCGTTGTGGCCGGGAATACCACTGACGCCGCCACCGCGTCGCGCGCCCGCTCCGCACAGGAAAACATTCGGAAACTCTGTTTCCACACCCCAGGCGCCAACGGTTTCCGGCGTTTCGGCGAAAGGGAAGGCCAAGGCGCCATGAAAAATGTTCCCCCGGTAATGGCCGAGCGCATGTTCAATGTCCACCGGAGTCTTTGATTCGATGCACGGCTGCCCGTCGCGCGCACAGGCGAGACAATCCTCGATGGGTTCATCCAGCCACGCATTCAAACCTTGCAGACACCGTCGCTGCACAAGCTCTCGCATCGGTTCATTGTCCTCCGCAAACAAACGCCAGGGCAGGTCGAGGCCAAAGAGCGTCAGGGTATGGAAACCTGCGGCGCGCAGTTCCGGTGAGAGGATGCTGTCATCGGTCAGCGTGTGGCAATAAACCTCGCTCGGGATTTTGTCGGGAAGCTGTGATTCGGAGGCTTGCCGAAAACTGGCCTGCATCTGTTGATAACCCTCATCAATATGAAACGTCCCGGAAAAGGCTTCGGCGGCGGAATAACGATTCGCGGCCAGTCGCGGCAAGCGGCGTAACAGCATGTTGATCTTAAATACCGATCCTTCATGCGTGGCGTCGGGCTGATACGGGCGGTCCAGGAGTTTGGCCAGCACATTCCGGCCAAAGTTCACCAACACAAACCGTGCTTCGACAGTGTGGGCCTGGTTCCCGAGTTCAAATTCCACGCTACGATTTTTATCGCCCAAATGTAACGCCCTGATTTTTGCCTCCGTGAACATCTCCGCGCCACTTTCAGCGGCCGCACGCGTGAGTTCAGCGGCGACCCGGCCCATCCCACCCACGGGGACTTTCCACTCACCTGTGCGATTGCCGATCGCGTGATACAGGAAACAGCGATTCTGCAGTAATGATTCGTCGTGCGGATGTGTGAACAAACCAATCTTCCCGTCGGTGAAAATCACGCCGCGGAGCAAATCGTTCTGAACGTAGCGCTCGATTGCAAGTCCCAGCGGCTCTTTCACCAGCGCGCGCCAGGCTTCCTGATGCAAGGAATCTTTTGCGAAGCGCCGCCGCAGTTCCTCTTTGTCCGGCAGCGGTTGCAGCATGGTATCCCAAACTTGCTCCGCAAAAACACGGCTGAGCCGGTAAAACTTCTGCATCCCTTCGAACTCGGCCGGGTTGCCCGTCAATTCGAGCAGGGATTCGCGTCCCGCCTGTTCCGAAACATTGCTGAGCAGCAGCCCGCCATGGCGGCCATCCCGCACGTGCGGAGTGAACGAAGCGGTGGCGCGGGTGCGCAACTCGATCTTCAGGCCCAGATCGCGGGTGATTTTCTCCGGCAACAGGCTGACCAGGTAGGCATACCGTGAAATCCGCGCGTCATAGTCCGGGAAAAGCTGCTGCGACGTTGCGGCCCCGCCAAGATAATCGTTCTTCTCCAGCACCAGCACGCTCAAGCCGGCGCGGCCAAGATAAGCCGCCGCCACGAGACCGTTGTGGCCGCCGCCAAGAATCACCACGTCGTATTTCGATTTCATTTCAACCGGGCAATGCCGGCAGTTTGCAAGCCAGCCAGCCTCACCCAGCAATGACAAGAAGTAATGATTGCAGCGCAGATTTCAAACCAAATGACCATTGAAAGTGCGCCGCCTATCATAGTAATATACGCTCAAAGCACGGGAGATCATGAAGCTGCGCTGGAAAATCACAATGGCATTCGCGGTGGCGGGTGTGATTGCCGCATTATTTCTGCTTCGTCCGGGCAGCGCCGCGCAAACGGAGGTGGCAAAGACACGACTCGCGCTGCGGCAGCAAGGATTCAAAACCGACCTCACAGATTTCAACCTGGGCGCTCCGGGGGAGGATCGGGCACGAGTGGCGGCCTTATCGGACATTCGCTCGACCCGACAGGCTGTATTCATGAGAGAGGTGGGGTCGAATGCGGCCATGGTAGTCTGGAAACAAGGCCAGGTGGAAGAAGATGCGCCAGGCCAGCAGAGCCTGCCCACGTTGGAGGAGACGATCAACAAAAACGAGGAGGCGCTGGATGCCGCTTGTGAAGCTGCCCTGTCTGGCCCCATTCGATTTGATCTCAACGCGAGTGCGGGCAGTGCCATGCGATTGGGGCACCTGGTGATCCTAAGAAACCTGACGCAGATGCTTGGAGCCCGGGCCATGCTCGACTTGGATCAAGAAAAGAAGGATGCTGCATGGACTAATCTCCTGGCTGCCACGCGGCTGATCTCCGCCTGGGATATCGAACCGTGCGAGGTGTCCCACCTGGTTCAGTGTGCCTGCTCAGAGAACTTATTCAATATTACCTGGCAATTACTCCAGGCGGACGGCTGGACAGACGATCGTCTGGCGAGATTACAGCAGGAATGGGAATCACTTGATTTCTTTACTGGCTTGCCGGAAGTAGCGGCATTTTCGCGCGCGAGCACAGTCGCCTTGTGCCAATTGGAGCGAGGGCGGCCTGCGCCGGTCACGACTTTAAAAGATATGGTTCGTTCTCCTCGGTATGCCTGGTCGAGCCTGAATGACAACTGGCGTCAATTCCGCTACCGCCATTTAGGAACCTACGAGGATGAAAAAGCCCTGCTCTTGTTCTACCGGGACCGTGAGCTTGAACTTCGGCGCGCGGTGCGGTCCGCGACTTGGGCGGAAATGCGGCAACTTCCGGGAGTGACCAACATGCCGGTGTTTCAATCCAAATATCCTTCGATGATGCAAGTGATGATGAACTCAAGGCAATTGAGCGTTCGCTTTCAGGCGCAAGGGCGGGGGCCACTTGCCCGGGCGGCGGAAGCCGAAGCACGCCGGCGAATTATTGTCACGGCGCTGGCGTTGGAACGCTACCTTGGACGGCACGGTTCGTATCCGAAAGCGCTGCCAGAGCTGGCTCCCGAGTTTCTCAAAAGTCCACCGGGCGATTTTATGGACGGGAAACCGCTGCGCTACCGCCTGACGGGCGATGGCCACTTTATTCTTTATTCGGTCGGACTGGATTGTGTCGATGACGGGGGAAACATGCAGCCGACCGTACAGTTTGGTCGCCGGGCTGGATTCTACGGCGGTCCCGGTGGCCTTGGATTTGGCTTTGCACAAGGGTTTGATTTGGTCTGGCCGCGCCCGGCGTCGCCCGAAGAAGTAAAAGCCCAGCAGGAGGTGGAGAAAACGGCCTTGGAAGACGAACGAAAAATGGCCGAGTTGAGAGCGGAAACGACAGCAAGGGAACAGGAAGCTTCCCGGCAAGCCACAGTCAAAAGACTCCTGACCATGAAACAACCTCCTCGCGGAAAAGAGGCGGTGTATAATGGCCGGCCTTTAAGCCAGGTTTTGCGAAACGAGGGGCCATCGGGGAAAGCCTCTCTTGATCTGGACGGATTGTTGACCGCGAGGCAGGTCGTAACCGGTGAAGAGCCGGAGGTCGCCACTTTTGAAGTGCCTATCGCTTACGATGTGGTGACCAATATCGGGGAACTTCGCCTCTTGGTGGATGCGGAGCCGGAAGCGCGGTCTGCCTCCGATTTGGGTGAGCTTCAAAGTTGTTCCCGGTCCACCAACGGCAATTGCCTGCTGGCTTGGAACACCACTTACGATCCGCCTGGACAGCACGCGGTGCAGGCGCAGCTTTACTATGCTGACCGGGGTCCGGGACAAGGCGAAATCCGAGGTCCGGTGACGCCGTTCTTTTCCAGCAACCTTTGCCAGTTCAACGCCGTTTATTCCCAGTTCGATTCCCGCGGGGGAATTCTCTACGCGAAGCTGCCGGAGTCGAACGGGCTTTACAGCATCGAGCTCAAAGCTCCAACCGGGGAACACATCCGAACGTTCAAAGGAAGCACGTCCAACGGAGTCATCCAGGTGCCGTGGGACCTCACCGACGACCATGGCAAAAAATGCACGAACGAATCCGTGGACACCGTGTTCCAAATCACGCTGCCTGATTCCAAGCGATCGCAAACGCTGAAAGGCCCCTGAGCGGAACTCCGGCCCGATGGTCACTCGCACAACGTCTGCCGCTTGGCGGCTGCAGCTTGCACTCTGTCGAGCCCGAACTTTGAACCTTGAACTTCAAGGGTTCAACCTTAGAATAATCCAATGAAACATTCCGGGCGGGCGTTTCGGTCGGCGCTCAAGATCATTTTTTGGACTTTGGTGGCTTTAATTGCCATCCTCGTCGCTGGTTTTATCGCGGCTGTTCTCCTCATCTCCGCGTGGGCGCTTTCCTTTTTCCTGATTGGTTTCTGGGTTCTGTTTGCGGTGTTCACGCTCTATTTCTTCCGCGATCCCAACCCCCGCGTGCCCGCCGGGCCGGGCCTGATTGTGTCCCCTGCGCATGGCAAAGTGGATATCATCGACCAGGTGGATGAACCGCAATTCATGGGTGGCCGCTGCCAGCGGATTTCCATCTTTCTCTCGGTGATAAATGTGCATGTCCAAAACGCCCCCGTCAGTGGGAAGGTGGACTATTACCGGTACAACACCGGGCAGTTTCTGAGCGCGCTCAAGAGCGAATCGGCGGAGCAAAATGAAAACCTGCTGCTGGGGCTCACTGCCAGCGAGCACCAGGAGAAAATCGGGGTGCGGCTCATCGCCGGCGTGATCGCGCGGCGGATTGTCCCTTATGTCAAGCTGGGGGACGAAGTCGCGCGCGGCGAGCGCATCAGCCTGATCCAATTCGGCTCCCGCACCGACCTTTATCTGCCGCTCTCGGCCAAAATCAAAATCAAACTCGAAGACAAGGTCGTGGGCGGCCAGACCGTCATGGCCACCTTCGAGTAAGCCGTATGAAGGAAGCGCCGCCCAACCCGCCGCCGGACGAGGCGGCAATGCCCAAGGTAAAAATCTACTTTTTGCCGAACCTCCTGACTGCGGGAAATCTCACCTGCGGCTTTGTGGCGCTGACGCGCATCGTCGAGGCGGACATCTCGGGCGGCGACTACACGGAAATCAAACACGCGCTCTTGTACATCGGGCTGGCGTTCGTGTTCGATTTGTTCGACGGGCGGGTGGCGCGGATGGGCGGACGGGAGAGCCCCTTTGGCCGGGAGTTTGATTCACTGGCGGACTTGGTTTCGTTCGGCGTCGCGCCCGCGTTCCTGGTGCATCGCATCGTGCTCAAGGACGTGTTCATCGTTCATCCCGAGTTCGGCTGGTTCCTGGCATCCATCTACCTGATCTGTGGGGCGTTTCGCCTGGCACGCTTCAATTGCCTGGCAACCATGAGCGGTTCCGGCGGCGGGAAGGAGTTTTTGGGCTTTCCGATCCCCTCGGCGGCGGGCCTCGTTTGCTCGCTGACGTATCTTATGATCTGGTGGGATGAAAAGGGTTTTTCGAAGCGCAACTTGAAATTTGCGCTGCCGGTGCTGATGCTGTTCGTTTCGTGGATGATGGTCAGTGAAGTTAAATACCCCACCTTCAAGGCGTTCGATTTGCGGGCGACGCGCACGTTCACCAAAACGCTGATTGCCATCCTGCTCATCGGCGCAGTGGTGATTCTCAAGGGCTACATCCTTACTTTCCTGCTGCCGGCCTTTTTCACGAGCTATTTGATTTACGGTTTCATCCGCCCGCGCATCTCCCGAAAGGTCCGCGCGCAAATTGAAGAGGAAGACGAGGAGGATGACACTCCGACCGTGTGACCGCCGTACATGTCTGAATTGCATTACATGCTGCTCGCCGGGCTTACGGGACTGCTTTGGGGAGTGGGCCTGTCGATTCCGGTCGGACCGGTCAACCTGACCATCATAAATGAGGGCGCTCAACGCGGTTTTAAGTGGGCTGTGTTGATCGGCCTGGGCGCATCCCTCATGGAGGTCATTTATTGCGCGCTGGCATTCACCGGGTTCGCTTCGTTTTTCAGCGAGGGGTATGTGAAGGCGATCATGGAGCTGGGCAGCTTCGTATTTATGCTTGCCCTCGGAATCCTCCTGCTCGTGAAAGCCCCTCCATCCACAGATCATGTCGGGGAAAGAATCGAGCGAAAACTTCATCCGAGTTCGGCTTTCATGACCGGTTTCGTGCGGGTCATGGGCAACCTCGGCGTGTTCCTGTTCTGGATTGTCCTGGCTGGTTCGTTTATCGCGCACGAATGGGTCCGGCCAGTGTGGACTGACAAGGGAGCCTGCGTCCTCGGCGTTGCCCTGGGGACCACCTCGTGGTTCGTAGGGCTGAGTTGGGCGGTTTCTCTGGGCCACAAAAAATTCAGCAACCAAACCCTGTTACGCTTACAAAAAGGATCGGGCATTGGCCTGCTTGCCCTCGCCATCATCCATGGCGCACAAATCGTGATCGAAATGGTGCATAACCATAAAAGGTGAGCGCGGACACTGGCCCTGGCGCCTGGAGGCTGGCAACTGGTGTTTAATCTGATTTGCAGCAAAGCTGGCCGTGGTTTATTAACACTAGGTTTATGGATCTGACACGCACGGCTTACGGGACCTGGAGCGGCGGACGCTACATGCATTTTGGCGAACCGCTGCCGGAAGAGCGCTTCCTCAAAGTGATTCAACACGCCTACCACCGGGGCATTCGCACGTTCATGACGGCGGATGTCTATGGCAACGGCGCGGCGGACGAAATGCTCGGCCGCGCCCTGGCGGGTTTGCCGCGGGATTCCTACTGCCTGGTCGGGGCGGTGGGGCATGATTTTTATTCGGGCAAACGGGAGGGATCGAAAGGTTACCCGCGGTTCACGAACCCGGCGTTGCGGCCGCCGAACCAATTTGCCGAGTATCTGAGAATGGCGACGGAGAAGTCGCTCGAACGCTGCCGCACGGACAAATTTGACCTGTTGTTGCTGCACAATCCCGACCTGACCGGCTACACCAGCGAGGCCGTCTGGAAGGCGATGGACAAATTGAAGGACGCGCGGTTGACGGACCGCCTGGGCGTTGCCCCGGGCCCGGCCAACGGTTTCACGCTTGATGTTTTGCTTTGCCTGGAGCGGTTTGGCGCGCTGCTGGATTGGGCCATGATCATCCTGAACCCGCTGGAGCCGTGGCCGGGCAGCCTGGTGTTGCCGGCGGCGGTGAAGCATGACGTCAGCGTGATTACGCGGGTGGTGGATTACGGCGGGTTGTTCCACGATGACGTGCGCCCGGGACACCAATTCGGGCAGCAGGACCATCGCACCTTCCGTCCGGCGGGATGGGTGGAAGCCGGGGTGGAGAAAATGGAACGAATTCGTGACATTGCCGCCCGGCACGAGCTGACGATGCTGCAACTGGCCTGCCTCTGGAACCTTTCGCAACCCGGCGTGAAGAGCGTCATCCCCACGTTGATCCAGGAAGTCGGCGCGAATACCAAGACGATTGAAACGAAAGTGGACGAACTCGCGTCGTTGCCGGATCTGAAGCTCTCGGAGGACGAGCGGGGGTTCATGGCCGAAGTCGGCGACAACAAAGGCTGCATGGAGTTGAAGGGCGCGAACCGGGCGCACACCGGCGAGCCGCAGGCGGACCGTTGGGGTTTAATCCCCGACCATGAAGTGGCCGCGAATCGCTGGGGGATCGATCCGAGTGTGGATTTGGCCTGCACGCACAAAACAGTGGTGTGAGATAATGGCTCAGTCTTGGATGGAGCCAAGCGAGTCGCCGCTATAAAGGAGACAAATTTCAGAAATGACGCTCGCCCTTGCATGCGGCGCATTTTTTTGAATGCTTTCGAGTCAATCAGTGTGACAGTTACTTTGCACACCTGCTTAGCCGCCTGTGCCGGGCGCAGAATTACAGCTCACGCAACGCAGCGGCGATGGGCAGGCGGGCGGCACGGATGGCGGGAAACAAGCCGCCGATCATGCCGATCAGGACCGACCAAATGATTCCCTGCACCAACAATTCCGGCGTGACCTTGAACGCGAACGCCACCTGGCTGAAGGTCTGAAAATTCATGGTGGAGGTATGGAAGTTGTTGAACGCGAAATACGCCAGACTCCCGCCGATGGCCCCGCCCAGCAGCGCCAGCAGGAGCGACTCAAGCAGAACTGAAACCACCACCGCGCCGCTGCCGAAACCCAGCGCGCGCAGAGTGGCGATCTCCCGCGTTCGCGCGGAAACGGAGCTGTACATCGTGTTGAGCGCGCCAAACACCGCGCCGAGCGCCATCAAGCCCGCAATCAGGATGCCGAGCGTGGTAATGAGCGTGGTAATCACTCGCGATTCTTCCGCGTAATACTCGGATTGGCGGAGGACCTTCACATTGAGTTGCGGATTTGAGGTTAGCCCGTCCTTGAATTGCTGGAACGAGGCCGGCGAATTCAACCGGGTATAAACTGATTGGAAACTGTCGCCACGATTGTAAGCGGCTTGCAGCACCTTCGCGTCAGTCCAAATTTCCGACTCGGCAATCCCGCCCTTCGCGGAGAAAGTCCCGACCACCGGCCATTCGTATTGGCCGACTACAACCTTCGAGTCCACGCCCAAACCGGAAAATTCCTGCGCCGCGCCAACGCCGACGATGACTTCGTTCTTGCCCCATTCGAACATGCGTCCACTCGTGATTTTCACGCTGTCACGGACCTGCAGGGCGGCGCGGTCCACTCCGCGCAGCGGGACGTTCGCATCGGTGCCGGTCGTGCGCTTGGGCAGATTGATCATCACGAACAACTCGGCGGACGACAGCGGGCCTTGCGCGTCGCGCGCGACGCCCGGCGCGTCCCCGATCAGCACGGTTTCCGCGCGCCCAAGACCGCTCACCATCTCGCTGTCCGAACCGCTGCGCAGGACAATGGCGGCGTCGGGCGAAGCGGAGGCGGTCATGACCTGTTTGAAACCGACCGCGATGGAGAGCACGCCGACGAGGACGGCGACCACGCCCGCGATGCCGATGACCGTGGACGCGACCGCGCCGCGGCGTTGCGGAATGCTCATCAAGCCGAACTTCGTGATGGAGCTGATTTGGGAAATCCAGTTGAGTGGGCCAGCCATGTTACATTCTCCTCAAAGCCTCGGCCACGCGGAGCCGCATGGCCTGAATTGCGGGGAAAATGCCGGTCGCCAGGCCCACGGCAAGGCTGATGCCAAGGCCGATGAACACGTCCCGGGACGGCAGAAAGAAAAACGGCAGCATGCCATGCGTCGGATCACCGTGCGAAATGAGCAACGCGGCCAGGCCGAGGCCAAGCAGTCCGCCGAGGACGCTGAGCAAACAGGATTCCACCAGCACGAGCGACAGGACCTGCATGTTCGTGAAACCGATGGCCTTCAACACGCCCAATTCGCCGGTTCGTTCCCGCACTGCCTGGGCCATCGTGTTGCCCGTGACCAGCAGGATGGTGAAAAAGACCGCGCCCATGATGTACGCAACGATCAGCGCAATGTTCCCCGTCTGTTTCGCGAACGCCTGGAAGAACGCGCCTTCCGGCTCGGTCTTCGTTTCCGCAGGCGAATTCTGAAATTCCTCGTCCACGCGTTTGGCCACGTCGCCGGCCTGCGCCGGGTCCTTCACGCGAATCGTGTACCATCCGACCTGTCCCTTGCCGGTCTTTTCCGTCCGCCCCTCATCGAAATAGTCGTAACGGAAAAAGAGCGAGGTGGTGTCGGTGCCCTTTTTCTTTCCCTCGAAGATGCCCGCGATGTCGAATTCCCAGGTCGAGCCGCCGTCCGGTTTTTTCCACAGCGTGGAAAAGATCGGGACGCGGTCGCCGACCTTCCAATGATATTTGTCCGCGGTCGCGCGGCCCACGATGGCCCCGGTGCGGTTGGCGAGCCAGGCCTTCTTTTGTTCCGGCGGGAGGATGAATTCCGGGTGCATGTCGAGGAAATCCTCCGGTATCACCGGATTTTCCATAAAGAAGTTCTTTGGCTCCTTGTAATAGCCGCCGAACCACGTTTGATGGGTGACGAGCGCCACCCCGGGAATGCGTTCCATCCGCTCTTTGTAGCTCACCGGCAGCAATTGGATGAGTGAGACCTTGTGTCGCACGATGAGCCGGTCCGCGCCGGCGACTTCAACCTGCCCGAGCAGGGCCTGCTTGATCGCGCACAGAAAGGCAAACAGAACGAAGGCCACTAGAATCGAAAGCAAAGTCAGCGAGGTGCGCAGTTTTTTGCGCTTCAAATTGCTCCAGATCAGGTGCAGGTATTTCATTTTTTTACGTGCTGGCCGGCAGGGACATCCCCGCCCGCCCTGCCACCGTGTGCCGGTAGGGCGCGCACTCCTGTGCGCGCCGCCGCAGGCCAGGCGCATTCATTAATGGCGCGTGTATAATGGAACCGTTCAGGGTCCGTGCGCAGATCCAACGGAACAGGGAACTACCATGCCAAACCATTGTCTTCATTTCACGGGTTCGTTGCTGAGCTGGCCTTTGTTGAGGTGAACTGTCCTTGAGGCGCGGGCCGAGGCGTGCGGGTCATGGGTCACCATGATGATGGTTTTGCCGTGCTCGCGGTTGAGCGCTTCGAGCAGGGTCAGGATTTCGTCGCCCGCCTTGCGGTCGAGGTCGCCGGTGGGCTCGTCGCACAACAAGAGCGTTGGGTCGGTGACAATGGCGCGGGCAATGCCCACGCGCTGCTGTTCACCGCCCGAAAGCGTGCGGGGATGGTGTTTGGCGCGATGGGACAACCCAACCATGGCCAGCGCGGTTTCCACGTGCTTTCGCCGTTCCGATTTCGACAGGTGCGTCAGCAACAGCGGCAACTCCACGTTGCGGTCGGCCGCGAGCGTGGGCATCAGGTTGTAGAGTTGAAAGACGAAGCCGACGTGCCGCGCGCGCCACGCCGCCAGCCGCCGGTCGGAAAGCTGCTCGATCCGCTCGCCGGCAATGCTGACCGAACCGCGCGTTGGCCGGTCCAGGCCGCCGATCAGGTTCAGCAAGGTGCTTTTGCCCGATCCCGACGGACCCATCAACGCGAGGAACTCGCCAGTGCGAACCTGCAAATTCAAGTCCGCCAAAACGTGGATCTTCTCCGAGCCGCGCTGGAAAACTTTTTGGACGCCGTCGATTCCGACGAGCGTTCCATTGCCAGATTTGGTTTCGCTCATAATGTTTTATTGCTCCCTCACCGCCGCGCCGTCGGCCAGGCCCGCCGGCGAGTCCACAATAACCTTTTCTCCAGCGGAAACGCCAGCACTCAGAATGGCATCCTCGTCCTGCGCGCGGGCCACCGTGACCGCCCGGCGCTCAGCGTGGGCGTTCTGGAGAACAAACACAATATCGTGCCCGTCCTGGTTCCGCACCGAACTCTTGGGAATGACCACCGAGTGGCTCGTGGCCACCGTCGCCGTCCCCGTGTCGCGAAAGGCCACCTTCGCCGACATTTCCGGCAGGATGCGCGGGTCAAGTTGGTCAAAGCCTATGCGCACCTTGACGGTGGACTTCTGCCGGTCGGCGGTCGGGATGATGGCGATGACCTTGCAGGGGATTTTCCATTCCGGATACGCATCCAGGGTGGCCTCGACCGGCTGGCCGGGCTCGACGCGGTTGATGTAGCTTTCGTTGACGTCGATCTCGATCTCCAGCGAACTCATGTCCACGATGGTGCCGACGCCCGTGCGGGTGAAACCGCCACCGGCCGAAACCGGTGAAATCATTTCGCCCGGCTGGGCGTCCTTGGTCGTGACCACGCCTTCGAACGGCGCGCGAATGACCAGATCATCCATTTGTTGCCGCCACATGGCCATGGAGCGGTCCGCCACCGTGATGTCCCGTTCCTGCCGCGCCAGGCGGGCTTGCAGTGACCGGGCGTCGGACTCCGAGCGGTCCAACTCCGATTGGGACGCGACGTTTTGCTTCGCCAACTCGGTGGTGCGATGAAATTCGTGTTCCGCCTGTTTGAGCAGCGCGCGGGTTTCCTCCACGGCGGTTCGCGCGGATTCCAATTGCGCTTCCGCCAGATCGAGGCTCGCCTTGACGTTGGTGTCATCCAGCCGCGCGAGGACCTGGCCGGCTTTGACTTTTAGTCCTTCCTCGATCAGCACTTCGGTGATTTTGCCGGTCACTTTGGAGGAAACAGTGGCCCGCCGCCGCGCGGTGACGTAGCCCGAGGCGTTCAGAACAGTGTGATCCGCGCCGACCGCCGTTGCTTCCCGTGCCGGCACCGTCCGGACTTCGATGGCCTTTGAACGGGTCAGCCACCACGCGAGGACGATGGCGACAACCAGCACCACCGCGCCAGCTCCCAGCCAGCCCGACTTGGACCGCGGCTCGGGTTCGGCACTGCGATCAATTCGTAATCCATCCAGTGTAGGTTTGGGCGAACTCATATCACGGTCGATGGCAAGCAAACCTGTTTTCGCTCCCAGGGTCAAGCGGGTGTAAAGGAACAAAGAAGGCGGGCGGGCGGTGACCCCGGAATAGCGCGATGTGGAAATACAATCTGGTTTTCGACGCGGACGGCAAGCTGGCGTATTACACGCACTAAAATCCGCTGAAAAAGCCTTCGCTTGACGCTGCACGCCGCGCTCCCGGACCTCGCGGAGTTCATTGCGGCTGCATTTGTCACGGGCCGGGGCTGAATGTCACGGGTCGTGTCACGGGTGGTGTTTGAGAAAAGGCCCGTCTTTATTGGGTTGTCACGGTGTCACGGGTCCAGACCCCTGGAGAGGGGGAGTCCAAGTGCGGAGTGCGGAATGGTTTTCTGAACGGCGCGCACGGAGTGGCGCGCCCCACCTTCGGGAGGCGGTTTCAACCGGGTCTGAACGGGTTTGAACAGGTGGGAAACGATGAGAAGGCAAGCGGAGAAGGCCTTGCTTGTCCGTCAGACTTTCCGCTTCAAGACCAAGGCCACGCAGTTTCCTTCTCCTGCCAGGTGCAATTCGCCTTCGGACACGGAATGGACCAGTCTTCTTTCCGCCCGGGCAGATTTGCGATTCTTCAGCCGCAACTGCCAGTGATCCGAGAGTTGCCAGGCATCGGGGTCGAGAGCCGCCAGCCCGCGCACAAAGGCGTGACTGGAGGAGGTCGAAATGGAACCGCGGCAGGTTCCATCCGCGTCGAAAGTCAGGGACGAAGCGCCATCAGACCAAGTGCCGGCCAGATCGTGTCGAGCGGTTGCCAGGTCTTCAGGTTCGCAGTCCAGGGTTTCGACTCCCACCAGATGTTCGAATAGTTCCGTCGAATCCCAAACCGTGCCGCATTCGATGGTTTTTTCCTCTTCCAGGGCGACGAGTGATTTGGCGGCGGGCAGATCGCTCTCTTTTGCCTGCGTCCAGGTGAGAAGGATTGATTTGGAATATCGCAACCTGGTTTCGAGATCGTCGTGAGTGAGGTAATGGTTCAGGATAACCCGCTGACGATCCTGCGGCCCGACCACCCACAATTCGAAGCCATCCCGGACGCGCGCCTGGAAAATTTCCACGATGAGCTGATTGCGCGTTTTGAAGAAAGTCTTGCGCAATGCCCGGGCCATCGCGTGGTTGGAAACCTGGTCCTTGGGGCGCTGATTCATTTTTGGCCTCCCATACCTTCCAGCACGCACGCGGCCAGCACCTGAGTAACTTGTCGCAAGAATCCATAGTCGAGTGTGTCCGGCGTGTCGCTCAGGCGATGGTAATGGGGATTGCGGAACTCGGAGGTATCCGTCCACATCACCGCGGGAATGTTTTCGTTCCAAAACGGAAGGTGGTCGCTGCGGGCCAGCACAGGCAGTAGTTGTTCCGCGCCGAGCGGCACTTCGAGACCGATCACGCTTAACCGCGGCGAATAAGCGCGCGCCTGCCCCAAAATGTACTCCAACTGCGCGCCCGAGGTCTGGTTTGCGAGGATGCCCAGAAAGTCGCCCCGGGGAGGAAGACTGATGGGCAGGCCGGTTGGCAACCGCTGGCTGTCCGGCTTGGAACTGGCGAACCCAACCATTTCCAAAATATGCGCCACGCGAACGCGCGGGCCGGTTTTTCCCAGATGAGCGACGAACTCGGCGCTGCCCCACATTCCATCCTCTTCGCAATTGAAGGCGGCGAAACAGACGGGCGTGTCCCTGCCCAGCCGCGCGCAGGCCTCGGCACACCCTAGCAGCGCAGCCACCGCGCTGCCGTTGTCATCCGCTCCGGGAGTTTCCGGCACGCTGTCGTAATGCGCGCCCACCACGATCACTTCGAATGCCTTGGTTCGCGGCCGGGCGACTACGTTTCTGAGAGTGCCTTGCAGCTCGACCTCGTAGCCCCAGCGTTGAAATTGTTCCGCCAGCCAGCGAGCAATCGCCTGGTTGGTTTCCGGTTGCGCGCGGAAGTGGCGTGGCACCGAGATCTTCTGGACCCATTCACGCAGGCGGTCGGACGAAACGCCTTCCAAAACGGATTGAATTTCGGCGCGCGGCAACGGACCGGGCACTTGAGATGAATGCAGCAAACGCATGGTCGCCTTTGATTCGTTGCCAAAGCTAACGAACAACGCCTCATCCCGGCGAGCGCAATCTTTCGGTCGTTCCTCCGGCGGAGCGCAGAGCTCCAGCTCTGCTCGGTAATGCTTCTCTTGTTCACGCAAGGCAGGAGTTCCGCTCCGACTGTTCTGAAGCGCCCGACGCCAACGTTTCAATCTCGCCTTGTCACCGTCCGACCCCGCCGATAGGTTGCGTCATTGGCAAATCGAATGATTTCCGCTTCACAACGCGCCATCCTGGCCGCCGCAGATTGTGCTGTCGCTTTCGACAACCTGACGCGCCAGCTTTATGCCACGGATGCTTCGATTTATCAGATCGAGCCGCTGGCGGTTGCGTTTCCGCGCAACGCCCGCCAAGCCGCCGCGGTCATCCGCGCCGCCGCGCAGGTGGACATGGCCGTGATTCCACGCGGCGCCGGCACCGGGCTCGTGGGTGGAGCGATTGGTGACGGGCTTGTGATCGATTTCTCGCGGCACAATCGAGAGATCACCGCCCTCGATCTTGACCGCCGCACGGTGCGCGTGGGTGCGGGCGTCGTGCTGGATCAACTCAACGCCTTTCTCAAGCCGCGCGGCTTTTGTTTTGGTCCGGATGTTGCGACCAGCTCCCGCGCCACGCTGGGGGGCATGATTGCCAACAATTCCTCCGGCTCGCACGTTCCGTTTTACGGCACCACCGCCGATCATGTTCGCGGACTGGAAATTGTCATGGCGGATGGCAGTATCGAGCAAATCGGGCCATCCAGCGGGGCGCTGCCTGTGCACCTGGAAACGGCGCGCGCGCTGGTCCAAAAATCTGCCGGCGAGATTGCCGCTCGTTTTCCAGCCGGGTTGTTGAAGCGCTGGCCAGGCTACGGTCTCGACCGGTTTCTGCGGGAACCGAATAACCTAGGCCATCTTTTTGCCGGCAGCGAGGGCACGCTGGCCGCGATTCTGTCAGCGGAGTTGAACATCGTGCCGCTTCCCCGGGCCAAGGGAGTCGGCCTGATCTTCTTCGCCTCGGTAGCCGAAGCGATGCAGGCCACGGTGGAATTGCTGGATCTTAAACCGGCGGCCATTGAGCACGTGGATCACGTCCTGTTCGACCAGACAAAGGGCCAGCTTGCTTTCCAGGCCGCCCGCGATTTGTTGGAGCTCGACACGAAACCGTGCCGGGCTTTGCTGGTAGTTGAGTTCTTCGATGAAAACATAGCCGAACGCCTGGCCGCGCTTTCCAAAAAACGCCTTGGCCTGCGCACGACCATTTTGCGGAACAACACCGAGATCAATCTGGTGTGGGCGATGCGCAAGGCCGGTCTTTCGCTCGTGACGAGTTGCAAAGGCAGCGCGAAACCGGTTACGTGCATCGAGGACACCGCGGTTCGTCCGGAACAATTGCCGGCGTATGTGGCCGGGCTGGAGTCGTTGATGAAGCCGTTGGGCTTGCGCGGTTCTTTTTACGGACACGCCGCTTCGGGTTTGTTGCACGTGCGTCCCGTGCTGGATCTGCACACCGCCGATGGTCTCAGGAAGATGCGCCAATTGAGCGATGAAGTGTCCGCGCTCGTCCGTCAATTCAAAGGTTCATTGGCCGGCGAACACGGCGTCGGGATCGCGCGCACGGAGTACTTGCCGGAGCATCTCGGACCGGAGTTGATACGGGTGACACGCGAAATCAAGGCTGCGTTCGATCCAAAAAATCTTTTCAATCCCGGCAAAGTCATTCCGGATGGGCGATTCAAGATCGATACCAATCTGCGTTCCTCCTTCTCGCCCGCTGGTGTGCCGCTGCCGTTCGAGCCAAGGCTGGCTTTCGCCGCCAGGGACGAATCGTTTGTCGGGAACCTCGAACAGTGCAACGGCTGCGGCGGCTGTCGCAAGGACGCGCCGACAATGTGCCCGACATTCGTTGCAACGGGTGAAGAGATCATGTCCACGCGCGGCCGGGCCAATGCGATTCGCACTGCCTTGGAGTTGCGTGGCATCGACGGCGGGGATCCTTTGCGTTCCGAGGAATTGGAAGCGGCGCTGAGCAATTGTCTTGCGTGCAAAGCGTGCACAACCGAATGTCCATCGAATGTCAATCTCGCGCTGCTCAAAGCGGAATTGTTGCACGCCCGGCATCGCCGCGACGGTTTGCCGTTGCGCGAACGCCTGCTGAGTTCCGTTGATCTGCTCGGCAAGCTGGGTTGCGCGTTGCCCGCGATGGCCAATGCCAGTCTGCAATGGCCCTGGTTGCGGCGCTGGCTGCAACGCAATCTGGGCATTGCCGCCAGCCGGCCATTGCCGCCTTATACCGAAGAGCGGTTTGATTTTTGGTTCGCGCAACGCAGCTCGAAGCTCAACGCACCCCGGGGCCGTGTCCTCCTATGGGATGATACCTTTGTCCGCTACCACGAACCGAATATCGGCATCGCCGCCGTCAAGGTGCTTGAAGCAGCGGGCTTTGAAGTCGCGCTGCCGATGAACCGCCGGTGCTGCGGGCGGCCTGCGTTCAGCCAGGGGAATCTGGATGAGGCGGCGCGCCTCGGACGTCATAACCTGGAAATTTTGGCTCGTGACAAAACCAACACGCCGATCCTTTTTCTCGAACCTTCCTGCTACTCGATGTTCGCCGAAGATTACCGCGAGTTGAAACTGCCTGGAGCCGAAAGAGTGGCGAAACGCTGCTTCTTGTTCGAGCAATTCATCGAAAACCTCTTGCAACGCGAACCCGCCGCGCTCCAGTTTCAGCCCGGGGCCGCAAGCGTATCCATTCACGCGCACTGCCATGCCAAGTCATTAATGAATCCCGCTTTCATGCTGCGCCTGGCGCAACGCTTGCCGGAACGCAAAGTCACGCTTTTGGAAACGGGTTGCTGCGGCATGGCCGGCGCATTTGGAGCGTTGGAATCCAAATACGATCTCTCCCTTGAAGTCGCCGAACCGCTCGTGGACCTCATCGCGCGGCAACCCGAAGGAACCATTGTGGTCGCGTCCGGCACAAGCTGCCGCCACCAGATCGAGCATCTGACGCCGGTTCACCCCAAGCACATGGCGGAATTGCTGGCTGATGCGCTCACGGATTGAGCCGAGATTGCTCAGAACCGGGCACGCTCCGGGGAAAGCACCCCAATTCAATAAGGCCCGCGGATGAGTCCGGAGACGCGCTGCCGGTAGTACTCTTTCAGCTTCTCATGTAAACCGGCTCCGAGTGGTGACAGATCGGAAACCGAAACGTTTTCTTTCACCTGCCCGGGACGGCTGGCGCCGGGAATAACAACGGTCACGGCGTCAAAATCAAGAATCCAGCGTTGCGCCATTTGGGGCATGGTCAATCCGGGGGGAACCAGCGGTTTGAGGGCGTCCGCGAGTTCCACAGCCTTGTCGTAGGGCAAGCCGGCAAAAGTTTCGCCCACGTTGAAATACCGGCCATCACGGTTGTAGGTGCGATGGTCCTCTTTGGGGAACCGGGTTTCCTTCGTGAGTTTGCCGCTCAACAGCCCGCTCGCCAGGGGCAGGCGCACGATGATGGCCACGCCCTTCTTCTTCGCTTTCGGGAACAAGGTGTCGATCGGTTTTTGGCGAAAGAGGTTGAAGATAATTTGCAAGGACACCAGGCCTTCCTGTTCCAGGCAGAGCAGCGCTTCGTCCATCGATTCCACGCTGGCTCCGAAGTGTTTGATTTTTCCCTGGCGTTGCAATTTGCGCAGCCATTCAAAAATGCCACCCTGCCGCATAACCTCGGTGGGCACGCAGTGCAATTGCGTCAGATCCAGGGCCTCAACTCCGAGTCGCTTTAAGGATGCTTCGGTTGCGGCGGTGACGCCAGCCTCGGTGTAACGGTCCGGATATAAGGCCGCCGTGCGTCCGAGTTTGGTGGCGATGAAAATCCGCTCGCGCCGCTGCTTCAAAAATCGCCCGATCAGTGTTTCACTGCGCCCGTTGCCATAAACATCCGCGGTATCGAGGAAGTTAACACCGGAATCCACGGCGGCGGCCAGAATATCGAACGCGAGCTTCTCGTCGATATTTCCCCAATCGGTTCCGCCAAGCTGCCAGCAACCCAGGCCCACTTCCGAAACCATGGCTCCCGTGTGATTGAATGATCGTTGTTTCATTTCATTGCTTCTCCTGTGCCGCCTGGCTGACGTCATTGGTGGAAAACGCGATATACGCGAAGCATTCCGGCACGTGCGAATCCCAGACGGCGTGGCGGGTCCAGACCCAGCCGCCGGAATCCTTCACGGGCGGGGCTTCCTTGTAGGTGTTGAACCGGGAAAAATCCATGCGCCAGATGTCGCCATCCTTCGGCGGCAGGGCGCGGTGGTCAGCCTTCGCCAGCCAGGTCATGCCCTGCCACGGAAAAGCCAGTTCGACGCTCCACCCGCGGTCGCGGTCGTCATCCTGGTTCATGGTGCCATCGATGAAGACAGCGGATTTCCGGCCCGGGAAATGCCAGTTGAAATTTCCCAATCGGCCCCCGCGTGGATGCGTCGTGAAACCCACGCCGTTGAAGGGCACAAGTTGCGAGCGTTCGAAATCCGGTGAACCACTGAACTCCCCGCGGTCGTACGCATCCTGCCAGACGAACAGGACTTCATAAGTGGTGTTGAATCCGTTGATTTCGAATTCATAGTACGCGTCCCGGCCTGCGATGAATATCTCGACGTCGTTGTCGTAGTAAATTGGCGAGTTGTTCGTGGTGTATTTGGCGTGGACGAATGGTTCCTGGACCCGGTACCCAACATAAAGATTTTCGTCGTCCCAAAGCACCGAAGCGCGCGTGTCGTGAAGCCCGGGTTTGCCGGAGATGATGTCCACGAAGCGAGGTGAACGCGGCGCGCGCTGCCAGGCCGGTTCATCCAAACGCCCGTCAATATGGATTGGCTCGCGGATGTGATACGCCGTGTAATGGGCAATTTCGTTTTCCGGGCAGGGAAATTTCCACTCAGCGGCACGCGCCGAAAGCATTAGCGAGAGCACAGCAGGAAACAAGCACGCCAATCGCCGGGCCAGCCTTGCAAGGGAAATCATGGTGCGCCGTATTTCGAGGGTAGCCGTGACATTGTAGTGCATGGAGTCCCGCCTTCAGGCGGTGGGGCGGACGAGGATTTGATGACGTTGAAATATTTCGACACGTTCAACCATGCGATAGTCCAGCCGGCTGAGGCCGGGACTCCAAACCTTGAAGCGGGCGCATCATGGCTGTGGAGTTATCGGCAATTGAATCTCCGCGGTAAACGCCAGTTCCGGATCGCAGCGGCGCTGCATGGTTTCGCACAAGGTTCGCAAGCTTGGCTGGAGTTTGTGCGTGGTGGACTTGCCATTGAGTTCCAACGTCACCGGCTTTTTAAAATCAACCAACCGGCTGTCGAGCAGCACGCTCGCGGCGGTGACGTCGTTCATGGTCGTCACGGTCACGCGGTTGTCGTGACAGGAAGCATCGATTTCCTTTTTCTTGCCGGGCGCCGTGGTGCGCAACCAGAAGAAGTCGGTGATGACAGTGTCCGTCATGAGCCAGGTCAGTTCCTGCGGAACGGGGTTGCGCACGGCTGGATACATTTCCCTGATCTTGTCGCGATCCGGCAATCCGGTGTGGCCGTTGCCCGGAATGAATTTCACGGTCACAGGATAGATGTCGGTGCGGTTGCCTCGCAGTTCCTGGATGGATTCCCGGAACTTTTTGTCGCGATCAAAGCGTCCGTACATCGTGTCGTTCTCGCCCACCATGCACGTGAAGATGGTGTTGCGCAGGGTCTTGCCGGTGGTTTCGCCATCGGTGGGCGCGGCGGCGCTGGCGTGGATGGCGGCGAACAAGTCGGGTTCCTTGGGTCCAATGGCGAACGCTCCGTACCCGCCGTGCGAGTAACCCATGATGAACACTTTGTTCGGGTCCACGTCGCCGAACAACAGAAACTCGTGAACGAGGTTGCCGATTAGCGGATAAACGTAAACATCGTAGAAACCATTCCAGGTATCATTCGGCGCGCGCAGAGCCACATAAAGGTAACCGCCAGCTTCCGGATGGTCGCGATAGTAACGCTGCATCACCTGCCATTGCTGGTCGTTGACTTCCTTGGCTGTGCCGCCGCCGCCGTGCATGGCGATGAACAGCGCCCAACCTTTCGCCGGGCGCGTGCCGACGGTCTTCAAGGTGTAGGCACTCAGATATTTGTCGAATTGGACCTGCTTCGCATCAAAGTCCTGCTTGAGGGCTGCGTGAACCGGTGCGGTTTGGTAAGCTTCCCACGCGACGCGGCGGACGGCGGGTTCATCGTTGCGGAGAATTTTTTCGAGGCTGCTGGGGAATTTCCATTCCGCCTGCCGGGCTGCCGGCGCGGTAAAAAATTCCATCAGCGCCTTTTTCAACCTGGCTTCGTCGGCCGGCTTGAGCGGCTGCACGTCGGGCGGCGCATAACAAGCTTGCGAAGGCAGCCTAAATGCCGTCGTGTCGCTCATTGAAATCACCACTACCGCCTGCTCGTTGGTGCCGGTGGAAAACTCGCGCTCCGCCGTCTGCCCGTTCAGTTCCGCGCGAATCTCGTAGGTCGCGCCACGTGGCACTTGCAAAGGCAGGATGTCATTGGCGTCGGCAGACTCGCCCCGGCTCGTCCCCTCGAAGTGCGAGTCACTTTTGGCGATGTCAGTCACTGTGACCTTGGCCGCTACGCGCTGGCCGGCAAGGTGATCGAGCACCTTCACGAGCAGGCGAGTTTTGTCCGGTGCGACCACGTCCGCTTTGGGCGTGTAATGGTCGGTTACATTGATGGCGCTCACCCAGGTGATGTCCGGCGCCCAATCCATGGGAAAGGAGAGGCCCGTGTGTTTGAAACTGCTCGCGTAGATTGCGTGCTGGGGTTTGTCCTTGAGCGCTTCGGAGGCGTCATGCTGAAACCAGGTGTGATCAAGGCCCTTGGGGTCGGGTTCGGCTGCGCCGGTGAAATGCCAGTCACCGTTCCAAACTTCCACCCAGGTGTGATTGCCGCGCATGTTGACCCACATGGGCGTGCCGGCGAGCCGGGCGGGCACGCCCACCGAGCGGCAGGCATCGATCAGCAGAATCGACAGCCCGGTGCAACTGGCCAAGCCGGTCTCCATTGATTCCGCCGGGCTTTGGTCGGCCTTTTTTCGCCCGGTTGAGTATTTGACATTAACCAGCTTGAAAATCTTTTCGTTGAGGCGTTGCGCCGCGTCTGCCGGGGTCTTGCAATCGGCAATCAGGGGCGCGCATTTCTCGTGCAACATTTTGCGCCAGCCATCGCGCGTTTCGTTGACGGAAGCGTAAGGGAGAATTTCGTTCAGGAAGATTTCCTTGGGGACCTGATCGTGCCATGGCGCTGCCTCGAAAGCATCGTAGGCCAGCTTAAGGTTCTGAAGGAGGTAATCGGCCTGGAGGGTTTGGAGGTCGCTCGGCGGCATGTTCTCCACCAAAAATTGCATGCCTTCGCGCCGCGCGGCTGGCGTTTGATTCAGCGCCTCGACCAGTTGCTGGCGGTTTGTTCCGGCTTGCGCCAATGACCATTCCACCGAATCCGGCCACCAGTGAGTTGCGGCGGGCGGATCGGCGGCAGCGGTGTGATCTGCCGGGCCGAGCGCCAAAAGAAACGCCAGACAACATCCCAAGGCAGCCTGCAAGCGAAAGTGAAACTGTGGAGATTTGCCGAACATGACGGTGCTAGAGGATAGTGCATCGTCGGCAACTTTCAACTTCTTTCCAGCCTTGTGGGGACGGGCCGGCGCAACCGGCCCGCACGCATCACGAGGCTCGCAATCTAATTCCCAGCCGGTCCGCGAGGCGTTGCAATGCCGGGGAGCGATCGTTTGGATCGAGTTGCACATCGAGCAGGCAGAAGCTCCGCGTCCATTTCCCCGCTTGAGCCAGCGCCTCGTCGAGTTCCGCCTCGGTCTTCACCACAAAACCGCGCCCGGTGCCAAAAATCTCTGGCAATTTGCTGTAATGCCAGGGTTGGACATCGTTATACGGTCCATCCTGTATCTGGCGCTCGGTGCCGTAACCAAAATTATTCAACACAATCACGATGGGATTCAGGCCGTAGCGCGCGGCGGTGGAAAGTTCGAGGCCGGTCATCTGGAACGCGCCATCACCGACCAACACCAGCGGGCGCAGTTTGGGATTGGCGAGTTGCGCGCCAATGCCCGCCGGGACCGCAAAACCCATCGACGCATAGTAAGCCGGGCCAAGGAACTCGGTGCGGTGGCGAATGAACAGGTCGGTCGCCCCGAAAAGCGCATCGCCCACGTCGGCCACCACCATGGTGTTCTCGCTCAGAAAATCGTTCAGCCGTTGGAAAAGCCGTTTAATGGTAATTTTGGTGTTGCCGGGTTTCGCGCGGAATTCACCCAGCGGCGGCGGTTGGGGAATCCGGCCGAGCTTGCGATGACGCAGCCGGAGCTTAAGCAACCCGCGCATGAAATCCTTGAAACGCACGTTCTCGTAGGTGTGATAGCGGATGGAAAGCTTTTCGCTGTTGGCGTAAATGGTCCGCACCGGGTCCAGTTGCGCGGTATAGATGCCCAAATTGATGTCCGTCAGGAACGCGCCGAGCATCACCACGCAGTCGCTCCCTTCGACGTACCGCCGGACATCATCGCGGCCCAGCGCGCCTTCATAGACGCCCAGGTAAAACGGATGCTGCTCACCGACGACCGATTTGCCCAGGACCGTGGTGGCGACGGGAAGGTTGGTTTTGCGCACCAGTTTCAAAAGCACATCCTGAAGGCCGAACCGATGAACTTCGACATCCGCCAGAATGACCGGTTGGCGGGCGCGGTTGATCATGGTTTCGGCTTCGGCGAGGGCGGCACGGAGCGTTTCGGGATCACTTTGCTCGTGAATCTCCTGCGGGTGATGGTAGGGAATGCCGGTCGCGAAGACGAGGTCGCGCGGCAGCTCGATATAAACCGGGCGTTTGTAACGCAACGCGGCGTGGAGAACACGGTCGATTTCCTGGAAAGCGGTCTGTGGCTCGCTTAAAACGGTCGAGGCCACGGTCAGTTGCTCGAAGACCCGTTTCTGGGTGTCGAACTCCTTGACCTTGTGGTGAAGCAACGGGTTTTTCTCGCGTTCCTTCATGCCCGGAGCGCCGCTGATGACGACCACCGGGGATTTCTCGGCGAACGCCTCCGCCGTGCTGTTGGCGACTTTCAGGCCGCCCACGCAATACGTGATGCAGACCGCACCCAGCCCGCGGACCCGCGCGTAAGCGTCCGCGGCGAAACCCGCGCCTTGTTCGTCGCAGGTATTGACCACGCGCACGAGTTTGCTTTTGGAAAGCTGGTCGTAAAATCCCAGCACATAATCGCCGGGAATGCCAAAGACATGGCGCACGCCATGCGCATAAAGTTGCTCGATGAGGTATTCGCCAATGGAGATGTTTTTTTTCATAGGCGTCTGGGGAAAGTTACTCCCTTCCGTGGCCCAGGTCAAAATGGAAGCGGCAGGAGCGATCGGCTGGCGCAACATGGTCGAGGCCACACATTCCGCCGGCTCGACCCGATTCCTTCGCCCTTGCATCCTCACCGCGATTTGAGGCTACATTATCTCGATGCCGGTCGCTCCCGTCAAATCCACCGAACGAATCGAGTTGCTTCCCGTTTTGAAGCAATCCTTCGGGTTCACTTCGTTTCGTCCCTTGCAGGAGCAGATCATCCGCGATGCGCTGGCCGGGAAGGACGTGTTCGCGTTGCTGCCCACCGGCGGTGGCAAATCTCTCTGCTTTCAACTCCCGGCCCTCGTGCGGCGCGGGTTGACCGTGGTGGTCTCGCCCTTGATCGCGCTCATGAAGGACCAGGTGGATGCGTTGCAGGCGAGCGGCATCGCGGCGACCTTTCTCAACTCTTCCCTCGCCGCCGGTGAATCCCGCGCGCGACTGCGCGGTTTGCACAATGGCGAATACCGCCTGCTTTATGTCGCCCCGGAACGGCTGATGCTCTCGGGGTTCCTTTCCGACTTGCAACGGTGGCAGGTCAACCAGCTCGCGGTGGACGAAGCTCATTGCATCAGCGAATGGGGCCACGATTTCCGGCCTGAATATCGCCAATTGGCTGAGTTGCGCGCTCTTTTTCCCAACGTGCCGATGATGGCGCTGACCGCCACGGCCACCACCCGCGTCCGCCAGGACATTGTCCAGCACTTGAAGTTGCGCGAGCCCGGCTGTTACGTCGCGAGCTTTAACCGGCCCAACCTTACCTACCGCGTGCTCGCCAAAGCCCAGGCCTACGATCAGACGCTGGACTTTATCCGCCGCCGACCGCGCGACAGCGGCATCGTCTATTGCCAGAGCCGCAAATCCGCCGAGAGCGTCGCCGAGCGATTGACGCGCGACGGCATCAAGGCACGGCCGTACCATGCCGGCTTGAGCGCCGAAGAACGTTCACAACACCAGGAACTTTTCCTGCGCGACGAAGTGCGCGTGATTTGCGCAACCATTGCTTTCGGCATGGGCATCAACAAACCGAACGTGCGGTTCATCATTCATTACGACCTGCCGAAGAACATCGAGGGCTATTACCAGGAAACCGGCCGCGCGGGCCGCGACGGGCTGCCCGGAGAATGCGTGCTGCTCTTCAGCGCCGGTGACGTCGTCAAACAAACGCAATTCATCGACGAGAAGCCCGATCCCCAGGAACAAAAGATCGCCCGCGAGCAACTGCAACAGATGGTTCACTACGCGGAATCGGCGGTCTGCCGGCGCAAGGAATTGTTGGGCTATTTCGGCGAGGAGTTCGAGGCGTCCGAATGCGGCGCGTGCGACAATTGCCTTTCCCCTCGGGCGACGTTCGATGGCACCATTGCCGCTCAAAAATTTCTTTCGTGCGTTTATCGCATCCGCGAGCGTTCGGGTTTTGGCGTCGGCTTGAACCACGTGGTCGAGGTTTTGACCGGCGCGGACACGGACAAAATCCGGCGCTGGGGCCATGAGCAGCTTTCCACCTACAACATCGGAAAGGAACACAGCCGACCCGAGTGGTCCGTCATTGGGCGCGAATTGGTGCGGCTGGGTTTGCTGCGGCAGACGGCTGAAAAGTTCAGCGTGCTCGAACTGACCGCCGAAGGCCGCAATGCGCTGCGCGAGCGCCGAACGATTACCCTGACCCGGCCTGCCAAGGCGCCGGAAACCAGGGTCCATCAAGCCGGCGAGATTACTTGTGACGAGGCGCTGTTCGAGCAATTGCGCCAGCTCCGAAAACGTCTCGCCGACGAACGCGGGGTGCCGCCGTACATCGTGTTTTCCGACGTCGCGCTGCGGCAGATGGCCCGCGATTACCCGGCGAACGAGCGGGACTTCGCGCGCATCAGCGGCGTCGGCGAAAAGAAGCTGCGCGAATTCGGCGCGATGTTCCTCGCGGAAATCGCCACTTACCTGCAGACGCATCCGCGTCAGATTTTTGCCGCCGATTCCTTCATTGCTCCGGCCACGACGCGGGTTTCGTTGAACGACACCACTCACGCGACCTGGCAGGCTTTCAACGCGGGCCAGAGCGTGCCGGAAATCGCGGCGAGCCGGCGTTTGGCGCCCAGCACGATCTACGGGCACCTCTGCACCGCCATCGAATCCGGCAAGCCCGTGGACCTGGGCCGCTTTTTCACCCCCGCCGAGCAGCAACAGATTGCCGACGCCTTCGCGCTGGTCAGCTACGGCAACCTGACCGGAGTCCGGGAATTGCTCGGGGAACGGTTCGATTACAACCTGCTTCGGATTTTTCGCGCCGCCAAGTCTGCACGCGCGGCGGGAGGATAAAGGTGATTTCGTTCACAACCCATGGCAAGCAGCTCATTTGTGCAGTGACTTCCGCCTCAATTCCGTTTTGCGAGGCGCGCGCTTGCGAGCCAAGGCCTTTTTGATACGAGCCGTTCGCTCCGGGTCGGGTGGTTTAATCCCGTCAAGCAGCCGGTTTGGGCTGGTCTCCAGAAATTGCGACAAGCGCGCAAAGGTGGTAAGCGCAATCGGAAAGCTCCCCCGTTCAATATGGCCGATGGTCTTCCAATGGATGCCGACCAATTCAGCCAGGCATTCCTGCGTCATGTTCGCCCGCAAACGCGCCTCGCTGTCGTGGGCTTGCAGATGGTACGTGTCACCTGATTGATACGAGGTGTCGGTGACTGAAGTTTGGCTCGCGGGCACGTTGGTGAACAGGCTGCCATCCTTGTAAATGTCGTAGCTCAGCACGTTGCCGGGCGAAGCGTTCCAGTTCAAACTGGCGCTGGTGGCGCCCGCATTGGCAACCACCGTGAAGCCGGTCGGCGCGGGCGGAGTGGCCCAAACGTTGGGCGGAACTCCCATCTGATATTTCTGCAGGTTGTTCCAGCCATCTACACTGACCCAATTTCCTTCGTGGCTCTGGAGAATGTATTCCCCTTCACGCTGGATTACACCCTCGCCCAATGGCTTTACACGACGAACCCTGCGCCTCCCTGGTCTTGGCAGCCCGACTTCAGCAATCCGCCGCTCTCGGCATTGACGCCTAACAGCTCCTATCAAAATGGACCTTACTGGATCGCCCAGGATACCACCTGTTTGAAGGCGCGGGTATCGGCAAGGGAGAATTGATTCTGACCATTAGCCGAAACGGGACCAATGTCGCCTCAACTTCGACGTTCCTGGATTTGAGGGATGTCAAAGACCTGTTCGAGCACGTCCTCATTACCAACATCACCGATGCCACTCCCGCCTCCTTTGCCAGCGCATTCCAGGAGAGCAATCTGGTGGACAACGACCCAACCGAAGATAAAAAAATCATCGCGTACGTCCACGGCTGGCGCATGGGCGAATGGGATTACAAGAGCTTTTCCGAAACCATGTTCAAGCGGCTCTACTGGCAGGGCTACCGCGGGCGTTTTGTCTCCATCCGCTGGCCAACCCTTTCCAAGGACGACTACTTCCTGCCCATCAACGATTTTCTGACCTACAATCGGAGCGAATTCCGCGCCTTCAAATCCGGCCAGGGTGTCTCCATTTATTTCAACCATCTCAAACAGCGGTTCCCTGATTATTCCTTGAATGTGGCGTCCCACAGCATGGGCGGGATCGTGATGATGGAGGCGCTCAAGCGCGATTTGGGCCTGGGCCGCGCCAACGTGGACAATTACGTCATCATGCAGGGCGCTCTGCCCGCCCATTGTTACGACACCAATTACCCCAATTATAATTTGCTCGTGGAGGCGGAACAAAGAAGCACCGGCACGCCGGACACCTACCGTGGCTATCTTGGTGCGGTAAGCCAGGCTGTGAATGGCAAAATCGTGGATTTCTACAACACCAACGATTTCGCCCTAGCCACCGGCAATTTGCAGGGATACGGCGTGAGTTGGGAAAACAATCAAATCGACTACAAACCTGACACCGGCCTTGGCTACACCACGGATGGCACCAACGGCTTCAAGAATTCCGTCCTCGTGACGGACAAACGCGAAATCATGCCCTTCGTCGCCCGGCCGCTCTCTAAAGCGGTGGGGGCAGGGCCGGATGTCGGCGGCATGATTTTTATTACTGGACAAGTCGATTTGACGGCCCTAAATAATTTTCGAGGCGATAAAAGTGAACACAGTGCCGAGTTCAATTATAACATTCAGCGGCTTTGGCCATTCTATCACTCGCTATTGAGCACCTTGTTTCCCCCTCAGTGATATGAAAAAACGACATCTAACGGTGGTTGGTCTTCTGCTTGGACTTGGAGTGGCGCTCTGGTGGGCGCGCCCACATGAGACAATGCAGACTCTTTCAGATACTCCAGTTACGAATATGCCAGCTACTCCGACACGAGGCACTACGGATAATAAAGCTACTCCGGCGGCATCTAAGAATCAACAAACCCAAGGGCAGCCAGCAGCAGCTCAGAGGTCAACCGTACCTACCCCCGTCCGCGAGTATATGCAAAAGAGAATGGGAGATCCGCAATACGATTGGAAACAACCGATCAATTTCTACGGTAAAGTAGTTGATGACAGAAATCAGTCGGTGGCTGATGCTGATGTGCATTTCGCATGGAACGATCTCTCGGAAAACGGAACTTCCAGTGCTGACGCCAAAAGCGATGATAATGGGCTGTTTTCGCTTGAAAATCGGATCGGTAAGCGGCTGTACGTTGATATAAGCAAGGCTGGTTACTATACTTCACACAGAGAACGGATCGCCTTTGAGTATGCAAATCCGGCCGATGGCTTGTTCACACCTGACTCGAATCACCCTGTTGTGTTTCAACTGAGAAAAAAAGGCATCGGTGCTGAATTAATTACGTCACAGTATGGCATGGCTCCCGATTTTCCCATCCATGTTTCGCGGGATGGGACTCCGGTAAAAATTGACCTCCTTCAGCGAAAGATCGGAGACAGTGGACAGATGCAAATTTCTGAAATCAAGCCGCCGTACGAGACGTGGAAGCAAGCTACCTCCTGGTCTTTTAGAATGGAAATTCCAGACGGCGGTTTTGTTGAAGAAAACGATGAATTTCCGTTTGAAGCGCCGGAGGCTGGCTATCAGCCGGTGGTGGAATTCAAATTCCAAAAGGGTGACACAAATTGGACGGAAGGCATAAACAAGAGCTATTATATCCAGTTTGGAAACCCGCCGCGTTACGGATATTTCAGCGTCAAAACCGACATTTCCATGGGCGGAGCGATACTCTCTTACGGCATCAATTCAGACGGCGCGCGCAACCTGGAACCGAAATAAATTCGGTTCGGTCATGAAAAACCTGCGTCTTTTCATAGGTGTTCTGGCCGTGGCTATCGTCCTAATGTGTTTTTGGTTTAGACAACGCCAGGGCGATGCTGTGTCGCAAGAGATTGTGCCTGCAACTGAAGCACCCGGCAATTCGGTTTCACCAAATCCAACTGTCGAGCCAACGACAGAAACGTCTAGTAATACTCAGGCAGGAAATCCATCCACAGCGAGTTCCACTAGGCCCACCTCTATTCATGAATATATGCTGAACAGACAGGCGGATCCTAACTTCGATTGGAAGCAACCAATCAATTTCTACGGCAAGGTAGTTGATGAGAACAATACGCCGGTAGGCGATGCAGATGTGCATTTTAAATGGAACGACATTTCTGAAAATGGGACATCGGTTGTCGACTGCATAGTCCCAGCTAAAGGGGATCGAGGACGAGGACGAGCACGATTCGGGGGGCTTTGGGACCGGCCTTCGCTCGGAAGCTTCGGCCCGGCAAGCGGGGTGGGACGGTTCCAGAGGGGAGTATATATAAAGTAAACACCAAAAACCAAGCTCCAAGCTCCAGAAAAAGACCAGGCGCCAAAAATCAACCTGCTCAAGTGTCACGGGTTGTCACGAGTTGTCACGGGTCGTGTCACGGGTGGCGTTTCGGAATTGGCCCGTCTTTATTGAGTTGTCACGCTGTCACGGGTCCAGGGGGGTCCGGAGGGGGCCAGAGGATATATATGAATGAGAGTGGGGAATGTAGGGCGCGGAGTGTGGCCCTGGCGGGTTTTCGGTGGGTTTCAGGGGTAAGATGTGCTAAAAGAAGGGGGAACGTTCATCGATTTGCCATGAGAGACGAGCAGCACAAATTGCGGATTGCCCGCGGAGAGGAACCGGCCGAAGTCGTTTTCCAAAATGCCAACCTCGTCAATGTATTGAGCGGCGAAATTTATCGGACCAATGTGGCCGTGGCGGACGGCCGCGTGGTGGGCGTGGGGGATTACGAGGGGCAAAAAGCGATTGACTTGGAGGGGGCGTTTCTCGCGCCGAGTCTGATTGACGGCCATTTTCATGTCGAGAGTTCGATGTTGACCATGCCGGAGTTCGCCCGCGCGGTGACGCCGCATGGCACTGGTGTCGTCGTGATCGATCCGCATGAATACGCCAACGTGCTGGGGTTGGATGGGATTCGTTATGTGCTTGAGTCGAGCAAGAATTTGCCGCTCGACTTTTTTATCATGCTCCCATCGTGCGTGCCGGCGACTCATCTGGAGACGGCGGGAGCGCGGCTGACGGCGGATGACTTGAAGCTGATGATCGCCGATGAGCGGATCGCCGGCGTGGCGGAGTTGATGAATTATCCGGGCGTGTACTTGGGGCAGGAGAGCGAACTGGCCAAGATCCGCGCCGGCAAGGGAAAGGCGATTGACGGGCATGCGCCCGGTCTGAAGGGCAAGAATCTGAATGCGTATGTGCTGGCGGGAGTGCGTTCGGACCATGAATCGACCGAACTGGAGGAGGCGCAGGAGAAGCTGCGGCTGGGAATGCACTTGTTGCTGCGCGAAGGGAGCACGGAACGAAACCTGGAGACGCTGGTCCCGCTTATCCAGGTCCATAACGCGATGAATTGTTCGTACGCCACGGACGACAAGCTGGCGGGAGATCTGGTGTCGGAAGGGCACATCGATCATTGCGTGCGCAAGTCAATCCGGCTCGGCATGCCGCCGATCACGGCTTTGCAGATCGCGACGATCAACACGGCGAAACATTATCGACTGCGAAATTACGGGGCAATTGCGCCGCGGTTTTGGGCGGATTTTATTGTGTTCGATGATCTCCAAAACGTGGTGGTACGCCAGACTTATAAGAAAGGGATGTTGGTGGCGGAGAGCGGCAAATATCTGGGCAAGGACCCGGAGTTGGTGCCACAGCCGCGCAGCACGATGAATTTGCGTTACCGCTCGGGCGATGTCGAAGTGAAGGCGGAACAGTCGGGACAAATCAAAGTGATCGAGATCGTGCCGCGCCAGATTGTGACCAGGCAGGTGCTGGCAAATCCCAAGGTGGAGAATGGCCGGATTGTGGCGGACGTCGAGCGGGACATTCTCAAGCTCGTGGTGGTGGAGCGGCATCGGGCGACCGGCAATGTCGGCGTGGGATTCGTGCGCGGGTTCAAGCTCAAACAGGGTGCGCTGGGTTCGACTGTCGCGCATGACGCGCATAATGTCGTCGTGGTCGGAACAAACGACGAGGATATTCGCCGCGCCGTCAAGGAACTCAGCCAGTTGAAGGGTGGTCAGGTCGCGGTGGTGGACGGCAAGGTGAAAGCTGCGCTGGGACTGCCCATTGCCGGACTGGTATCCGACCAACCGCTGGACGAAGTGATCAAACGGATTGCTGATCTGAATGCCGCGGCGGCTGCCATGGGCTGTGACCTGGATGCGCCGTTCATGACGCTTTCATTTTTGAGCCTCTCGCCGATTCCGGAGTTGAAGCTAACGGACCAGGGATTGATTGACGCGGTGCATTTGCGGACGACCAGTTTGTACGCTTAGGTTGTGCGAGTTCGCGGCGAGATGCTGAGTTCGATTTACGACCTGGTCAGACTGGGATGCTTATTAAACGTAAGCCAATACTCTTCGAGCGACTGGAGCATCTGTTCAAGAAGATGCGTATCAGCGGGTTTCACAAGGTAGGAATTGGCATGCAGATCGAAGGCCTGGTTGATATCCCGGGGCTCTTCCGAGTTGGTGAACATGACGACGGGCAGGCGCTTTAACCTGGCGTCACCGCGCACCTCTTTGAGCACTTCGAATCCGTTCTTCCTGGGCATCTTGACGTCCAGCAACACCAATCTCGGAAAAATAAACCGGGCGCGATCCGAATACCGACCTGCTCCCTTGAGGTAGGCAAGCGCCTCCTCCCCATCAGCGACGACCTGTATCCGGGCTCTCAAATTGGCCCTGGTCCAGGCGCGCTTGAGAATGAATATGTCATGTTCGTTGTCTTCAGCGACGAGGATCATACGTCAAAACTTGGGAAGTACTGCAAGCCAGTTGCAGGCTCGCAGCAACACACGGATATACGATTTACTTCGGTTTTACGTTGTTGTAAAGCATAATTGCCCTGCCACGGTTGGATTGGGATTGCTGCCTCCCGTTTATTCGAGATATTCTGTGTGCATCCATCTCGAGATACGGGTGGGTATTGATTTGGCGGAGCCGGAGCTGCCTAAATTAAGCAAATGAAATTGATACGCTCGCTATTTCTCTCCGGGTTGCTGGCCGCCAACTCCCAGGCCGGCGAAACCTTGTTCCGGGATGATTTCAAGGGGCGGTTGGGCGCGGACTGGTCATGGCTGCGTGAACACCGCGAAGCGTGGCGCGTGACCGACCGCGGCCTCGAAGTGCGCATCGAGCCCGGCAACATGTGGGGTCCGGCCAACAATGCCAGAAATGTCCTGCTCCGCCCCGCGCCGGACCCTTCCGGTGGAGAAATAGAAGTTTCCGTGAAGGTGGAAACCCACCCCACGGCCCAATACGAACAGGCCGATCTGGTCTGGTATTATGATGACGGCCACATGGTGAAAATCGGCCGCGAGTTGGTGGACGGCCAGATCAGCATCGTCATGGGCCGCGAGCAGGCGGACAAGACGCGCACCATCAAAATCGTTCCCATCAAATCGGATTCCGTCCATCTGAAACTGGTCATCAAAGGCAGCCAGATTCGCGGCGAGTTTCAGGCGTCCGATTCCGAAAAGTGGCAAGTGGCCGGCGAATGCGACCTTCCGTCGCTACCCAATGCCCAAGGCAAAATCAGCCTTCAGTTCTATCAAGGTCCCCAGGATGCGGAGCATTGGGCGCGGGTTACGGACTTTCGCATTGAACGAGTGAATAAATCAGGACAGGACACTTCTGTTAAATGATCACTTCCGATGCGGCGTAGCGAAATCGCTCATTGCCAGATTTCACTGTAGCCGTCCACCAAGTCAGAAGCGGGTGGGGCGCGTCACGCTGTGCGCTGGACGTGCTTATTTCAATCGGCGGCGTGCACGGAGTGCCCGCCCTACCAGCAGCACACTTTTCTTAAACCGATATAACGAAAAGGCTCAGGGTTTTCGACCTTCGTCCACGTCCGTGTAGTCAACGATCGTGACGAGGTCGGTTCGCCCGGCGAGACCGCTTTGCGCCTTCCATTTTTCCAGCAGCGGAGTGGCCCGGTCATTCCAGCCCAACTTCCGCACAAATTCGTTCCAAACGAGCAGGTCCAGCTCGTTCAATTTCCTGCCATTCTGGAAACACCACTCCAGTATCTCCTCGTCGGTTCCCCCTTCCAGCACGCGGCGCTTAAGGTCGGAATACGCCACGTGCAGAAAACCGCAGCACGTGCCGTCGCCTCCCATCCGGAGCCCGAGATTGGCGTGACAATCGGCCCGGAGTTCGCCCCGGGCATGCAGCCGAATCTTGTCGAGCATGCGCGGGAAATACATCATTCCGCCCGTCTTCTCGTGGAAACTCTTGGGTGTGCCGGTCATCACGCTGGACTGTAACCGCAACCAACAACCAGTCAACGCGACAAGAACCGGCAGCATCGGCTCACCCGGAGCGCCGATTTTCCCAAATAAACCATTGGCAGCGAGGGAAAGCCGTGTTAAAAACACCCTTCGCCTTCAATAGAAGGCGGGCTAATAACATCAGGATTTGATTTATGTCACAACATCGTAGTTTGCGGGCGGTGGCCACGGTTGGCGGCAAACGCAACGTGCTCAAGCGGTTCGAGCGGGTCGGTTTGCTGAAGAAACGCGGCCAGTGGAAGGACGGGGATCGCATTACCGGCCTGCGCAAGACCAAGCCGGACGCTTAGAAATTGGGAATGCGGAGTGCGGAACGGGCGGCGACGCCTTTTCCACTTTTCGCCTTGCCGTACATTTCGAGTTGGAGTTTTTCCGTGGTGCGGTTGCAGAAATTCTTGGCAGAAGCGGGCGTGGCCTCGCGGCGCGCCAGCGAGCAGGTCATTTTGGCCGGCCGCGTCGAGGTCAATGGCCGGGTCGTGCGCGAATTGGGCACGAAAGTGGATCCAGCCCGGGACCGGGTCACCTATGACGGCACCCAAGTCCGGCCCAAGCGCAAGTTGTACGTGGCTTTGAACAAGCCGCCCGGCTACATCTGCACGCGCAAAGACGAGCTGGACCGGCACACGGTCGGCGAGTTGCTGCCGCGGGAATGGAGCAATCTCAACCCGGTGGGCCGGCTCGATTGCGACAGTGAGGGATTGATTTTTCTCACCAATGATGGTGAGTTCAGTTTGCGGTTGACGCATCCGCGTTACGGTGTTCGCAAGAAATATGTGGCCATCGTCGAAGGGCGCGTGGAGCCGGAGATGTTGAATCGTTTCACCCGCGGCGTGTCTCATGAGGGAGAACAATTGCGGGCGGAAAAGGCCCGGCTGATTTCGGCCAATAATTCGACCAGCGTGGTGGAATTGGAATTGGGCGAGGGCCGCAACCGGGAAGTGCGCCGGTTGTTCGAATCGCAGGGGCTGGTTGTCAGCCGGCTGGTGCGGACCCAGATCGGCCGGATCAAGCTGGGAGAATTGCCCAGCAGCAAGTGGCGGACCTTGACAGCAACCGAGATAAAATCCCTGCTGTCTCAATAGCTGAATTTATGAAACTAATATCTGGACTGACCCTGGCGGCGATGCTTTCAACCGGCGCGATGGCCCAAGTGCCCCCGGCGCTTCCGCCGCCAGCCGAGAATCCCACCCCGGCCACGCCACCAGCGCAGCCGCCGGTCACTTTGCCGCCTGCCGAGGTGACGACCCCGGCCACGAACAAGCCCCCGGCCAAAGCGGCGGCGAAGAAAAGGGCGAAGAAGAAAACGGCAGTGGCGAAAAAAACCGTCCTGCCGGGCGACACCGGAATCAAACCGGCAGTGCCGCTGGTCATCAACGAACCCGCGGTGGCGCGTCAGAACAATGTTAACGTCCGCGGCCAGGCCAAAATCAACAGCGAGATCGTCACCCGCTTGAAACAAGGCGACACGGTGACCGTGTTGGAAGAAATCACGCTGCCGCATCCCAAGACCGATGAGCCGGCCCAATGGGCCAAGATCGCCATGCCGACCAATGTGCATGTGTTTGTCAACGCGCCGTATGTGGATGAAAACAAGGCGGTCAAACCCGCCAAGTTGAATGTGCGCAGCGGCCCGGGAGAGAATTTCAGCATCGTCGGGATGTTGCACAAGGGCGACACAATCAAGGATGTCGGGACGAAGGGTGAGTGGCTGGAGATCGAGCCGCCAGCCGGCTCATTCGCTTTCGTGGCGGCCCATTTGCTTTCGCACAAGGAAGCCGAAACCCCAATGGCTCCACCAGTGACCATGCCGGTGACGAATACGGAAGTGGCGCAGAACACGCCGGTGGTCGCGCCGCCGACGGAACCACCGCCAGTCACGGCTCCCACGAACACGGCCACCCCGCCGCCAGTGGTAACGCCCCCGGTGCCTGAACCGTTGCCGCCCCCGGTGGAAGAGCCGCCTCAACCGCGCATCGTGCAGCGCGAAGGCATCGTGCGCGGCACCGTCAGCATTCAAGCGCCGTCCTATTATGAATTGGAGAGCCTGGATACGGGGAAGGTGACGGAATATCTTTACACAACTTCGACCAACCTGGCCCTGAAGCATTGGAAGGGCAAGACGGTGCTCGTCACCGGCGAGGAAGGGCTCGATGAACGCTGGCCCAACACGCCCGTCATCACCATTCAAAAGCTCCAACTCGTGCAGTAAGACCATGCCTGCGGGAAACCTCATCGATGGGCGGGCCATTGCCGGCCAGATTCAGCTTGAGGTTGCCCAACGCGTGGCGGCTCTCAAATCGCGCGGCATCCAGCCCGGCCTGGCTTTCGTGCGGGTCGGTGAAGATCCGGCTTCAAAAGTCTATGTGGGCATGAAGGAAAAAGCCTGCGGGCAACTCGGGCTTTTCTCCGAAACGCAGGTCCTCGCGCAATCCACGACCGAAAGCGAACTGCTCGCCCTGCTGGCGCGCCTGAATGCCGATGCCCGGGTCCATGGAATTTTGGTGCAAGCGCCGCTTCCCCGTCACATCCGGGAGGCCGTGGTATATGCCACGGTTTCGCCGCAAAAGGACGTGGATGGTTTTCACCCGATGAACGTGGGCAAGCTGATGTTGGGCGATCCTTCGGGATTTTTGCCGTGTACGCCGGCGGGGATCCACGAATTGCTGATCCGCTCCGGCGTGAAGATCGAGGGCGCGGAAGCTGTGATCCTCGGACGCGGCAATATCGTTGGCAAACCAATGGCGGCAATCCTCTGCCAGAAAGCGAAGAACGCGAACGCCACGGTGACTATCTGTCACCGCGAGACACGCGATATCAAAGCGCACTGCCGGCGCGCCGACATTTTGGTTGCGGCGATGGGTGTGCCGAAGTTTGTCACTGCGGACATGGTCAAGCCCGGGACCACGGTTATTGACGTGGGCGTCAACCGGGTGAGCGATCCTTCGGCCAGGACTGGATCGCGACTCGTGGGTGACGTGGACTTTGAGGCCGTGCAGCCGATCGCCGGCCGGATCACGCCCAACCCCGGCGGCGTGGGACCGATGACAATTGCGATGCTGATGCAAAATACCGTGCGCGCCGCAGAGTTGGCTGCAACGGCTTCCCACATTTAGACTGTTCAATTCAAGACCGACCTTTCACAATCAAACTCATGAATGCCGCACGAATCCTGCCCGACTTGCAATGTTCCCTGCCGTGTGAAGACGTCCGCCGGGAAATGACCGGCTCCTTTATCATTATTGGAGTGATCAACTATGTTAATGTCCAGCAAGTGCCGGTAACCGCCACGAGGCTGTGCGTGTTCAACCGCTGGACGGCGGGCCTGGGCCAGTTCACCGAATGTGTGCGGCTGATTGCGCCGGACCAAACGACGGTGCTGCGAAAAAACGAGATGAAGTTCGAGCTGGCGGGTGTCAACCGGAACATCTCGAATCTCACCATGTTCGGCCAGGTTGAATTCAAGGTCGCCGGCGTTTATTACATCGAGGTATCGGTGGACGATGTATTGAAGATTCGTTATCCCCTGGTGCTGAAAGTAATGTCGGCGCCCCAAGCCAACCCGGAGCAACCGCCGGAAGCCGCTTCCGCCCCCTGATTCAGCGCGGCGCGCGTGTGAGGATCCTGATCGCCATAACCGGGGCCAGCGGGGCGCTCTACGCGCAACGGTTGCTGGATAATCTCGACCCGGGGCGGCACGAGATTCACGTGGTGCTCAGCAACTATGCCCAGGCGGTGCTGGCCGAGGAGTTGCCGGGCGGCCTGCGCCTGCCTCCGGGCGTGAAGAGCCATGGCTTGAAGAGCATGAACGTCCCGTTTGCGAGCGGGTCAAATCCATTCGATGCCATGGTCGTCATTCCGTGCACCATGGGCACATTGGGACGGATCGCGCACGGGCTCAGCGAAGATGTGCTGTTGCGCGCCGCCGACGTGATGCTCAAGGAACGGCGCAAGCTCATTCTCGTTCCGCGCGAAACGCCGCTGAACCTCGTCCATATAAAAAACCTCGAGCTGCTCATGCTGGCGGGAGCGGTGATCCTGCCTGCAAACCCGTCCTTTTACACGCGGCCCCAAACGGTTGAGCAAGTAGTAGATACCGTGGTGGCAAGGGTGCTGGATCATCTTGGCGTGACGCACACTCTCGTGGTCCGGTGGAAGGAGGAGAAGGATTGAAACACCAAAAACCAAATGCCAAGCTCCAGAAAAGCTCCAAGTCCCAAACTCCAAAATTCATTCGCAGCTTTTTGGGATTTGGATTTTGGAACTTTTCTGGAGCTTGGCATTTGGTTCTTGATGTTTATTTTTTCGCCCTTGAATCACATCCATGCTGCCGTTCCTAAAAAAATGGGCCGGCTTCGTCAAGCTGTCCCACACCGTTTTCGCGCTGCCGTTCGCCCTGGCGTCCATGGCGGTGGCAGCGCGGGACAGTCGCGGTTGGCCCGGTTGGCGGACGTTCGGACTGATTCTGGCGGCGATGGTTTGCGCGCGGACTTGCGCGATGTCGTTTAACCGAATCGTGGATCGCCGGTTTGACCAGGCGAATCCGCGCACGGCGACGCGGCATTTGCCGACCGGCCAGGTTTCGCTGCCAGGCGCGGTGGTCCTGTGCGTCCTGAGCGGCGCGGGATTGGTTGTGGCGAGCTACTTTCTGAACCCGGTTTGCTTTTACCTGTCGCCCGTGGCGCTGGCGGTGGTTTGTTTTTATTCGCTCACCAAGCGGTTTACGGATTTCACGCACATCTTTCTCGGCGTGGCGCTCGCGCTCGCGCCAATTGGAGCGTGGCTGGCGGTGAAGGGCGGGTTTGTCCTTTGGCCGTTGAAGGAAAGCGCCGTATTGCCCGTCCTGCTGGCGTTCGCGGTGGTCTTCTGGCTGATCGGCTTCGATATTATCTACGCATTGCAGGATTACGAGTTCGACCGCACCCACGGCTTGCGCTCGCTGGTGGTGCGCTGGGGTCCGAAGAATGCGCTGGCCGCCGCGTTTCTGGCGCACATGGTAATGTGGGGGTTGCTGTTCGCCTTCGGTTTGCTGTGCCGCTTCCGTTTCGCCTACCTGATTGGGTTGTTCGTGATTCTGCTGAGCCTGTTGCTGGAGCATTGGCTGGCGCGACGGCGCAGCCTGAAGTGGATCAATGTGGCCTTCTTCCGGTTGAACGCCTTGATCAGCATCGTGTTTCTGGTCGTAACGGTTGGGGAGGTGGTATTCCCGTTTAATTTCGGGAGATAAGTTTACCCGGATGTGCCAGGTTCCGAGGTTGAACAGATCGATGCAATCCACTAGGCTGAGTTCGTGCTTGGAACTTGTCTGGGCAGGCGGGGATCCTGAGCAGATGCGGTTCGAGATTTAGGTCCAATAACTTTTAGTGAATTTCTTCGTCCAAAAAAGTGAACTGCGCGACCTCTACGACAAGGTTGCCGCGGGTGAACGCATCTCCGAGGCGGAGGCGCTCCGGCTTTTTGAGAGCAAGGATTTGAATACGCTGGGCGCGATGGCTGATTTGGTTCGGCAGCGGAAGGCCGGCAACCGCGCCAGTTATATCATCAACCGGTACATCAACTACTCGAACTACTGCATCCTGAGTTGCCAGTTTTGCTCCTTCGCCCGCAAAAAGCGCGACGCGGACGGTTTTCAGCATTCCGTCGAGGAGATTGTCCAGAAGGCCCGCGAAGCCCTCGCTCTCGGTGTCACGGAGTTGCATATTGTCGGCGGACTGCATCCGTCGCTGCCGTTCAGCTACTACACCGAGATGCTCAAGGCGCTGCGCGGGCTCGACGCGCGGTTGCAACTCAAGTGTTTCACGGCCATCGAAATCCTGCACCTTGCCTGGCTGGCAAAAAAATCGGTGCCGGAAACGCTGGCCGAATTGAAGGCGGCGGGATTGGACTCGCTCACCGGCGGCGGCGCGGAGATTTTTCGGAAGGAAGTCCGGTCCGGAATCGCCAAAGGCAAGGAGTCGGCGGAAGAGTACCTGGACGTGCATCGGACCTGGCATCGAATGGGCGGCAAGAGCACCTGCACAATGCTTTACGGGCATGTGGAATCGCTGGCTGACCGCGTGGATCATCTGCGTTATCTGAGAAACTTGCAGGATGAAACGCATGGCTTCGTCGGTTTTGTCCCGCTCCCTTATCAACCGGAAAACAATGAGATTCCGGTGAAGACCCCGCCAACGGGTTTCGACGCGCTTCGCACCCTGGCGGTCAGCCGCATCTATCTTGATAATTTTGACCACATTACGGCTTATTGGGTTGGGATGGGATTGAAACTCGCGCAAGTTGCGCTCAGTTACGGCGCGGATGATCTGCATGGCACGATCATCGAGGAGCATATCTTTCACATGGCGGGAGCTGCCTCGCCGCAGGCCCAAACGGAAGCCACCTTGGTCAAGGCCATTCGCGAAGCAGGCCGGACCCCGGTCCAACGCAATACCTTCTACGAACCGATCAAAGTGTGGAATGATACAGCCGGCGATGAAACCGAAGCCGCTGCCGGGAAATCAAAGGTTCTGGAGGACAACCTGGCCACGGCATGACCGGAATTTCCCGCCTTCACAGCTTCATCGTAGCCACCATGCTCCTCGGAGGAAATTGCAAATCAACGCTGGCGGATACCAACCAAACCGATGCCGCGCGTTGGTGGGAAAGCGCTGGTCCGGTTCCGGCGTTTACCGTGCCCGCTTCGCTCCGCGAATGGGAGATCAAGCGCAAAACCATTCGCGCCGAACTCGTCCAACTCCTTGGCCGGCTTCCGCCACGTCCCAAAGCGCCCAAGGTTGAGATTCTTTCCCGCGAAGACCGCGGCGCTTACCGGTTGGAGAAGTTCCAGTTCGATAATGGCGCGGGAGCGACTGTGCCCGGATATTTGCTCCTGCCGCGAAACGCACCAGGCCCGTCGCCGGCCATTCTCTATTGCCACTGGCACGGCGGGGAATACGAAATCGGCAAAGAGGAACTTTTCCAGGCGCGCCACACGCCCGTTCCACCGGGGCCGGCCCTCGCCCAACGCGGCTATGTGGTGATGGCCATTGACGCTTATTGCTTTGGCGAGCGTGACGGTCGTGGTCCCGGCGGCCCGACGGAGAAGGGGAGCGCCGGCGAAATGACCGCCAGCAAATTCAACTTGTGGATCGGCCGCACCCTTTGGGGCATGATGCTGCGGGACGACTTGATGGCGCTCGATTACCTGGCGTCGCGCCCCGAAGTGGACCAGCATGCTATTGGAGTTACGGGCATGAGTCTGGGCGCAACGCGTTCGTGGTGGCTCATGGCACTGGATGATCGATTGAAAACGGGCGTGCCGATCGATTGCCTTACCCGCTATCAAAACCTGATCGCGCGCCAAAACCTCAAAGCGCATGGCATTTACTATTTTGTCCCCAATCTGCTGAATCATTTCGATACCGAGGCCATCGTGGCCTTGCTTGCGCCGCGTCCGGTGCTGTTCCTGGACGGCGATCAGGATCCAACCTCGCCGGTCGATGGCATCCACGCCATCGAATCCGCCGTCCGCCCCGTTTATCAGCTTTACCGGCAGGAGGGCGCTTTTCAAAGCATCGTTTATCCAAACCAGGGCCACGTTTACACATCCGAGATGTGGGAAAAGACGCTGGTGTGGTTCGATGAAAAGCTGAAAAAGGATAGGTGAACGCGCTGTGGCGATGGGGGCAAGAGAATCAGGCTCTTGACCGACCGGTCAAATCATCCGTAAATTCGACTCGTATGAATAACAGCCTAACGAATGTATCCGTTCGCCAATTGGAGCGAGCGATTAAAATCAAAGCCAAGCTCGAAACCTTGCAAGCCCAATTGGACGAAGTCCTGGGCGGCGATGGCACTGAAATCCCCAGCCCCTTCCGCAAGAAGCGGCGCATGTCCGCGGCTGGCCGGGCGGCCATTGCGGCGGGCGCCCGGAGAAGATGGGCCAAAATCAAGGGAGAAGCCACCGCCCCGGCAGCCGCGAAGAAGCCCCGCCGCAAAATGAGCGCTGCTGCCAAGGCCCGGATGTCCGCCGTCGCCAAAGAACGATGGAAAAAAGCCAAAGCCGCAGGAAAAACGACCTTATAACACCTCGCTTCGAGACCATACAGCCTGGCTTGGTGTCTGGATCTTGAAGTTTTTCTGATGTTTGGTTTTTGGAGCTTCGAGCTTTCCCCTAGGGCCCCACCTTGATCCGATAAAAGCGTTTGCCGGGAATCGGTGAACTCGTGTCAGTGACGGTTCCCGTGCCGGTCGGAGAATTGGTCACGAGCAAGTCCTGCCAGGAAACGAAATTGGTCGTGAACTGGAGATGATAATTGCGGTTGGTTTCACCGGTGAACTGCAGCCGCGGCGGCGCGGGTTTTGTCGAAAGCACGGTAAGCCGCGGATGCACGGGGTCGGGCCGCGTGACCAGCGGGAATTGAATATCGATGCCCAGCACGGCTATTCCCGTCGCGCCGGGATAGCTCGAGGTGTTCGCGCCGACGGGCCGCCCGACGCTTAAGTGCGCCTGGAGATTGCTCCCAGCCGGCAGCGTGTAAGCGGGGATGACAATCGAGTTCGAAAGTCCGGTGAGGGCGTTGGTGGAGAAAGGCGCCGGGGAGGAAAACAACAGGCTGCCTGCCGTTCCGACCACAGTCACTTGGACTACATCCGAGGTTTTTCCGCCGGAGAAATTCCACAAAAACGTGAAATCCGTCGTCGAATCGACTGACTGCGCGGCAGTGAAATTGGCGAGGGTCGGCGAGGATGGGTATTGGTTGAATGAGCCTGAGGGGAAGCTCAAGGTCCCGGTCCGAACGCCGTCGTTGGTTCCAAACATGGTCACGGTGAAGCCGGTGCCTATGATCGGGCCGTTGGGAAACAGCCCATCCATGGCGCTTTGAGTGTCGAAGCGTTGCTCGAACAGCAACTCCAATCGGTTTGATTGAAGCACCAGGGTTTCGAGGGGTGACGGATATTGCCCCTGGATGGTGGCGTTGGTCACGCCATTGGTGAGGTTCGCCACCACCAAGGCATCAAATGCCCAGGCGTTTGTGGCCGGCAAAATTGCGCCCGCCGAATTGGTCTGCAGCCACTGCTGGGATTTGATCAGGGCGTAGTAACTGACATCCGCGCCGCTAGCCTGACTCAGCGCAAACACAACCAGAAAAATGGCGACGGAGGCACAATGACCAATGATCAATGTCAAATGACCAGGGAATGCCCAAACTCCAAATCTAAATCGGCGCTTGGCCCTTGGATCTTCCTTGGTCATTTGGCATTGATCATTGGTCATTACCGCCGCACCAAGCAACAAAAGCGCCTCTTACGGAAACAGCCCGCGAACCTTTTTGGCCTCGCGAACGCGGCTGATGCCGAGACTCAACGCTGCCTGGCGCATGGACAGTTTTTGCTTGCGACTCAAGTTCAACGTCTGCGTGAAGGCGGTTTCCAGGATGCGAAAGAGTTTGTCAGTCACTTCGGTTTCGTTCCAGAAGAAGCTTTGCAAATCCTGGACCCATTCGAAATAAGACACGACCACGCCACCGGCGTTGCACAGAATATCGGGGATGACAAAGATTTCGGGACGTTGCTCAAGTATGACATCGGCGTCGGGCGTGGTGGGACCATTGGCGGCTTCGGCGAGGATGCGGCACTGAATTTTGGCCACGTTCTTCCCGGTGATTTGCCGTTCCAAAGCGGCCGGTACGAGCACGTCGCACGGTGTGACCAGGAGTTGCTCGTTGGTGATCGCTTCGCCGCCGGGAAAGCCGACAATGGTTTTTTTGTCGGCGGCATATTGGTCCAGTTTCCAGATATCGAGGCCTTTGGGATTATGGAGACCGCCGAAGGCGTCGCTGACCGCGATGATTCGAGCACCGTATTTGGCGAGGGAAAGAGCGGTGACGGAGCCCACGTTGCCGAAGCCCTGGACCACAGCGGTGGATTTCGAGATGTCGAGGCCGATCGTATCCGCGGCGCGGTTGACGAGATAAGCGACTCCGCGCCCGGTGGCTTCGCGGCGTCCAAGCGAGCCGCCCAGCAGCACGGGTTTGCCGGTGACGATGCTCGGCACGGTATAACCCATGTGAACGGAATAGGAGTCCATCATCCACGCCATGACTTGTTCGTTCGTGCCGAGGTCGGGCGCCATGATGTCAACTTGGGGGCCGATGAACGGGATCATTTCCTGCGTGTAACGCCGGGTCAGGCGCTCAAGTTCAGCGGCCGAGAGTTGGCGCGGGTCGCAGGCGATGCCGCCTTTGGCGCCGCCGTAAGGCAGGCCGGTCAGGGCGCATTTCCAGCTCATCCACATGGCCAGGGCGGCGACTTCTCCCAGCTTGACGTCGGGATGATAGCGCAGGCCGCCCTTGGTGGGGCCGAGCGTAAGATGATGCTGGACGCGATACCCTTCGAAAACCCGGGTCGTGCCGTCGTCGCAATGGATGGGGAGGGCGACGCTCAGGGAACGTTTGGGATACTTGAGCCGGTCGCGTTCGTTGGCGGGAATTTCCAGGCGATCAGCCACCAGATCGAACTGCTGACAGGCCATCTTGAACACGGGATGGTCGTAGATTTGCACGCCCTAGGATAAATGACCAGGGCCAAATGTCCAAGGCTCAAGTAAGTTCCAAATCCCAGGCCAATGACTTCCCTGTTTCCTGCTGCGCCGGCCGAGGTTAGATTATCAGCATGTCCGATACGCTGGTCATCAACGAAATTTATCTGAGCCTGCAGGGGGAGAGTACCTTTGCGGGATTGCCGTGTGTTTTCGTGAGGCTGACGGCGTGTAATCTGCGCTGCTCGTATTGCGATACGGCTTACGCGTTCAAGGAGGGCCGGAAGATGACGGTGGCAGAGGTCCGAGCCGATGTGCTGCGTCTGGCAGAGCCGTATCAAATCCGCACTCCCAAGCTGCCTTTGGTGGAATTGACCGGGGGCGAGCCCTTGCTTCAGCCCAACGCGCTGCCGCTCATGCAGGCGTTGTGCGACGATGGGTTTACCGTGCTGCTCGAGACGAGCGGGGCGCATGACATTTCGAAAGTCGATCCGCGCGTGCGGCGCATCATGGATTTGAAATGCCCCAGCAGCGGCGAGGTCGCGCGCAACCGCTGGGAAAATATCGGACATTTGAAAGCAACCGATGAAATCAAATTTGTCATGGGAACGCGCGAGGATTATGAGTGGGCGCGGCAACAGATTGCCGAATATAAGTTGGATTCGATCTGTCCGTTGCTTGGCTCCTGGGTGCAGCCGCTTACGGCGGAGCAGCAGGATACATCGTTGAAAAAAGTCCCCGCCGGACAGACGCCTATTTCGCGTCGTGAACTCGCGGAACGAATCATCGCCGATGCGCTGCCGATCCGGTTTCAGGCGCAATTGCACAAGCTGATCTGGCCGCCGGACCAGAAGGGGGTTTAGCGACGACGGATGAACCAGACCAAACAAGTTCTCGATCTGCTACGCAGATACGAATCGCGGAACATCACGTTCATCGAGCCGGACGGTTCCTGGCCGATCGTTTGGGAGCGGGCGCGCGGCGTCCATGTTTGGGATGCGGACGGAAAGAGATACCTGGATCTCACAGCGGCTTTCGGCGTGGCGGCGGCGGGGCATGCCAACCCACGCGTGGTTCGCGCGGGTCAGAGACAAATGGCAAAGCTGCTGCATGCGATGGGCGATGTGCATCCGCACGCGCTTAAAGCCAAATTGGCACGGGAGCTGAGCCGCATCACATTTGAAAGATGGGAAAGGGACGGATCCAAGGCCCGGAAAAAGGCGGCTGCAACCGGCAAGGCAATTTTTTGCAATTCGGGGTTTGAGGCGGTGGAGGCGGCGTTGAAGACCGCCCTGCTGGCCACGAGCCGGCCGGGCGTGATCGCTTTCGAAAAAGCGTATCATGGCCTTGGTTACGGGACGTTGAACGTCACGCAACGCGATTATTTTCGCTGGCCGTTTTTGCCGCAGTTGGGCGGCTTCGGGCTTTTTGTTCCGTTTCCCTCCGCGCAGTTTCACCTGGAGGAGATGGAAAAATCCGTGCGCCGTTTGTTTCGGGAAAAAGCGATTGGCGCGATTTTGGTGGAACCGATTCAGGCGCGCGGCGGAATCAACGTGCCGCCGCCGCAATTCCTGCCGCGCCTGCGCCGCTTGTGCGATGAGCACGGCGCGATGCTCATTTTCGACGAGATCTACACCGGGTTTGGCCGCACGGGCAAATGGTTCGCCTGTGAACACAGCGGGACGATCCCGGATTTGATTTGCCTCGGCAAAGCCCTGACCGGCGGATTTCCGCTGTCGGCGTGCGTGGGCCGGGCCGAACTCATGGATGCGGCGTGGCCGATTTCGAGCGGTGAAGCGCTCCATACCAGCACGTTTCTCGGCCATCCGGTTGGTTGCGCCATGGCGCTGGCGCAGATTGAAACCATCCGCGAGCAACAACTCGTTGGCCGCAGTGAACGTCTGGGCAAGTTCCTGCTGCGCGAATTGGCGGCAAGGATCGGCCAGTCCCAACTCGAGTTTTCCATTCGCGGAATGGGTTTGATGGCCGGGGTGGAAATCTCGCTGGCGGGCGGCGTGCCGGCGACCATTGTCGCGCTGCGCGTCGTCAAGGACATGCTCCAGCGTGGGTTTATCGTGCTGCCCGAGGGTGCGCACGCGAACGTCATCAGCTTCACGCCTCCTTTGACCATCAGCGAGCGGCAATTGGCGGCGGCGGTGAAAGCATTGCACGGCAGTTTGGGGCTGGGTTCTGCGCCCCGAAAGGCAACCAGGCGATGAAACTTACCGAGATGAAGCAAATCCTGACGTCGGGCCAGATCCAATTGACCAAGTCATTGGGCCAAAATTTTTTGCACGACCAGAACCAGCTCCGGCGGATTGTCGCCGCTGCCGAACTGACGCCGGCGGATCGGGTGCTCGAGATAGGTCCCGGGCTGGGGCCGCTGACCGAATTGTTGCTCGAAAAAGCGGGCTCGGTTTTGGCCATCGAAAAGGACCGGCGCTTGGCGGATTTTCTAAAGAAGCATTTCGCGACCGCTCCGAACCTGGAATTGCGGTGCGACGATGCACTGGACTATCTGCGTCGCGAACCGCGGGATTGGAGCGATTGGAAGCTCGTGGCCAATCTTCCCTACTCGGTGGCTTCGCCGCTACTCGTGGAATTGGCCGGACTTCCCGGTTGTCCGTCGCGGGTGGTGGTGGCGCTTCAACTCGAGGTGGCGCGGCGTCTGGTGGCCCGGGCGGACGACGCCGATTACGGGCTGCTCTCGTTGCTCGTTCAACTTCGCTACGAGCCCCAGGGTCATTTCAAGATTTCAGCCGATTGTTTCTTCCCTCCGCCCGACGTGGAGTCCGCCTGTGTCGTGTTGAAACGGCGCGAGCCATCCCTGCTGCCGGACGAATTGCGGCCCACTTTCACGCGTCTGGTGAAACTGAGCTTTTCACAACGGCGAAAGATGATGATGAAGTTGTTGAAGCAGGACTGGCCGGCGGACAAACTGGGGGCGGCTTTCGAGCAGTTGGGTTTGTCGCCGCAAATTCGCGCCGAAAAAGTCAGCCTGGAACAATTCGTGCAGCTTACGAAAATTCTTGAGGCTGGAAGGAAGGCATGAGCGCGGCCGAAATTTACGTGAGCACGGATGTGGAAACCGACGGGCCGATTCCGGGTCCGCATTCGATGTTGAGTTTTGGATCAGCGGCGTATCGCGCGGACAAAACTTTGATCGGCACCTTTGCGGCGAACCTCGAGACGTTGCCGGGAGGGGCGGGCGCGCCGGAGACGATGGCTTGGTGGCAGACGCAACCGGAGGCATGGGCCGCCTGCCGGAAGGACCCGCAACCGCCCGGGCAGGCGATGCGCCGTTATCTCGACTGGCTGAAGCAGTTGCCCGGCAAGCCGGTGTTCGTGGCATACCCAGCTGGATTTGATTTCCTCTTTGTCTATTGGTATCTGATTCGTTTTGCCGGGGAGAGTCCGTTTTCCCATTCCGCGTTGGACATCAAGACTTACGCGATGGCGATGCTGAAGTGCGGATACCGCGATTCCACCAAGCGCAACATGCCCCGGCGATGGTTCGATGAGCTGCCGCACAGCCATCAAGCGCTGGACGACGCCCTCGAGCAAGGCGCGCTCTTCTGCAATATGCTGGCCGAGAACACCGCCAAAGGATCTCCGACAAAACCTGCCTGATGAAACACGCACAGAGAGCGGACGAAATTTTTGACATCGTCAACGAACACGACGAGGTGATCGGACAACGCACGCGGGGCGAGGTGCATCGGCTCGGGCTCCGGCATCGCGCGGTGCACGTGCTGGTGTTCAACCGGCGCGGGGAAGTGTTTCTCCAGAAACGTTCAATGCAAAAGGATACTTTCCCGGGCGCGTGGGATTCATCGGCATCCGGCCATTTGGACCACGGTGAAGAATATGACGCCTGTGCCGTGCGTGAACTGCGGGAGGAGATCGGCTTGACGCTGAGCGAACCTCCGAGCCGGTTGTTTCGAATCGAGGCCTGTCTTGAAACCGGCCAGGAATTTGTGTGGGTTTATCGTTGCGAAGCCGAGGGGCCGTTTCAGTTCAATCCGTACGAAGTTGAGGCGGGTGGCTGGTTTGCGACGGACAAGGTCAGCCAGTGGATGGCGGAGCGGCCGGAGGAATTTGCCAGAGCGTTGTTGCTGATTTGGAAAAGGCTAAACGACGCCAACGCCTGAGCACGAACGGAGCAGCGGCAGAAGAAACACTGCCTCTCCTGTTTTTTGCATCAGGAGAGACAGGTATAACCGGCTGATTATTTTTTCTTGCCACCGGGCTTCTTGCCGGCTTGTTTTTGTGAGGATTTTTTCTGTTTCGACTTCGGGGATTTATCGCCCATGATTTTACTTTTATTCTGCGGTTGATTCACCTGCGGCATGTTAGTTTCTCCGAAGGGACGTTCATTGTGCACGGCACGGGCCCATTGTAAATGATGGATGTAAAATCTTCCTGCTGGCGGGAGCCTCCATTTGGCACCGTGACGGTTTGCCGGCGCTTGACTTTCGATGTGCGTGAGCCAACTTGGGTGCGCTGACAGGCCAATCAAACGTGTGTCTATGGACAACCAGGTCATCACAACGACGGTGATGCCTTCAGTTTCGCGAAATGCAACTCCATCGGCTCGCCGGAGTTTTCAGCAACGAGCGGTTGCATTCATTAATGCCTTTTTGGCGCTGACATCCCTGTTCCTCCTGCCGCTCGCGACTCGCGGCGGAAACTTTTACTCCGGCACCTCGCCAACCAACGTCCCCTGGCCGGGCGGCATCGTGCCGTATGAATTTACGAACACGCTCAGTGCCGCGCAGCAGCAGACCTATCTCGACGGCCTGCGCGAATGGGAGCTCGCGGCGAACGTCAAGTTTGTGCCGCACACCAACCAAACGCGCTGGATTCTTTTTGATTACAACACCAACGGTTTTGATCTCGTTTCCGCCGGGTACAGTCCGCAGGTGGTCACCATCAACAACCTGAGCCGCGCGCAGGTCTGTCACGAGATGGGGCATTCGTTCGGCTTCACGCATGAAAACATCCGGCGTGATGCCACGAATTATGTCGCCGTGCTGACGAACAACATCGCCTCCGAAGCCTCGAACATAGTCTGGTTCACGATTGATCCAACCAGCGTCACCAACGGAAATTACGATTTTGAATCAGTGATGCATCTGGGCTGGGACTTTAAGTCGCTTCAATCCGGCGTACTCGCCACGCAGCAGCCGAAGCCGCCTTATTTTCCCCGCTACCAATTCCGCATGGGGAACTTCGCCCTCAGCCCCGGGGACCGCGCGGCGCTGCGCTTTCTTTACGGCGCGCCCGCGGTGCCGCCCACGAACATTGTGACCACCACCGCCGACGCCGGCCCCGGCAGCCTGCGCGCGGCGCTTTACTATGCGACGGACAATCCGGGCGCGATCATTCGCTTCAATATTCCGACCAACGATCCCGGTTACAGCAACGGCGTTTTCACCATCCATCTTACCGGCCAGTTGCCAACGCTCGTGACGAATGGGGTTGTCATTGATGGTTCGACCCAACCGGGCTTCACCAGCAAACCCCTGATCGTCGTGGACGGCTCGCGGATGCTGCCCGATCCACGCAATGCCAACACCGGGCTGCTGATTTATTCGGCGAGCAACCAGGTGAAAAACATTTCGTTCGAGGGCTTTAGCTGGAACGGACTGACGTTGGAATACCTTGATGCGACGAACAATACCATTGCCGGCTGCTGGCTGGGTCTTGATTCGACGGGCTCCAACGCCGCGCCGAACGCTTTTCAAGGAATCCTGGTCTTCGACGGGGCCAGCCGAAACACCATCGGCGGCACGAATGCCCTCACGCGAAATGTTCTCTCCGGCAACCAGCAGTACGGCATCTTCATCACTGATTCGAACACCGCCGGCAATATGGTGCTTGGCAATTACATTGGCACCGACGCCAGCGGCGCCATCGCGGTCCCCAACAGCTTGAGCGGCGTTCTGATCGGCAATGGATCCAGCAACAATGTCATCGGGGGCGCCAGCGCCGGGGCGCGGAATGTTCTTTCGGGCAACGCTGGCTACGGCGTCATCCTGACGGACCCGAATACAACGGGCAATGTGGTGCTCGGCAATTACATTGGGACCGACGCCAGTGGCTCCTACGGCGTCCCGGATGGTCTGAGCGGCGTGCTCATCGACAATCTTGCCAACAACAATATCATCGGCGGCACGAACACGGGGGCGCGAAATATCCTCTCCGGCAATGTTCAATACGGCATCTTCATAACCAACACATTCGGGAACTCCGTCCTTGGCAATTACATCGGCCTCGACGCGTCCGGCAACCATATCGTCTCCAATTCATTTGCGGGCCTGATTGTGGCCAGCGGCGCGAGCAACAACGTCATCGGTGGCGCCGGCGCTCTCGCCCGCAATGTCATTTCGGGCAACGCGAATGCCGGCATCTGGATAGCCGGCATGGACGCGAACGGCAACACCGTCCAGGGGAATTTCGTGGGTCTGAACGCGGCGGGCACGGCTGCATTGCCCAACACGTTAGCCGGCATGTATCTGCTCGGGGGCGCGCAAAACAATCTAATCACGAGTAATGTCTTCTCCGGCCAGCCTTCCGAGGGGTTGCGCATTTCCGACGCTGGCACTTCCGGCAACGTGGTCCAGGGAAATTATTTTGGCACCGACGCCACGGGAACGAGTGCCGTGCCGAATGGTTTTGCCGGCTTGAACATCCAAGGCGGAGCGTCGTTGAACCTTGTCGGTGGCACAACGGCGGGCGCGCGCAATGTCATTTCGGGCAACGGCAATTATGGATTGGTGATCGAAGGTTCGGGCACGGACGGGAACGTGGTCGAAGGAAATTTTATCGGCACTGATTCCACCGGAACCAATGCGTTGGGAAATTTGTTTGCAAATGTCGCGCTGTGGGGTGGCGCAACGAGCAATTTGGTCGGCGGCGTTGGTGCGGGCATGGACAATGTCATTGCGTTCGGTCAAATCGGCGTGGCGATGTATGATCCGGAGACAACGAACGATTCGATCCGCGGCAATCTCATTTTCGGCAACGGCAGGCTCGGGATTGATTTGAACGGCGACGGGGTCACACCCAACCATATTGGCTTTGCCGCCGGCCCCAACAACCTCCAGAATTTCCCCCTCATCACCAACGCGTTTGGAAGCGGCAACGCAACCATTATTTCCGGCACGCTCAACAGCACGGCCAATGAAACGTTTTGGATTGACGTTTATCGCAGTCCCGCTGCCGGCCCAGGCGGTTATGGCCAGGGGCAGTTCCACGCCGGCTCGGTCAGTGTGAACACCGACGGCTCCGGCAACGCGAATTTTGTCCTCACCAACACGGCTGGTAATTACGCCGGACAATATTTTAGCGCCACGGCGACTTCGGCGCGGGGCGACACCGGTGAATTTGGTCCCGACCTGATCGCCACCAACAAAGCCGTCGCGGCGGCGCAATTCGTCGGGCCGTTCATTGCGCGCAGCAATGGCTTTGTTTTCACGCTGGCGTTGGAGACCAATTTTGCCTATCGCATCCAAGCGGCCACGAACCTGGGCGCACATCCCATCGTGTGGATTGATTTGACGAATTTCACGCCGGCCATCCCCTCACTGACGTTCACTGACCGCACGGCGACCAATTACCGCACCCGGTTTTATCGCGTCGTGTCGCCGTGAAGAGAAGCGGTTTGCGGACGGACGCATCGGACGCACGGCAGCGCGTCCCTGCCAGCCATGAAGTGAATGCAGACGGATTCGGTTGCGGGAGTGAACTGCTCATTCCCGTTCTCGTTTCACGAGAACGCGCTCGATGCGGCGGTCGGGAACCAGCCAGATCAGGGCGACCAGCACATACAGGCCGTTGGAAATCCATGGGCTTACGTAGGCGAGCGGGATGCCGCTCAAATAGAGGATCGGCGAGACTTTGCCTTTCCAGTCCTTTCCGACCGCGGTTGCGAGCAATGAGTGCGGCCCCTGCTGGGCGATGATGGTGCGTTGCAAAATATAATAGGCGAGGGCGGCCATCAGCAGCACGAAGCCATAGACAGCGGTGGGCGTGGCCGCGAGATGGTTTTGACCCATCCAGGCGGTCATGAACGGAAAGAGGGAAAGCCAAAAGAGCAAGTGCAGGTTCGCCCAGAGGATGCCGCCGGTAACGTGCCGGGTGGAATGGAACATGTGGTGGTGATTGTTCCAATAGATGCCCACGTAGATGTAGCTCAACAGATAACTCAAGATCACCGGCCACAACGGTTTCAGGTCGGCGAGCCCGGCCCCCTTGGGCACTTTCAGTTCCAGCACCATGATGGTGATGATGATGGCGATTACGCCGTCGCTGAAGGCTTCGAGCCGGTTCTTTTCCACGCGGCGATATTAACGCGAGGGTCGGGGCTGTCCATCCCAAGGTCGCCGAACATGAGTGGGCGACTCGTTAATTCGCTACGATGCTCCCTTGGAGGCGAGCCGTTTCCCGCGGCCGGTTTTTTTCGCGGGTTGCCTGGGCGCTTCCCGGCCGGGCGAGGCTGCCGGCCGAACTTCGGGAACGGGTGTGGTCGCGCGGTGGCGGTAGCCGGAGACTCCGGCAAACGCAAGCAGTCCGAGGCCCGCGCCGATGGTGGCGAGGCTCACGTAGAGCGATTGCACCGGTGGTTGGAAACGGAACTCGACGGTGTGAACGCCTGGCTCGAGATAAACGCCGCGCATGACATAGTTGCATCGCAACAACGTCCGCTGCCGGCCATCCACCGACACTTTCCAATGGGGATCGAAATGGTCGTTGAGCAAAAGCACGGAGGGCTGCGGTGCGTCGCACTTCAAAACGACATGTTTCGAGGCGTAGGTGACCGATTCGACGGTTCCGCCGACCGTGGCAGCGCCGGCGGTGTTTGCGGGGAGCGGAACTTCGCCCGTTACGAGGACGATTTGCTCCGGGTCGAAGGCCGGGCTGGTTAATTGCTCCAGCACAGCCTGCGCGTTGGTGTTCACCTGCCAGTTGGCGTAGAGCTTCGCGCGCGGCAGGGACCCGCTGTATTCGAAGAGGGCGAACGCGCCCCGCTCGGCCGGCGCAGCGGTTAGTTGCTCCGGCAAGGTGGCACGCAAAATTCCCGGTTTGGGAAGGACATCGAAGCGTTCGACCAGGCGGAAACGGTGGCGCACGGGATCGACCTGCTCAAGAAAATCCAGGAAGTTTGTGGCGGCAATCAGATAGCGCGTGTTGGTCAGTTGCCAGCGGCGACCGAGGATTCGGGGGACCTCGGCCTCTTTGTCCGGCGGCGGCGTCAGGGCGGTCCCAAAGGACTTGAGGTCCACGGGCATGCGGGACATTTGGATCACATCGAGCGATTGGATGTTGTAATACGGGAACTGATGTTCCAGCCATGCGCTTTCGTAGAGCCAGAAAAGGCCGGACATCTGCGGCGAGGAACGGAAAGGAGGCAGCGCCACACGCTGTTCGTTCGGATGCTCCCTCAGCTTCTCAAGAATGGGGTTGCTGGCGTATTCGTCCTGATAATCCAGCACGATGATCCACGGCAGGTTTGCCCGCCCGAGGTCCAAAATCAGCAACACCGCCAGCAGGATAACGCCCCGGCGGGCACGCCGGCCGGCAAAAGCGCCGCTGAAGGTCAGCGCGATGAAACCCGCGGCCAACGCCCAAAAGAACACGAACCAGCCAACCTGCCCGATGCTAAATATGGCGATGTTGTGCGGTTGGAGACCTTTGAAACGGACGGTTTGCAAATAATGCTCGAGCATCTGGCTGTAGGAGGCGTAAACCATCCAGGCGAGCAGGCTTCCCGCCAGCACGAGTGCGCAAGCCCGGAGCCAGCGTTTTTCGTTTCGATTCGCCTTGGTCCACCAGCTTACAAACCCGGTCCATGGCGCCCCGGCAGTAGCGGGCGGGCGGAAATATCGGCGGGCCAAGCCGTCCATTCCGTATGCGAAAAGGATTACGAGGGCGAAGCTAAACAAATGCAGGAACTTGGTGGGATTTCGAATGGTGGAAAAGTAGGGCAGGGCATAAATCAAACGATAGAGGGGAGCATAACGCCCAAAGGCGAGCAACAAGGAGATGAGGCCGGTGCCAAGCCAAAACCACAGCCACTTGCGCTGAGAGAGGTTGAAAGCGGAATCCTTCCGGCGGAGCGATTCCACCGCGGCCCAAAGCGCGAGCATAATCACGGGGACGCCTGCGTAGAAGCCATTGCCCGAGTACCGCAAAAATCCATTGGGTGGCGTGCCTTCCGAGCCTTTGGCCAGGTAAGTGTCCCAGTCAGGTGCGCGCCCAATTGCGCCCCAGTAGTTCCCGCCGTTCGGAGTTTGCATGCGATAGCCGAACAGTCCCGGCACAATCACGCCCAGGGCCTCCTTTTTGGGGAAGCTCCATTGCGTGGCCCAGTCCCATCGCGCGGCGCGCGTCATGGCGTCTTGTTGTGTTCCCGCCACGCCGGTGATGTTCGTGGCGACCAGTTCGGAAATGGCGCGGGCGGCCAGCAGGGCGGCGCAGACCGCGACCAGCGCCAGACGGGCCAGGCCGCCGCCAAGTTGTCGCACGCGCGGACCCTCGATTGTTGCGGCCTGCCAAAGAATGAACGCGGCGACATACAGGCTGAAGATGGCACCCACGTCCGCGCCTTCCATGACCCCCATACCCACGGCGAGGCCCGCGAGCATGACGCGCCGCCAGCGACCGCGCGGGGAGGTGTCGATTAACGCCGCCAGCGCGAGGAAACTCATTGCCACCGTCAGGACGTGCGCCCCCAATCCCCAGCAAGCCGTGGAAAAGAAGGTTGAATTCAACGCGGCCGCAATCGCTCCCAGAAAGCACGCCGGAGAAGCTAGGCCCGCCTTGCGGAAAAAGCACCACGCGGCCAGCCCCAGCACCAGCACCGAGGCGGGCGTGTAGAGCCGGGAGAACCAAAGCGGCCCGAGCAGCCATTGCAGACCGAAGCTGATGCTGGGGGAGGCGCTGCCTTCGCTGTAGCCGATGCCATCCAAGTCCTGCCAGCAACCGAAAAACCGGTCCGGCAACTGATGGCATTGCGACATCAACCGGCCGAGCGGACCATCGTTGGAAAACAGCGTGTTCCCCGGAAGAAAGCCGCAGCCCAGAAGCAACAGGAGCACGGCGGCGAGCACCAGCAGTGTCGCGGTAAATCCCGTGCCGCCTTTCTTTCCCAACGCAGGTGACGATTTCACATCAAGACGGCGGGCTCGGGGCTGGGCTGCTCCCGTACTCCTGGAAAAGACAGCGCAGCTGGTGGTGTCGATTTGTCCCGGCTCCAATGAGTCAGATCGCGACCGAGCAATTCACTCAGCCGCTCGATTTCAGGGGCGAATTCACGTTTGAGCCGGTGGCACAGCTCGGGCGCCATGACTGGGCGCTCAGCGGGCCGGCAATTGAACTTCCGCAGGCGCGATTCAACCATCTGCAAAGCGGTGAAAATGGGGCGGGGCAGCCAGGGCCGCGCGGCGAGCACGGTTGAACACAACCAGCGGTTCCTCAGCAGCGAACGCAAGGCCCGGAACTTCACATCCTGGTTGCCGTTGATTTTTCCAAATTGGATCCTGGTCCGGCTGGAATCCACGTCCAGGAATTCGAGCGTTTTGCGGTATTCGGCGGCGGTGTCCGCCGCGAGGTCGTCGTAAATGATCACGTGCACGCGTTCGCGGCCGAAGGCTTCAAAATACCGCTTTACCTGGTCGGTGTAGCGCACGGTATCCCGATACACGAGGCCTTGCGCGAGATAGGTCTGGGGCGCCAGGTTGCGGCCGGCGCGGCGATCGCTCTCGGCGGCCAGCGCGGCTTCGAAGGTGGGCAGGTGTTCGTTGGCATCGAAGCGAAACGAGTAGTAAAGGGAATGCAGCATTTCCGCGGGTTCGCGCAGCATGACAATGGCGCGCGCCTCCGGGTTGAAGGCTTTCAATTCCGCGGCGGCTTGCTGGGAAAAAAGATACCAAACGGAGGACTCACCCACGCGGTGCTGGCCGTTCCAGCCGGCGAATTCGTTCAGATAAGCGCTGGGATCGCGGCGGTAGAATTGGGAGCCGAAGCGAAGATCTGCGCCGAAGTGGTGCATCTCCTTCCGGGCCATGAAGACCTCCGGATGGCCCGCAAGATAGCGGTCCATCGCAGTTGTGCCGCACTTGGGTGCGCCAACGATAAAGACATCTGGCTTTCTGATCACAGCAGGGGCCTGCTCCTAAATGGAGAAGGACCAACTTCTGCTAATAGCTCGGCTCACGAAACACCCGTGAACCCAGTGACATGACTTTAGCAATCAACTTGCCGTTTTCAAGAAAAATCGTAATTGCCGCCAAAAATATACGGGGAATGGCGGAATTGGGGGCGCTGACACGCAATTTTAGCGTTTTATCGAGTTAAACAGGAATAAACGGAAAACCGGCGCGAATGACGGAGCAGCATGCCAGACTTGGCGGTCACGGTGAGGGGAAACGCCGTCCGCTCCCGGCGATGCGAATGATCAAGGCCGGGCGGCGTTGTCGCGCACACAGGCGTATAGAAACGAATCCTGAAGCTGGCCGTCTTTAAAAATGCTGGCACGCAAGCGTCCCTCGCAGACGAACCCGGCTTTTTCGAGAACGCGCACCGAGGCGCGATTGTTCGCGAAGGGTTCGGCGAAAATCCGTTGCAGGTCAAATACTTCGAAGGCGCGGCGGGTGAATCTGCCCACCACCTCGGACATGATGCCCCGCCCCCAGTACGGCTCGCCCAACCAGTACCCCAATTCCGCCGCCTTGCGGTGAACGTCGCCGCCGAGTGTGAGGCCGATGCAACCGATCGCTTCCGCAGGCGTCGCTATGGCGAAGGCGGTTTGAGGGTTCTCCTGGGTGACGTAACTTAGAAAGGCTTGTGCGTTCTCGAGAGTGTAGGGATGCGGGAAGACGTCGCGGAGGTTCAGCCAAATCTTTCGATTGTTCGCGTAGCGTTGGACGGCGACCGCATCCTCCATCGACCAGGGGCGAATTGAGGCTGACTTTAGTTTAAGGTGCATGATGGCAGGCCAGCTTAATAGTTAAGGCAGCCATCTACCGGGCGGCGTTGAAGCTGGATCCTGGCGGGCGTTCGACGAGGTGCAGGAGGTTTTGTTCGGCGTCGCGGAAAAACAGGATGCGCCCGCCGCCGCCGGCGGGTTTCACGGGGTCGAGGAATTTCACGCCGCGCTTTTCCAGGAGGGAGCGGGAGGCTTCAATGGATTCGACGCGCAAGGCCACGTGCCGCCAGCCGGCGAGGGCGTTGATGCCGGTTTCGTCGAGGGAGAGGTCGGCCTGATAAATTTCGATGAGCGGACCGCCCGGCAGGGTGAGAAAGAAGGCGCGCGAGGGTTGTTGGTTGTCGAAGACCACTTCAGCGCCCAGAACTTCCACATACCAGTCTTTGAGCAGCAAGGGGTCGCGCGCCGCAAGGCCGAGGTGTTCGAGGGTAAAATTCATGAGCGGAGCCTAGCAGACTGAGCGCGGGAAGGCACGAAAATTACGCGGACCAGATGTGCGAGCGGGCGATTCGTTCCGCCGCCTGACGCTGCGCTTCCGCCTTCGCTCGGTCGGAAGCGGCGACGAGACAAATGGGCGCTCTCTTGGCTTGATAAATCTAAATAAAAATGTTGACAAGGTCCCGGGCTGGATCAATGTTCCGGGATGCAAAATGCACGATGCGAGGCGCCGGGCTGGCGGGGCAACGGGCATTGGATTTCATATCCCGGTCAGGATGGCGGCGTGGAAGAGGCAAAATTAAACCTGCGGGGCGGAAAAATTAAAGTAAATTAAACCAAATTAAGCTAAATCCGGGTTAGTCCGACTTAGTCCGACCTCAAAAATCAAAAACGGCGTGCCGAGATGAGTCTGCCGCCTGCGCCAAGACTTGCTTCAAATGGCTGGCAACGGCAGGGGTGGGTTGCATCGGCGCGCGGAGTGGCATGCCCCGGCTTTGGGGCGGAACAAACCGAAGGAAGATGAAACAAACCAAAATACCTGCGATGTGGTGGGCGCGTTCCGGCCCTACCACCAGTGGTAGGGAGCGCTGCCGCCTCCGGCGGGACGGGCGCACGATTTGGCCGCCTCTCTCCGAAATTTCGATTGGGCGATTGAATGCGGCACGGACCTTGCGGCATCCCGACTTGGGCATTATATGTTCACGCAGAGCTGGAGCTCTGCGCTCCGCGTTGACGGGGTGATTACGTGTGCTTGACGCGTGCGGTTGCGTCCATTAGGTTGCGCGTCAGAATCGATAATATTGATATGCAAAACTTTCTTGTTCCGATGGTAGTCGAGCAGACCGGGCGGGGTGAGCGTGGTTACGACATTTACTCACGCCTGCTGGTGGACCGCATCGTTTTTTTGGGCACACCGGTCGATGACATGGTGGCCAATCTGATCATCGCGCAATTGCTGTTCCTGCAAATGCACGAGCCGAAAAAAGACATTCATCTTTACATCAACTCGCCGGGCGGCAGCGTGACGGCCGGGCTGGCGATTTACGACACCATGCAGTTTCTGACCTGCGATGTGAACACGTATTGCATCGGGCAGGCGGCCAGCATGGGCGCGGTCCTGCTGTGCGGCGGGACCAAGGGCAAGCGGTACGCCCTGCCGAACTCGAACATCATGATCCACCAGGTGCTCGGCGGCGCGGAAGGCCCGGCGAGCGACGTGGAAATCCGCGTCAAGTACATGCTGAAATTGAAGCAGCGGCTCAACGGCATCATTTCCAAGCACACCGGCCGTTCGATCGACCAGGTGGAAAAAGATTGCGACCGCGACAACTTCATGAGCGCCGACGAAGCGAAGGCTTACGGCCTGGTGGATGATGTGGTGCAATCGCGCAAGGAAATTCCGGGCCTGGCCGAGCGCGCCACGAGTCTCGCGGACAAAAAAGAATAATCAGGGATCACCATGGCGCGGCCCACGAATATTACGCTGTGCAGCTTCTGCGGGAAGTCGCATTCCGAGGTCAAGAAGCTCATCGCGGGGCCGGGGGTTTACATCTGCGACAATTGCGTGGTGCTCTGCAAGAGCGTGCTGGACAAGGAATTGTCCACCCAGGCCCGGAAGCATCGCCCCAAGTTCAACATTCCCAAGCCGGTGGAGATCAAACGGCAGTTGGACCGCCAGTGCATCGGGCAGGATCACGCCAAGAAAACGCTGGCGGTGGCGGTGCACAATCATTACAAGCGCATCCTCCATGAGCCCGCCAATGGCGCGGAGGCGGAAGCCGGCGAAGCCCCGCCGACAGACCGCCATGCGGATGTGGAGATCGAGAAGAGCAACATCCTGATGGTGGGGCCGACCGGGTCGGGCAAGACTTTGCTGGCGCGCACGCTCGCGCACATTTTGGATGTGCCGTTTGCCATTGCGGACGCCACGACGCTGACCGAGGCCGGTTACGTGGGCGAGGACGTGGAGAACATCATTTTGCGCCTGCTGCAAAACGCCGATTACGACGTGAAGCGCGCTCAACGCGGGATCGTGTATATCGATGAGATCGACAAGATCGCGCGCAAAACCGAGAATGTATCCATCACGCGCGATGTCTCGGGCGAGGGCGTTCAGCAGGCGTTGTTGAAGATTCTTGAGGGGACCATTTGCAATGTGCCGCCGCAGGGCGGGCGCAAGCACCCGCAGCAGGAATATATCCGCGTGGATACGAGCAACATTTTGTTCATTTGCGGCGGCGCGTTCGTGGGTTTGGAAAAGGTCATTCTGCGCCGTTTAGGCAAGAACGTGATGGGTTTCAACGCGGCTGAGCAGAGCCACAAGGCGGCGTCGGTGGATCGTTTGCAAATCCTGCAATACATCGAGCCCGAAGATCTGCTGAGCTTCGGGTTCATTCCGGAATTCATTGGCCGCTTGCCGATGGTGACGGTGCTATCCGAGTTGACGGAGGACCAGTTGGTTTCGATTTTGACCGATCCCAAGAACGCCGTGGTGAAGCAATTTGCGAAGTTGATGGCGATGGAAGGCGTGGAGTTGGAATTTTCCAGCGATGCGTTGCGCGAACTGGCGGCGCAGGCGCTGAAGAAGGGAACGGGCGCGCGCGCGTTGCGGGGCTTGCTGGAACGGATGATGTTGGATGTGATGTACGACGTGCCCAGCAGCGACGACGTGTTAAGTGTGAAGATCACCCGGCCCGTGGTGCTGGGCGAGTGCAAACCACTGCTGCGCCGCAAACAGGATCAGGCGGCGGCGTGAGGCACGGCGATTGCCGTTCGAGACGCCGAAAGTGCCGGTCACAGCGAAAAGAACTTCAGCACCCGCACTTCATCGTCGAGATGCAGCATGATCCAGTTGTTTTGGATGTCGGTCCGGATGACGTGGTGGTTGCCGACGTGATAATTCCAGATCGGGCTGCCGCCCGAGGGACTGATGAGATAAAGGTTGTAGTGCGTGTCCGGTCCCTCTTCCAACTTTAACCACGCCACCGTCTGCGAAACCATGGTCGTATAGACGAACTTGCCGGAGATGCGGCAATCGTCGCCCATCGACTGCAAGCGCCACAGCACTTTGCCGGTCTTCTGGTCCACCTTGAGGATGACCGGGTGGATTTTGTTCATGATATTGATCTGTTGCGAGTATTGGATCGAATCCGGCGTCGCAGTGGTGCTGTTGACGTAAAGCTGCCCGGTGTGGTCCTGCTGGATGCGTGAAATGCCAACGCTGTTCATGCGCCAGATGGGGTTGCCCGTGGAGAGATCGTAGCGGGTGAGAATGCCTTTATCCGCGACGTACAACGCATCCCTGGTTTCCAGGCAAGGGCTGTAATCCTCCTCGAAATAAGAACGATGCGGAATGGTGTAGGTCAGTTTTGCCTCCCAAAGTTTCTTGTTGTTCTTGTCGAAAACGAGCAGGGAATTTCCCGCAGCGACGACATCCACCGTCTTGAGGGGAATGAATTGCGGCGGGCCGGTGACTTCGCCGACCCAGTCCGGGAGGTTTCCGGCCAGGCGGCGGTGCAGGGTGACCTGGTAGCGGCTGACATCCTCCAGTTCCTTGCCGCCGGTTCGTTCGCGTTGGGAGTCGTTCATCATTTCCTGCGCGACATCGAGGCTTTGGCCGGCGGTCAAATGATCGCTCTCGAGGATCGACTTGCCCTTGGGCTTCATGGCTTCGTGTGAAATAATGTTGCGTTCGATGAGTTTGGTGGTGAATTGGACTGCGTTGGCCCCGGTGGGAATGTATCTCGCCCGATCCGCCAGGAATATGTCCCCGGAGATGTCGCCGCCATTTTCATCATCATTCCCGGCGCTTGCGGCGGCGGCGCGGTTGGCCACGTCCTGCGCGCTGTTTTTCAGTTGGTTTGCGGGCAGCTTGTCCTCGGAGTCAGCGGTTCGCTGCTGGGAGGGCGGCGGTGTGTTTTTGGCCAGCGCTTTGGCCGTTCGGTCCGCCGGCTTGGCGGTGGTCGCGGCGGGTTTGCCGGGTGTTTTAGCGCCGGGCTTCGCGATCAGGTCCTGCGGCTTGACCCGGGCTGGAACTATTTCTTCGGTTTGCGTGGTGGCGTCCGGGAAGGTGATCTGGGTGAGCACCTGGCGTCCGGATAACTCTTCGGTGACAACCAGGAGTGTATCTTCGCCGCGTTCGATGCTTTTGATTTTGTCCTTGACGGGGATTTCCTTGGTGGCGCCTGTTTGCCGGTCGAATCGGCGCATGCGATCGGAGAGCACGAGCCAGATGTCGTTGGAAGTGGTGATGACCTGCGGACGAGAGTAGAGGTAATCGCTCTCGAAGCCGAGCGGGTCCAGCAACGGTTCCGCATTGGGATTCTTGGCGGTTCGTTTCATGGCCTCCTCGTTTTTTGCCCGGGCGGCTTTGATCGCGGCTTCTTCCGCATCGGTCTGCAAACGCACCGACCAAAGCTGTTTCTTCTGCATCACGTCCATGAGCGCGAGCTGCTTGTCTTTCACTGAAAGCAACTGGTTCGGGCCGATCAACTCGTAGAAATCATCCGGTTTGGAAAATTTGTCGAGCATGGAATCGGATCGGACAATCGGGATGGAATAAACCAGTTTGGGATCGCGAGCGAACCAGGCGTACCAAAACCAAAGTCCAAGCAGCATGGCCGCGAACGCGAAGCCCGCCAGAACCAGTCGTTTGGTCTTGGCCGAGGTCCGGAATTGCACGACGGTCTTTTGGTGGGCATAGACGGGAATCTTGATGCGCTTGGCCTCGGCTTGCTGGCGGCAATAAACCGAGCAGACATAACCAAACTGCTCCATGCACTTCGGGCAAATCGGTTTGCCGCAGACCCGGCAGGTTTCGACGGCCGGTTCGGTTTTGTGTTTTGGGCAAAGGCCGCCTTCGTCCGGGGCGTTTGCGCCCGGGGATGGCACGGGAGCCGCAGCCGGCGCGGCGTGCGCGCTCCCACCGGAGATGCGCAATGAACTTTGCTGCGGCGGTTTGGGCGCGCTCGGAACCCGGACGGGCGCCGGAGCCGGACTGACCGAAACAGTCGCCATAGCCACCGGGGCAGGCGTGGCCGGAGGTGGTGGCGCTGGCGCAACCGGGGCCGGAGTCGCAGGCGCAGGTCTTGAAGGGATCGCTATACGAACCGCGCCCGAGGAACTTGAGTCCGCGGGGGCAGGCGCTGGAACTGGTGTTGGCGTCGGTGCCGGCAGGGCGACCGCTACTGCCGCCGAGGACGCCAATTGCCGCTGGATCTCCGCATTGGCCAATTCGAGGGCGCTGTTGTTGCAACCGGGGCAATTCACGTTCACCGGCATCCGCCCGTTCACCGGCTCGACGTCGAAAGCGAATTTAGTCCCGCAGCCGCATTGGATTTTTACATTCATGTTCAGGGTTTGGGGTTCAACAGAACCACCTTCGGAGTATTAGTCAAAACAAAAGCGGATTGGGCCGGGCTTGCCTGGATGTTTCCATCACAAAACGCCACGTTCCCGCCGTACTGCTTGTGATTGTTCCCGGGCTTTTTGCCGTCACGGGAAAACAAAATCTCGCCCACTTGCTTGGAATTCGTATTGACCTGCCGGTCCGACAACAGCGGCTGGTCGGCGCCGTCGTTCAGTGTGCGGCCCATGTAGTAGGCGTAACTGATCTTGCGGCTCGCAAACGGCTGGGCATCCGGCAACCGGCTGTCCTTGCTGCCCGGGCAGGTGAAAAACTCCGTGCCGGTGGTGGAACGCGGCACTAACTGGCTAAGCGGCGCTTCGGACGTGCTGGCGCCAGGAACGCTCGGAAGCTGGTCGTGGTTGTCCATCGAATAGGTTTTGAGCGCGACGTACACATTCTGGAGATTCTTCCCGCAATTGGCGATCTGCTTGAGCTGATAACCCTTGTTGCCCCCGCCCAAATACAAGGTGACCAGCACGAAGATCAATGCCACGACAATAAGGAGTTCCAGCAGGGAGAAGCCGCCGCCCATCCGGGACAAGGAACGCGAGTGCAACGGTCCCGACCGTTGCCGAACCGCCAGCCGGAAGAAGCAGCGAAAGTTGGCCGGTTTATCTCCCTGCGACTCCTTTTGGGAACATTCCAGGGTCACGCCATATTATGGAACAGAATCGCCCCGTTTGGCAATCCTGCATTTTGTTTGTTGCTACCGAAATGGCGTCTCCTGAGGGGCCATTTTTTAGGCGGGCGCGCCACTCCGTGCGCGCTGCGTTGGGTATGCGAATGGACGGCGGGCAGAGGATTGCCACGCCCTACCGCCTCACGGGAATTAACCGGCCAGCCCAGCCCAGCGGAAAAATAAGGTCAGACGCCGATATCTTCGTTCCAAAGCTGCGGTTTTGCAGCGATGAAATCCCGCATCAACTGGATGCATTCGGCGTTTTGCAGAACTTCCACTTTGACACCTTGAGAGCGCACATACTCTTCCGGCCCCTGAAAAGTGATGTTTTCTCCCACGATGATGCGCGGAATCTTGTAAAGCAGCGCCGCGCCACTGCACATCGGGCAGGGGGAAAGGGTCGAGTAGAGCATGCACTTGGCGTAAACGGACGCCGGGAGCCGGCCTGCATTTTCCAGGCAGTTCATTTCCGCGTGGTGGATCACACTGCCATTTTGCACCCGCTGATTGTGGCCGCGCCCGATGATTCTTCCGTCGCACACCAGCACCGAACCAATCGGGATGCCGCCCTCGGCCAGGCCCTTTTTGGCTTCTTCAATTGCGGCTTGGAGAAATGCGTCCATGACATCAATCAACGTTTGTAATCAAGACAAGGTTCCATCAGTCAATCACCCTCACTCCAGCCGTCCCGGAGAAAGGCCAGGCAGCCTGCTCATTCGAAATGGATTTTATCCCGTCGTCGCAATGGCTGCAATGAGCTTTTGTTTGGTTGGCAAAGCAAAACGGCGGTCCATTGCTGGACCGCCGTTCACATTCCAAAACTCAATTACCAGGAGCTTCTCACAGCCCTTTCTTGATGATGTATTTCAACAGATCGCCAACGCGGTAGCTGTAGCCCCATTCGTTGTCATACCAACTCACCAGCTTGAAGAAGCGTTTGTTGAGCTCGATGCCCGAACCCTTGTCGAAGATGGAAGAGAAGGTGCAATGTATGAAGTCGCTGCTCACCACTTCGTCATCGGTGTAATCCAGGATGCCTTTGAGGTAGGTTTGGCTGGCCTTTTTCATGGCCGCGGCGATTTCCTCGTAGCTGGTGTCCTTCGCGGTCCTGACGGTCAGGTCCACGACGGAAACCGTCGGCACCGGGACGCGAAAGGACATGCCCGTGAGCTTGCCCTTGACCTCCGGGCAAACCAGGCCCACGGCCTTGGCGGCGCCGGTCGTGCTGGGGATCACGTTTTGCGCCGCAGTGCGGCCGCCTTTCCAATCCTTCTTGCTGGGCCCGTCCACCGTCTTTTGCGTGGCGGTATAGGCGTGCACGGTCGTCATCAAGCCTTCCTCGATGCCGAAGCCTTCCTTCAACAGCACATGAACCAGGGGCGCGAGGCAGTTGGTCGTGCAGGAAGCGTTGGAAATGATTGTGTGTTTGGCCGGGTCGTACTTTTCATGGTTGACGCCCATGACCACGGTGATGTCTTCATTCTTCGCCGGTGCGGAGATGATCACCTTTTTTGCGCCCGCCGCGAGGTGGCCCTTGGCTTTCTCGCCGTCCGTGAACAAACCGGTGGACTCGATCACCACGTCCACGCCGAGTTGTTTCCACGGCAGTCCGGAAGGATCCTTCGCACTGACCACCTGGATGTCCTGGCCATTAACGATCAGAATGTCATCCTCGGCTTTGTCGGGAGCGGACTTCCTGGAAGACACCTCGCCCGCGAAGCGGCCCTGGGTGGAATCATATTTCAACAGGTAAGCCAGGTTATCGGCCGGCACAATGTCCCCGACCGCGACCACCTGGACATCCTTGACGAGCATGCCTTGTTCGGCGAGAGCGCGAAACACGAGGCGCCCGATCCGTCCGAACCCGTTAATTGCAACTTTCACAGCCATAGTTTTCAGTAATAAGTTAACCTAACAACATGCGCATTATCATTGACTGAGGCCCGTGCCGTCAATGGTGAATCACATTCCCTAATACGAACCCCGATGCCACATTCTAACCGAGAAAACCGGCAGCGCAAGCAGCATCTCCGGCAGGTGGCGGCCCGGAAGGCGGGGACATCGCGCTGCGATGTCCCGCCCGCGTTCCAGCGGGCGGAACGGAACGTACTGGCCGAGGCCGTGCGATCCGGGTCTTTCGTTCCATTGCCTGATATTGCGCTGCCCCCTTCGTGGAGGTTACACGGCGAAACAAGCGGCGACGGAGACGGCGCAGCACGCCGTCCCTGCCGAAATATGGAACAATGATAAGATGCAAGCGGCGGCAACGGCCATCCAAATGGGTAGCGCACCCGAAGACTTGAGGCTGAAGCACCCCAATGACCGAGGCATTTATGTTCTTGCGCCGATTCCGGCTTGCGCCGTTTTGCGTCGTAGGTAATGTTGCGAGGCATGCAGCATAAAGCTGCGGATCAATCAGAGCAGGTTATGGGGAAATGGCTGAGTTGGTTTTTAGTTTTGGTCGCGGGCATCGGTTTCGGAAGTCTGCGGAGCAACGCGGCGGATACTGGAGTAAGCGCCGGAGAAAATGAAATCCGGCTGCGCCAGGACTCGAATTCACAATTGACTTCGCCGCCGCCGGACAAATCCCTTTGGGCGGGTGACGTGGGAGATGGCTTTCAGCGCGGAGCGCACGAGTTGGGGTTGACTGCCGGATTTGGCCTGGGAATGGCGGCATTCGGCAGTTCACAGGCGCATGACCTGGCCCTGGGCACGCTGAATTACGGTTGGATGCTTACCGGTGTGTTGGGCGAGGATCATTGGTATCGCGGCAATGTTGAGTTGCTCGGCCAGGTGTTCGGCGGTGAACAGGTTAATCCGCGCCGGGCTTGGGTGGCGGAAGGCGCAGCCCTGTTGAGGTACAACTTTGCCACCGGTACGCCTTGCGTTCCCTTCGCACAACTCGGCGCCGGGGCTGGGGGAACGGACATCGGCGGACCCGACCTGAGCACCACGTTTGAATTTAATGTGCAGGGGGGATTGGGCGTGCATTATTTTTTCCGGCGGAATGCGGCGCTCACTTTCCAATACCGTTTGCTGCACCTTTCCAACGCGCGCATCCGCTCTCCCAACCTGGGCGTGAACGTGAATATGTTCGAAGCCGGGGTAAGCTGGTTCTTCTGAGAGCGGTCAGGCGAGCGAGAGGTAAATGGTCTTAAGGTATTCCGCTTCCTTGAATTTCGCCGGATGATCGGGAGCGTGGCGCGTGGTTTGCAATTCGGTGAATCTCCGTCCGCTTCTGGCCGCCGACTGGCGTACGGCTTCGAAGAATTCCGCCGCGGTGACATGCGCGGAACAGGAAGCAGCCACCAAAATGCCATCGCGGGAAAGGCGGCTCATTCCCAGCGCGGCCAATCGCCCATAGGCTCCGATGGCGCCGGCGCGTTCGGATTCGCGTTTCGCAAGCGAAGGTGGATCCAGAATGATGAGATCGAACTGGTCTCGGCTTGTCTCGAGCCATTGAAAGGTGTCGGCCTGGATGGTTTCGTGCGGACATCGCGCAATGGCGGGATCGGCTTCGTTCAACCTGAAATTCCGGTTCGCGTTTTCGAGCGCGTGCGTGCTGATGTCGAGATCGGTCACGGACTGCGCTCCGCCGCGCGCCGCGTAGAGCGAGAAGCCGCCGGAAAAGCTGAAGGCATTGAGCACTTTCCGCCCGCGGGCCAGGGTTTCGACTGTGCGCCGGTTTTCGCGTTGATCGAGGAAGAAGCCGGTCTTTTGACCGCGCAGAACGTCCGCCTCAAAACTCAAACCGGTTTCGAGAAAAACCACGGGCCCGGTCAGCGGCGGGCCGGCGAGGATTTGGCCATCGCCAAGCTGGAAGCGCGTGCGGGCCAAATCCTGAATATTCCGGCTCAGCCGCAGGACGAGGCGGGGCGATGGCGGCTCCGGCAGCCATTTCCGATTTGAAATTTGAGCTTTCAAAAAGCCAACGATTTCCTCCAAACGCGGCAACCAGGCGGCGGTATAAAGCTTGAGAACGAACGTCGAGTCATACCGATCCAGCACGAAGCCGGGCCAGCCATCGCTCTCGCCATTGATGCAGCGGTAGCCGGTGGTTTTTTCGTCAAAAAGGCCCCGGCGCAAATCGAACGCCCGATTCAGCCGCGCCTGCCACCAGTCGTGATTGAGCGTTTGCGGCTTGCCCGCGTGGAGAATGCGCACGCGGATGGGGGAATCCGGATCGAATAGGCCCACCGCCAGGAACTCGTCTTTGCGGTCGTAAATGACAGCCAACTCACCAAGTTCACCGGCTCGATTCTGCTTCCGAAGGCTGTCCGCAAACAGCCACGGATGGCCGGAACGCAAGATGGACTCAGCCGCGGGGCTAACACGCAGCCGGAGGCGGGGCGAAGCAGGTTTGGATGGTTTTGAACTGGACACAGCGTCGTCTTTCGGCGAGGCGGCGGGACTTCTGGTGCTCCATCCGTTCCTCAGATTAATACTCCACCTTCAGCGGCGCTTTCAACCGCGCGGCAAAGTCGCGGACGCATGTCTCCCATGCTTTCGCGTCGGGAAAGTCGCCGCTTTGGCTCCAGCCAGCGCCAAGGTAATAGACGAACGGCTCGCCAACCCGGGCCTGCGTGATGGCCAGAAGATTCGCCACGGGAGGCGCGCCTTCATTCGAAGGTTTATCCAGATCAGCCTGGGACAAAACCGGCAAGCTGGCCTTTTCGGTGACGAATTCCTTCACGCCACCCGGCAGGATGATCGCGCAGGCAATGTTGCCGCGATCATGGTCCGCGGGTTGCCAGTACGCCGCCCAGCCAGCGTTCTGATCTTTGGTGACAGTTCCTTCCGTGGGCCGCTGGGCGATGCCGACCCCGATGGTGACAGGCGTTTTGTCTTCACAGGTGAAGGTGCTCTGCGCGCGGCTGAAGTTCGAGCCCGCATCGATGCTGATGCGTTTGGTTTCCGAAATTTTTCGGCCGCCGGCTTCCCAGGGTTCGTACGTCAATTCAAGCTCGGAACGAATCGGGCCGGTGGCCAAAACGCGCCCTTCCTTGAAGTTGATGGAGGGATAAAGTTGCTGGCCGTCCCAAATACCCAGCCCGCCACAACCGCGACTCCGCCCCACGCGATAATCGTCCATCCCTTCGCCGTGGTCGTTATGGTAGTCGCCGTTTTTATACCAGCGGTCGATGACCAGACTGCGGGTGCGTTTGGACCAAACATCGATGCCGCTGCTGATGGTGCCTTCGCCTTTGATCAGCGCCTGCTGGTACATGCGATGAGCTGTGCGATCACTCTCCCAGGCCATGTCGTTGAACCGTTCGGTAACGAGCCGGGCATAAGTTTTCATGACCGGCGGTGGCAAGGTGGGAAAGCCGATCGCGAGAGCAGCCCGATAAACACGCGTTTCGCCCGGCGCCAGCGACACTTGAAACAGCAGCTTGCCGTAACCGGTTCCGCCCTCCGCGGGAAGAAGCTGGCAATCGAGCATGCGCGCCGACACTCCGTCCATGACGGCGGGTTTGGTGGGCGGACGATACGCACGCGCCCCGCCCAGCCGGCCATAAAGCGAGCCCCAATCCAGCTCGACCGTTTCGTTGCGGCAGTGAAGTTCCGAGGGGTTGGTGACTTTGATCGGCAGGACCGGCGTCCGCATAAAGACCGCCATTCGATAAAACTCGGTTCCGGCGAGCAGAAAGGCGCCTACACCGTAAGTCTCCGTGGCGTTCTCATCGAACTTCTTGGGATCCGCGCCCACGGGTTGAACGTGCGTCAGCTTGCCGTCGGACTGCACACACTCCATGAGGGCCTGCCAGCCCTTGTTGATCGCCCCTTCGAACTTGTCTGGATCGAGTAATCCCTGATTGAAACCCCACGCGAAGGCGTAAGTGCAGAAAGCCGAACTGCTGGTTTCCTTCAACGGATAACTATCCGGGTCGAGCAGGCTGGCGCGCCACAATCCGTCCGGCTGCTGGCATTCGCGCAATTTGTCCGCCATTTCGCGGAACTGTTTCACGAAACGCGGGCGGGCCGGATGGTTGTTCGGCAGGACCTGCAACATGCGCACCAAACCGGCCATTACCCAGCCGTTGCCACGACCCCAGAACACTTTTTTACCGTTCGCTTCGCGCTTGTTGAAATAGGTGCTGTCGCGGAAATAGAGATGCTCGTCCTGGTCGTAAAGGTAATCCGAGGTCACCCACCAGTTGGTCACCGCAAAGTCCAGATAGCGCGCATCCCCGGTCGCCTGATACAGGCGGATCCAGGTCGGCGGCCCCATGAACAGCGCGTCGCACCAGCACCAACGTTCCCGCGAACGCTCGCGCGGCCTGTATTCGAGCGATTGAATATCCGACGGATGCGCGAGGATGTTGTCGAAGCGCTCACGCAAGGGCGCAATCATGCGTTTCTCGCCATAACGAAGGTAGAGTTCGACGTACGTCTGCCCAACACAGTAATCATCTGCGTCATACATCCGCCTGGCCGGCTTCCATTGATTCGTCTCGCCCATGGCGAGCATGGCGTCGAGATATTTCTGGTCGCCCGAAATCCCGCCCAGCGCCATCAAGCCGGTATAAAGCGCGGCCTGGGTCCATTCGTCCGGCTTGTGTGCCGATGGGTGCGCCAGTTGCCAATCGGCGACGCGTTGCAGCGTTTGGACAATTGCCGCTGGCGCGATGCTCGCCGCGGTCGGCGCAGAACTTGTGAGTCCGCCATTGGGCTGTGCCAAAGCCGCTTGCGCGGCGCCGATAAGGAGCAACCCAATCCCTGTGCAGACGGACGAAACGGTCATTCTGAGCATGGCGCGATATTGCCCTTCCGCACCTCGCCAATTCAACGAAAATTGGTCGCCACCACACCCTCCTCCACGCGCCGCACCCGATTTCAACCCTTCCCCCTTTGGAATTCGGACTTTGGATTTTTCTCTGGTTTGTGGTGTTTGGAGCCTGGTGGTTGATGTTTTTATTATATACCCCCTCTAGACCCACCAGTCCCAAGGCCGGTAAACACTGGGTTTTCTTCACTTTCAACCCGTCCCAAACCCCTCCTAATCGTGCTCGTCCTCGTCGTCGTCCTCGATCCCCTTCGGATTTCTGGCTTCGGATTTCGGATTTTGCCCCTGGGGAGTCTTTCCCCGCAGAATTCGTCTAAGAAACTGCGCCTCCCGGTGTCATACATGGTAGACACGATGTTCTCAAAACACCCGGACGCCGGGAAAAATGAATAGTTGAGTGACTTGACTTGAGCATGATCGTGAAGATTCGCCGAGCATGGCCGTGATGCAACCAAAAGCAGTGAGCGAGCCGCCCGGGTTGGAAACGATTGAAGAGCTGTTCGCAGCCCTTGAATCGCCGCTCCTGGGTTATGCCCGGCGAATGACTGGCGACCTCGAGGTCGCCCAGGACCTGGTCCAGGATGCGTTCATGAAACTGCACGCCCAATTTGACGAAGTCCGCGAACCGCGGCCATGGCTGTATCGCGCCGTGCATAACGCCGCGCTGAACCACCGCCGGCAGGCCGGCAAGATCGTCCCGCTCGAACCGCCCGCCGAAGAAGGCGCACCCGGCGTCCCCGACCCCGCCGACCCCCAGCCGTTGCCCGACGAAAAAATCGCGCAGCAGGAAGGCCTCGGCCTCGTCCGCCTCAGCCTCGAAACCCTGGATGACCGCAGCCGCGAACTGGTGCGGCTCAAGTTCAATGAAGGCATGTCCTACAAGGAAATCAGCGCCAAAACCGGGTTGACCGTCGGCAACGTCGGCTACTTGCTCCATCACGCGCTAAAGGCCATCGGCGACGAACTGGCCAGAAACGGAGTTGTGCCATGAGTTCAGAATTTCCCTCAAATCCCAACGACCGCCACGAACTCGAAGCCAGCCTCACCGCCCTCATCCTCGGCGAACTGTCCGCCGACCAGGCCGCCGCGCTCCGCGAAGCGATGGCGCAGGATCAGGAGTTGTCCAAACTTTACGAGCGGCTCAAAAGCACGATCCACCTGGTCCGCGAGACGGCCACCCCCGCCGCCGCCGAAACTCCCGAACAATCCACACGCCTCAAACTCAGCGCCGACCGCCGGGAGAAGTTGCTCGCGCAATTCAAGACCGTTGCGCCGAAGGAGTTCGCGCACTCACAAAAACGCAAACCGGCATTTAGGTTGCGGATTACGGAATTGGCGGCAGCGATTGCTATTTTAGCCATCCTCGCGGCCATGATGCTCCCAGCCCTCTCGAAAGCAAAATACAGCGCGAAGTCCGTCGTTGTGCTGAATAATCTGCGGCAACTCGATTCGGCTAAACAGCTATGGGCTGAAGAACATCACGCCCCGCCAGATGCAGTGCCGACTCCCAACGATCTAAGACCTTACATGGGCGGAGTCCTTCCAGGCGAAGGTCGATCCGTCTCGGGCGAGACTTATGTCATTGGAAGAGTATCTGAGGCGCCCGTTGCCGAACTCAGGAAGGGCGGGAAACAAACCCGTCTCTCGCTCAATGGTGGTGGCTGGAAGCCGGTGGCAAACAATACCGCTCCTGAAATGTATGCCATGCAGTCAAAAGTCGGCAACCCGTCCGAATTAGCCCGATTTGCGGGACGGACAGGCGAGACACCTCGCGCACGCTTGGACACCCCACCCGCGCCGACACCCTCTCCTGAAACTCTCCACTACCGAATCGTCCTGCCGGTGGCTGATGCAGGCGAGTCGATCGCGAAGCCGGCAATAACCCCTGAGCCGCCAGCGATTCCCTCAACGCCTCCCTTGGTTGAGAATCCCGCACCTATTAGCAGTCGAGGACGGGGCGGCGAAGCTAGTGACTCCGTGGCCAATCGCTTCGGTGATGCCCAACCAACGAAGGCCGACGATTTGAAGCGAACGGACACAGATTTATCCCGTTCTACTGAATTCGGGTTGGTACCCAACTCTCAGACCCATGCCGAGTTGCTCGACACCGTCCAGGCTCCAACGCCCAAGTCCGACTTGCGCTCTCAGCCGAACGGAGGCGCGCCGACATCCCCACTCGCGGGCGGAAGGATTGTTCTGCCTTCAGATCAGGCCGATGGCATCACAACTTCAGTCCGGGGAACCTATTTCAGCGAGAATGCCGCAATCGGAAATCCCGAATGGACCGGTACACTCAACCACCCCGAGACCGCGCACTCCGCCACCAATGCCTTCGTTGGCCGCTACGCTTACACCGCTGCACCAACGCCATCAACCGACCTGTATTTTGCCACAAAATCCAACGAAGCTGGCTTCGTCGATCCCACCACCGGATTGCCCATCGGGCAGACCATCGGTTCTGCCGTTGATCCCACAACTGGACTGCCAGTCCAGTCACCACCTGCCGCGAACAACCTGGGTAACTCTGGGTCCGAAGCAGCTACCGCTTCTCTTCAAGGGCTGTCCCATTTTGGTTGGGCAACCGCGAGTGAGTCGGAAACGACGGAGGTCAACCGTCTTGCAAAGAAAGCGCCTGATGCCAGCCAAGCTGTAGCGCCCGCGATTGTGCCGCCCGGGGATCAGAGTGTCTCGCTCGCTGAACTTGGATCACCAGCCAAGCCAACGCTGGTAGGCAAGCCGGAGATGGAAACGCGAACTTCCCAACTCAATGCGGATGCGGTTCGCAGGCTTGAGCACATTCCCGGCGGTACAGGCGGTGGCGGAAGTGGAGGAGCTGGTGGTTTCCTCGGCGCTGGCGTTCCGGGCAGTTCTCAACCAACCCAGCAAGCCGCCTCCGAAACTGAGTTGGCCGGCACGCTCCCGACCCTGGCGCTGAACGAAAAGGCCGGGGACGCTTCCATACTCCGGGACCTTAACGCTGATGACAGCCAGAAGAGCCCTCAATCGGTTCAGTCCAGTGGCCGGGCGGCAGCGGCATTCGGGCCGGCCCCGACTACCGAAAACCGCCGTTCCAAGGGCGTTCAAATTACGCGTCTTCCTTCCGCAGAGGTGCCGATGCTTACGCCCACTCCACCCTCGTCCATTCCCGATTCCGCGCCGATTGCGCTTTCCTTCACCACTGGCGCGCAACCCGCCACGGCTTCCCTGGGCGATCAGCCTGAGGGAAAAGACGCGGTCGCAGCGGAGAAAAACGCGGTTACTGGATTCAGCACCAATTCGTTCGCCTTTTACGATGCCAATGAAAATTTGGGGGAGACCATGGTGGCTCGGAAGACAATCGTTTCTGAGGAGAATCAGGCAGTGGATTTCAACGCGGCGGTCAACCAGAAGCTCTCCGAAAGCAATAAGGAAACACTGGGAAGATTCTACACCGGCGTGACCAGGGGAGACCTCAGCGGTCTGAACGACCAACTTTCGGTAACGAATACTGTCGCCGCAAACAACATTTTTAATTACCAACTGGGAACTCCTGAATCCGCCGAAGCCAAGACCGTTGCTCGAAACGAGCTCACGACGACCGGGCAAGCATTGGAGGAGGCATCTCGTGTCCTGAAATTGGAGAGTCAGGACCGCCACTCTGTGAAGCAAGGCGTCGAGTTGCAAATGGCCAAGGAAGATCTGGAGCAAATCGAAAAATCCCGGGGCGCTCTCGCATTGAGGGCTCGACAAGAAAACATCGAGAAGGCTTTGCCTAAGACCATGTCGCTCTCGCTGGTTGATCCGGCCGAGGCCCAGCCGGATCAAAAACCAGCTCTTGGTCAACGGATCAAGCAAGCTGTTACTGGAAAGGTCGAAAGGTTCGCTCGCGTGAAGGTTGAGCGCGATGTAACCGATGTCTCTGCGGCAAATGGACAAATGGGGTATGGCGCTATTGTTCAAGATGCTTCCCAGCCGGCCTACGACCCCCATTTTGTCGCAACCGAATCTGAGGTCATCCAATCAGAGCCTGTCTTGGATAAAGCGATCGAAAAACTAAAGCTGAACGAAGCTTGGGCCGGGAAGGATGGGGCCAGGCTGACGATGCCAGAAACACGCGCGCTGCTCAAGAAGCGCATTGAACTGCGCCCGGTTCCTAACACGGGTCTCATGGAAATCGGCGCAAAGAGCGGCAGTTCGGAAGAAGCCGCAAAGATTGCAAACGCTGTCGCAGAATCCTATGCCGAGCACCGCGCGGAACAACGCCGCGAGTTGACTTCGAATGGCATCAAGGAGTTTGAGGGGAAGCTGGTCGAATATGATCAGAAGGTGGCTCAAGCCAGGCAAAGAGTCGCTGAATTGGAGAAGAACTCAAGTGAGCAGCCGATTGCGACTCCCACTCCCGCAAAAGACGCAGACCTTCCCCTCCGCCGTCCCGCCGCGTCCGCCGCCGAGCCGCAGCCGGAAGTGCAGACCACCAGCAACGCGTTCTCAACGTTCTCGATGAACGTCAGCGACGTCTCGTTGAAACTGGCGGCGGCGAGTTTGGAAAAGGGTGTCATGCCGGACGCGGCGTCAGTGCGCAGCGAGGAATTCCTGAACGCCTTCGATTATCGCGACCCCGAGCCGCCCGAGGGTGTGCCCGTTGGTTTCGCGTGGGAACGGGCGCAATATCCGTTCGCGCAGAATCGCGATCTATTGCGGTTCTCGATCAAGACCGCCGCGCAAGGCCGGCAGGCCGGTTGTCCGATGAACATCGTTTTGCTGCTCGATAACTCGGGTTCGATGGAACGGGCCGATCGCGTGCGGATCATTCATGAAGCGTTACGGGTGCTCGCGGGGCAGTTGCAGCCGCAGGATAAATTGAGCGTTGTCGTTTTTGCGCGAACGGCCCGGTTGTTGGTGGATGGTGTCGCCGGCGATCAGGCGGCGCAGGTGGCCGAGGAGGTGAGTGGATTGACGCCCCAGGGCGGGACGAATCTGGAGGAAGCGATGAACCTCGCCTACCAGACGGCCTTGCGCCATTATCTCGCCCGGGGCGTCAATCGCGTCGTCCTCCTCACCGACGGCGCGGCCAACCTCGGCAACGTCGAACCCGAGGCGCTCAAGCAAAAGGTGGAAGTGAACCGCAAACAGGGCGTCGCGCTCGATTGTTTCGGCATAGGCTGGGAAGGTTTCAACGATGATTTGCTCGAAGTATTGTCGAGCCACGGCGATGGCCGTTACGCCTTCCTTAATACTCCCGAGGACGCCGCCACGGACTTCGCAGGCAAGCTGGCCGGCGCGTTGAACGTCGCCGCCGCCGACGTCAAGGTGCAGGTCGAGTTCAACCCGAAGCGCGTGAACGCCTATCGGCAAATCGGCTACGCCAAACATCAACTCACCAAGGAACAATTCCGCGACAACACCGTCGATGCCGCCGAAATCGCCGCGGCTGAATCGGGCAACGCGCTTTACGTGGTGGAAGTAAACCCGCGCGGCGAAGGTCCCCTCGCCACCGTCCGTGTCCGTTACAAAGTGCCCGGCACAACCGATTACCCCGAGCACGCGTGGGAAGTGCCCTTCGCCGGCAACGCCACCACGTTGGAGCAATCCAGCCCCGCCATGCGCCTCGCCGCCACCGCCAGCGCTTTCTCCGAGTGGCTCGTCTCCAGCCCCTACGCCGTCGAAGTCACGCCCGACCGTTTGCTGGGCCTGCTCTCCGGCGTGCCTGAGATCTACGGTGCAGACGAGCGCCCGAAAAAACTCGAATGGATGATCCGCCAGGCCAAAAGCATTGAAGGCAAATGAGGACGAGATTGCAGAATCTGCAACCGAGACGGGTAGGGACGGCGCGCTGCGCCATTCCCGTTGCCGAGCGCGGCGGCAGGCGACGAAGCGAACAACCCGGACCGTGCGTCTCGGCCGGCGCATTCCGCCTGCTGGAACGCGGGCGGGGATACCGCAGCACAATGTCACTACCGTTAACCACACGTGAAAACCCAACGCTACTTTCAACTGCCTCTCCGCGTCTCAAAGAATCCCAAAGGGATTCCATCGCTAAGCCCAGGGTTGCGAGGCACGAGCTACCCTGGGTTAACGCAGTAAAATTCCTTACAACCCTGAAGGGGTTGTATCGTTTCCAGTGCCCAGTGACCACGGGGGCGCAATCCTATTTGAGATTTGCAGAACAATAAACAAAACAAAAACCCGGTTATGAAAATGTTCAACCCGCCGCGTATCGCAACTCAATTGGCGCTCGTCCTCTTCCTCCTGTCCCTGGCCCTCGTCTTCGGCTCCCGCACCCGCGCGGCCGAAAACTCGCCATCCCGCGCACTCCCTTTGGAATTCGACCGCTCAATTCCCCTTTCACTCCAATCCGCGCCCGTGCAATGGCATGGATCCGCCTATCACTTGCTCCAACTCGGCTCCATTCGATTCACTCTGGACCGCGAAACCGGCCGCCTCACGGCCGAAGTGAAAGGCGGAGTCACTTCGTTTGACAACGTGGATTACATCGTTGGCGCCGCCGTATTCGGGGGTGATGGACAATTGCTGGGAACCGCGCGCGCCGAGCAAAAAATTCAACGGGATTGGCTGGGAAAAGTCCTTCAATCGTCCGCGACTGTCACTCTGGACTTCGGCTCCTCTCTCGATTACGCGAACGCCAAAACCTTCCAACTCTCGATCAGCAACCGCAAGGTGTTGACGCCCGACGACTGGCAAAAATCCCAATGACCATCAACGAATGAACACTCCAAATTCGAAGCGGGATAGGCCCCTCACACTCACCGCGCCACTAGTCCCGGATTCTGGTCTCAAGGAATCCCGACGGGATTCCATCACTAAGCCCAGGGTTGCGAGGAACGAGTTACCCTGGGTTAACGCAGTAAGATACCTTTCTACCCTAAAAGGGTTGTGTCGCTTTGGCGAGGCTGCTCGGTTAAGTTTTGCCCTCCTCCTGCCTCTTTTCTTCGCTTCCGGCTGCCGCACTCTTTCGGTTGCCGCATCCAACCCACCCTCCGGAGGTGTCACCCTCCACGATTTCAAACTCGCCGGCGACCTCGCCGCCGAACATGCTTCGTTCACGCTCACCGCAACCGCTCACGTTGAAAGCACCAAAGGCGGCTCTCTCGACTTGCTTTCCGGCCCCGTCGCCTTGACCGACGTCGGCCCGCATCCGAACTGGCGCGTGCGCGTCGAACAAAACCGCTTCGTCCTCGCCTTTGACCGCGCTGGCGACTTTCCCATCCAACTCAAGTTCAGCGCCGCCGTGCGCCAGAACGACGGCTGGAGCGCCGTTGAATTTCACGTCGCGCCCAGCACGTTGCAACCGATCACGTTGCGCGGCCTGGCTGCGGACACGCAATTTCAATTCGCCGGCGCGGCCCGGCCCGAAAAAAAAGGCGGCGAATTCGACAGCTTTCTGCCGTCCGACGGCGCCGTGAAGTTGTCGTGGAAGGAAGCCCGCCCCGAAGCCGAAGGCAAGTTGTTTTACGCCGCGGAGATGTTATCACAAATCAGCGTCAGCCCGGGGCTGATGCGCCAGGCTGCGCTGCTCGATTTCAAGGTGATGCAAGGCGAACTGAATCGGGTTGCGCTGGTGCTGCACGGCGCGGGTGAAGTCACCCGCGTGCAAGGCGAACACGTGTTGTCCTGGAACGTCGAGCCCGCGCCCAATGGAAACGGAACCGACCGCCGTTTGGTCGTGCAGCTTAACGAACCGCAGAAGGACCAATTCGCGCTGCTCGTGCAAATGCAAACTCCGCTTGGCGCCTTCCCACAATCGGCGGATGCGATGCAGTTGCGACCTGACGCGGCCATCCGGTTCGCCGGTTACTACCGCATTGTGAACGACGGCGCGGTGCGGCTCGAAGTCGCCCAGGCGAGCGGCCTCTCCCAGATTTCACCGGAGCAATTTCCCGAAACCGACACCACCAAGGCGCTGTTCCACGGCGGCGGCGCGCAACGTTTTGCCTACCGCTTTTCCGGCGGCGATTTTGCCTTGCGCATCCAGGCCGACCAGATTCTTCCGGAACTGACGGTGTCGCAGGTGCTCGCCTATCACCTCGGCGAGAACGAATTGGCGATCGACGCCGAAATCGAACTGGATGTCCGCGAAGCGCCTTTGCGCGAACTGCTGCTGAGCGTGCCCAAAGGCTACGCCATCGCGCGACTGACGGCATCGGGCTTGAGCGATTATTTTGTGCGCGAACCAGAGGACCAGACCAACGCCGAACTGCGTTTGGTCTATGGCCAGCCAGTGTCCGGACGTCAACTCATTCAACTTCGCCTTGAACGCAATCAGGCCCTGGGCGGAACGACCTGGTCGCTGCCGCGGCTCGAAGTTGCCCGGGCCAAATCGGTGCGTGGCCACGTGGGGGTGTCCGCCGACCCGGGATTTCGCCTCACCCCGGAACGCACTTCCGCGCTGACGGAAATTGCCACCGCCTTCTTTCCCCGCAAGCTGACCGGCATCCAGTCGGCGTTCCGGCTCAGCGATCCAACCTGGGATGCCGCCATGCACGTGGAACGATTGCCACAGACGGTTCAGGCGGATGTCTTTCACTTGTTCTCCATCGGCGAGGGGATTGCCTACGGCAGCAGCGTGATGAACTACGCGGTGTCGGGCGCGCCGGTGTCGGCTTTTCGCGTGGAGTTGTCGGATGAATATTACAACGTGGAGTTCACCGGCAAGGACATCCGCAACTGGCAAAAAACCGACGGCGGCTACGTCGTGCAATTGCACACGCCGGTGGCCGGCGCCTACACCTTGCTGGCGACGTATGAGCGGCCGTTCAAACCGCAGGGAGAAACTTTGGCATTCACCGGCGCGCGCCCGCTCGACGCGCAAACCGAGCAGGGTCACACGATTATTGTTAGCGCGTATCAATTCCAGGTAAAGGCGACGGATGTTTCGCCCGGCCTATTGGAACTGGAAGCGGGCGAAGTTCCGCCCGAATACCGGCTGTTTTTCGACGCGCCAATCCTCGCAGCGTACCGTTATACCGCGCGTCCGTTCAACTTGAAACTGGCGCTTAGCCCGCTGGCACAGGCCGATTCGGTGAGCCAGGTCGTGGACCGCGCGTCGATCACCAGCCACATTTCCAAGGAAGGGCAGGTGCTCACGGATGTGCGTTATTTCGTAAAAAGCCGCGGCAACCCGAATTTCCGCCTCGTCTTGCCGCCGAGCGGCACATCGTCTCAAGCGCCGCCTTTATGGTCGGTCACCGTGAACGGCGCGCGCGTGGTCCCGGTGATGGACGGCCCGACCAACCTGATCCAACTGCCGCAACGCGCCGATCCCAGCGCAGTCCTGACCGTGGACGTGAAATTGCCCGCCAGCTCGCCTGATCCCAAACGCCTGACCCTGGTCGCGCCCAGCGTGGAGGCGCCGGTGTTGCTGGCGGAATGGAAACTGGAACCGGACGCCGGCCAGCGCCTGACCTATGAAGGTGGTTCGTTGACACCCGTCGGAGGGACGCCGGACGTGTCGGGATTCGCGGCTCTGGTGGCGCTTTTCACCGGCGAGCAAGCAGGGCACGCGGCATTTCTGCTGATCGGCGCGTTGATCTTGGTGGGAAGCTCTTTAGTGGTGTGGCGTTGGGCAAGTCGGGAGGACGTCAACAAGTTTAGCGCCCGCCATCTCTTTGGAACGGCAGCCGGAATCGTTGCCTTCGTGATGGCGGTGGCGTCATTGGTCAATCTGGGCCAACTGGCCGGCGGACAGGCAAGCCACTCCGAGTCGAATGGGCTGACCTTTCTCGCGCCCGTCCAACAAGCCGGCAGCAGCCTGCGCGTGGACGTCAGCAACCTCACTGCGAGCTCGTCTGGACATGGTTTCCTCAGTGCCGCGTGGCCAGCTTTGCTGGCGGTGGCGTTGTGGGTGCTTTCCTGGGGAACCAGCAATCCTGCACTAAAGTCCTTGGGCCGAATCCTTGCCTGGACATTGCTCGCCTGGGCGGCTTTGCGGTCGCCCGATGGTGCGGAAGCGTTCTTCCTTATTTTGGTGGCATTTCTGCTCCTGCGCCTCGCGATTCCCGCGCTTCGGCAACTTTGGCAACTGCCGCGCCAGCCGGCCTCGCGCACGCGACCTGCCGAAGGCGGAGCCCCAGCGGTGGCGGCGGTGCTGGTGGGCGGCCTGTTGTGGTGGAGTTTCGCGAGCCCGTCCATGGCGGCGGAGGCGTCATCACGCTCCGAAACCACGCAAAGTTCCCGGCCAGCGGAAGCCCAGGTAGCCGAGGCCATCACACAAGAAATTCGCGTGGAACAAAAGTTCGCGCTGGCAACGGCAAAGATCCGCTGGGAAGCCGAGAAAGGCCAAACGTTGCCGCTGGTGTTCGAGCCCGCGGTGTTGACACGCGTAAAATATCCCACCCGTTCGCTTAAACTCATCCAAGCATCGGTTGGATCAAAGCGGGTTGACGAACTGCTCGCGCAGGAAAACGGCGTGTTCGATCTGGAGTTGCAATACCAGGTGCAAGTAACAAAAAAGGATGTCGAAAGCGGTTTCGCCCTGCCGACCCAATATGGCTTGATCAACCAAATCAAGCTGACGCTCGCGGACTTGGACGTGGATGTTTTCTCGCCACAAGCGGTGTCAGTCCAACGTGAAGCCGCCGGCAGCAACACCGTGGCCACGCTGGTGCTCTCGCCCCAAGGCGAGGCATGGATTGGCTGGAAGCCGCGCAGCCGGGACGTGAAGCGCGAGAAGCCCGTGTTTTATACCGAGATTTACCAGCTCTACGTGCCGTCCGCGGGCGTGATCGAGGGTGTCCACCACGCGGCCATCCGTCCGGCGCAAGGTGAATTGAGCGAGCTGATTTTCGACATGCCCGCCGGCACAACTGTCACCGACGTGATTGACCCCGCCAATTCGGCCGCGTTGTCGGACGCCCAAAGTTCCAGGAGCCAGGGCATCGTGTCGTTGTGGCGCTTCGATCCGGACGCGCACAAGCTGCGCGTGAATCTGAATCCGCCGCAATCACGCCCATTTGCGCTGGTCGTCCGCTCGCAAGCGCCGACCGGACCGCTGCCGCTCGAACAACGTGTCGGTCTGGTTTCGGCGGAGAATGCGGCGGGCCAAATTGGCCTGCTCGGAGTAGCGACGGGAAACGAAGTGCAACTGGACAACCTGGCCGCGGAGTCACTTTCGCCGATCAACCTGGAGGATTTCCCGGGCATCGTGCCCGCAGTGCTGCAGAATCAAATCCCGGGCCTGACTGTGCGCCGGGCGTTCCGCTATTCGGATGTCAAAGCCGGAGCATCGTTGAAGGCCTCGGCGGTGGAACCGGATGTGCGAGTCGAGACGCAGGACACGCTGTCGCTGGGTGAAGACCGGACCGTGCTCGCGGTGAATGCGACGGTCGATATTACCCGGGCAGGCATCTTCCGCCTGAGCTTTGTGCTGCCGCCGAGTCTGGACGTGGAGTCGGTGAGCGGTCCGGCCTTGAGCCATTGGACGGAGTCGAAGAGCGATGCCGGGCGGGTGATCACACTGAATTTGCGGGGCAAGACCGAAGGCCAGCAACAGTTCGCGATCAGCCTGTCGGGTCCCGGCGTCAAGGCGGTGAAAGCCTGGACGACGCCACAAATCATGATTCGCGAAGCCGGCAAGCAACGGGGAACCTTGCTGATCGTGCCCGAGCAGGGAATGCGCGTTCAAGCGGCCACGCGCGAAGGTGTGACGCCCCTGGACCCGCAAAAGTCCGGCATTCGACAGAAGGGCGTGCTGGCCTTTCGCGTGTTGCAAACGCCGTGGTCGCTGGCGCTGGATATTGAACAGGTCGATCCGTGGATTCAGGTGACTTCCTTGCAGCATGCGACGGTGAACGAAGCGCAGGTGAAGGTCACCGCAAACTTGCAATACCAGATTGAGAACACCGGCCTCAAGGCTTTCCGCGTGTTCCTTCCCACCAATGCGGAGAATGTGCGGTTTCAGGGCGAGCAAGTGGCCGACTTCCTGCCGGTTGCGGGCACGGTGACCAATGGTTTGCAGCAATGGGAAGTGAAGCTGCATCGCCGCGTCATCGGCCAATACTTGTTGCAGTCAACTTATCAAACCCCGGTGCCGTCGCAGGCGACCGAGACCGAGCTGCGCGGCGTGCAAGCCGCGGACGTGAACCTGCAACGCGGCTTCGTGACGGTGCAGGCCGGCGGGCGGCTGCAAGTGCGGACCAACGCCACCCCGGAGGGACTGCAACCTGCCGAATGGCAGAGCATCCCACGCGCGCTGCAACAGGATTTGCAGGCGTCCACGGCCAACTTTGCTTTCCGGCTCGTGGAACCGTCCTTCCAGCTTCCCTTAAAGCTCGATCGGCATCAGGCGGCGAAGCTCCTGCCGGCGCGGGTCAATAATATCACGCTAAACTCGGTCATCTCCGACGACGGCGTGATGCTCACCCAGGTGCGGCTGGAAATGCTGCCGGGCGACAAACGATTCCTCGAATTGACGCTGACGAACGACGAAAGGTTTTGGTTTGCGTTCGTCAACCAGAACGGCGTTTGGCCGTGGATTCGGCAGGGAAGCTATTTGATCCCGCTGGAACAGCAGTCGCGCGACAATCAGCCCGTGCCAGTTGATATTTTTTATAGCAGCCGCGTCGGCGACCCGGGAACGCGCAAACTCAATTTGGAATTGGCGGCGCCCAAATTTGATCTGCCATTGGAGAACATTACGTGGCGCGTCCATTTGAACGAGAAGTGGCAGGTCACCAAACGGAACGGTTCGTTGCAATTGCAGCAGGAAGAGATTTTGCCGGCAGCGACCGCAATTGATCCGCAATCCTATTTGCAAACCGAGGCCGCCGCCCAGAGCGCGAAAACCAAGGAGGCGGAGGAGATGCTCGCCAGGGGCAACTCCCTGCTCGAAAAAGGCGATCCGCAACAGGCCCGCCGCGCCTTTCAGAGCGCTTACGGTCTCAGCCAAGGTGACGATGCATTCAACGAAGACGCGCGCGTGCAATTGAACAATCTCAAATTGCAACAGGCGCTGGTGGGCTTGAACGTGCGCCAGTCCGCGGTGGCCGGGGAGGGCAGCGCGCTGGGGGGAAGGCTGCGTGACTTGCGCGGGCGCAAGGAACTCAACTATTCGCAGCAGGACGCCAAGACGATCATCGACGGGAATACCTCGGAGGAAAACACCGCGTTCATGCGCCTGGCGGAAAAGATCATCCAGCAGCAGGACGCGGCGGTGAGCAGCCCGGCGGCGATCCGGGCGAACATTCCCGAGCAGGGACGCGTGCTTACTTTTACCCGCGCCGTGGAAGTCGAAGAAAAGGCGGATTTGAGGCTGGGTTTGGTGGCGACGGCGGCGCAGGGCGCGTCATGGGCCGCGCGCGGGTTGATCCTGGCCGGCACGTTGTTGGTTTTGGTTATGGCCGGGTGGGCCGCACGATGGTTTCGCAGCGGTCAACGTGGATTTGCCGCGCACTAATCCCGCAACCCTCGCATCACTTTGGCCATGGCCAGGGCGGTTTGGGCGGCTTCGGTCCCCCGGTTGAACTTTTTGTCCAGGCAGCGTTTCCGGGCCTGTTCTTTGTTCTCGAGGAGGAGCACTTCGTGGATTACCGGGACCTCGTGCGCCAATTGAATTTCCATGAGCGCGTGGCTGACGGCGCGACCGATATGGTCGGCGTGCGAAGTCTGGCCGCGGAGAATGACCCCGAGGCAAATGATGGCTGAGAGCGAACCGGCCTGCGTCCGCGCCAGGCGCATGGCCACGACGGGAATTTCATACGCCCCGGGCACACGCACAACTTCAACCTCCTTTGCGCCGGCGCGTTTCAATTCGGCTCGTGCGGCGCGCAACATCGCATCGACATAATGCGCGTTGTACCGGGAGGCGACGATGGCGAACCTTCCGCCGGGTGCGGTTGCTTTCTTATTTGCAAGTGGCTTCAACATGGGCTGGCGGTGACGCGCGTCTTTTATAACAAATGGCCCAGTTTTTCCCGCTTCGTTTTCAGGTAGTGTTCGTTATGCGGATTGGGCCGGATTTTGATCGGGACCTGTTCGACAATTTCCAGGCCGTAACCTTCCAATCCCACCACCTTCTTGGGATTATTCGTCAGCAGGCGGATTTTTTTGATGCCGAGATCGGCCAGGATTTGCGCGCCCAGGCCGTATTCCCGCAGATCCATTCCGTAGCCGAGTTTCTTGTTGGCCTCCACGGTGTCGTAGCCCTGCTCCTGCAGTTTGTAGGCCTTGATCTTGGGCGCCAGGCCGATGCCGCGTCCTTCCTGGCGCATATAAACGATTACGCCGCGCCCGTGCTCCGCGACCATCCGCATCGCCTGGTGCAGTTGCGGGCCGCAATCGCAGCGGCGTGAACCGAACACGTCGCCGGTGAGGCATTCGCTGTGCACTCGGACGAGCGCATCCTGCGAATTCGACACGTCTCCGCGCACCAAAGCCAGATGATGTTCACCGTCAATTTTTGATCGATAAAGATACAAATCAAATTCGCCGTAATCCGTGGGCATCTTCACCACTTCCATTCGCTCGATCAGTTTTTCACGCGCCCGGCGGTATTTAATCAGTTCCTCAATGGTGCAAATCTTCAACCGATGTTTGCGGGCGAACTTGATCAACTGCGGCAGCCGCGCCATCGTGCCGTCGTCATTCATGATTTCACAAAGGACGCCGATGGGCCGGCAATCGGCGAGCCGGACCAAATCCACCACGGCCTCGGTGTGGCCGGTGCGCTGCAAGACGCCGCCGGGCTTGGCGCGCAGGGGAAACACGTGGCCCGGTTGCACGAGATCGTTCGGCACGGCGGTGGGATCCGCCATCACCTTGATCGTGCGCGCCCGGTCCGCGGCGCTGATGCCCGTGGTGATTCCGGCGGCGGCATCGACGCTTACCTGGAAATCCGTTTTGAAGCTCTCGCGGTTTCGCACCACCATCTGCTCGATGCCAAGTTGTTTCAACCGCTCGGAAGTGGTCGGCACGCAAATCAGGCCCCGGCCAAATCGCGCCATGAAATTGATCGCCTCGGGCGTCGCCCACTCGCCCGCCATGATCAGGTCGCCTTCGTTTTCCCGGTCCTCGTCATCGACCACGATGGCCATCCTGCCCTTGCGCAAGTCCGCCACCGCAGCCTCGATCGAGTTAAGCCATGTCTTCATAAATCACGGAGAACGTATCCGGTAACCCGCCAAATTCCAGCCATGATTTTGCTTCTTTACGGCAAACGGCTTTGCCCTGTGCGCGCCGGAATTGTATTGTCTCCCGGTGAATAAGATAAAAATCGGCCAGCTCAGCGATCTGAACGAAGGGAGCACGCGCAAATTTCAATTCACGAAAAACGGGAAGCCCACCGAAGGATTCGTCGCGCGGTTCGAAGGAAAACTCGTTGCGTATGAAAACCGTTGCCGCCACCTGCCGCTCGCTTTGGATTTCCCTGACGGTGAATTTTTCACGAAGGACGGCAGACATATTATCTGCCGGAACCATAACGCGGCCTACGAGCCGTTGACCGGGCTTTGCATTCAAGGACCTTGTGAAGGCGAGAGTTTAAGGGCCTTGAAGATCGAAATCGTTGGAGACGACCTGTGGCTGGAAGCAGACTGAACTTGCAGTCTTGCCAGGCACCGCACTCGATCTATCCGGGTATCAGGGCTAATAAAAAGAGAAGGAAACAGAGAGCCGTGCCGACACTGGCCAAAATGCTTCTGCGCACGCCGCTCCGTAGTCCCGAAATTGCAAGCAACAGGCCTATACCCCACCAAGCACACAAGCCAGCGAAAAAGACCAGCGAACCGAAGCCCACAAAGGACCACTGAATGTCGGCAAACTCAAAAAAGACGAACCCGGGAAAAACCCAGATCAGCGATAACATCCCATCCCGCTTTCGTGTAGCCCCTAAGTTCATTGAATACTGATTGGCGTCCAAGTTCCTATAATGGAATCGACTCGTCCACGAGCATGATCGGAATGTTATGCCGGATGGGATACAACACTTTGCCGTCAGCGCGCACGAGACCACCTTCGATGCTTTCCCGCACTTCCTTGCCGTTCCTGGCTTTGATGACACCAGTCTTAATGGCCTGATTCAATTCCTGCACGGTCGATTGGGTGGCAGGAGTGAGTGCCTGATGCGTTTCCGGGCAACAGAGCAGCTTCAACAAGTCCGCGTCGCAGCCGCAGGAATCCCGCTCCGATGGTTTTGATCCGTGTTCGTTCTTCGCGCCGTCCATAAAAGATTTCAGTTTGGCTTGTTTTCCGGACTTGGAACCGAGGCCCGTTGGGCGGCTTCATAGACCAGTTTCAAAGGCGCGCCCGTTTTTTCCGCTGCGGCGCGGCAGGATTCGAATTCCGGCGCGGCTTGGACCACTTTCCCGTTCAATTTGCCCAGTTTGACGCTCAACTCGCCATAGGCTGTCTTAACCATCGTAAACTCCCGTTGCAATTTCCGCCGCTCGCTCGTCGAACGCCGCACGCCCAACGCGCTGGTTTCCCGCAGCATGAGTTCGGTGAATTTGTCCGCGTCCGCCACAGCGCACAACACCGTGAGCAACACGCCCGGACGGCTCTTCTTCATCTGAATTGGCGTATGAAACACGTCCAATGCGCCGGCGGCCAAAGCCCGCTCGATAAAATAACCGAGAATTTCCGCGTTGAGGTCGTCCAGGTTTGTTTCCAGCACGGCAATCGTGTCCGTTTGCCAATCGTTGGCGCTGGCCGGCCCGGCGGCTTCCGCAATGGTTTCACCCAGAATCGCTCGCAGCACGTTGGGCCGGGTCCGGTTGTCGCGTGTGCCAAGGCCAAAACCGATTTTTGCCGCCGCCAAGCCCTGCATCGGGCCGAAGCTCTCGGCGAACTCCGCCAGCAACGCCGCGCCGGTGGGCGTAATGAGTTCCTGCGGTTCCTCGCATTGCGTGATCGCAATGCCGCGCGCGCTCAGGATTTGGAGCGTTGCGGGAGCTGGAATTGGAAAGCGCCCGTGGGCGCAGTTGATCCAGCCGGTGCCTTCGACCACCGCCCCAGCCAGCACGCGCGGCCGGCCAAGCAGCTCCAAGGCAACGCATCCGCCCACGATGTCGATGATCGAGTCCACCGCGCCCACCTCGTGGAAATGGACCTCCGCCGGCGGGAGGCCATGGATGCGGCCCTCGGCGACGGCAATGCGTTCAAATACCCTGACGGCCTTCTCCTTCACCCAGTCGGAGAGGCCGCTGGCCAGGATTAATTTCTTGATTTGGGCAAAGGTGCGGTTGTGCGAGTGAGCATGGTCCTGGTCATGCCCGTGCCCGTGATCTTCGTCGTGGGCGTGATCGTGATGATGACCGCCGTGAGCATGTTCATGGCTGTGCGCGTGCGAATGGGAGTGAGTATGCGCCGCGGCTGCCGCGCGCTCAGGTTCACGCTTGTGTTCGGGTTCAGTATGATGGTGGCCCAGGTGCACGTCAAATTTGATTCCCTCGATATTTTCCTTTTGCTGCCGCGCGATATGCAGGTGGTAGCCATCCAGGCCCAGTTTTTCCAGTTCCCGGTTAAGGCGCGTGGCATCCACCCCCAGATCAATCAGCGCCCCGATGAACATGTCCCCGCTGATGCCGCTGAAGATGTCCAAATACAAGGTTCTCATGCTATGCGACAACGTAACATGGCTGTGCCCGTTCGTGGGAGTTAATTCCGTGAGATACAGTTTTGCCTCAGTGAAGCGATGTACGCGCTCCGGCCCGCCTGGCGACGGGCAATTCACCTTCCTGAAGGATTACAGAAAGGTTCAGAATTCAGTTGCAGGAAGGGGCGGCTGGTGCTCTATTACGGGCGTCCGTGAAGGAGGGGTTGGCGCAGAGCGCCGGAATGACCAATGACCCGCCTTCGCTCAAAAAGCAGCTACGGCGAGGCGAGCCAATGGCCAAGGCCCCGGCGGGCTTGGGGGGAGGCTTGGCGTTGGTGGATTTTGCCTGTGCTCCATTGGGAGCGCGGGATGTTCTTTGACAATCAATAAAGTCCAAAGTCCAAGGCCCAAAGTCAGGGGGGCCGGATGTTTCCGACTGCGCCAAGGCTTGGAGCCTGCCTTGGTAGGGCGCGCCACTCCGTGCGCGCCGACGGCGGGCAGAGGACTGCCCGCCCTACCGAGACAGGTTCTTGGCCATCATCACGGCGGGGCGAGCCAGGCATCAAAGCTCAAGGGCATAACTGGGACATTTTGGCACACCGGCGGCGGCGCTGGTGAGCCGTTCGGGGGGGTTAAACGAGTCGGGCAAATCAGGGTCAATTAAAGTAAATTAAACCAAATTAAACCTCTTTTTTCGGACGGGAGCCCCCGCCAAGAGCTTGAAAACGTGCGTAAATGGCTGATAGATTGTGGGTTACGTGGAAATAGCGGGTTTTTGGCGGGGGGAGTGCCATTTTGGCACTCTGCCTTCGGGTGCAGAGCGGAATCAGGAAGCCGGAGAGGGTGAATCGAGGACGAGGACGAGCACGAGGACGATTACAAAGCTATCTTCGGCTTGGCACGCTTGCCAAAAGCTGCCGCCATGACCGGGCATTGCGCGGAAATTGTTTTTCCGGCTGCATACTTGTGCCAGTAGGTTATATTTCACGACAATGGAAAGGTTCGAGTTCCATCCAGTCATAGCGCGATGGTTTGCCGGGAAGTTTGGTTCGCCCACCGCTCCGCAGGAGCAGGGGTGGCCGGCGATCCGGTCCGGCGCCCATACGCTGATTGCCGCGCCGACTGGTTCCGGCAAGACGCTGGCGGCATTTCTGGCATCGCTCGATTCGTTGTTTCGTGAGGGGCTCAAGGGGGAGCTCAAGGATGAAACGTGTGTTCTCTATGTTTCCCCGCTCAAGGCGTTGAGCAATGACATCCATAAGAACCTGGACGAACCGCTCACGGAAATCCGCGCCGCTTTGCGTGAAAGTGAAGGCGTCGATGTCAATGTCCGCGCCGAAGTGCGCACGGGGGACACGCCAGCGGCCAAACGCCAGGCGATCGCGAAGCGACCGCCGCACATTCTCGTCACGACGCCCGAGTCGTTTTACCTGCTGCTCACTTCGGTGTCGGGCCGCAAGATGCTCGCCACGGTGCGGACCTTGATTGTGGACGAAATTCACGCGCTGGTCGGGAATCGTCGCGGGTCGCATCTGGCGCTCAGCATGGAGCGGTTGGCGGCGTTGGCGCAGCACCGGGTCCAGCGCATCGGCCTTTCCGCCACGCAAAAGCCAATCGAGGAAGTCGCGAAGTTTTTGGTCGGGACCGCCGGGCTGGATGAGAAGGGACAGCCCCGGTGCGCCATTGTTGACAGCGGCCATTCCCGGGCGATGGATTTGACCATCGAATTGCCCGGCGCGCCTTTGGAAGCCGTCATGTCGAACGAAGTTTGGGCTGAGGTCTATCAGCGCCTGGTCGAATTGATCGAGGCGCACCGCACGACGCTGGTGTTCGTCAACACCCGCCGCCTGGCTGAGCGCGTGGCCCATCAACTCGCCGACCGCCTCGGCAAGGACAAAGTGACTTCGCATCACGGCAGCCTTTCGGCGAAGCTTCGCCTGGATGCGGAAAATCGCCTCAAACGCGGCGAACTCAAAGCGCTCGTCGCGACGTCCTCGCTGGAGTTGGGCATCGATATCGGCTCGGTCGATCTGGTCTGCCAGCTTGGAACGACCCGCTCCATCGCGACGTTGCTGCAACGGGTGGGCCGCGCGGAGCATAAACGGGCCGGTTTGCCCAAGGGGCGTTTGTTCCCGCTGACTCGGGATGAACTGGTGGAGTGCGCGACCATGCTTCGTTCCGTCCGCCGGGGCGAATTGGACCGCATCATCATGCCGCAGAAACCGCTGGACGTTCTCGCACAACAAATCGTGGCCGCGGCCTCCTCCGAAGACTGGGAAGAAACCAAGCTCCTGGAGTTGGTCCGTTCCGCGTACCCCTATCGCGATCTCACCACCGAAGATTTCCAGGAAGTGATTCACATGCTCGCCGAGGGGTTCAGCACCAAACGCGGACGGCGCGGGGCGTTGATCCATCACGACGCGGTGAATCAGCGCGTGCGTGGCCGGCGCGGGGCGCGGCTGACCGCGCTGACTTCGGGCGGTGCGATTCCCGACACCGGCGATTACCGGGTCGTCGTCGAGCCGAGTCAAACTTTCATCGGCACAGTGAATGAGGATTTTGCCGTCGAGAGCCTGGCGGGAGATGTTTTTCAACTTGGCAACGCATCCTGGAAAATCCTGGGCATCAACTCGGGGATGGTCCGGGTGGAAGATGCGCACGGCCAGCCGCCGGGCATTCCTTTCTGGTTGGGCGAAGGCCTGGCTCGAACAAACGAACTTTCCCAGGCCGTGTCGCTCCTGCGCGAGGATGTGGAGCGATGGTTGAAGGCGGAGGAAGCTGCGTTCCGCGCAAACGTGGGAATGCCGCTCTGCGAGCGACCGCAGGCTGGAGCGCAGGATCAGGCTGGTGAAACCCAGGGTTCCGCGCATCGTGGCGCTGAAGGTTTGATCGCCTGGTTCGTGAATGAAACCGGGGTTTCCGAATCGGGCGCGCGGCAACTCGCCAATTACTTCCTCGCTGGCTACAAAGCGCTGGGCGCGATTCCTTCACGCGAGAAGATCGTGCTCGAACGGTTCTTCGACGAATCGGGCGGGATGCAGCTGGTCATTCATTCCCTGTTTGGAGCGCGCGTCAATCGCGCGTGGGGGCTCGCGCTGCGCAAGCGGTTCTGCCGTTCCTTCAACTTTGAATTGCAGGCGGCGGCGACCGATGACGCCATTGTCCTATCGCTCGGCACACAACATTCCTTTCCGCTGGATGAAGTGTTTCGTTACTTGAGGAGCACGACGGTGCGCGAATTGCTGGTGCAGGCGTTGCTCGACGCGCCGATGTTCGGCATTCGCTGGCGTTGGAATGCGACCCGGGCGCTGGCCCTGCCACGGCAGCGCGGCGGCCGTAAAGTCCCGGCGCCCCTGCAACGAATGGAATCCGAAAACCTGCTGGCCGCGGTGTTTCCCGATCAACTCGCCTGTCTCGAAAACATCGTGGGCGACCGCAAAGTTCCGGATCATCCGTTGGTCCAGCAGACGATCGACGATTGCCTGAACGAAGCGATGGATATCGAGGGGCTGGAATCATTGCTGCGCCGAATCGAAGCGGGAGAGGTGGAATGCCTGGCGCGCGATTTGCCGGAGCCTTCGCCACTGGCCCATGAAATTCTCAACGCGCGTCCGTATGCGTTTCTCGACAACGCGCCGCTGGAGGAGCGGCGCACGCAGGCGGTTTACACGCGCCGCGCGAGCGAACAATCCGGACATGACGGGCTCGGCATTCTGGACGCGGCGGCCATTGAGCGGGTGGTTCAGGAAGCCTGGCCGGAAGCAAGAGACGCGGACGAACTCCACGAAGCGCTGTTGCTGATGGGAGCGATGACGGACGAAGAAGCCGCCCGGTGCGCTCCGGGAGCCACTACGTTTTTGGAACCGCTGGTGGCCGCGAATCGGGCGTGCAAATTAACGGCTGCGCGCCCATTTTGGGTTGCGGCTGAACGCCTGCCGATGGTTCAGGCGGTGTATCAGGACGCGCGGCTGGATCCGCCTCTCGTTCCGCCGCCTTCGCTTTTGAACCGCACCTGGGAACATGCGGAGGCTTTGCGTGAGTTGGTGCGCGGACGCATGGAAGTCGTTGGCCCCATCTCCGCGGCCGCGCTTGTGGATTTCTTCCAACTTCCCAACACAGAGATTGAGGCCGCCCTGCTCGCGTTGGAGGGGGAAGGTTTCGTATTGCGGGGCAAATTTCATCCCGGCGCGCAGGAACTCGAGTGGTGCGACCGGCGGCTGCTGGCGCGGATCCACCGGCTTACGATCAACCGGTTGCGGGCGGAGATTCAGCCGGTTTCGCTCGCGGATTTTCAGCGTTTCCTGCTGGCCTGGCAACGTGTCGATGCCGAACATCGCGCCGAGGGGCCGGATGGAGTTGAAGCGGTGCTGGAGCTTCTGGACGGTTATGCGCTGGCCGCCGCCGCATGGGAACCGGAAGTGCTGGCCGCGCGCGTCAAGGAATACGTGCCGCAATGGCTCGACCGGCTTTGCTTCACCGGGCGGCTGGGCTGGGGACGGCTGTCGCCGCCGCAACACCAGAACGGCCGTGTGTTCGGCCCGTTGCGTTCCAGTCCGATTGCCTTGTTCACGCGCGAGAATCTGGCGCACTGGCTGGAATTATCCGCGCCGGCCGCTTCCTCCGCGTTCACTCCCGACACGCAATTGGTTTTGAACACGCTCGCGGAGTCGGGTGCCATGTTCTTCGGTGAACTGGCGCAGCGAACCCGGTTGCTGCCGTCGCGCGCGGAGCAGGCGCTGGCCGAGCTGGCCGCGCTGGGCTGGGTGACGGCGGACAGTTTCGAAGGCTTGCGCGCGCTGCTGATTCCGCAGGAAAAGCGCACTCCGTTTGCCGACCCGGGAAGAAAACGCCATCACAAGGCCGTGACCAGCGTCGAGTTTGCCGGGCGGTGGACGCTGCTTCGCAAGGTTTCTCCTTCAGTGGAAGCGGTTTCGATGGGCGCCACCACCGAGCGCGGCGAAGACCACGGTAGCCGGTCCGGACGCGATGAAGCGCTGGAAGCTTTCGCCCACACTTTGCTTCGACGTTATGGCGTGGTTTTCCGGCGGCTGCTGGAACGTGAGTCGCTGGAGGTTTCGTGGTTTGACTTGGGCCGGGTTTATCGGCGGCTCGAAGCGCGCGGAGAAATTCGCGGCGGCCATTTTGTCAGTGGCGTCGGCGGGGAGCAATTCGCGCTGCCGGAAGCCATCGGGCTGCTGCGCTCCCTGCGCAAAATCAAGCCAGCCGGGGAAATGATCGTGCTGAATGCCACTGACCCCTTAAACCTGCTCGGCATTCTTGCGCCCGGCCCGCGCATTCCCGCTGTGGCCCCCAACCGCATTCTCTTGCGTGATGGTGTGGCTGTGGCCGCCCTCGTAGCCGGAGAGATTGTGCGGGTGGACGAATCCGTGGAGGTGGACGAACACGCGATCAAGCAGGCGCTAAACGTCGGCGCGCTTCCAGCAGCATTGCGGCCTTACTATGGGTAGGGCGGCGCCGAGCAGCGCATTTACCGGGATGGGTGTTAAACATTTCTGTAATTAGCTGTTTATTTTAATTATCCCCTCCAAATGCGGGTTGGAACGGGGAGGCGGAGTCGCAGCGCGACGATTCTTATGCCGCCGCGCTGCGATGGTTCATGGCCTGGGGCAACCCCTGGCACCAGGCCGCGTTACGGTCGCTTATGGCTTCGGGGGAAGCGCGACGGGCACCATCACATGGGGTGAATTGGTCACCATGATGTGGGCGGCCGCCGAGATGGTGGATTGCTCCACTTCATCCACCGCGCGCGCAAACACGGCGTAGCGGCCGGGTCGCGCGTTGGTCCAGGTCAGCGAGTAGGGGCTGTTCGTGCTCTTTCCCAGGAACTCGTCATCCGCGTAAAAACTCACGCTGGTAATTTTTACGTCGGGATCACTGGCGGTTGCCTGGAGCGCGATGGTGGCCGGATACGCGAACACACTCCCATTGGTGGGACTAACCAGGGTTACCATCGGTCGCGGGATATTGAAGGTGTCATCAATGATCTCGACGACGGCCCGCCGGCTGAGCGCACGGTAAGCGGCGTTGGTTTCCACGGTCAACTCCACGCGTTTGTTGCCGCGATTCGCGGCATCCACGATTGGGTTGATGGGGATGTCCACCGCGAGCATGCCGGCCGGGATGGTCACCACGTTGCTGATCTGGGTGTAATCCACCCCATTTGACGCGGTGCCGGAGATGCCAAGATCCACCGACAAGGCGTTGTTGGTGTTGCCGTACCGGATCAGGGTAAATGCCCCTGAACTGGTCCCCTCCAGTGCTGTCGGATCCGTGGCAAAAAGCGCCACGGACGGCAGGTTGGTATCGATGACTTGCGCTTGCGTTGCCATGCCGAAGGCCAGCATGCCAGCGAGCAAGCCCACGGTTTTCCAATTGCAGTATTGGTTCATTTTCATGTTCATTTTCATTGTCTTTCTTTTTCCTCACCCGCTCGCCCGCCCGCACCATGGAACGAATCGATGCGGTACTCAAACGGTCGGAACGAGTGAAAAATCTTTGTCGATCCGGGGAGAAGGCGGGCCCGATGCCTTATCTTAGGGGGGACGAAACGGGCCTGCCTTGCGTAAGGATCAGGCTAAGCTCAAAAGCTGGGATGGCCGACAGGCTACGATCATACACATAATTGGCTTTTGCGATCCGACGCGTAGCTTCTGCCGTCGTGGCATCGGATCGCAGGTTACGACTGCTGACAGTTTAGACCGCACGAGGATGAAGTCATTTGAAAAGTCTGGGAGAATCGTCCCGTTTTCCTGTCGGGGTTTGTCTGACAAATCTTAGGATGCTCTCTGGTATCCCGATTTGGTTTGAAGTCTCCTTCAGAACAGGTATGAAGCACGCGGGCTTTTGGTTATCAGGAAAAACAATCATGCGTTCGAAATCTCAAATCATTTCATCCCTGCTCGATCCTGGCATTATCGCGGTGGTGCGGGCCAAGTCAGCGGACCAGATACCGCCTTTGACGGAGGCTTTGCTGGAGGGCGGCGTGGTGGCGGTGGAAGTCACGATGACCACTCCGAACGCCATCGAGGCCATTCGCGAGGCCAGCGGGAAATTTGGCGCGCGCGCGTTGATTGGCGTGGGCACGGTCCTGGACGCGCTCACCTGCCGCCTGGCCATTGAAGCCGGGGCGCAATTCGTCGTCAGCCCGGTCACGCGCCCCGAACTCGCCAAGGTCGCCCATGCGGCCGACCGCCCGATCATGCTGGGCGCCTATACTCCGACGGAAGCGCAGCTGGCGTATGAAGCCGGCGCGGATTTCATCAAGATTTTCCCGGCGGACGGTTTGGGACCAAACTATATCAAGGCGTTGCGCGCGCCGCTGCCGCATTTGCGCATGGTGCCGACTGGCGGCGTCGATCTGCACAATGTGGCCGAGTTCTTCAAAGCGGGTTGCGTTGCGCTCGGCGTGGGTTCGTCGCTGATCAGCCAGAAGATTTTGGCGGATTCGAATTGGCCGGAACTGACGCGGGTGGCGGCGGAATTTGTCAAGGCTGCGCGCGGTTCCAGTCGAGGTGTATTAAACAAATCGTAGCCGCCGGCATTTCAACTTCAACCCGGCAGCGTGAAATAAAAGGTGGCACCCTGCCGGGGGGCGGCTTCGGCCCAGATCCGGCCGCCGTGGCGCGTGATGATGCGCTGGACAATGGCCAGGCCCACGCCAGTGCCGGGGAAGTCCGCTTCGCGATGTAATCGCTGGAAAACGCCGAACAACTTGGACGCGAATTCCATGTCGAATCCCGCGCCGTTATCGCGGACAAAGTAAACGGCTTCCGCGCTTTTTTTCGTGCAACCGATCTCGATGCGGGTTTGGGGCGTTTTGCCGGTGAACTTCCATGCGTTGCGCAGCAGGTTTTCCAAGGCGATGCGCAGCAGGTGCGGGTCGGCGTTGACCACCAGGCCCGGCGCAATCACCACGAGCGCCTGCCGGCCAGGGTCACCATCGCGCAATTCGTCCGCGATGGTTTCGGCGATCTCGGTGAGATCCACCTTGCTCCGGCGCATTTCGCTGGTGGTGATCTGGGAAAGTGCCAGCAGGTCCTCGATCAACGCGCTCATCCGCCGCGCCGCTGCGTCAATGTGTTCCAGGTAACCCTTTCCAGTATCGTCCAGGCTTGGCCCGCAATCTTCGGCCAGCATTTTCGCGAAACCATCGATGGTGCGAAGCGGCGCGCGCAAATCGTGGGAAACCGAGTAGGAAAACGCTTCCAATTCCTTGTTGGCGGCTTCGAGCTTGGCGGTTTGCAAGCGCGCCTCCTCCGCGAGCCGGCGGTCCGTGATGTCCTGAACCGTGCCGACAATTCTGACCGGCCGGGGAGTGCCGTCCATGGCGGCTTCGCCATGCGCGAGCACGTAACGCACAGAACCGTCGGGCCGAACGATGCGGAAAGTCTCGTTGAGCGCCCGGGGGTGCCGGCGCATCTCCTCGATTTTGCGCTGCATCACCGCCCGTTCCTCGGGGTGGAGGAAACGGACGAAGGTCTCGGCTGTGATGGCGACCGATTGCGGAATCAATCCAAAGATGCGGTATAACTCGTCCGACCAGATGACCTTGCGTTCGGAGAGATGCCATTCCCAACTGCCGATGTTGGCGACGCGCTGGGCTTCCTTGAGGCGGTTTTCGCTTTTGCGCAAGGCTTTTTCCGCGCGCTTGCGTTCGGTGACGTCGCGTTCGATGGCGACGAAATAACGGGGCTTGCCCGAATCGTCGGTTACCGGAGCAATCTCGACCTCCCACCAGATTTCCTCGCCGGACTTCGTGTACTTGACAAGCTCCTCACGGGTGGAGCGCCCGGCCTTGAGAGCGGTCCAGATGCGTTCCAGGGCAGCGTGGCTGGACTTGGGAGCTTGAATGAGCCTGGGGCTGCGGCCGAGCGCCTCTTCACGGGTATATCCGGTGCGACGCACGAAGGCGTCATTGACGAAGATGATTCTCGGGCCCGGTTCTTCGAGCGGCTCGGCTTCGGTGATGATGACGACATCAGCAAGGCGGCTAACGCAAGCTTGCAGCAGACGCAACTGGTCGGTGGACTGTTTGAGTTCGGTAACGTCCCTGGCCAGCACCAGGCGGGCGGCGCGTCCTTCGAAAGTGAGCGATTGGGAGGAGATTTCAACCTCGATGAGCGTGCCGTTCTTCCGGCGATGGCGCCACACGCCCGCATGATGTAACCCGGGAGAGGAGTCAGGCAGGCTGTGCTTGAGCCGGGGAACGTCTTCGGCGGGGCGGATATCCAGGATGGTCATCCCCAGAAACTCCTCCCGGGAATAGCCGTAGTGCTCGATGGCGGCGTCATTGACAGCCAGGAAGGAGAGGGTCTGCACGTCATAAACCCACATCGGCAGCGGATTGGCCTGAAACAGGATCTGATATTGCTCCTCGGGTCCATCCATACAACACCTCGACATCACACTGGCAAGACAAACTTTGGTCTGCTGGTAAATATACATCCCCTCGTGCAACTAGCCAGTGGAAAGGCGGTGGCGGTTTGGGGATTGGGAACCGATTGAGTACCAGGAAGCAAGGGTATTTCGCAAACGCCAATGGCAAGATCCACTATTCAGATTCCTTTCGCACGCCGATGTGCGCCACCACCAAACGGGGTAAAGATTAAGGGAGGAATGGGGTAAACGGGGCTTGTCAGTCGCTTCTCAAGCACGTAACGTCCCTGGCTTAATCTAAACTCGAAATTTGCATGAGCGTTCTGATTGTTGGTTCGACTGCATTGGATTCCATCAAGACCCCCAAGGCCGAAAATCCCCGGCTCCTGGGTGGGTCGGCCAGCCATGCGGCGGTGGCGGCCAGCTTTTTCGCGCCGGTCAAGCTGGTGGGCGTCGTGGGGGAGGATTTCCCCCAACGCTACGTGCAGCTCTACAAACGCCACAAGGTGGACCTCGAAGGGCTCCAAGTCGCCGCCGGCAAGACGTTCCATTGGTCCGGTGAATACGAAGTGAACATGAACAGTCGCCGGACACTGGCGACGGAGTTGGGCGTTTTCGAAACCTTTACTCCCAAGCTGCCTGTTTCCTACCAAGCCTCGCCGTTCGTGCTGCTGGCCAACATCGCCCCTTCGCTCCAGAGCCATGTCTTAAAGCAAATGCGCCGGCCGGAATTTGTCGTCGCGGACACCATGGACCTGTGGCTGAACATCGCGCTGCCCGACTTGTTGCAACTGCTCAAGAGTGTCGATGGTTTCGTGCTCAACGACAGCGAAGCCCGCCAACTCACGAAGGAAGACAACCTCATCAGCGCACTCAAAAAAATCCACAAGCTGGGCCCGAAATACGTGATCATCAAGAAGGGCGAACACGGGGCCATCCTCTCCAGCCGGGATACGGGCCTGTTCATCTCGCCCGCCTATCCTTTGGCCCGGGTCGTGGATCCGACCGGGGCGGGCGATTCCTTCGTGGGCGGCATGATGGGTTACCTCTCCACCGCAAAGGGGCCGATTGAAACCAACCTGCGCCGCGCGATGATCTATGGCAGCGTGGTGGCGTCGTTCTGCTGCGAAGGTTTTGGGCTTACCTTCACCACGCGCATCACGCGCCGGGCCATCGACGCCCGATTCAAGGAACTGGCCAGGCTGACGCGCTTTTGAGTCCCAAGGCGCCGCACTCAGAGGCAGGGAGTCCCGGTTTTAGCCAGTGGGGCTGCCGCACGATCGAGCCAGGATTCGAGAGCGGAAAGATCTCTTACGCCCGTGCCGTTTTGCTCACCACGCCAGCAAAGTCATCAATCTCCTCGGGTTTCTCGAACCCGACGTTCAACACATCCACGCAGCCGAGGCCAAGCACGAAACGAATCGATTCAGCGTGCTTCTCCGGGTCGTTGCGCCATTTGCCGGCGCCGACGAGTTTCATGCCGGTAACGGCTTTGCCGGCCGCATGCAGCCGTTTGAGGATCGGCACTACTTTGTCTGCCGGACCGTCCATCTGAACGCCATCGGGATTGATCCGCGTGTGCACGCATTGCACCCACGGTTCGCTTACCGCCGCGTCCAGCGCGTCCAGTGAATGACACGATACACCCAGCGCACGGATGATGCCCTTCCCCTTGTAGCCGGAGAGAATGTCCATTTGCTTGCGCAACTCCTCCGGCCACTTCGCCGACGTGACGCAATGCAGCAACAGGACATCGATGTAATCCGTCCGCAACTCCTTCAGGAAACGGGCAACGACGATGTCCGCATCGGGACGTTCTTTTTCCGGCAGGCTGCCGGGACGCCACCAGAGCTTGGAAACGATCTTGTAATTGTCACGGGGAATGTCCTTGAGCGTCGGGATCAGGTAGGGATGGGTGCCGTAAAGATCGGCCATGTCGAACAGACGAATGCCGCGATCATACGCGCCATGGATCAAGTCCTCGAATTTTTCCTTGCCCAGCCGGGTTTGATTGGATTGCCGCTGGCCGCCGTTCATGCCGGTGCCGAGGCACAGGCGGGTGACGTCCAGTTTGGTCCTGCCGAAAGGGATGGTTTCGTAGGGATCGAAGTTTCGAGGTTTGGTTTCCGCGGAGGCGAGCCTCGCTCCGCAGAGAATTCCACCCACACCCAGGGCTGACTGCTGAATGAAACGGCGGCGTTTGATTTTCATAGGTTGGAGACGGTTGAATTAAAATTGGCACAGCGGATGGTTTGTGCAAGCGCAATTATGGGAGCAATGTAACCGGGTGTGTTGCTGTTCTTACCGGAGGCAGGGACATCGCGCCACAAGGTTCGTTCCCATCGCCTGACGCCACGCCGGCGACGCTGGCAGCGCAGCGCGACCTCCCTACAGCCTGACTATAATTGACTCATTGCTCTTGCGGTTGGCCCGGGCTTAAGTACCCTTGGTGGATGACCGCGAGCGCGATTCGTTCCTTGGTTTCCGCAGGCCTCCGTCCGATTCCACGCAGCAGCCTCGGCCTGCTTTCCTTCTTCATGGCCGCCCGATTGCTGGGAGCCGACTACCCTGCGCCCGAGACGGGTGATTACATCATCAAGGATTTCCATTTTCAAAGCGGGGAGTCGCTGCCCGAGTTGCGCATTCATTACCGCACGATTGGCACGCCGCGACGCGACGCCCAGGGTGTCGTCCGCAATGCGATCCTGATACTCCACGGCACCACCGGCAACGGCAGCAATTTCATCCGGCCGGAGTTTGCGGGCGAATTGTTCGGCAAGGGGCAGCTTCTGGATGCGACGCGTTACTACATCATTTTGCCCGACGGCATCGGCCACGGACAATCGAGCAAGCCGAGCGATGGTTTGCACGCGCACTTTCCCCATTACGGCTATCGCGACATGATCGAGGCGCAATACCGGTTGGTGGCCGATGGCCTCAAAGTGAATCATCTTCGGCTCGTCATGGGCACTTCGATGGGCGGCATGCACACGTGGTTGTGGGGTGAAACGCATCCCGATTTCATGGACGCCTTGATGCCGCTGGCGAGCCTGCCGACGCAGATTTCAGGGCGGAACCGCGTCTGGCGGCGCACGATCATCGATGCCATCCGCAACGATCCGGACTGGCAGAATGGCGATTACCAGGTGCAGCCGCACGGGCTGGCGGTGGCCGAGGAAGTTCTTTGGTTCATGGGCAGCAATCCGATTCAACGGCAGAAGGAAGCGCCCACGCTCGCACAGGCGGACAAGGCCCTCGACACAAGCATCTCCAACGCGGTAAAGCGCGCCGACGCGAACGATGTCATGTACGCGCTCCAAGCCTCCCAGGATTACGATCCCGGACCCGGGCTCGAAAAAATCCAGGTCCGCCTGCTCGCCATCAATTCCGCCGATGATTTGATCAACCCGCCGGAGTTAAAAATCCTGGAGCGCGAAATCAAGCGCGTGAAAAAGGGCAAAGCTATCGTGATACCTTTGAGTGACCAAACGCGCGGGCATGGCACGCATACGCTCGCGGCAGTGTGGAAGCAGCACCTGGCATGGCTGTTGAGGAAGACGGAGAAGAGTTGAGAAAGAAGGTTGAATGTTGAGAGCAGACGGCCATGGGCGAACTATCTAAACTCCGCTTTGATGCCAGCGGTGAACTGGAGCCGGGAATTTACCTTCTTACCGCCAACGAAGTTCTCGCACAGTTCGGGCGAGCGACTGCCAGGCGCGAACAACTCGGCCGGATTTTCACCGAGATCGTGACACGATTGCGGACCGCGGGTGTCGTGCGTCGCTGCTGGGTGGGCGGCAGCTTCGCGAGCCTAAAGCCGGTTCCAGGCGATATAGACCTCTGGCTTCTCGTATCCGACAACTCGGAGATTGTGACTATGTCGTGGCAGTTTGCCGATATTTTCGAGCACGAACGGGCAAAAGTAGTTTACGGGGCGGATATATTTTGGATGACAGAATCGGGAGCGACGGCGATGTTGGATAAAGTTCTGGACTGCTTGCAGACCACCCGAGACGGCAGAACTCGGGGCATCTTGGAAATCGAGTTATGATTACGAACGATCAACAGTTGGAAAAGGCAGAGCAGGCTGTCGCGACTATCAAAACGTTGCTGCGGCAATCTCGCCGGACAATGCCTCCAGAGGCTTACGGAAAAATGGCACGAGCTTGGCTGCTAGACCTGCAGGAACGTGAACGAGAGATTCTTCTGTATCTTTCCGGCTTGGAAATGCCCGAGCCGGTCACCCAAGGAAGCGCAGGGACAGGATAGGATGCACCCAGAACACCGCTTGACGTCGGCAGGGATAATTACATGCCTCGAACGATCAAAGCCCAATACTTCTTTTGGCAAGGTCAAGCGCTTTCTTATAAACGGTGGCAGAGTGAAGAAGCGCTGCCACGCCTCTGATATGAAGACAATATTCAAACTCGCGTTTGGCCTGACGCTTCTTGGTTGTTGGGTCGTGAATTCAACGGCGCAATCCTCTTCTCCGCCGTCCGTGCCTCAATCTGCCCAGGAGAATTTCCTCGCGTCGAACATGGATCTCTCGGTGGATCCCGCGAAAGATTTCTTTGATTACGCCAATGGCGGCTGGCTGGCGCGCAACCCGATACCAGCCTCCGAAGCCGGTTGGGGCATTGGCAATCTTGTGAAGGAGGAATTGTATGCCAAGCTCCGCAAGATAAACGAGGAGGCAGCGAAGTCCCATGCCTCGGCGGGAAGCGATCAGCAAAAGATCGGCGATTTTTGGCTCGCAGCCATGGATGAAGCCAGGGCGGATGCGCTCGGACTGGCTCCGTTGCAAAAGGAACTCGCGTTGATCGACTCAATCAAGACGGTGGACAATGTCATTGATGTTTCGTTTGCGTTGCGGCCCATCGGCGTGGACGCGTTTTGCGGTGTCGGGGTTAGCCAGGATGAAAAGCAGAGCGATGTGATGTCGGTTCACATCGAGCAGGGAGGCTTGGGATTGCCCGAACGCGACTTCTATTTCAACCCGGAGAAAGGAACGGCGGAAATCCGCAAGGAGTACGTGAAACACGTCGGTCGGATGCTAAAGCTGCTGGGTCGCTCGGACGAGGATGCCGGCAAGGCGGCGGAGAACATCATGAAGTTTGAGACGTCCCTGGCGAAGGCGTCCCGCAAGCTCGAAGACCTGCGCGACCCGGTGAAAAATTACAACAAAATGCCGCCGGCAAACCTCACCAGCAAACATACGCCCTTGATCGCATGGGGCCATCGCCTCGCCGCGATGTCGTTGCGGCCCGATTTTGTCATCGTCGGCCAGCCAGAGTTTTTCACGGCGCTGAACCGGCTCCTCAAGAAAACGCCGATTCCGGTGCTGCAGGATTACCTGCGCATCCAACTGATTTCGGAATATGCGAGCTTCCTGGGCAAGACCTGGGACGACGAGGAGTTCTCCTTTTCCGGCAAGGTGCTTTCCGGCCAGAAGGAGCAGCGGCCCCGCTGGAAGCGGGTCCTGGATTCACAAGACGGAGCGATGGGCATGGTCCTGGGCAAGATTTTCGTGCAGGAATATTTTCCGGAGAAGACGAAGAAGCGTTACGCAGACCTGGTCGAGGCCATTCGGAGCGCCTACCGCGAACGCATCAACCGCCTCGACTGGATGAGCGAGGCCACCAAGGCCAAGGCCCAGGCGAAGCTGGCGAAAATAACCTCGAAGGTCGGCTACCCGGACAAATGGAAAGATTATTCCGCCCTGGTCATCAGCACGAATTCCTACTGCGAAAACATGCTGAACGCGGCCCGCTGGCGGTTCAACGACATGATTTCCAAGTTTGGCAAGCCGGTGGACCGCACGGAGTGGGACATGACGCCCCAGACCTACAACGCGTATTACCAGCCCGAGAACAACGAGATTGTGCTGCCGGCGGCCATCTTCACCGTGCCGGGAATGCGGGACGAGCAATTGGATGACGCAATTGTCTATGGCTATTCGGGCGCCTCAACCATCGGCCACGAGATCACCCACGGATTCGATGACGAGGGCCGCCAGTTCGATTCGGCGGGCAACCTGACGAATTGGTGGACGGCGGAGGACGCGGCTCGTTTCCAGAAACGTGCCGACGTCATGGTCGCGCAATTCAACGCCTACGAACCGCTGCCGGGATTGCATATCAACGGCCGCGCCAGCCTGGGGGAAAATTTGGCGGATTACGGCGGGTTGCTGCTCGGGCTCGACGCCTTCAAGAAGACCGAGCAATACCGGCAGGGGGTGAAAATTGGCGGGCTCACGCCGACCCAGCGCTATTTCCTCGGCTATTCTCTAGGCTGGATGCATCACGAGCGAGAGGAAAATCTCCGCAAGCATCTCCTGAGTGACGTCCACGCGCCTCCCAAATGGCGCGTAATCGGGCCCCTCTCGAACATCTCCGAGTTTCACGAAGCGTTCGGCGTTAAACCAGGCCAACCGATGTGGCGTCCGCCCGAGGCGCACGTGAAGGTGTGGTGATCAAATCCTGATTCGCCGCGGCCACTGCTGATTGGCTTCGTAGTAGGTTTTCTTCAGCTTGATGGATGGATCGTCCGCGGCGGGTTGGATGATCCCGTTGGAATCTATGGCGCGGGACACAATGGTGTGCTCGCCCGGTTCCGGGTTGCTCCAGGAGTAATCCCAAAATGTCCAGGCGTACTCGGCGTGCAGCTGGCGGTAAAGTTGCGTGGACAGCCACGGGCCGTCATCGATCTTCAACTCGACGCGTTTCAACGGCGTGCCATCCGTCCAGGCTGCGCCGGTGATGCGCAACGTTCCATCCGGACGCCGGAGGACACGGGCGACGGCGGATTTGACGTTCAGGCGGGTGACGCTGCTTTCGCGCCACACAATTCCATCCGGTCGTTCCTCGCCGCGGATGGTAACGTAATCGCGGGCCATGAAACGCCCCATGAACCGGCGGTCGCGGACTTCGATGCGCTTGAGCCATTTGACCCAGGCAATGCCATACCAACCGGGGACGATCAGCCGCAGCGGGTATCCATGGCCGGGTTCGAGCGGCTGGCCGTTCATTTCGTACGCCAGCAGAATCCGATCCTGCATCGCATCCTGGATGGTCAGGCTGCGCGCGAAGTTTTGGAGATAGTCGTTCTCCTTGATCTTCTCGGTTTTTTCGTCCGCTCCGAAAAAAACGATTTCAATGCCTTGCCGGTCGAGGCCGCACTCGCGCAAGAGCGGGGCCAGTGGTGTGCCAAGCCAGCGGGTGTTGCCGACCGCGCCCATGAAGGTCGGCGAGGAGCCGTTCCCCGAGCATTCCAGCGTGGCGACAATTTCCTTGCGGCGGCGGGCTTTGATCTCGTCCAGCGAAAAGGTTCTGGGTTTGCGCACCAATCCGGTGACCTCCAATTTCCATTGCGCGGCGTCGACTTTGGCCATCCCGTAATGATTGACGGCGAAGAAATCCTCAGCGGGAGTCATCCACTCGGTTAATTGGTCCCAGCGGACCATGGGCCGGTTCGTGGTGGGCAGGCGGTCGAGGAAGGGCACGGGTATCTCGGCTACTGGCGTCACTGGAGTCGAAGTTTCAGGGCCGCCGAAAGCCGCCAGCGGAAAGCGCGAGAAAGCCAGGGCGGCGGAAGCCACGCTGCCTTTGATCATCTCACGGCGAGTCAGGAACCGAGGCATGTCGGCGAGAATGACAGGAAAGGGGCTGCGACACAAATCAAAAGACAGTTGGCAAGTTGGCGCTGACGGCGAATGGCGGCAAAAGTTTTGTTGCCCGGGCCTTCGCGCTTCCGCCCGGGCTATCACATGGCGGGCCTTCAGCCCTGGATGGTCCACCGCTTCCAAGACAGCCTGCAACCCAGGCGCAATTGGATGGAAATAGTGCCATGCCAGGGACTCCTTTAAGAGAGCGTGATGGAGAGCGAGGCCACAGAAGCGCGCGAGGAATGCCGACTTGTCAATGCCAGGAGCCGACCCCGTGGACAGTGACGACCACTATTGTCCAAAACAGAACCTGCATCGCATCCGCAAAAGAGCTCCGCCCCCGCAGCAGCACGTTTTTCGCCTTGGGCGCCATCCACGCCTCAGATGACCAACTTGTTTTCACGAGGTCACAAACACCATCCAGAACCCCAATGAAAGCGAATAACTACACATGACGAAGGCTGTTTTGGACAGCAATGACCTCTTTAGAACCGACCCCCGTTCGATTCTGTCATAGGCAAGGCACCCCATACCTCCAACCCCACCTGGCTGGCATCCTCGGGCGGGTCATATTGTGGACAAGCCGGAGCATTTGGAGATCACCGAGGATTACGCCCGGATTCAACTGGAGAGCGAACCCTCGCTAGAGGAACGCACGGCGGTCGTGGCACAGGCCATTGCGTTTTGCCGGGAACAGAAAATCCGGCGATTGCTGGTGAATGGGCTCCAAACCGCTGGGATCGATATTCCCAGCGTGGTTGATCGTTATTGGGCGATGCAGGAGTGGGGCGAGCTATCCGAATGGGTGGTCAGCGTGGCCGTGGTGATGCCGCAAGAATACATTGATCCGGAGAAAGTCGGTGTCCTGTTTGCCGAGAATGCGAGATGTAAAACCAATGCGTTCACGTCAGAGCCGGAAGCGCTGGAGTGGCTGCTGGCCCAAAACTGAACCCCTCTGGACCGGCAGTGCTTCAAGGGTTGATGAGGCCACCGACGTTCCCAGTCCATTCAATAAGATTGGTTTTTTGTCAGCGTGACGCAAGCCGGCATTCCGTCCGGACGAAGGGGGCACGGAAACTTGAATGACTTCGGATGCGCTTCATTTTGATTGATCGGTTTGATCTGGTTATAGTTCGCGAGGTTTGCCGCCTGGCGTGCCGGTGGGTTGCAATGGTGGATTGGGCAGGGCTTCAAAATCCCCCGGCTTCCAACTGCCGTCGAAGGCGGATCGTTCCGGGCCGTAGATTCGGAAGTAAGTGAACCAGCCTTTGCCGGGAACGGTCTTGATCCAGCGGCTTTCCTTGCCTTGGGGCGCGGTGGGCCCAAAATAAAGATCAAGTGGTCCCGTGCCGGACGCATCCTTCAATTCGAACATCGAACGAAGCGCGGCTTTGTCCTGATCCGTCTGGACCTGGGAACGCGTCTGGGCGTCATAAACCGTCACTGACCAGAAGAGTTTGCCGGGCACCGGTTGTGGAACAGTGAGTTTATAACTCTTGTCGCCATCGAGATAAGCGCCGCTTGTATCGCGCAAACCCAGCCAGTAGAGCGAACCGGCTCCTTCGCTGCGGAGAAACATGGCGGGCGAGGTGGCAATCGCCTGCACGAACCAGCGATCGCGGGCTTCGAGGTCCATGCCGGCCGGCGTCTCAAATTGAGCGCTGCCGGGAACGAGTCCCGCCCATTCCCACGCACGATCAGGCCAGGCGATGCGATCCGCGCGGGCGCTGGCAAAAGCCGAGACGAGCATTTGATCGCGCCCGGCCCGGGCCGCCCGTTCGAGAATGCCTTTCATCCGCGCGTCTGGCGCAAAAGGTTTGCCCTTCTCGATGCCGACTGCGGAAAGCAGTCCGTACATCGGCAGGAATTTTTGGGAGATCGGTTCTGCCTCAATCACCTGATGCAGCACCTCCCAAAACTTGAGGTTGTCCTCCCATTTGAGACAGGTGCTGTCCATGAATTTTTCTGTGGTGTCAATGACAGCGAGAGGATGCGGATTGGTGGCGTCCGCCAGCGGATAAACCTTGACGCCGCGCAGTGCGTTCATCGCACCTTGCAAGTCGCCCTTATTCGGCACGGCGCGGACGGCGAATATGTTTTTGTAGGTTGCGGAATGTGCGGCGTAGTAGCCATCCGGTGTCTGGCCCTGGTAGCCGGGTGGCAGCACAAGATGTTTGCCGCCTTTTCCCGCGTCCGGTCCCGGCAAGCCCATGTCGAGCACCCAGCCTTGATGATGGTCATTCACGACGCCGATGTAAGGACCGGGTGGCAACTCGATCACCATCGGCCCATTTTTCACATCGATCACGCCGGAGCCGTACGGCGTATCGGAGTTCAGGGTGAATCCGACCTGATGCGGGCCTGTGGCAGCGATGTTGAACGATTGATTATCGCCAACGCCGACGGAGCGGTTGCCGTTGAAGATGCCCTCCGCCGACACGGTCGGGTACCAGAAGCGATAAGCCATTACGGCGCGCTGGTAATCGGCATCCTCCCGGGCCGCCTGCGCCGCCTCGCGCGTTGGATAACCGTCTTTGAACAGATATTGGTCCGCAGCCTGGACGGCCTCGCACAGCCACGCGCCAAACAGAATTGGAAGCAGGCATCCGAGATATCTCGTTTTCATCCTTTATCCTTTCAGTTGTTTGTTTTTGGGCCAGGCCGGCCTGCGGGAGTGCCTGTGGGCTGAAGAGATTCGATTTGAGTCGGCTGGATGTCCGGCAGCCTCCATGTCTTGTCAAACAAAGGCTTTTCGGGACCGTAGAACCGGAAGAGGACTTCGAATTTTCCGTCGGCACTCGTGGGGATCCAGTTCGATTCCTTGCCCGCTGGAGATTTGGGTCCGAAGTAGAGGTCGACCGAACCGTCCCCTTGCTTCCTGAGGTCTGGAGTCTGAGAGGAGCGGCTGGACCACGGCATGCCGCGGATGAGCGTGTGAGTGGTGCGGTCGTAAGCCGTCGCGGACCAGTATTGGTTGACGGGCGCATCCGGCGGGACGTTGAGGCGATAGGTCGCGCGACCGTCGAGGAATCGGCCGTCCTTGTCGGCGATAGTCATTAGGTAGGACGAACCAGTGCCCAGATGCTTGGGGGTGAAAAAGGCAAAAGAGAACGTGACGCCGCGGGTGTCAACGGGATAGCTATCGGGCTTGGCGAAAAACGTGGCCTGTCCTTCGAGCAGTTCGCGAGATGTCGGTAGCGCCCAGTGGCTGCCTTCATAGTAGGGCGATGAATAAAACGCCTCATATCGGGCGTTCATCCAGGCGTGGGCTTCCCTGGCGGCTTCCCGGAGTGTTTCCTGGGTTGTCGTGCCGGGGCTGAAGGTCTGGCCCTTTTCGATGCCAATCGACTTGAGCTGATCAATCATTGCCTTGTCGCGGGTGAGCCAGGGTTCGTTCTGCACCATACGGTCAAGGGATTGGAAAAAGCGCAGGTCATAGGGAATTGTGGCGTCGAACACGACGTCTAGCGCATCGACAAATTTCGTCTCCGATGGATTGGCCGCCTGCGAGAGGGGGTAGAGCTTGACCCGCCTGCCGTAGGCGACGGCTTTGGCGACGTCGGCTTCGCTGCCGGTCTTGAGAATGGAGCGCAGCAGTGCGTAGCCCTGATAGGTGTCCGATGGCAGGGAGATGTAACCCTTCGGCACCGCGTTTGTGTAGTTGGGAGGCAGGATGAGATACCTGCCGCCCCTGCCCTTGTCCACGCCGGCCGGACCGACGTCTTCCAAAGGCGCCTGCCAGCAATCCATCACGGTGCCAACGATCATGCCCTCGTCGGCCGGTGGAACCTCGAGCACCATCGGCCCAACGTCCCTGGTGTTAATGAACGGCATCAGGTAGATCGAATCCGGGTTTGGGGTCAGGGTCTGGTTTTTCCAGTCTGGAAGGCGCGACCAATAGACGATCTGGTTGAAGGCGCCTTTGGTGCGCACCATGGCCTGAAACATGAGATCGTAGTTGACCGCCGGCATGCCCCAGATCACGGCCTCGACGCCGCGCCGCTCGATGGTGCGGCGGACAGGGTCTTGGGCGGTAAAATCCTGCGCGAACGCGGAACACGAAACGTCCAACAACAGGCCGAGCGCGAGAGTGAGGAATTTGGTTTTCATCGGTGTTTCCTTTCTTCGCGTTTCGGCACTTCACCTTCAGCGAAGCCATGGGCTGCCGAGAGACTCAATCAGGTTAATGATTTGGCTTGAATATTTGATATGGGGTGAATCCCGGCATGGCTCACCTCAAGGCGGATGAAGGCTCGCTGGAATTGGGCAACTACCTGGAAGCCAGCGAGGAACTGGACCCCTTTAAGGGAGTGTGATGGAGGGCGAGGCAACCGAAGGGCACGAGGAATGCCGGCTGTCCGATAAAATAAAATATTGACAAGCGCCGCCATGTAGTGCATATACACACTATGACGAAAGAACGGGATATGTCGGCGGCGGAAAACTGCGTGTGCTTCAACTTGCGCCGGGTGGCGCGGGTGGTGACGCAGTTTTATGACTCGGAGATGCGGCGGCATGAAATCCGTCCGACGCAGGGAACGATTCTGGCGTCGTTGAATGCCAAGGAGAGTTGGAACATGGCCGAGTTGAGTGACTGGCTGGGGGTGGAGCGCACAACGTTGGTGCGGAATCTCCGGCCATTGCAGCGAGATGGTTTGGTGCAGGCTAGCGGCGGCGGGCGTGGCCATCGTGTGGAACTGGCAATCACCGCCAAAGGCCGAAAACAGGTTGAAAAACTTGCACCGGCCTGGAGGTCCGCCCAAACCGCCGTGGTCAAAACTCTCGGGGAAAAGCGTTGGTCAGCAATTCTCTCCGATCTCGAATCGGCGGCGCTGGCTTTGAACAAATAACCAGAAAACCAAATGTCTTCAAAGGGGATAAATTAAAACGAAATAGTGTATATGCACACCACATTAAAAAACAAAACGGCATTAATCACCGGCGTTTCCTCCGGCATCGGCCGGGAAATCGCGCAGTTGCTCGCGGAGCGGGGCGCCCGCGTTTTCGGCACGGTGCGCAATCCGAAGTCAGCCAGCGCGATTCACGGCGTTGAGTTGGTGAGCATGGACGTTACGGAGGACGCCAGTGTGAACGCCGCAGTTCAGAGCGTCGAGCAGCAGGCCGGACCGATTCAGCTTCTGATCAACAACGCGGGTTACTCCTTCATGGGTGCGCTGGAAGAAACGAGCGTAGAGGAGGCCCGGCAGCAGTTTGAAACCAATCTCTTCGGCGTGCTACGGGTGACGAACGCCATTCTGCCGGGGATGCGGCAACAGGGCTACGGGCGAATCGTCAACATCAGTTCGGTTCTGGGCTTTCTCCCCGCGCCGTATTTGGGAATTTACGCCGCCAGCAAACACGCGGTGGAAGGATACACCGAAACGTTGGATCATGAAGTCAGGAGGTTCGGGGTGCGCGCGGTACTGGTCGAACCGGCCTATACGCGGACGAAACTCAACGGGAACACGAAAATCGCAAAAGTGGCGATTGAGGCTTACGCGGCTGAGCGAAAGCGTTCGACCGAGACGACGTTGCAAAACATCGAACGCGGAGACGATCCCCGCATGGTGGCGGAGGCGGTTTGGAGCGCCTTGACCGCGAAGTCGCCGCGGCTGCGTTATCCCGTCGGCAAAGGCATCGCCTTGAGCCGCCTGCGCCGCTTCGTTCCCGCCGGCATGTTCGACCGGAGTTTCCGCAAACAATTTCAACTGGACTGATTCATGAACACGCCATTCAAGGAGCATCCCACGGTCAAAGCGCATCTGCGCAGGCCGGCGCAGGAACAAACTTCCGCGCCGCTGGATGCAGCGTGGTTGCGGCAATTGTGTCTCGACGCCGGCGCGGAGGACGTTGGCTTTTTGGAACTTGACCGTCCGGCGTTGGCGGGGGAACGACCGCACATTGAGCGCGCTTTTCCGCCCACCCGCAGCCTCATCAGTTTTGTGCTGCGGATGAACCGGGACAATGTGCGCAGTCCGGCGCGGTCGGTGGCGAACTCGGAATTTCATCACACGGGCGACGAGGTGAACGAGGTGGCGCGACGGATCACGGGGACGCTGGAGCGCGCGGGGATTCGCGCGTTGAATCCGCCGATGGGGTTTCCGATGGAAGCGGACCGCTGGGGCTTCGAGCGAATGTGGGTGGTGGCGCACAAACCGATCGCGGTCGCGGCGGGGTTGGGCCGCATGGGCATTCATCGCAACGTGATCCATCCGCGCTTCGGCAATTTCATTTTGCTCGGCACAATTCTCGTCGGCGCGGAGATCAGCGCGTATTCGCAGGAGCTCGATTATAACCCGTGCCTGGAATGCAAACTGTGCGTGGCCGCGTGTCCGGTCGGCGCCATTGGCGCGGACGGGGGATTCAATTTCTCGGCTTGCTACACGCATAACTACCGGGAGTTCATGGGCGGATTTGGAGATTGGGTTGAAGCCATTGCCGACAGCCGCAATGCGAAGGATTATCGGCGGCGCGTGAAGGATTCGGAAACGGTTTCGACGTGGCAGAGCCTGGGCTTCGGGCCGAATTACAAGGCGGCGTATTGCATGGCGGTTTGTCCGGCGGGGGAAGACGTGATCGGGCCTTATCTGGCCTCCAGGAAAGATTTTGCCGATGAGGTGCTGCGGCCGTTGCAGGCGAAGCGCGAGCCGATCTATGTTGTGCGCGGTTCGGACGCCGAGACGCACGTGCAAAAGCGGTTTCCACACAAGACGGTGCGACATGTGCGCGGTTCGTTGCGGCCGCGGAGCATTGCGAATTTGTTGCTTGGAATGGGGGTTTCGTTTCAGCGCCACGCCGCGGGCAAACTGGACGTCACGTATCATTTCGTTTTCACTGGCAAGGAGACCGCCGAGGCAACGGTGAGGATCCGTGAAGGAACATTGGCGGTCGAAAACGGCCTGGTCGGGGAGTCGAACCTTAAGGTGGTGGCTGATTCGGAAACGTGGCTGGGCTTTCTGGCAGGCGAACGGAATCTTTTGTGGGCGCTGCTGACGCGTCGCGTCCGGCTGCAAGGAAATCCGAAGTGGCTGTTGGCATTGAAACGTTGTTTTCCGTCGTGATTCGCTATTTCGCGGCTTGGATTGAGGGATTGCGGTTCTTTGAGCCGGCGATGACGGATTAGGCGCTGCGACAGGTCCGACAAAGGTCCAGGGGTGGTGGAGTTGGTAGCAATTAATGTTAAAGGAGGCGTTGGGACGGGTATTTTCGAATGCGGCTGGTGTCGTTTCCTGTTGGGATACAGCAGCTTGCATGATGCTGAAGGCGTTCAGCAGCCGCTTGGAACGGATCCAGGGGAGTATATGATAAAAGCGCCAAGCGCCAAACACCAGAGAAGCACCAAATCCCAAGACTCAAAACTTAACGCGCCTTGGAGAGCTGGAAGACGCAGTTTTTTGGGGAACCAAACACTTGCTGAGGCCGGCTGTCGGAAGCATTTTGCCAAAGGGACTTGCCAACTCGGGAAAGCTGAGGCTTACTTTGCGCGTTTCGCTCGATGCCGAAGACATGAACAAAGACCTGCTCGCCAAAGCCAAATCGCTCGGGTTCTCCGACCGCCAGATTGCCCACCTTACGGGGCGCACGGAGGATGACATCCGCGCGGAACGCAAGAAGCTTGGGCTGGTGCCGAGCTATCGGCTCGTGGACACGTGCGCGGCGGAGTTCGAAGCTTACACGCCCTACTATTATTCCACGTATGACCGGGGCGACGACGAGATCCGTCCTTCGGGCAAGCGCAAGGTGATGATCCTGGGCGGCGGACCGAATCGCATCGGCCAGGGGATCGAGTTTGATTATTGCTGCGTCCACGCCGCATTCGCGCTCAAGGAGGATGGCTTTGAGACACTGATGGTCAATTCCAATCCTGAGACGGTCTCCACGGACTACGACACGAGCGACAAGCTGTTTTTCGAGCCGTTGACGCTGGAGGACGTGCTGCATATTTACGAGCGCGAGCAATGTTGGGGAGCCATTGCGCAATTCGGCGGCCAGACGCCGTTGAACCTGGCGCTGGGGTTGCAGAAGAACGGGGTCAATATCATCGGCACCTCGCCGCAGAGCATCGAGATCGCCGAGGACCGCAAACTGTTCGCGGCGATGTTGCGCAAGTTGAACATTCCGCAGCCGCCCAATGGCCTGGCGACGAACGAAGCGGAGGCGCTCGAAGCCGCGCACAAGCTGGGTTACCCGGTGCTGGTGCGGCCTTCCTTTGTGCTCGGTGGACGGGCGATGCAGATCGTCTATTCGGATGCGGAACTGACCCATTACATGCGCTTCGCGGTGGAGGCTTCGCCGGAACGCCCGGTATTGGTGGACAAGTTTCTTGAAGACGCCACGGAAGTGGACGTGGATTGCATTGCGGACGTGGGCCAGTTTTCCAAGCCGGGGCAGGGGACGATCGTGATGGGCGGTGTGCTCGAACATATCGAGTACGCGGGCGTGCATTCGGGTGATGCGGCGATGGTGCTGCCACCGCACACTCTCTCGCCGAAGGTCATTGGAACCATCCGCGAATACACGCACGCCATGGCGCAGGAATTGAAGGTGATCGGCCTGATGAACGTGCAATACGCCGTGAAGGGCGAGACGGTTTATGTGCTGGAGGTCAATCCGCGGGCTTCGCGCACGGTTCCGTTCGTCAGCAAGGCGATCGGTGTGCCGCTCGCAAAGCTGGCCGCCAAGGTAATGGCGGGAAAAACCCTGGCGGAGTTGGGGTTCACCGAGGAAATCTGGACCAAGTATTGGGCCGTCAAGGAATCCGTGTTTCCGTTCAATCGTTTTCACGGGCAGGACATTTTGCTGTCGCCGGAGATGCGTTCCACTGGCGAGGTGATGGGTTTGGACGCGGACCTCGGCATCGCCTACGCCAAGTCTCAAATGGCCGCGAATGCCCCGCTGCCGCTCGGAGGGCGCGTGTTTATCAGCGTGAGCGACGCGCACAAGCATGAAGTGGCCGAGGTGGCCCGGCAGTTCGCCGAGTTGGGGTTCGAGTTGATTTCGACGAGCGGCACCGCCACCGTTCTCGAGAAAGCCGGGCTCAAAGTTCAACGGTTATTCAAGTTGACCGAGGGCCGTCCCAACGCGCTCGATTTACTGAAGAATCGCGAGATTCAGCTCGTGATCAATACGCCCGCCGGCCAGACACCGCGCGCTGATGAGATCCGCATTCGTACCACCGCCATCTACACAGGCACGCCAATCATGACCACGCTCAGCGGCGCACGTGCCGCCGCGCTCGGCATCGCCGCGTTAAAGAAAAGCGGTTACGAAGTGAAGCCGGTTCAGGCGTATCATTAGACTGTTGGCGGTGAATCCGCGTGTGTGAGCACCAAGCTTCAAGTTTATTGCAGGGGATTGCTTCTCGTTGTCTTCCTTGGCTGTGGCTTCTTGTCTGTTTGCCAAGCCGGAGCCGGTTCGGCGGACGGTGCCGTTTTGCCGCCCGCCCCCTACGGCCCGGTGCCAAGCGAGCGGCAATTGCGCTGGCACGCGATGGAATTCTACGGGTTCCTCCATTTCACGGTGAACACCTTTACGGACAAGGAATGGGGCTACGGCGACGAGGACGAAAAGGTCTTCAATCCCACCGCCTTCGATGCCGGCCAGATCGTATCGGTCGCCAAAGCCGCGGGGATGAAAGGACTGATCCTGACGGCGAAACACCACGACGGCTTCTGCCTCTGGCCGAGCCAATACACTGAACATTCAGTCAAGAACAGCGGTTGGAAAGATGGTCATGGTGATGTGGTGAAGGAAATCTCCCTGGCCTGCCGTAAGCAGGGGCTGAAGTTTGGCGTCTACCTTTCGCCTTGGGACCGCAACCGGAAAGACTACGGTCAGCCCGGGTATATTACGTATTATCGGAGCGAATTGCGCGAGTTGCTCACGAACTACGGAGAAATCTGTACGGTATGGTTCGACGGCGCCAACGGCGGCGATGGATTTTATGGTGGAGCGAAGGAGACGCGGCGGATTGATGCGCGGACGTTTTACGACTGGCCCAACACGTGGCAACAAGTGCGCGAGTTGATGCCCAATGCGGTTATGTTCAGCGATGTCGGCCCCGATGTCCGCTGGGTGGGGAATGAGCACGGTTTCGCGGGCGACCCCTGTTGGGCGACGCTGAGTCCGGATGGAGGTTTTCCGGGTGGGGAAGTCAAGGGTCTGAACTCCGGCCAGCGCCCGGGCACAAGCTGGATTCCCGCAGAATGCGATGTCTCGATCCGGCCCGGCTGGTTTTATCACGCCAGCGAGGATCAAAAGGTAAAGACTCCCGCGAAGTTGCTCGAAATCTATTACAAGTCCGTCGGGCACGGCGCATGCCTGAACCTGAACCTTCCGCCCGATCGACGCGGACAGATCAACGAGAACGACATGCGCTCTCTGCGCGAGTTTCGCCGCATTTTGGATGAAACCTTCGCGACCGACCTGGCCATCCAGGCAAAACTCACCGCCAGCAACACGCGCGGCGGGGCGAAGGCATTCGCGCCGACAAACCTGACCGACAGCAGCCGCGACACCTATTGGGCCACTGACGACGCGGTGCGGACCCCTGAAGTGACCTTCGAGTGGAGCCAGCCGGTGCGTTTTAATGTGGTCAACTTGCGCGAGTATCTGCCGCTCGGGCAACGCGTCGAGGCCTTCGCGCTGGACCAATGGAAGGATGGGCAATGGGTGGAATTCGCCCGGGGAACCAGCATTGGCAATCGCCGTTTGATTCGCGGGGATTACATCACCACGGACCGGGTCCGGCTGCGAATTACGCAAGCGCCCGTTTGCCCGGCGCTGTCCGAAGCCGGCTTCTACGCTGAGCCATTACAAAAATAATTTAAGATTTTTGAAAGATCGGACCTTCTGGCTACGTATTAACTGGTGAATGCCGGAAAAAGAGAAGAGCGGTTCTCCGATTGACATCAGCACCCTTGCGCTCCTGGCGGTTGCGATTGGTGGCGCTGTTCTGGGTCATACGGCCTTGGAAAGCTCACGCCCCAGTGAGAGGGAAGCCCTTCAGCAAAAAGCACTTGGAGATCAAATTGTTCCGGCAAGACTTTGGCAGGATCCTTTCGAAGTGGCATTAGCCTACCACGGTCGAATTCACGGCACGACCAACATCCACTTTAACCAACCGGAACAATCCAATGCTCCCATTCACAGGGTTCCCGAACTGGCCGAGCAGATTCGGAGGCATTCCGGAACCGGCGGTCACACGAACCAGGTGACCGTTTTGGAAGTCATGGTCTCAGGCGGATCTTACGCCGAGGATGCCGAACTGCGACATCGGGCGCGCTATGCGACACTTTCCGCCCTGGAGGTTTCCGGTTACGCCCCATTGGATGCCGAGCACATCGGTTACGTGGAGAAGTGGTGGCCGCGAGGAAAGTCATTGGAAGAAGCTGCGGACTTGATTCCGATGCTGGAATCAAACAAGCCCGAAGGCGAGACGGGCACGCTGGTCGTGCCGTTCGAGTGGTTCATGCCCAATCAACTCCAGGTTCCCACCCGAGGAGGTGATGTGCTGGTGTTGTGGCTCAGCACGGATGATTTTGACGATCACCTCGCAACGCGACTGGCGCAATTCAATCATTACCTCCGCAGCCTGATTTACCATGACTCAGTCTCCCGTTCGGACCAACCGCCCAGTGGCTGGCCGTCCTGGCTGCATTTCAAGCTCATCAACCCGGAACTGAGGTCTCCGGTGGATGAGTTGAGGCAATGGTCCAATATCGCAACGGATTCTGGCGAACCAGGGCCGTCGTCGGGTTATGTTCCAATGACCAACGCCCTGGCCGGACTGGAGATTTATTCCAGTTGGTCAACCACCGCCGACGCCGTGCTGGCTCCTGGCACAAACGAAGCCCGTCGCGCCTCGGTTTCAAATCTGTTCGCCAGGGCGGGTGTGACTTTCTGCAATGCCACTTGCACCGATGATGAATTGGTCGAGACGCTAATCGATGAATTTGCGTTGCGGGGAACCGATTTGACCGACACCAACCAGTGCATCGCGCTGGTTTCGGAATGGGACACGGAATACGACCGCGCACTGCCTTTGACCTTCGCGGCGATGGTCAAATACCGGCAGAATGACTACTTCACCGCGAAGACCTTTGTTGACAGCGGTTTTGATGATCTCTGCGACAAGTTGGGCCGGAATGCGGTTGATATTTATGGTTATCTTCGTCTCCGGTTGTCGCTCCAATCCTGGCTGCTGCTGGATAATCGGCGTCGCGGGGGCGACAACAGCGCACTCCGAGCGTGCCTGGCGCGGGATTTCAATCGGATAATGAAGAATCAGCGATTGTTCGATTACGGTTTCACGATCACTCCCCCAGACTTTAAGACCCTGCATCCGCAAGCCGGTTCCAGTTCGCTGCCAACAGGCAGGCAGGTCAGGCTCAATCGCCTGTTGTTGGAAAGTGCCTTTCCGCGCGGTATCGTCAAAAACGTCTGGTGTGACACGGTAGTCCAATTGGAAAGAGAACCCCAGTCGTGGCCTGCGAACGTTTGGCGGTTCAACTATCTTCGCGGCGTCGATGGCAAGGCATCCGGGGAAACTGAAACCCATGAGCCGGCTGGCAAATCGGAGGACCAGAAGGCGGCCAAGGGTTATGACACGGCGCGTGCCGAGGGCCATAGCCAGCTTGATTACATGCCACGGCTCGCGGCTGAGATCGAAGAAAAGGAAGAAAGCTGGGAGGGCGACCATCACGCATTGAAAGCGGTTGGTATTTTGGGGAGCGACGTCTATGACAAGCTGCTCGTTCTGCAATCCTTGCGGCCCAACTTCAACGACGAGCTATTTTGCACCACCGACCTGGATGCGCGCCTCCTGCACCCCAGCCAGTTGAAGTGGACGCGAAACGTGATTGTGGCTTCAAGCTTTGGGCTGGCGCTGAACGAGCGCTTGCAAAGAGAAATTCCTCCCTTCCGGGACACCTACCAGACCGGCGAATATCTGGCGTGCCTGGCGGCCTTGGGCTGCCCGGACACAACCAACCTGGATTCGCTCACACCCCGGCTTTTTGAGATTGCGAGGGACGGCGCCTTTGATCTCAGCAACGATCCGGAGGCAACCACAGCCGTCAACATACATCCTCCCAACCCGCCCATAACTCTCGGAGGGGTGGTCGGTAAATGGGACAAAGTCCATTTGCCCCTATTGTGTATCATGACCCTGGCCATGGTGGGCGTCTTCAGTCCTCGAACGCGCGGCGTATTCTCCGCCGCCGCCCAGGCGTTCGCTCCAGAGACGGTGAAGCTTCCCGGACCGCTGCGAGCAGTTCCGCCCTGGGTTTTCCGGACCGTGAGCCTCGGCCTCCTGGTCCTGTTGGCTGGTTACACCTGTTTTGCGCTCGCCAATATCTTCAGCTCGGTTGGAAAACCATTCACCCTTTTGCGAGGGGTCAGTCTTTGGCCGACAGAGATAATCCGTATTTTTTCCGGCTGTCTGGCCCTCATCTTCCTGTTCAAAGCCCGGCGGGATCTGCTGGCCAACAAAACCAGCCTAAATCGGGATTACAATCTCCGGGGGCCGCTGGCGAAGCCTTATATTCGCTTTTTGTGGGAACGTGAGCGTGGCCAGCCGATGACCCGGGGCCTGGAAAGAGTCCGCGAATGGTTTCAATGGACCGCACCGATACGCGAACGGCTGGAAAGCTCTCCCGAAAAAAGCGATCTCAAGCATGCCTATGATATGCTGACACTAAAGTACCAGTGGTGGATCAGCATCGCACGCTGGGATCACGACGTCGAGGATGCGCAACAGAACCCGCTCCCGGGCAAAGCCCTTGGCCGGCGCTATAACTTGTTGGATTACTGGCCGCATCGGATGTTGCGCGCGCTTTTGCCGACAATATTTTACATGCTTCTGGCCGGCTCCATTTTTAACCTTTTCCCACGACCCTTCGTTCCCTACCGCGGCCCTTTGGGCCGGGAACTGGATCACGCGGCCCTGATCTTTAGCACCGCATTGCAAACTTTCCTCATCTTCTTTGTCGTGGACGCTTCGTGCCTGTGCCGGAGATTGATCGATTATCTCGCAAAGTATCCGGTAAAGGCATACTCGCCGTCCACCAAACGAGCCGCGAAGAATGTCAATTCGGCTTCTCATGCCGACTGCCTGGCGGAATGCAAAACCATTCAACTGATTGGCAACCGCAGCGAAGCCGTTGGAAAGCTGGTGTTCTACCCATTCGTCATCCTTTTTCTGACGATCCTTTCGCGCAGTTCCTGGTTCGACCGATGGGATTGGCCGCGCTCAATCCTGGCGATTACAGCGATAAACTCCTGCTTCGCCATCTGGGCGGTCTGGCAGCTTCGCGGCGCGGCGGAACGGGCGCGTAAAGCCGTGCTCGACCGGCTGAACGAAAGGCTGCTCGAAGCGCTGGCTTCACCAAATCCGAACCCCTCGCCTGAGTACATCCGCGGCCTGATTGAACAGGTCGAATCCTGCCAGGAAGGCGCCTTCGCACCTATCAGCCAACATCCCGCCATCAAGGCCGTGCTGCTGGCGGCCAGCGGGATCGGCCTGCAACCGGTGCTCGAATACCTGGCGCCGCAGCTCTGATGTTGAACCTGCAACACAGATCCAAAGAGCCAGGGGATCCGCAGTTTGGAGTTCCAGTTCACGCGGTTCAACGGGGGTGCCACAAGATTACTTGAACGCGAAACTTGAAACGTTGCCTACTTGTCTTGCCCTATTTCATAGATTTGGCTTTTTCCGAATTTCCAGCTACCGTTTAGGTTGCGGATTCAGCCAGCGGACCGGCGCGATGGTCACTGGAATTCTCGCGGGGCTCCGGCTCCTTTCCGGCACCCCAAAGATAGCCTGAGTAATTGCATGCATACGAACAAAGCAGTTGATATCCTGTTGGTGGAAGACAACGAAGCGGACGCGGAACTCGCCGTCGCGGCGCTGCAGGCCAGAAACTTCGGCGACCGTCTCGTCCGTTTTGTCGATGGTGATGGCGTGCTCGATTTTATCTGCGCCAACTCGTGGTCGGTGGACTGGAAGATCGAGAGCGCGCCGCGTTTGATTCTGCTCGACTTGAACCTGAGCCGCATGGGCGGCCTGGAAGTCCTCCAGCAACTTAAAGTCCGCGAGCGCACCCGTCCCATTCCTGTGGTCGTCTTTACCGGCTCGCACGACGAGAAGCAAATGCTCGCCAGTTACCGGCTTGGCGCCAACAGCTACGTGGTCAAACCCACCGACGCCAAACGCTTCGGCCAGTTGGTCGGCGACATTGCCTATTACTGGCTCACCGTCAACCGCCCGTTTCATTGATCTTTGCCGAATAATCGCTTACCTGATGCCACAGGCTGCGACGACACGTCACGCATCGCAAGACAAAGGAAAAACCTGAAGGATAAATCTGATCCTGAAGCCGTGGTGCAAAGGCAGCTTGAAGCCTACAACGCGCGCGACCTCGACGCGCTCATGGCAACCTACGCGGACGATGCGCAACAATTCGAGTATCCGGCGAAACTTCTGGCCAGTGGCGCTGCGCAACTGCGCGAACGATTCCTGGCTCGATTCAAGGAACCCAATTTGCACGCGGCGCTCCTTAAGCGCACCGTGGTGGGTAATGTGGTCATCGATCATGAGCGGGTGACCCGCACCTTTCCTGAGGGCACCGGCGCCATCGAGCTGGCAGCCATCTACGAAGTGCGCCAGGGCAGGATTGCAAGGGCCTCGTTTATCTTCGGGCCCAAGACACTCGACGCGGAGTCCTGACCTGCGCGTCCGCCTCAATTATCGGCTCTCGCCCAAAACGAAAGCACGGTGTTTGATGAAAACTTCGCGCAGACTTTCGGACATCTCATCCTGGAGTTCCTGCAAGTCGCGGTAGAACGCGACGTTCCTTTTGTCCGGTTGCGCGGTTTCGTCGGCGTTGAGTTCGATGAAACAGTCGGTGATGTCCTGGATCGAAACTTTTTCGCCCTGCTCGCGCCGCCAGCACCAAAGCGCCTGCAAGGCCGCGCCGTAAGCCGCGCCTTCCACCACCTTCAACGTCACGACTTCGGCGTTGAAAACGTCGGCCATGATCTGCCGCCAGGCCTTCGACTTGGCTCCGCCGCCGGTCGCGCGAATCTGCGCGGGCTTCACGCCCAGTTCAGCGAGCCGGCGCAAGCCGTAATTCATGCCGAGCGTCACGCCTTCCATTGAGGCGCGCGCCAGGTTGTCCGCCGAATAACTTTTCGGATTCACGCCCAGCCAGACGCCGGTCCCGGCCGGCACATTCGGCGTGCGCTCGCCTTCCAGGTACGGCAGCAGCATCAACCCGCCCGCGCCGAGGGGAACTCGCGCAACAGCCGCCGAAAACTTCTCGTGCGTCCAGCCGAGGCTGTTGCGCACCATCTCGGTCGCCGTCGTGACGTTCATCGTGCACAGCAGCGGGAGCCACCGGTTCGTGGAGTCGCAGAACGCCGCGATTTCGCCCTTGGGATCGACGATCGGTTTTTCCGAACAGGCGTAAATCGTTCCGCTCGTGCCGAAGCTGGCGGTAATCACGCCGGCGGTGACGTTGCCGGTGCCGATGGCGCCCATCATATTGTCGCCGCCACCCGCGCTTACGAGTACGTCCGTGTTCAAATCCAACAGCCGCGCAGCTGACGATTGCAATCTCCCGGCGGGCTTGTCGCTCGCGATGATCAGCGGCAGCTTCCCCGCGAGATCCGGATCGATGGCATCGAGCACCGCCTGCGACCACCGCCGTTTGCGCACGTCCAGCAACGCGGTTCCGCTGGCGTCGCCATATTCCATGATCTTCTCTCCCGTGAGCCAGAAATTCAGGTAATCGTGCGGCAGCAGGACCGTCGCCAGTTGCTGATAGTTCTTCGGCTCATGCTTCTTCAACCAAAGGATTTTCGGCGCGGTGAACCCGGGCAGCATCGCATTGCCCAGTGCGCGAATCGTCGCCTTGGCTCCGCCCAACTTGTCCGTAAGTTCTTCGCACTCAGCCACGGTCGAGGTGTCGCACCAAAGCTTCGCGGGACGAATGACCTGGCCTTGGTTGTCCAGCGGCACGAACCCATGCTGCTGGCCGCTGACGCCAATGGCTTTGACCTCCGCGGCAACGGCCCGGGCCTGGCGCAACGCCTGCCGGATCGCGCTGGCCGTCGCGTCCCGCCAGGTATGCGGATGCTGCTCCTTTGCCCCCGGTGGCAGGTTGGGCAGCAATTCGTAACCTTGCGCCGCGGACGCCAGCACCTTGCCGGTGTTCGCGTCCACTGCCAGCACCTTGGTCGATTGCGTGCCGCTATCGATGCCGAGAATCAACGTTCTCATAAAGTTTCGATTAGACAATCAGAGCCGTCCGCGAGTGAAAAGCACATTATCCGCAGGTATGGAGGACTGCGCATGGGATTCCCCTCTTCATTCGTGCTCGTGCTCGTCGTCGTCCTCGTCCTCGATCCCAGCCCGCTGATTGGGATCGAGGACGAGGACGACGACGAGCACGAGGAGCAAATAACCAACCCCGCTGCCCACCTTATTTCCACCCCTTGCCTTCCGCCCTCCGCTGCGGAATACTGGCCCTGTGCAAGTCACCGTCACACAACTGACCGACCAGTTGGTCGCCTCGTACGCGAAACACGGGGGCATCAATCATCTCGACGGCAAAAACCTTCCTTCCAAGCGCACCATTTGCGCCATCACCACCGACTTGCTCCGCCTGTTGTTCCCGGGTTTCTTCGATGAGAAGCTGGTCCACTCGTCCGAGATCAAGGTCGAAACCGCGACGCTCATGGATTCCGTGCTCGAACACCTCGAGGACGAAATCTATAAGAGCCTCGAATACCACCCGCCCGAAAAACTGACCAAAAAGGACCTGCGCACCACCGCTCACTCCGCAACGCTCGATTTCCTTGGCAAGCTTCCCCACATCCGCGAGCTGTTGCAAACGGACATCGAAGCCGCCTACAAGGGCGACCCCGCCGCCTTGAGCCGCGAGGAAGTGATCGTCGCCTATCCTTTCGTCGAGACCATCGCCGTGCAACGGTTGGCGCATGAACTTTACCACAAGAACATCGCCTTGATCCCGCGCGTCATGACCGAATGGGCGCATAGCCGCACGGGGATCGACCTGCATCCGGGCGCGCGCATCGGCTCGCATTTCTTCATCGATCACGGTACCGGCACGGTCATCGGCGAAACTTCCGAGATCGGCAACCACGTGAAACTGTATCAAGGCGTGGGCCTCGTCGCCCGCTCGCTCTCCGGCGGACAGCAATTGCACGGCCAGAAACGCCATCCCACCATCGAAGACCACGTGACCATCTACGCCAACGCCACCATCGTCGGCGGCGAAACCGTCATCGGCGCCGGCAGCACCATCGGCGCGAACGTCTTCCTGATGCAAAGCGTCCCGCCCAATTCCCTCGTTCTCCAGGAAGAAGTCAACGTCAAGGTCATCAACAAATCCGGCCGGGCAAGCACGGGTCTGGATTTCCAGATTTAAAATCCCTGGACTGGGTATCGGTCATTATTCCTCCTCCAATTCCGTACTCCCCACTCCCTAATCCGCGCTGGGATACCCTTCCAGGGGTCCGGACCCGTGACACCGTGACAACTCAATAGACACGGGCCTTTTCTGAGGTGTCACCCGTGACACGACCCGTGACAACCCGTGACAAACATGGCCCCACATCGTGCTCGTCCTCGTCCTCGGTTCCCAAACGCCCCCCGCCCGTCCAATCCTGACCATCTCATATCACATCCAATACGAGGCTAGAACCTATCCCGGCAGGGCGGGCAGTCCTCTGCCCGCCGTCGGCGCGCACGGAATGACGCGCCCTACCGAGATAGGTTCTTAATTCCCTTGCTTTTGAGGCAGGCGGGGTCTAAACCTCAGCGACGATCAAACGCCATCTCTCGAAGGCCAAATTGACCCCGAATATTATTGTGAAAACCAAGCTCTACTGCTTGCTGCTCGTGTCGGCGCTCCTTGCCGGTCTTCATCTCGCTTCCGCGCAAACGACTAATTTGGGCATTGCGCCGGCGGGCAACCAAACCATTCTCTTTTGGCAATCGTCCGCTCCCAATTTCTTTCTGCAAAGCACCACCAACCTGGCCTCGACTAATTGGGTAAACGCCACTGATGCCGTGCCGGTGACCGCTTTCACGGTTTCCAACACCGCGCCGGGCAGGTACTTCCGTTTGGGTGTGAATGCCACCCTCGGCATGGCGCTCATTCCTGCCAGTGCGTTCATTTTGGGGGACCAGGCCGACACCAACCATAACGGCGACGCCGCCCCCACGGCCGTGCTCGTATCGGCATTTTACATGGATACGAACCCGGTGAGCTACTTTCAATGGCAGGGGGTTTATAACTGGGCCACGAGCCACGGATATGGCTTTGACAACCCCGGCGCGGGCAAGGCGGCCAATCATCCGGTGCAAACGGTGGATTGGTATGACACGGTCAAGTGGAGCAATGCGCGTTCGCAGCAACTGGGTTTGAGGCCGGTGTATTACACGGATGCGGGTTTGACTCAGGTCTATACCAATGGGGATGTGACACCTTATCCGGATTGGACGGCCAGCGGCTACCGGCTGCCGACGGAAGCGGAATGGGAGAAGGCGGCGCGGGGCGGATTGAACGGACTACGGTTTCCCTGGGGCAGCACGATTTCTGAAACCCAGGCCAACTACTTCGGAGCGACCGCCAGCCATAGCTACGATTTGGGACCGAACGGCTACAACGCCACGGGCAGTTTCGGCGGAACCTCGCCAGCCACGAGTCCCGTGGGCTCTTTTGCGGCCAACGCCTATGGACTGTGCGACATGGCCGGTAATGTGGACGCTTGGTGTTGGGATTGGTACGGGACGCCGTATGCCGGGGGCGCCGATCCACGGGGGCCGGCATCCGGCACCAACCGTGTAATGCGCGGAGGCGATTGGCAGAGCGGCGCGGACGTCGCGCGTTGCGCCAATCGCAGCAACGCCCTCCCGACCACCGCCACCAACCGCACCGGGTTTCGTTGTGTGAAAACACCTTAATCTTGGTGGTAGCGCGCCACTCCGTGCGCGCCGACGGCGGCCAGAGGACTGCCTGCTGCGAGATGGGCTTTAATCCGTAACCATGCAGTTGGATTGGGAGCGCACGCGCCCCGCGTGTAGTGGCTGCGTGAAGACGGCGCTTCTCCTGGGCGACGTTTTGAAATAGCGGCTGGGCGTTCTTCACCATTTTGGCGCGTGGCAGGGTCTAAAAAGTACGATGCGCATTAGAGCCGCTTCCTTAAAAGCGTAGCCGCCCGGGAACTTGAATAGACGCGCGAAATACTCGTTGTTCGAACACCCTGGCCCCCTCCAGGGTGTCCCGGAGGGACATTATGAGAATAGCCCGGCGTTTCAACGCCGGGTAAGTTACCGGTAGGTAAGTCCCGAAGGGACGGCTGAGATTCAATCCCACAAATAACGTTCGTCGTATTGAAGGCGATGCTTTTTCAGCAAC